>Ga0160428_1002475_pt1 | contig 11196 bp, 8 predicted proteins | sample SolpanmetagenomM_FD_108198 | JGI IMG/M metagenome (GOLD analysis project Ga0160428, IMG submission 108198) | Solar panel surface microbial communities from Lawrence Berkeley National Laboratory, California, USA - M | ecosystem: Engineered > Built environment > Solar panel > Unclassified ...
GTGCTTTGATCATCACAAAGGAATGCTTCATGTCAACGACTAATGGATCAAATCTACTGAAGCTATGTGCTCGACCATCTCAGCAAAAGCGGAACAGTCTTCATGGTATATAGCATATATCAAGCTTGTCGAAGTCAGTCTGTCCAACCAAGGATTGCGAAAGTCAGAGACTTCTGAATGCAACGAGAACTGAGAACAAAATACAAGGAGTAAAAGTTCCAAGTAAACTCGTTGGTTTTCCAAGTGGCTGAAATTTCTTTTGTGCTGATTGAGATCTGATTGGCATCCATTGCAACTACTTTGCACTTAAGAGTTCCCTTGTTAGCTCACTCAAAGTACATGAGGATAGATGATCAAGGATAGATTAGCGAACTGAGAGCGTGGGGTCAACGTCGAAGGTGACATAAAGGCCTATTGGGAAGCAGAACCGGTGAGCAGTCAAGCGCAAAGCGAAGGATATTAGCATCATTACGATATGGTCGTTGACAAAAATGCCACGGCGAGGCGACGCTTAGTGAACGAATTCGTTGCATAGTTGGAACTATGCAATATCTATATCGTCAAGCAATACTCCTTCTTTCAGCAAATTCTTCGAGCACGTTCGCTCCCAGTGCAGGAAATTAGCTTTTCGAGAGCAGCTCGATAAACGCCACGTCGCACAACTGAAAGCTCAAGATAGTCCCAGTGCTTTTTGTGAATCGATTGAGCATCTGCCAGTTCTAGATCAGCTGAGAGCTCCTTAATCGCATCGCACCCGGAATTACCCGATGAATCGACAGGACGTCAATTGTCAGCGTCCATATTTGCAGGACAGATAGAATCTACTATTGATCAATGAAGTGCTTTCAACCTTCAAAAGTTGTTGCGTGCTTACTCCGAAAGCTGGTCCCATTGGCTCGACGTGCTCACTTCAGATAAGTGTGCAATAGGAAGTGATAATCCGTTTGTATCAGCATGTCCCGAGGGGCACTAGTTGGATTACATGCCGCTAAAGGTAACAAGGTATAGGTCATGAAGTGCTCCGAGAACAATGCATAGCAGCATCTTCCATACAGTACCGGAAGTGAATATTCACTCATTCCATCGTGAACAGGGACATTATACTGCTCGACACCTGCTCCGGGCATCTGCTACCATGGTCGACCTTTCCGGCCTTCCATAACTGAAAGCGGCATAAAGAACGATAGCGGTACCAATTAGGAAGCTGAAACTTATGTGGAAATCGAATATATATATACTCAATATGGATCCAAGTATGATCGACATTGCTATAAACGTATTATCAGACCATCTGTGAGACGAGCGCCTGAGCAGAGAATTCTTACCAGTACTAAATGCTTTCAACAAGTTGTCTGCATATTTTACGACCACGGCTACGATAATTCCTCCCAGCGCTTGGTTGATCACTATGAAAACTGTTCCGATGGTATACCCTGTAAAGTAGCCTTCTTGTACGATCCTTGATGCATCATTATGTACGCACGCTAGAATACTGAAGAACGTTCCAAAAATGGCTAGCTGCACGTTTCGTGCCCATAAACTTTTACTGGACCGCTTGACCACTTTCTCGAAGTACGTTCCCGCGAAGCCACTTGATAGACAAGCTGCCAAGACCGCTGCGATACCCAGGAGATAATTCTGACCCATGCCGAGTACCTCGATCGCAGGCGCAGATTGTATCGGGACATGTTGTAGTAGTTCCATCTCTTCCTGATCTAGAGGTGCATCAGCTATCGGATCTTCAGGGGGGCTCTTCTCGAAGGTGCGAGTCTGCATAGTCTGTATCTGCACCATGACGACCCCGAGCATGAGCAGTGCGAGAGCAAGCCAGTCCTTGTGGCTAAGTTTTCTTCCTAGCATCCCCGCCATGAACAATGCAGTTACTACCGTTTTGAGTTGATAGGTAACTTGAAAAATCGTTGAGTCAAGATTCGATAATGCAACGAATAACAAATTGTTTTGAAATGCATAGACCGCCGCAGGTATCAACATTTGCAACATCCCATCCCCGATTTCATCGGAGGCGGCGAGAATTGCACTCTTCAAACCAAGCTGCATACCGTCCGTTTTCGATTGAAGATGGCTAGCCAGATGTATCATTGAGCAAGCTATTAATTTCACTACTTCCATGCATATAACGACAGTAGTCGGGATATATTTTTCTTCAGCGCTTGCTCTCAGGGAGTGCTTGAGCTGAAGCACCAGTGATGTATTCTGCAGAACTAGGATTGCAAGCGATCCATATTTCAGTACATCGTCAGTAAACATCTTTCTTGGATAAGCTGCGGAGTTGCATATAGCTGACTTGATAGTGACTAGTGCTGAGTATTGCGGTTGTGATTGTTCAGGCTGACAATGTTTGGGGCTGATCGCTATATTATATTCCGCTGTTATTTGTGGTGTGTACATTGCAATCGTATTATTCATGTACCTTCTCAGCAGATTTTTTATGTTCATTCCTGACTAATTTTCCTATGGTACGACCGAGTACTTGGTGTCAAATGATTCTCTCAGCTTTCTTGAGTTACTCCGGGGCGCAAATTGACTACACGTTTCACACGTTAAAGCCGACTCCAATTGCTGAGCCGTAAGGCAAATCATTCTTGCATTTTTGGTCGAGTGCGCGGAAGTCAGGCCATCGATCGAAAGCGAAGACATCAGAAAGAATTATGAGCTCCCTCAACGAAACTATTGAGCCAAGGAACTCTGAAGAGTTTTGCGGTGTAATGACGATGAAAGAGAAGGGACTCTGCGATTATAAGTGATGCTCAATATAGTATAAGTCGTTGTATCGGAGCTTGGCGACGATTATTGTATGTGATTGAGGGGACATGGCGAGACGGAGGAGAAAGTGAGTGAACTAGCCAATCAAAAAGAGCGAGATTTCATGAATTACGTAATCTCATCCAGCCTGTCTGTCTTACTTTTCATTGATTTTCGCTACTACATCTGCTCAAATGTAAGTCAGGCGAGGAGCAACTTGCTGTTGAACGTGAAATGCCTCCTCGCACATGGCCCTTGATAATCTCATCATCCTCACTCAGATCCAGTACCTCAAAGTTCATACAAAATCATGGCTCAAATCATGTAATCGAGAATATCTCCATCGATTGAATAAAATCAAATTATATTTTGTCGCTTTCTGTTTTACATTGATCATTTCCGAGTCGTTATTCATGGTAAAGTTGGCCTTTGGAGATATTTAAGCTCCATAATCCGAATCTCCATAATCTTTGTATAATATTACTTGAGTATATATGATACCGGTGTGCCGGATGGAAATAACCTATACGCATAACTTATGGTGTGTATTGACAAGCGATGACAAAAAACATAACATGTTGTCGAAATCTAGACACTGGCAATGAATGTTGTGAGCCTTCCAGACTGCACCGGAGAATTCACTATGCTTTCGCTCGCATGATGCAGTTTCCTTCCAACTTTCATTACAAACATAATCGTTTACTTCATTACGCAACGATGCCAATAACTTCGCTAAGAAGCTTTGCCGACTATAAAAGTGATGTATTCGCGATGGGGGAGTGCTGTCCGGGTCTGAAGATTTCCTCGATGTGTATGATGGTGGGAAGTATGTGGCGGTGGCGGTGGCGGTGGTAATTCCTCAGTCTGCGTCTCAGATCAGATGAAGTATCCAAAATTAGTGGGTCTAGATGATAAGGCTAAGTGAAATGAGACCTAGCCAAACTCAAGGGAACTAAGACTAATCGGAACCATATTAGATTGAATTAAACTGAGTGTGACTCAATCATGCTGAGTGAGCTAATGACACATAACAGGAAATCAAGTCTGGTGTTATCACCAAGTGACACCAGATAAGAACTAGAATTCAACTCCAATCACACGAGGTAAGACTGACTACATATCAGCAGATGCATCTCTCAAGCCATCATCTAAGGCTGAATCAGCCAAGATGATCAATTTCTGAAATTGAATCAGACACGAACTTAGATGGTACACCTACTAACGAAGGCAGCGAACTTGACTATTGTGGAGCGTTCAGAAATAGGTCGGGAGTTCTCGATAGGCGGGAATACTTGTTCGCTACCTTCCAATATCATTGCATCCCTCGTCAATGTTGTTCGAACTCACCAGAAAAGACCACAAACCCTTCTACAGAGAAGTACGAGCTTTTATAGATTATCAGAGCTCAAAAAGGGTAAGTTATTCATTCTACAAGCAGCTCTTCACGACAGATTCACGTCTAAGAAGCGTAAATACACGTGAGCTATAGACACTCATATTACACATACCTAGATTAAATCGTTTATAACAAACAACTGATTACTTCTTCTTTTCTTTTGTGGAAACTTTGGACTCTCAAAGATGAGTTTAAGTCCCTTCATGGACACAAACTTGATAGGCTGTAGATAGCCGTAAGGCTTGATGAGAACTGATTCCTCATCACAAGAGAGTTGATGCCAGTTGCGAAGTGTTCTAAGTATTTGCGAAGCTTCCTTCCTACTGAGTCTTCCTAGTGACACTTGAATCAGTTAAGTAGAGAACGTCTGAATAGCAAATGTTACTATGCTCAGCTTTTCTGACAAAGGCGGACTGTATGACCCCAAGAAGATCATAGTATGGGACGTCATCCACTTCTGAACGTTTTACGGTAAAGCCGTTGACTATAGTAAACTCTTCTGATTCCACGGCGGTAAAGGTCATGTCTCCGATAGTGAAGAATTCTCTGCTCTGCGTTTCTTCTATGACATCATCTTCCATAGATCCTGATTCTTCGTCGCTGCTTTCCATTTCTCCTTCTTCTATAAGCCAACTTTCCCACTCGCTAAAGTCAGTGAAGCCTTCATCTTCATTATTCGTCGCGTCCTTGTATTTCGTTTCTAGCTTGGCGACAAAGGATGTCCAGAAGTCACGGATAGGTCTTCTTTGAAAAGAGTTCGCGTATATCGTAGAGGAATTATCTTGATGCATCATGTACGCATTAAGAATAAGAAGGAATGATTGTACACGGTGGCGGTGGAGGGGCAAGGAACGATTGAAGTGGGTATGTGAAGCAAAATGAGGAGGAAGAGACAGAGAAAAAGAACAGTCTATTGCTATGACAAATACAAAAGATGAGGAGCGCACAACTTCGGTAGTGTGTATAACTTCAGCTCTATAGACCATTATACTCTTCACGAAGAGAGAAAAAGACCAAAGTGCAAGCAGCCGAATGGACCTTTGTGGGCTGATTCACCTTTTCGCTTGTAATACGGTTCTTTGTAACAAAAGCGGGAGCCCAAACATCGGTGAGTGTAGAGATTTTTCATCGTATTGATCATTTAAGTAATGGGGAGTGAGAGGCCTTGTCTCTCGCCGTGCAGCGAGAGACAAGAGAGATGTGGAAGGGGTTTCTAACAGTTAACACATATCGATATGTGTTAACTATCACACACAGTGATCTGTAGTAAACCACTGCATAGTGCGATATAACATAATACTAATTGAGGCTCACTTTTATCGCTGCCTATTTTGATGCTTCTCATAGTGTACTGGAGATCGAAGCTTCTCATCGGAAGAGCCTTACGGTCATTATGTGTTTTTAGTAGAGATTCCTTTGTGAGTAAGTTTGGTACTTCGGTGAGATTGATAGTGTTCAACGGTTAAACTTCACAATGCAATTGGTGAGATATCGTCTGAATGCAGGAAAATTGTCTCCAATGACGAGAAAATCCAGTCGATCAAATACTCAGTGTATTGTCCCTATCTATATAGCTGGAGTCCGAAAACGCGAACTCAAACCTACGTCAGCATATGTTTGCTGACGTCAGCAATGCTCGTGATTTGTGAAATTTCTTCAACCTGAAAGTACAAGGGCTGCGTCACAATGCTCTTCGTTCACCGTTTGTTTTGCTTTTGGTCATCATTCATAGACCTCATTCACCCCAATCGAGCCCTTGCGATATAACGATATAGAGGATTTTATCACATGACGATCACCTTGTATTACTATGAACGTATAGAGTGTACAAGTGTGGCTGATAAAGTTGAAATGTAAGAGAGAGGAGGAGTAGATGAGAGAGGAGGCGTGAAGGGAGAGAAATGGCTGAGATGTTGAAGAAAGATAGAGAGAAGGAAGAAAAGAGAATGTGAGGCTTTTATAGGACGATTTGAGGTCACCCCTAGAGCCTACGTCAAGTCCATGACGTTACCCTTAACGTATTTCAAATGTCACCTTGATTGCTGACGTCAGAAGATAGACACTGACGTAGGCTTGAGTTCGCGTTTTGAGAACTCAGCTATATAGATAGAGGATGTACTGGCATTACACAAATGAGAAAACACCTGCATTACCTTCGAGAAGCTTATTACGCAGATATATACAAAATATGAAGAGCGAGGGAGGTTATTTCTTCCTCGAAGCGTACACTACTCTGGGCAGTGCAGTATACGTGATTGAAGCAGTTGATCGCATATCAGCGGACTGGGAATACAAACAGTCCAACAGGTTTTGTTCGCTCAGTAATATGTATATCGAGCGTCTACCGAATAATGTGCCTCAAACAAAAGAAGCCCTATAGGTACCTCAAATCTGCGCCATACCAGCGGTATCTTCTGAGCAGGTCAGTTTGGACTATGACTGCTGCCTATGATTTCCTACGTAGTAGATTTAAGCCCATAACATCCTGCGTGACGCAAAACACAGGTGTCCTTAACGTCAATGAGCGCGACAGACTTGTAAATACAGCTTATTCACGTGAAACTGATGCCACGGCTGATGAGCGACATGCAAGCAAAGGACCGTAACACAGAAATGCATGAAGAGCCTACAGCACAAAGATCGACTCACACACCAGAAGATAATCGAGCATGTGAAGAATCTAAATTTCTTGAGTTATCTGCCTACCCCACTGCGCAATGAGACTTAACAAAAATATGACAAAGAAACTCGCATATTGATGCATGGTGTCAAGATCATTTAGGTAGAATTAAAAAAGGGATGTACTGGTTCGGAGCATAGTGATTTAAACGATCACTCACGCAGATCAATTATATTGAGATCGTGTCCAGTCAAGGACGTGCAGCTCGACTGTTCCATTGAATGGGCAAAGAAAGCTAAGGCGGTATTTTACTGCAAAATATTTTGCATGACTTGAACTTCCAAATAAGTTCATCCCTCTGATCTAACGAAATCATTTGCAAGCGGAGTAGGATTCAGACAGAACGGCCTGAGAGCTATCCTTTATCTTCTATCACCTTCTATACAGCTGGGGTGCGAAAACGGTAATTCATTCCTACGTCAGCACTTTTCTGCTGATGTCAGCATTTGTAGAAAAAGCTTGAATGAGCCACCTTTACTCTGGGGCTGCGTCCGATCATAACATGAAGGCCTTCTTATGACTTGCTTTCGTCTTGAGAGTCATGGTACATGGTAGACGATGTGGAAGGGAACATACTTCTTGTGCTGGGAGGTACGTTGGACACTCAATCTGAAAGATTTAGTCATCATCCCGTATGATCATCTATCTATATAGCTGCAGTGCAAGAAAGCGAACTCAGGCTCACATCTTTACATATTTATTGACATCAGCAGTAACCGAGAAAGCTCAAGCCAGCCACAGCAGACTCCCAGAGCTGCGTCGGGTCATCGTACGACGAGCTGTCTTTGTTTCATCTTCGTCTTGAATGTTCTTGGATAAGGCAGACGCTTTACAGGTCAAGATAAATATTCGCAGTATGGCTGAGTCCATTGAAGACTCGACTTGAATAATCTAGACAACAACACATAACAAACCTATATATCAGTCCCGCACTTCAGCACTCACTAATTGTAATCTAAACATAGAAATACGTCGATTACTATTTATCTCCAACCGAATATAAACACAATACATGACCACCTAACTAACTACCTACATAACATTTGCGCATCAACCTGCATAAAAGAACAGAAATCAGAGGCTTGGCGAAGCCATCCGCGATTATCTAGCTTTCTGCATGATATTGTAACCTTATACAAACGATGCAACGGTAAACCCAAGCACAAACGATGGCCGACGAGACCTCAACTACAGACCACTCTTCTAACATTTCCAACACTTGCTTAGGCATTATGGCCCGAGTATGCACCATACAAATCGTATAAATTGGGCATCTGACTTTTAACTTGACTTATATCGCCTAAGTTGAGACATGTTATGCGATTTCTGCATTCCCATCAGCAGAAGAAAGTCTATACGCAATGGAAGTTATGGAAGCTATGTAAAGCCACTGAAAGGTGACAGTCACTGAGCAGGCTCATTTCGCATGATTGACTTCACAATGGCACATACTTCACATTGTTACTGCTTTTGCCTTGTTTCTCATTCACATGTCCCTTCACGTACACAACACTGGTACTTCACACACCCCATTCCTTTCACGATGCACACTTACTATAATTGTTGTCCAACGTATACAACACCTAATTTCATTGAACCAACTCGCTAAACGCTACATTTCGCACCTTCTCTGCCTCCACTGGATGCTCCAAAGATCTCCGCAGGACTATCTCCGGTTGGTTTCTTACCCTGCTTGCCGCCGTGTGTGATTGGCCATATGTAAACACTGGATATCGCACATCTACCACATTTTTATCCTAAGTCTGGCTCTGACAACCATTAAAGGTATTGTCATATGCAATTTTCCAAGGTAATTGCCGCCGTAACACAGCATATCCGGCAGACTCAGATTGTCTCAACTCAAATGTCCGCTTAGTAATAGCAAATAATTTAGGTACTGTGCCATCTCGTGGAATAGTCCGCATCATCACATGCCGAGGATGCATCGAGACAATAACGACTTTTCCATTCTTGACCAATCCATCACCAAATGAAACATTCTGCATCAATGCACTTACTGCTCCGACTTTCCGTACCAGATGGTGTAATGGAATGCCGAACAGATCGATATGATTTACATAGTTGTCATCAAGTAGGTTCGTTCCACTGTGCACGTCTCGCTCCTTAATAACATTACTGCTTTAATAGGTTCGAACTTCACCGCGAACCTGTTCGATAACACAACTATTAAAAAGCCTGACATCTTGATTGAAGACACTCCAATACACGCGACTTTGACTGAGTGCAGAACCCAAATGCTCTTGATTTGGGTAGAAAAACTGAAATGCACCATACGTCGAAAATACACATTGCAATCTTTCCATGTTCACAACACGATGCCGGTCTATCCATGTCTCGTAAGCCGCCGGATCTCCTGCTTGTCGTATAGCAACTGTCAAACAGAACACCTCAACAGAAGACCATAGAGGCCCGCAATACATCTTGTTTACCACCCAGATAATATAACGCAGCAAGTCGATATGAACATGTTGCCAATCTTAGAAGAACCCCACGATGGATCTTTTGCAATCGAGGAAAGTGGACAGCGCAGATGTAAGAGCCAGTGTGCTGAACCAGAGGCAGACTTGAGAGGACTTCAAGCAAGGAGCGGAAAGAACTGTATGGATCCAATTGGACCAGCAAGACAACTTTTATACGGTAAATGTGCATTATGCAAAGGCGGCTACATCGGTTATACCTTCGGAGATATTCCAACGGATCGAATTCTAAGTCAAACGAGGGTGCCCATCATCGAACTAACAAGAAACAAGAAACAGTATGAAGCAGCAATGGAGCCCTATAAGGCAATTTGGCAGATCCCTGTGCTTGCCGGTCTATTGCAGCAAATTTTACCTCACAAGTTGATGTTAGGACCTCGCCCGGAAGCACCATTGCCGATATTGCAGCCTACGAACAACGGACACGTTCGATTTTATCAGATGTATGACTCTTTGACACATTCACTTGACAGAATTCATCCCGCAGATACGCCAAAAGTATGTTTTGATCTTCTGATTGCAGATCGAAAACTCATTCTTTGCCATTTAGGACAATGTTGTTTGGGTCATACTGACGGCTAGAGATGATGCTGTGATCGAACCCATCTTCCTGCATGAGCTGAATCATTTCAGGATTCCTCCAGATTGCGGAGTTCCCCTAGCAGTCGATAAGCGACTCTCCTGGAATCTAGTATGTGTGGATGTTCTGGTTGAGCGTATGGTTCTGATTGGCTTTGGTAGCATCTCAGTAGCAGCTCCTCGCATATTCTATCAGTTACTATCGAAGGCATCAAAGTATTTATAGATCAGGAGGCAATTTTAAGTATACTAGAGCGGCAGTGGAATCGCAAGTCTGGATGCCCTCTCCGCTCAAGACGGGTAAAGAATTCGTTACTATAATCGCGACTATCAGTACGATGACATCAAGGACCGAGAATTGTAGATAATCATCATATCACGCCAGATACACGGGAGAGGCTTAATTCGGCATGTGGTGACAACCAAGACTCTTGCGAAGTCCTCTGTTCCTGGCTCGAGTATCTGATGGCTCGTATTCGGTTGTGCATTATTGCCTCCAAATGCGCTACATGATGGATGATTAGACGTGGTGATTAGATATATGCCTTTATTCTTATGTATATTATCTTGGTACTGCTAGTCGTGTATGATCTCGTGTAGTGTGTATTCACTTTGTGTTCGTACTTACTGGATTATTCTGTTGTGTTTGCTGCGTATTATTACCGAATGAAAACATGCTTGTATGATCGTGGTGATAATTGGTGTAAAAAGATAAGCAATGTAGCGCGCAATGTCCAGATGTTTGGCGACTGTTGATCGATGACTATACCAAGGTAGATATAGTATGGTCGGAGTGGTAATTACACTGATGAGTGTGCGACTTACACGAGTTTCTGGTACTTTTGGTTGAAGGCGTCAAACATATGATAAACTAGAAAGCATTATTTGGAAACCAGCAACCGATAAAGGATCACTTATGATGTGAGAGTTATACTGCTTTATGATTCGTATGAATCTTGTAATGTGATTGGTTGTGCATGCTACTCCTGACTTCATACGATCCTTGCTCAGCTTCTGACTTGTATTTTTCTCTCTCTTTTGCTTCTCTCACGACACGACACAAAAAGGAGAACACATTCCTTTGCCTTGCCGTGTGCGCCGCCCTCGTCTTACCATGTATCTATTCTTCCTCCAGCCGCCTGTCTGTCGAGGATTATACATCCTGGAACCACAAGACGATGAGAAACTAACGGAGAGCGGATTGTTGACAGGAATCCGGCATCGACTTGCCCTATATCACGCGTGGCCTGCTCTGGATCCTTCGGTGCAGCGCTCACAAC
>Ga0160428_1002476_pt1 | contig 11194 bp, 13 predicted proteins | sample SolpanmetagenomM_FD_108198 | JGI IMG/M metagenome (GOLD analysis project Ga0160428, IMG submission 108198) | Solar panel surface microbial communities from Lawrence Berkeley National Laboratory, California, USA - M | ecosystem: Engineered > Built environment > Solar panel > Unclassified ...
ATCGGCCAGTTCCAGCTGACCGGGACGTCGTCGTTCAACATGCCGGTCGATCTGTTCAGCTATTGCATCGATCTCTACACCCCGATGTCGACGGGCACGTACACCTACGTGACCGGCTCAACCCTGATCCCGGATGCGTCGCGTCGCGACATGCTCGGCGCCTTGCTGTCGAACACCTCCTCGCTTCTGGCGGGCGCGACAGGCAATCAGGCGACGATCATCTCCGCGGCCACGCAGATGGCGGTGTGGGAAATCGTCTACGAGACCTCGACCTTCCCGTTCATCGTCACCGGAGGCGACTTCCGCGTCGGCAACTTCCAGGGCGGCGCCGGCGACGCGAACATGTCGGCCAGCCAGTCACTCGCCAACACCTATCTGTCGAACACGACCAGCGGCCAGTGGCAGCTCGCCGGCAACTCTCAGCTACGCTACCTGTTCGGCGAAGGCGTCCGGCGGAGCCAGGTATATGTCGCGGCGGTTCCTGAACCGGCAAGCTGGGGCATGATGATCCTGGGCTTCGGCTTGCTCGGCGGCTTGCTCCGTCGCGGATACAAGGCGGTGAAGGCACAGCTTCGGCTGCGCTGGATGCCGGCCCTTCCCGCGGCCTGATCAAATCTCGAAGCTGGACACCTGCCCTATCGACTAGTGTGTTGCGTAGACAATACACCTGTGATATCCTCCATTTGATCAACAGGAGGATCCATCAATGTATAGCGAAAGCGATATCGATGGGGCGGTGACGTCCGGGGCGATAAGCCTCCAGGCTGCAGCCGCCTTACGCAACCACATCGCCGCGGGCCGCGAGACGCCCGCCGTCGACGAAGAGAGCTTCCGGCTTCTCACCGGTTTCAACGACATCTTCGTGTCGATCGCCGCCTTTGCGGTCCTGCTCGGCGTGGGCTGGCTGGGGCAATCGATCGCCTATGCGATGGGCGGCATCGCGGTCGCGGCGGCGAGCTGGGGCTTGGCGGAGTATTTCACGCGCCGCCGCCGCATGGCGCTGCCCTCCATTCTCCTGCTGATCGGCTTCATCGCGGGCGTCGCAGGGGCGTTGCTTGGCATCGTCACCGCGAATTCGGCGGCTCTCGAAGCGTTCGTGCGCGACCATATGGGCAATCATCCGGAACCGGTGATCGGCGTGATCGGCGCGATCATCGCCGGTTTGACAGCGGGTGCCGCCTGGTTGCACTGGCGCCGCTTCATGGTGCCGATCACCGTCGCCGCGGGGGCAGTCGCGGTGGTCGGTGTCGTCATGGCGCTGGTGATCGGGTTCATCCCCGCCGCGCGCGAGGGACTGTTCTGGCTCGTTCTCCTCGCCGGGATCGCGATGTTCGCCTTCGCGATGCAGTGGGACATGAGCGACCGCGAACGCCGCACGCGTCGATCGGACGTCGCCTTCTGGCTGCATCTGGCCGCAGCGCCGATGATCGCGCATGCCTTGTTCAACCTCCTCGGCGTGTTCCAGGGCGCAATCGGCATCGGCATGGCGACGGTGGTCATCGCGCTCTATCTCGTGTTCGGTTTCGTCGCATTGGCGGTGGACCGCCGCGCGCTGCTCGTCTCCAGCCTCATCTACGTTCTCTATGCGCTCTCGTCGCTGTTCGAGACGGCGGGTGCGGTCGAGCTCGCCTGGGCGTTCACCGCACTCATCATCGGATCGGCGCTGCTGACGCTCTCGGCCTTCTGGCACCCGATGCGCAGGCTGGTGGTCGGCACGCTCGGCGACGTCGCCAACCGCCTGCCGCCGGTCGGTACGCTGGTGCCGGCCAGCGCGTAATCTAGGTCGATACGCAGGCCCGGCGGCTCACCCCGCCGGGCTCTTCGTCATCCGACGTCCAAAATCAGTCTGCGACCAGCTTCATCAGCCGTCGCTCGACCGGAGCCAGCACCGGCGCCAGTTCATGCCCGCGCCGAAGCACCGCCCCGCCCTCCCCGATCAGCGCCCACATGCCCTGCCGATTGCGCAAGGTCGGACGCTTTTCGATCCGGAATTCCGGCCGTTCCGCCGCACGACGAAATGCCGAGAAGACCGCGGCCTCTCGTCCCAGGTCCATCGCATAATCCTTCCAATGGCCGGCGGCGACCATCCGGCCGTAAAGATCCAGGATCCGCGAAAGCTCGGCACGGTCGAACCCGACCTGCAGCGGTGCCCTGTTCGGCGTTGGGAAGGGCGTGACGACACCCATCAGCGGGCAAGCTCCCGATCAGGCGCGATCACGCATCTCGCCTTCCTGCGATGGCCGGTTCTCTGCCAGCAATGCATCGAGCCGCTTGCGCATCGTTTCCAGTTCGCAGCGCAACAACTCCACTTTCTGCGTCTGCGGGTCGAACATATCGCTGCACGGCGTGCCGTAAGCGAGGAAGCCGGGCGCTTTCTGCCCACCCTCGACCATCGTAGCGCGCGCCGGAATACCGACCATCACCGCGCCTTCGGGCACTTCCTTGGTGACGACCGCGTTCGCGCCAACCCGTGCCCCCTTGCCGACGAGGATCGGGCCGAGGACTTGCGCGCCGGAGCCGATGATCACACCGTCGGCCAAGGTTGGATGCCGTTTCCCGGCGACGCCGTTGTCCGGGCTCGTTCCGCCGAGCGTAACGCACTGATAGATCGTCACGTTGTCGCCGATCAAAGCGGTCTCGCCGATCACGACGAATCCGTGATCGATAAAGAAGTTCCGGCCGATCGTGGCGCCCGGGTGGATGTCGATCGCGGTCAGCATGCGCGACCAGTGGTTCACCAGTCGCGCGAGGAAGAAGAGCCGCGATCTGAACAGGCGATGCGCGATGCGATGATAGCCGAGCGCCCAGACGCCCGGATATGTCAGGATTTCCCACCGCGATCGCGGCGCCGGATCGCGCAACTTGATCGAATCGAGATAAGCGAACAGCCGCCTTACCATCGTCAGTCCCCTTATTCGTGCGCGTAATCTAGGCGCTTGCGTCCCCGAATTAAAGCACCCCCGCCACGGTAAGTTTCCCGCGGCAAACCCTATCTTCGTTGTAGGAAATGGGAGCCTGGGCGATCCATAGTGCGTTACGGTGTCGAGGGGGCCCGGGATCCGGGCGCAACCAGGGGATTCTCTTGCACGAATATTTGACGCTCGCCACGCTGGAATCCCTGCTGCCGTTCATTGCCGTGGGCTTTGCCGCGCAGATGGTCGACGGCGCGCTCGGCATGGCGTTCGGGGTCATTTCGAATTCGCTGCTGCTCTTTCTCGGTGTTCCGCCGGCCGCCGCTTCCGCTGGCGTCCACACCGTCGAGACATTTACCACGGCGGTCTCGGGCATCAGCCACGCGCTCCATCGCAACGTCGACTGGCGCATGTTCTTCAGGCTGATGATACCGGGCGTGATCGGCGGCGTATTAGGTGCCTATGTCCTGTCGAATATCGATGCCGGAACGGCAAAGCCGTTCATTCTCGCATACCTTACGTGCATCGGAATATATCTGCTGATCCGGGCGCTACGGCATCCGCCGCGCGAGCGGAAACCGAAGATCGTCGAGCCCCTTGGGTTGGTCGGCGGCTTTCTCGACGCGGCGGGCGGCGGCGGCTGGGGTCCGGTGGTGACGAGCAACCTGCTCGTACAGGGCGCATCGCCGCGGATGACCGTCGGAACCGTCAACACGGCCGAATTCTTCCTCACGACGACGATCTCAGCGACGTTCATCGCGCAGTTGGGATTGGGGGCATTCACTCTGGCGACGGCCGGCCTGCTGATCGGCGGCGTCATCGCCGCACCGTTCGGAGCGCTCTTGGCGCGCCGTGTGCCGGCCAAGACGCTGATGTTCATGGTCGGCGCGATCCTGACGCTGACGAGCGTCTTCAACCTGTACGTAGCCCTGTCGAAATAGAAACGGGTCGCGCGCTTCGCTCCGGCGGAACGAAGCGCACGACCTGCGGGGCTTCAGTTCACCGCCGCATGGACGGTGGCGACGGCCTTCATCACTGCACCGATCCGGACCGAAGTCTGGATCGCTTCCGCCGAGACACCGGCCTTTTTCAGGATCTGTTCGTGGCTGTCGATACACATGCCGCAGCCGTTCATGGCGGATACCGCAAGGCTGAAAAGTTCGAAATCGACCTTGTCGATGCCCGGCTGCCCGATCACATTCATCCGCAGCTTGGCTGGCATGCGGCTATATTCCTCGTTTCCGGCCAGATGCGTGAACCGGTAATAGACGTTGTTCATCGCCATCACCGCCGCCGCTGCACGTGCCGCATTGGCGGCTTCGGGGCTGAGCTTCGGCGCACATTCGGCCTCGGCCGCATCCACCAGCGGCTTGTAACCGGAACCATGCGCGCAGGTCAGAAGCAGACCGTATTTCTGTTGGTCCGGCAGATGCGCCTCGTTGAGCAGCGAACCGACGTTCAGCCGGATATCCTTGGCGAAATCCGGCAACGTGCCGGCGAAATCCTTGAGCGACATTTGGAAACCCTCGATTGTCCTCCCGCGGCGAGAGGCTGAAAAAGAAGGAGGGCGGGTCCATCCCGGACACGCCCTCCCCTTGGCCCCTCCACATGCGGAAGGGTGTTATGTTTTAGGCAGCCAGTTGAAGGACGTCATCGCCCTTGTTCCAGTTGCACGGGCACAGTTCGTCGGTCTGTAGTGCGTCGAGCACGCGCAGCGTCTCGGCCGGGTTGCGCCCGACGTTCAGGCCGTTGACCTGCACCGCCTGGATGACGTTGTCCGGATCGACGATGAACGTGGCGCGGAATGCGACATGCTCGTTCTTGTCAAGAATGCCGAGCGCCGAGGCAAGCTGTGCGCCATTGTCCGCGATCCACGGGAAGTCAGCGGCAGCCAAATCAGGGTCCGACTTGCGCCAAGCCAGATGAACATGCGCCGTGTCGGTCGACGCGCCAATCAGAACCGCGTCACGGTCCGCAAAGTCTTCCTTCAAATTGGCATAGCCGACGATTTCCGTCGGGCAGACGAAGGTGAAGTCCTTCGGCCAGTAAAACAGGACCTTCCACTTGCCGGGGAACGCGTCCTGGCTGAGCGTTTCGCCGGCCGGCAGTGCGCTGGTACCCTGCTGAACTGGAACCGTGAAATCGGGGAGCTTATCGCCGATGGTGAGCATTGATGGCCTTCCTTCTAAAAAGTGGGCCTTCGCAGCACATCCTCTCTCGCGTCGCGGGCACCTCGTAGCGCCATCATCGTTGCAGTTCGTATATAGGATGGCTTTTGATCGATCCAACAGGTTATTTAGCCCATCGTGATCGACTGGAGCGATTGATGGCAACATACCTACCAACCTTGAAGCAGCTACAATATCTCGTCGCTTTAAGGGATCACGGCCATTTCGGACGCGCTGCGGAAGCGTGCTTCGTCACGCAATCGACGCTATCGGCGGGCATCCGAGAACTGGAAACCTTGATCGGCGTGGTACTGGTCGAACGCACACGGCGCGTCGTGCGCTTCACCCCGCTCGGCGAACGAATATCGGACAAGGCGCGCCGCGTGCTTCGCGAAGCGGAGGAACTGGGCGATCTTGCCCGGGCCGCCGGACGACCGCTGTCGGGCGAGATGCGGATGAGCGTCATCCCGACGATCGCGCCGTTCATGCTGCCTCGGATCCTGCCTCGACTAAGAACGGACTATCCGGATCTCAAACTGTTCCTGCGCGAGGAACCGAGTGGCGCCGCGTGCGAAGGCTTGCACAACGGGCGCACTGATTGCGTGTTGCTCGCGCTGCCGTATGCCTGTGGCGAGGTGTCGAGTGAATTCCTGTTCGAGGATCGCCTGTTCGTTGCCGGCACCGAGGCGGAACTCGGATTGCCGTCGCCGACGATCCGCGCCGCGGACATAGACGAGACGCGCCTGCTGCTTTTGGAAGACGGACATTGCCTGAAGGATCACGCTCTCGCCGCATGCAACCGGCCCGAGATGCGCGCCGAAGCGACGATGATGGGCACGTCGCTGCACACGATCGTACAGATGGTCGATAACGGGCTGGGTGTAACGATGCTCCCGGAAATGGCGCTGAAAGCGGGGATCCTCGATCATACCGGCCTCACCGCCCGACCTCTGGACGCGGACAGTCCGTCCCGCCGGATCGCATTGGTGTGGCGCCGCGCCTCCCCGCGCGAAAAGGATTTCCACCTGCTGGCTCGGGTCCTGGCGGAGGCGCGATGAAGGAACCCAATCGTTCATTGGATCGTATCTTCGGGGTGCGCCCGATCGGCGCAACCCATCGATCCGGAGAAAAAATATGACTTTCACCGCCAAATTCCCGCTCGTCGCACTCGTCGGCGCGCTGGCGATCGCCGCACCGTCCGTGTCGGCACAGACCGCCGCACCAGCAACTCCGGCAGCCGGGACAACGCCGGCCCAGACGGCTCCGGGGCAGCCGGCTGCAGGCCAGACCGCGCCAGTCGCCGGCGCCCCGGCGGCACCAGCTTCGTCCGCACCGAACCCTGCCGTCGGCGGGGCCGCGATGGATGCGAGCAAGACGATCGTCGCGAACGCCTCGACCGCGCCGAACCTTTCGACACTCGTGTCGGCTGTGAAGGCAGCTGGCCTTGTCGACACGCTATCCGGTCCAGGCCCGTTCACCGTGTTCGCCCCGACCAACGACGCGTTCAGCCGTCTTGCCCCGGGAACCGTGGATACGCTGCTCAAACCCGAGAACAAGGCGACCCTGACCAAGGTGCTGACCTATCACGTCGTCGCCGGTAGGATTACGGCCGCTGACTTGATCGCCAAGATCGACGCCGACGGCGGGAAGACCGTTCTGACGACGGTCGAGGGGGAACCGCTTACAGCGGCGAAGGAAGGCCAAGCGGTGTCGCTGACCGACGTCAACGGGAATAAGAGCTATATCGAAGTGCCAGACGTGCGGCAGTCGAACGGTGTCGTCCACGTCGTGAACGGCGTCGTCCTGCCGAAGCTGAACTAGATTTCAACTTCTTCTCGTCACCCTGGATAGCGTTCGGGGTGACGAGCCTTTCCGCCGGGCCTAGGCCGCCGGATCGCCCCAGCGTTGGGCGATGTCCTCGTCGCTTCGCCTCGGCTCGACCCAGGTCGGTGTTCCGGCCCGGATTTCGCGCTTCCAGAACGGCGCATCCGTCTTCAGCCGATCGATGAGAAACGCGCAGGCTTCCAGCGCCGCTGCGCGATGCGGTGCAGACGTTCCGACGAAAACGATCCGGTCGCCCGGATGCATCATGCCGATCCGGTGAACGATCGTAGCATCGATCAATCCCCATCGCTCCGCGGCCGTATCGGCCAATGTCATTAGCCCGGCTTCAGTCGCTCCGGGATAATGTTCGAGTTCCAGGCTGCCGACCCCGTCGTCGGCGCGCACCAGGCCCGTGAAACTTGCGACGGCACCGGCACCTTTGCCCTCGATGCCAGCCAGTTCACGAGCGACGTCGATCTGGTCCGCGTTGACGACGATGCGGATCATCCGCCCGTCACCGGCGGGAAGATCGCCACTTCTTTCGCATTCGCGACCGAGGCGTCCAATTGTACGAACACCTGATCCACCGCCGCACGCAGGCGCGCGCGGTCGGCAAAGGCGTCGGCATGGCGGTCACTGGTCGAACTCAGCCAATCGATCAAGCCGTTCACCGTCGTCACTTCGGCCGGCGGATCGACGCGTTCGTGCCCGGTGCCGACGCGTTCGCGCACCCAGGCGAAATACAAGATTTCCATTTCCATCGGCCGGTTTCAGTCCATGTGCCGTATACCGACGCGAAGGTAATCCCAGCCGGTGACGAGCGTCAGGATCGCGGCACCCCACAGCGCGACGAGCGCGATGTCGTGCAATATCGGCATCGTCGGGACACCCCCGGCGAGGATCAGCCCGCCCAGTGCGACGAGCTGCAATGTCGTCTTCCACTTCGCCAGCTTCGAAACCGGCACTGAGACGGATAGCTGTGCAAGAAACTCGCGCAGGCCGGAAACGGCGATCTCGCGCAGCAGGATCACCAGAGCCGCGATCTGATGAATACCCGGGATCAGAGCCGGTTGAGCGTCGCGTGTTCCGACCAGCAGCAGAATGACCGCCGCGACCATGATCTTGTCGGCAATCGGGTCCAGGAACACGCCGAGTTTGGATACCGCACCCTGCGCCCGGGCCAGATAACCGTCGAAATAATCGGTGATCCCCATCGCGCAATACAGGACGAATCCGAACAGATAGCCGTCGGCCCAGCCCGGCCACCACAGCAAAGCCGCCAGCAACGGCACCGCAACGATTCGCGAAAGGGTCAGCACGTTTGGCAGCGTCCACATACGCCATGCTTTAGACGCCTGACCCGGCTTGCGAAAGCCCGGCGAAACAGCGCGAACCTTCGGAACGCTCCCGCCCCTCCCGGCCGGTGGCCAACGCCGCACTGACGTTCGGATAATCAGTTGCCGCCAACCGGACGGCTCGGCTATGCCGCGCCATCGTTTCGCCACTTCCAGGGCCATTTTCGACCATGCTCAACGCGCTCGGCCTTCTTAAAGAGCGCCGCTTCCTGCCTTTGTTCACCACCCAGTTCCTGGGCGCGTTCAACGACAATCTGTTCAAGCAGGCGATGGTGCTGTTCGCCACCTACAGCATCTTCAATGATGCCAAGGCGGAGCAAGGCTTCAACGCGATCGCAACGGGCTTGTCGACGTTGCCGTTCATCCTGTTCTCGGGTCTCGCCGGGCAATTGGCGGACACACACGACAAGGCGCGGATCATCCGCATCGTCAAGACGGCCGAGATATTCATCATGCTGATCGGCGCGACCGGTTTGGTGTTCGCCAAAGCGGGGTATACGCAAACCGGGATCGTGCTGATGCTCGGCACGGTCTTCCTGCTCGGCATGCATTCCACTTTCCTCGGCCCGATCAAATACGCCATCCTGCCGCAGCATCTGGATGGTCCGAACGTGCTCGGCGGCACCGGTCTGGTCGAAGCGGGAACCTATATCGCGATCCTGATGGGGACGATCCTCGCCGGCTACATTTCTATCGAGGCCGCCGCCGTGGGCGTGATGCTCGTCGCCGCGATCGGCTGGTTCAGCGGCCGCGAAGTGCCCCCCGCGCCGCGCGAGGGAGCGGTGCTGGCGATCAACTGGAACCCGTTCACCTCGTCCTGGAAGCTGATCAACCAGACGATGCACATCCCGCGCCTGTTCCTGGCGATCTGCTCGATCAGCTTCTTCTGGACGATCGGGGCGGTGTTGATCATTATTTTTCCGCCGTTGGTGAAGAACATGCTGACGACGACCCAGGAAGTTGCCAGCCTGTTTACGGCGACTTTGTCGGTCGGCATCGCGATCGGTTCGGTCGTCATCAACACGCTGCTAAAGGGGAAGATTTCGGCCAAATACGGCCCCGCCTCGGTGATCGCGATGGGGGTCTGCGTCGTGCTGTTTTCGACGCTCGTGCGGACCTGGACGCCCGCGGCGGCCGGCCATTATTATGACTGGAAAGCGTTCATCGCCGAGCCGCTCGCGATCCCGCTGATGCTCAGCCTGCTCGCGATCGCGGTGACCGGCGGGATGTTCGTCGTGCCGTTATATGCGTTCCTCACAACGACGGTGACGAAGGACCAGACCGCGCGGACGGTTGCCGCCAACAACGTCGTCAATTGCGCGGCGATGACGGTCGGCGCGGTCGCGGTGATCTTCATCTCGTCGCTCGGCGTAACGCCGGAGAACATGCTGCTCGTCGTCGCCGCGATGTGCCTGGTCGCCGCCTGGCTGGCGCAGAAACTTCATCTCGCCTGCGATTGAAGCGGTGCGCAGGTGCGGCGCCGCCGTCGCAACCCGCCGCCAGCGATGCCGAACCCGACGATCATCATCCCTCAGGACGATGGCTCCGGCACGGCCGAGCTCAACCCGAAGACGAGAAACTGCGTCTTGCGTTGCGACCCGCTATTGTTGTTGTCCGACACCAGCACCAGGCTCCGGCGCCCGTCCTGCAGCGTCGGCCCGAAGCTCATGCCTTCCAGATTGTCGACCTTCGTGTCGTAGGTGTTGAGCATGGCGGCGATCTCGGGCGACTGCGAGTCGAACAGCAACGTCTTGGACAGCGCCGTGAAAGGCAGGCTGCCGTCGAGATTCCGTATCGCGCCGACGTCGCTGCCGGAGCCCATGTCGACGCTGTAGATGCGCACGTAATTGTGCGACACGCCCTGCGGATTGGCATTGGCGCCGATCCCGTCCCACCCTCGCTCCATCACCAGGAACTGGCTGTCGTCGACCGCGAGGATCTCCGATACGCCGTTATTGCCGACGCCACCGCTCGGTGGATTGGCGATCGTCTCGCCATTGCGGTTGGTCGCCGATACGGTGTCGAGCGTGTAGGCGAACTGCTTCAACAAAGATCCGTCCTGCGCGATGTTCGACAGCCGGATCAGATTGGTCGCATCCCCCGTCATGGCATTTTCGCGCGCCACCCACATGCCGCTGTTCGGCGCGAACGTCATTCCCTCCAGCCCGGAATTGGTGGCGTTCGACGGCGTCCGGCCGGCCACGCTATCGGGCAACGCGATCTGCGTGCGCGTTCCGTCCGATGCAACGTGATAGACCGTGTTCGGCCCTTCCGACGACAGCCACACGCCGTTCCCGCGCGGATCGTATCGAATCGACTCCAGCGAGGAGATGCCCTGCGCGCCGCCCAGCATATTCACCCCGGTGATCTGCATCCCGAACCCGGGCTGACCGGCGGTGAACACCGGCCGAAGCGTGAACGCGACCGGGTTGCCGTTATTTCCCGTGTTGGCGAGATAATTGTCGCGCTGACTGATGAACTGGTTGCTGGCGGCATCATAATCCACGCCCGACAGGCCGAACACCAGAGCGCCGTCATACCAGGTGCCGGTCGGGATCTGTGTCGACGAGAGCAGTTGCGCCCCGACGATCGGGGCCGCAGCGTGTGCCGCCGGCGGGGACGCAAATGTCAGGCACAGCGCAAGCGGAACCAGCTTACGCGCCCAGGAATTTCCAGCCATATCGTAACCCACCCTTTTCTACCGGTATAATAACTGCTTACGCCTAATATTTGAGGCGAAGCCTTCACAGGAAATCAATCCTGCTCATCATTAGTATACTATAGCTACAGTGATATTACGCGCTCTGCGCTGGACGGAATAGAACCCTCAAATCGGCTTGAGCTGAAATCCGGCTCACCCTTGTTTTTACGTGCCGTGCCGAAGCCAGTTGATCTTGCCTGACCGGATCACAAATCATCAATTTGTTTAAATCGA
>Ga0160428_1002478_pt1 | contig 11190 bp, 6 predicted proteins | sample SolpanmetagenomM_FD_108198 | JGI IMG/M metagenome (GOLD analysis project Ga0160428, IMG submission 108198) | Solar panel surface microbial communities from Lawrence Berkeley National Laboratory, California, USA - M | ecosystem: Engineered > Built environment > Solar panel > Unclassified ...
CCGCCCACGCGGGGGACCAGCGGTCCTCGAGCCCGTCGACCGTGGGGCGGTCGGGGACGACCACGCCGGGGGCGGTCGGCGGCGGGCCGGCCGGCGCGGCGCCGGACGACGAGGGGGCGGTGCGGGAGGGCGCGTCGGACATGCCCCCATCATCTCAGGCACCCGACCCGGCCCGGGAACGCCGCCGGGCCGGAGGCGGCCGCCTCAGGCGTGGGTGGGGCGGCCCTGCAGCGCGGCAGGTCCCTGGTAGCGGCTGGAGTCCAGCCACAGGACGAAGAAGAAGACGACCGACAGGAGCACCAGCCCGACGGTGAAGCCGGCGCTGTGCCCGAAGGAGCGCGAGAGGTCGTGGTAGACGACGACCAGCACGACGACGTTGACGAACGGGACCAGCAGCAGGAGCAGCCACCACCACGGCCGGCCGACGACCTTCAGCAGGCAGTAGGTGTTGTAGACGGGCACGAAGGCTCCCCACGCCGGCGCGTCGGGGTGCGAGGCCTTCTTCAGCACGCCCCACACGGGCAGCGTGCCCAGGAGGTAGCCGACGAGGCTCGAGACCAGCGCGAGGACGAGCACGACCCCGGTCGCGACGGGGTCGGCCGTGGTGGTGGTGGTCTGCAGGATCATGCTGTCGACAGTGGCAGGGGGTGACGCTGCGCGGGGGCGTTCGCCGGGACCTCGCCCGGACGGCGGAGCCCGGCCTCCGCCGCGGCGGCCCGTGTGTGAGACTCCGACGATCTGCTAGTCGACGTCGCCTGCAGGAGCCCCGATGAGCACTCTCGCCCACTTCCTCCCCGAGCACGCCCGGACCCGCCCGGACCGCCCCGCGATCCGCCTGGACGACCACGTCCTGACGTGGGCGCAGCTGGACGACGCCTCGGCCCGCGCGGCCGCGCACCTGCGCGCCGAGGGCGTGCGCCCGGGGGACCGGGTCGCCGTGATGCTGCCCAACGTGCCGGAGTTCGCCGTCCTGTACTACGGCGTGCTGCGCGCGGGCGGGGTCGTCGTGCCCATGAACCCGCTGCTGCACGCCCGCGAGGTCGCCCACTACCTGGCCGACTCCGGGGCCGTGCTGGCGTTCGTCTGGCACGCCGTGGCCGACACCGCCCAGGCCGGGGCCGTCGGCGCCGACGCGCGCCTCGTCGTCGTCGAGCCGGCCGCCACGGCGGCGCTGCTCGCGGCCGTCGAACCCGACCCGGAGATCCACGACGCCGCCGACGGCGACACCGCGGTCATCCTCTACACCTCGGGCACCACCGGTGCCCCCAAGGGTGCCCAGCTCAGCCACCACAACCTGCGCAGCAACGCCGTCACGAGCCAGGAGACGCTCGCGAACCTCGGCGAGGACGAGGTGATCCTCGGCGCGCTGCCCCTGTTCCACGCGTTCGGGCAGACCTGCGCGCTGAACACCGTGGTCGTCGCCGGCGCCCAGCTGACCCTGCTGCCGCGCTTCAGCCCCGAGGCGGCGCTCGCCGTCATGCAGCGCGACAGCGTGGCCTACTTCGCGGGCGTCCCCACCATGTACTCGGCGATCCTGAACTGCCCCACGGCCGACGACCACGACGTGAGCGCCCTGCGGCAGTGCGTGTCCGGCGGGGCGTCGCTGCCCGTGGAGGTGCTGCGGGCGTTCGAGGAGAAGTTCGGCTGCGCGATCCTCGAGGGCTACGGGCTGTCGGAGACCTCGCCCGTCGCCTCGTTCAACCTGCCCGACCGCGAGCGCCGCGCGGGCACGATCGGCGTGCCCGTGCGCGGCTGCGAGATGGCCCTGCGGGCCGCGAACGGCAGCGTCGCCGCCGAGGGTGAGATCGGGGAGATCGTCGTGCGGGGCGAGAACGTCATGACGGGCTACTGGCGCAACCCGGGTGCGACGGCCGTGGCCATCGACGCCGACGGGTGGTTCTCGACGGGGGACCTCGCGACGCGCGACGCCGACGGGTACTACACGATCGTCGACCGCAAGAAGGACATGATCAACCGCGGCGGCTACAACGTGTACCCCCGCGAGGTCGAGGAGGTGCTCTACGAGCACCCCGCGGTCGCGGAGGCCGCCGTCGTGCCCGTGCCGGACGCCCTGCTGGGCGAGGAGGTGGGCGCGGCCGTCGTGCTGCGGCCCGGCGCCACGGCGACGGTCGAGGAGCTGCAGGCCCACGTGAAGGCGGCGCTCGCGGCGTACAAGTACCCGCGGCGCGTGTGGCTGGTGGACGAGCTCCCCAAGGGCGCGACCGGCAAGATCCTCAAGCGCAAGATCACCGCCCCGGACGCCGCCGCGGTGGCCGGGACGACGGGCGCCGCGGGGACGGCCTGAGGGCCGGACCGGGGGGACGGCGAGGAGGGCGCCGCGCGGACCGCGCGGCGCCCTCCTGCGTCGGGGGCGACCCCCGTCGCCCGCACCGCGCCTAGAAGGCGTCGACCTCGTGGAAGCGCCGGCCCGTCGCGCGCTCGCTGGCGCCCGTGCGGTCGAGGTAGGGCGTGATGCCGCCGGTGAACAGGGGGTGGCCGGTGCCGAGGACCAGGCAGACGTCGACCTCCTGCGGCCGCGCCACCACGCCGTCGGCCAGCAGCCGCGCGATCTCGTCGGCCAGCGCGTCCTGCACGCGCACCAGGACCTGCTCCGCGGTGGACGGGGCGCCGCCCTGCTGGACGATCCCCACCTCCGCGCCGGTGAGGGCGACGGGGCCCTTGCGCGTGACGAGGTCGGGGCTGCCGGCCTCGACCCAGCGCTCGAGGTTCGCCGAGACGCGGTAGCGGTCGGGGAACGCGCCGGCCAGCGTGCGGTGCACGTGGAGCATGACCGGCGGGCCGACGAGGCTCGCCAGCCGCAGCGGCGACATGGGCAGGCCCATCGGGTCCACGGCGCGGTCGGCCTCGAGCAGCGGGGTGCCCTCGTCGATCGCCCGCATGACCTCGTCGAACATCCGGGTCAGGACCCGGTTGACCACGAAGGCCGGGGCGTCGCTGACGAGCACGCACGTCTTCTTGAGCTTGCGGCCCAGGGCGAACGCCGTGGCCAGCGTCGCCTCGTCGGTCTCGGGGGTGCGCACGACCTCGACCAGCGGCAGCACGGCCACGGGGTTGAAGAAGTGGAACCCGACGAACCGCTCGGGGTGCGCGAGCACCCCGGCCATGGCCGAGACCGACAGCGAACTGGTGTTCGTGGCGATGACCGCGTCCTCGCGCAGCAGGGGCTCGAGCTCGCGCAGCATCTGCTGCTTCACGGCGAGGTCCTCGAACACCGCCTCGACGACGAAGTCCGCCTGCCCGAGCGCCGCCTTGTCCGTCGACCCGGAGACGTCCGCGCGCAGGCGGTTGGCGGTGTCGGAGGTGATGCGGCCCTTGGCCAGCAGGTCGTCGACGCCCGAGCGGACGAAGGCGATGCCCTTCTCCACGCGCGCGTCGTCGACGTCGGTGAGCACGACGGGGACCCGCAGCCGGTGCAGCAGCAGGAGGGCGAGCTGGCTCGCCATGAGGCCGGCGCCGACGACGCCCACGCTGGTGACCTTGCGGGCGAGGTCGGCGGGCGGGGCGCCCTGCGGCTTCTTGCCCGCGCGCTGCACGAGCGTGAACGCGTAGAGCCCCGCGTGCAGCTCGTCGGAGACCCCGAGGTCTGCCAGGGCCGCGTCCTCGGCGGCGAAGCCCTCCTCGCGGGTGGCCGTGCGGGCCGCGGCGATGAGGTCGAGCGCCCGGTAGGGGGCCGGGGCCGCCCCGTGGACGCGGGCGTCGGCCACGGCCCGCCCGCGCGCGACGGCGGCGTCCCACGCCGCGGCGTCCGCGGTGTGGTCGGTGCGCCCGACGACGACGTCGCCGCGCAGCACGGAGGCGGTCCAGCGCAGCGACTCCAGCAGGAAGTCGGCCGGCGCGAACGCCGCGTCGGCGATGCCGAGCTGCAGCGCCGTCGACCCGTCGATGCTGCGGTTGTTCGCCAGCGTGTTCTCGATCGCCACCTGCACGGCGCCCGCGGGCCCGATCAGGCGCGGCAGCAGGTAGCAGCCGCCCCAGCCGGGCACGAGCCCGAGGTACGCCTCGGGCAGGCCCAGGCCGCGGGCGCCCGTGGACACGGTCCGGTAGGTGCAGTTCAGGGCCGTCTCCAGGCCGCCGCCGAGCGCGAGGCCGTTGACGTAGGCGAAGGTCGGCACGGCGGCGGTGCCGAGGCGGCCGAGGACCGCGTGCCCGCGGCGGCCGAGCTCCTCGCTCACCGAGCGGTCGTGCACGGCGGCGACGGCGCCGAGGTCGGCCCCCGCGCAGAAGACGCCGTCGACGCCCGTGATCGCGATGGCCACGACGCCGGCGGTCTCGACGAGACCCTCGGCGGCGGTGATCGCCTCCTCCAGCGACGCGAGCGCGTCGGGGCCGAGCGTCGCGGGCCGGCGGGCATCCCCGGAGTCGAGGGTCAGCAGGGCCAGCGGGCCGCCCCCGCCGGGCAGGTCGACGAGGCGGACGTGGGTGGGCATCAGCGGGCTCCTGCCGTCGCGGTCTCGTCGGTGCCGGTCGCCTCGAACGCGGCGTGGTGGGGGTTCTCCCAGACGACCGTGCCGCCCTGGCCGAGCCCGACGCACATGGCGGTGACGCCGTAGCGGACCTCCGGGTGCTCGGAGAACTGCCGCGCCAGCTGCGTCATGAGCCGCACCCCCGAGGCGGCGAGCGGGTGGCCGATGGCGATGGCCCCGCCGTAGGGGTTCACGCGCGGGTCGTCGTCGGCGATGCCGAAGTGGTCGAGGAAGGAGAGCACCTGGACCGCGAACGCCTCGTTCAGCTCGAACAGGCCGATGTCCTCGATGCCGACGCCCGCGTGGCGCAGCGCCTTCTCCGTCGAGGGGATCGGGCCGAGGCCCATGACCTCGGGCTCGACGCCCGCGAAGCCGAAGCCGACCATCCGCATCCGGGTGGTGAGCCCCAGCTCGCCCGCGACGTCCTCCGCCGCGAGCAGGCAGGCGGTGGCGCCGTCGGTGAGGGGGGAGGCGTTGCCGGCCGTGACCCGCCCGTGCGGGCGGAACGGCGTGCGCAGGTCCTTCAGGCCCTCGACCGTGGTCTGCGGGCGGGCCCGCTCGTCGGCGCTCGCGAGGCCCCAGGCGCCCTCGGCGTTGCGGACCGCGACGGGCACGAGGTCGGCGCCGACCTGGCCCGCGGCGACGGCGGCGGCGAACTTCCGCTGGCTCGCGGCCGCGTAGGCGTCGGCGCGGTCCTTGGTCAGGGCCGGGAACCGGTCGTGCAGCGACTCGGCGGTCTTGCCCATGTCCAGGGCGTCCGGGTCCACGATCCGCTCGGTGAGGAAGCGGGGGTTGGGGTCCATGCCGACGCCCAGCGGGTGGTGGCCCATGTGCTCGACGCCGCCCGCGAGGGCCACGTCCAGCGCACCCACGGCGATGCTCGCCGCGACGGTCGTGACGGCCGTCATGGCCCCCGCGCACCAGCGGTCGATCGCGTAGCCCGGGGTCGTGACGGGCAGGCCGGCCAGCAGCGCGGTGCTGCGGCCGAGCACGAGGCCCTGGTCGCCGCTCTGGGTGGCCGCCGCGACGGCGACCTCCTCGACGCGCTCGGGGGGCAGGGACGGGTTGCGGCGCATCAGCTCCCGCAGGCACGCGACGACCAGGTCGTCGGCGCGCGTGCCGGCGAACAGGCCGTCCGGGCGGGCCTTGCCGAAGGCGGTGCGGACGCCGTCGGCGAACACGACGTTCCGGGTGGTGCGGGTCACGGGACCTCCTCGTCGGTGACGGACCGGGCTCCTCGAGCCGGTCCGCCGCCACCCTACGCGCGGGCCCCAGGTATCCGGTACCGGCGGTGACAGGTACTCGCCCGGACGGCCTGCCCGCCGGACCCGCTCAGGGCCGGCGGGTCTTGCGCAGGCTCATGGCCTCGGCGAGCTCGTGCTCGCTCAGCGGCGCCCCGGGCAGCGCGGCGCACCCGCCGTCGCGGCAGCGCAGGCCGTCCAGCAGCACCGCGAACAGCCGGCGCCAGTGCTCCGGGTGCGCGGTGCCGCCGATCTCGGCCGCCACCTGCACCGCCTCGAGGGTCGTGACGACGTCGCTCGCGGCGACGTCGGGGCGCAGCTGCCCGCTCTCGCGGGCGCGGCGCAGCAGGCCCTCGACCCGGGGGGCGAGCTGGCTGCGCGCCACGGCGACGCCCGCGCGGCCGTGGTGGGGCGACATGACGGCCTGGCGCAGCCCGCGGTCGGAGGCCATGAGCCGGCTCGCGGCCTCCAGGAAGCCGGCCAGGCCCGCCCACGCGTCCTCGGTGCGCGCGGCCTCGTCCGCGAGCTCCACCAGACCCGTGATGCGCTCCTCGAACAGCGCCTCGACGAGGGCGTCCTTGTCGGGGAAGCGGCGGTAGACCGTGCCCACGCCGAGGCCGGCGGCGTGGGCGACGTCGTCGAGGGTGGCCGCGAACCCGCGGTCGGCGAAGACGTCGCGGGCCGCGTCGAGGACGCGCCGCCGGTTGCGCTCGGCGTCGCGGCGCAGCGGGCGGCAGCCGTCCGCGGTCGCCGTGGCCGTGGCCGCGGGCCCGGCGGGACCCGCGTCCGCGCGGGGGAGTCGTTCGCTCACCGGCCCAGGGTAGACCGCGGAAGCGGAGGTGCCTGCTCAAGTTCTGCTGCTAGTCTGGCGGTCGAAGCGGAGAACACGTCTCCGCGACTGGAGGCCCCCCATGCAGACTCCCGCCCCCGCGGCGGTCGCCGGCGACGGCGGCTCCGCCGACGTCGCGGACACCGGTTCCCACCGCGCGAAGTGGGTCGTGCTCGCGGTCCTGTGCCTGGCGCAGCTGATGGTCGTGCTCGACGCGACGATCGTGAACATCGCCCTGCCGACGGCCCAGCGCGCGCTCGCGTTCTCCGACGAGGACCGGCAGTGGGTCGTGACGTCCTACGCGCTCGCCTTCGGCAGCCTGCTGCTGCTCGGGGGCCGCCTGTCGGACCTGCTGGGGCGCAAGCTCATGTTCCTGGTCGGGCTCGTCGGGTTCGCGGCCTCCTCGGCGCTGGGCGGTGCGGCGCAGGGCTTCGGCACGCTCATCGTGGCCCGCGCGCTGCAGGGCGCGTTCGGCGCGATGCTCGCTCCCGCGGCCCTGTCGCTGCTGACCACGACCTTCACCGACCCGCGGATGCGGACCAAGGCGTTCTCCATCTTCGGGGCCGTCGCCGGCGCCGGCGGGGGCATCGGCCTCCTGCTCGGTGGGCTGCTGACGGAGCACCTGTCCTGGCGCTGGTGCCTCTACATCAACGTCGTGCTGGCCGTCTTCGCCGTCGCGGCCGGGGTGGTGCTGCTCTCCAACGACCGCACCGAGGAGCGTCCCGTCCTGGACTGGTGGGGGACCGTCACCGCGATCCTCGGCCTCGTCGGGGTCGTCTACGGCCTCGCCAACGCCGAGTCCGACGGCTGGTCGAGCCCGAACACCTGGGGCTTCCTCGCCGGTGGCCTCCTCGTCCTGGTCGTCTTCGTCGTCCTGCAGGCGCGCGTGGGGCACCCGCTGCTCCCGCTGCGGATCGTGCTGCACCGCAACCGCGGTGGCTCGCTGGTGGCGCTGGCCGTCACGGGCGCCGGCATGTTCGGCGTGTTCCTGTTCCTCACGTACTACCTGTCCAACAGCCTCGGCTACAGCCCGGTGCAGACCGGCCTGGCCTTCCTGCCGATGATCGCCGCGATCTCCTTCGCGGCCGCGCTGCTCGGCGGCCCGCTGCTGGCCCGCTTCGGCCCGCGCCCCGTCATCAGCTCCGGCGCGCTGCTCGCGGCCGTCGGCATGGTGCTGCTCACGCGCATCGAGCTAGACTCCTCCTACGCCTCGACGATCCTGCCGGGCCTGCTCGTGCAGGGCCTCGGGCTCGGGTTCGTGTTCTCCGCGGCCATGGCCACCGCCACCCAGGGCGTGCGGGCCGACGACGCGGGCGTCGCCTCGGCCATGGCCAACACCACCCAGCAGATCGGCGGCTCGATCGGCACCGCGCTGCTGAGCGCCTTCGCCGGCACCGCCGCGACGAACTGGATCGCGGACAACGTCCGCGGGCAGCCGACGCCCGGGCAGCTCGCCGAGGCCACGCTCGCCAGCTACCACACGGCGTTCTGGTGGTCGGCGGGGATCTTCGCCGCGGGCGCGGTGCTGTCCTTCCTGCTGCTGCGCCGCGGTGTCCCGGCGCCCGAGGACGACCTCGCCCCGGCCGACGCGGCCGCCCCGGCCGACGCGGTCGCCGCGCGCCCCGGCGCCCACGCGGCGTCCGCCCTGGAGGCCGCCGGGGACGACACCTCCGCGCAGCACGCCCCGCCCGCGCACACGACCGCGGCGGCCCCGGCGGCCACCGTGCCCACGCAGGGCTCGCGCAGCGACGTCGGCCTCACGGTCTCCGGGACCGTCCGGCAGTCCGGCGGCCGGCCCCTCGCGGGTGCCGTCGTCACCCTGACCGACCAGGGCGGGCGGCAGGTGACGCGCACCGGCACGGGCGCGGACGGCTCCTACGTCCTCGCCCTGCCGACCGGCGGGACCTACCTGCTCATCGTCGCGGCCGCGCACGTGCAGCCGTCGGCGACGCTCGTCGCCGTCGGCGCGACCTCGGTGCGCCACGACGTGTCGCTGTCCGGCCGGGCCTCGATCGCCGGGGTCGTCGGCAGCCGCGACGCCGCCACCGACGCCGTGACCCCCGTCGCCGGGGCGCTGGTGACCCTCACCGACGTCACGGGCGAGGTCGTCGGCTCCACCCGCAGCGACGCGGAGGGCGGCTACGCCTTCGCCCAGCTGCTCGGCGGCAGCTTCGTGCTGACGGTGCAGAGCGACGCGCACCGGCCGCTGGCCCGCGGCGTCGAGATCCCCGACACCGGGGGCCTGACGTGCGACCTGCTGCTCACCGGCGGCGGCCGGCTCACCGGCACCGTCGTCGCCGCCAGCGACGGCCGCCGGGTCCGCGAGGCCTCGGTCACGCTCCTGGACGCGCACGGCGACGTGGTCGCGGCCGCGGTGACCGACGACCAGGGCGCCTACGCCTTCGCCGACCTGCCCGGCGGGCACTACACGCTGACCGCGTCCGGCTACGCGCCGGTCGCCACCAGCGTGGACGTCGAGGAGGACGCCGTCGCGGCCACGCAGGTCGAGCTCGGCCGCTGACCCGCCCGCTCCGCCCGCAGGGCCCGCTCCCGTCCGGGGGTGGGCCCTGCGGCGCGAGGGCCCTGTGGCGCGACGGCCCTGTGGCGCGACGGACTGGGGGCGGGGAACCGGGAAGCCCCGGGGCCGCGCCGCGGTTAGACTCCCCGCACAGGCGTCGACCCGGCCATCACCGGTGAGCCTCCGGAAGAACGGGCCGTCCGCGGCCTGAGTAGACCCGGACGGGTCCGGCCCGTGACAGCCGGACGACGAGCGGTCGTCGTCGTCGCTCCCCGGGCCTCCGGGGTGCGGGGCCGACGGCAAGCGGGGTGGTACCGCGGCACCGCCGGACCCGGCGGGCGTCGTCCTCGCAGGTGGCTGATGCACTTGTGCGAGGAGTGGACGATGTCCGACGCGACGTCCGACGTGGATGCCGGCGCGACGACCGGCGAGCAGACCCCGGCGACCTCCGGCCCGCGCTTCCCCCAGATCGAGCAGCGGGTCCTGGACTCGTGGGCGGCCGACGGCACGTTCCGCGCCAGCGTGGACGCGCGCCGCGGCTCCGCCGCCGGCGAGTTCGTGTTCTACGACGGCCCCCCCTTCGCCAACGGCCTGCCGCACTACGGCCACCTGCTGACGGGCTACGTCAAGGACCTCGTGCCCCGCTTCCGCACCATGCGCGGGCAGCAGGTCGACCGGCGCTTCGGCTGGGACTGCCACGGCCTGCCCGCCGAGGTCGAGGCCGAGCGCCAGCTGGGCATCACCCACAAGTCCGAGATCGAGGAGCTGGGCGTCGCCCGCTTCAACGACGCGTGCCGCACCTCGGTGCTGAAGTACACCCGCGAGTGGGAGTCCTACGTCACCCGGCAGGCCCGCTGGGTCGACTTCGAGGACGACTACAAGACCCTCGACACCGACTACATGGAGTCGGTGATGTGGGCCTTCAAGACGCTGTGGGACAAGGGCCTCGTCTACGAGGGCTTCCGGGTGCTGGCCTACTGCTGGCGCTGCGAGACGCCGCTGAGCAACTCCGAGACCCGCCTGGACGACGTCTACCGCAACCGGCAGGACCCGGCCGTCACCGTCGGGTTCGCCCTGAAGGGCGACGGCGGCCACGACGAGCTGGCCGGGGTCCTGGCCCTCATCTGGACGACCACCCCGTGGACGCTGCCGAGCAACCTGGCCATGGCCGTGCACCCCGACCTCGACTACGTCGTCGTCGAGGGCAGCGGCGAGCACGAGGGCCGGCGCTTCCTGCTGGCCGAGGCGCGCCTGGGCCACTACGCCCGCGAGCTGGGCGAGGACGCCGCCGGGCGCGTCGTCGCCCGCTACCGCGGCGCCGACCTGCTGGGCGTGCGCTACACCCCGCCCTTCGACTACTTCGAGGGCCGCGAGAACGCCCACCAGGTGCTGGCCGCCGACTACGTGACCACCGACTCCGGCACCGGTGTCGTGCACATCGCCCCCGCCTTCGGCGAGGAGGACAAGCTCGTCACCGACGCGGCCGGCATCGTCCCGGTCGTGCCCGTCGCCTCCAACGGCACGTTCACCGCCGAGGTGCCGGACTTCGCGGGCCTGCACGTGTTCGCGGCGAACAAGGAGATCTCCCGCACCCTGCGCGACGGCGTGCCCAGCGGCGCGCTGCTGCTGCGCCTGGAGACCTACGACCACCCGTACCCGCACTGCTGGCGCTGCGGCAACGCGTTGATCTACCGCGCCGTGTCCAGCTGGTTCGTCGCGGTGACGCAGATCCGCGACCGCATGGTCGAGCTGAACCAGCAGATCACCTGGGTGCCCGAGCACGTCAAGGACGGTTCCTTCGGCAAGTGGCTGGAGGGTGCGCGCGACTGGTCCATCAGCCGCAACCGCTACTGGGGCAGCCCCATCCCCGTGTGGACCTCCGACGACCCGGCCTACCCGCGCACCGACGTCTACGGCTCGCTGGACGACCTCGAGCGCGACTTCGGCGTGCGCCCGGCCGACCTGCACCGCCCCCACGTCGACGAGCTGACCCGGCCGAACCCCGACGACCCGACGGGCCGCTCGACGATGCGCCGCGTCCCCGAGGTGCTCGACTGCTGGTTCGACTCCGGGTCGATGCCGTTCGCCCAGGTGCACTACCCGTTCGAGAACCGCGAC
>Ga0160428_1002481_pt1 | contig 11169 bp, 13 predicted proteins | sample SolpanmetagenomM_FD_108198 | JGI IMG/M metagenome (GOLD analysis project Ga0160428, IMG submission 108198) | Solar panel surface microbial communities from Lawrence Berkeley National Laboratory, California, USA - M | ecosystem: Engineered > Built environment > Solar panel > Unclassified ...
CTGCCCCGGCAGTCGGAGCGCACGGGCGAGGAGCCGGCCGTCGGTCACAACGCAGCCCATACCGTTTCGACCTGGCTGATGGCGCTGTCGGTATCAGGATAGTCGATCGCCACGGACGGTACCGATTTCACCAGTCCGGTCAGCGCGGTGAACCCGCGCTCACCCAGCGCGACGTAATTGGTCGAGGCTTGCGTCAACCGGACGAACGTCTCGCTGTGCGCCAGCGCGCGCCGGACCGGTGCGTAGCCGAAACTTGGAAACAGGATCAACGCGGGTCGCGCGGGCACGGCCATCGCTGCGACCGCCGCCGCATCCGGCACGAGGTGCCGGATGTCGCCTTTCGGCGTGTTCGCCATCAACGGCCCGAACCTGTGCGCCGGCGCCGCCCGCTCCACGACACCGATCGCGGCGTTCTTCAGGCTGACGAGGCGCGGAAAGGCATGGACGAGCCCGGTCGCCGGATCGAGCAACGCGAATTCGTCGCCCATCAGCCGCCACCCGCGCAACGAAAGCAACGCCGCCATGGTCGACTTCCCCGCACCGGAAACGCCGGTGATCAGCAAGGCGCGCCCATCCCGCTCGACCGCCGCTGCGTGCAGTAGCAGGTAGCGCCGCTGCCCCAACGCCATTTGCAGGTTCATGCCCATTTCCGCCGCCAACAAGGCTTGGGCAAGCGGTAGCGGTGCCGCATCGGGCAGCACGAAATCCCCACCGATCGTGACAGCCGGTCTGATGAACCGACGCCAGAAGCGCGCTGCGAATAGCCGCACGGTGAAGTCGGCGACATCGTCGTCCGGCATGGGATAGCCGGAATAGAGTTCGGCCAGTCGCTCGATCGGCGCCCGCCAGTCGGATCCGATGCGAAAACCGACCGGCCCGATCTTGACGGAGAAAGCGTGCTTCACGTCGTGGATACCAGACCGGCGGTAGCAAGTTCGTTCAGCCGGGCCAGCAGGGCGTCGGTTTCCAGATCTGGCAGGTCGAATTCCAGCGCGAGCGCGTCGGCCAGTGCCGACACCGTCATCCCGGCTTCGCCCAAGGTCGCCAGAATTTCCGGTGCCGGTGCGTTCAAGAGGTGCGTGATGCCGGAGGCGCGATGATAGAGAATCGTGAAATCGTCGAGCCAGTCGATCCGCAACGTCTCGACGCGGGCGCTGCGGAAAATGGCGCCGGCCACGGCCTCAGCCGCGCGGCATCTGCAGCGACGCGAAGCAGGTGAAGCCGCTGGTGCCCGACTGCAGCTTGCGAATATAGTTCATATAGGCTCGATTGGTGTCGTATTCCGTGCCTGGCAACTGCCCGCCGGACAGCGCACGTTTCACGTCTTCCGCCTTGAACACACGGCCGTTCGCCGCAAACGACCCCGGCGTTCCCGCAGGCACCACCGATCCGTCGGCTGTGATCGCAGACCCTGCGCGCCCTGCATCCGGCACGGGGATTTCACACGTCATCACCGATGCATTGGTCTGCGCCAGCGCAGGGCGGATCGATACGATTGCCGAAACGCCGACCGCGCCCAGCATCAGGGCGCGCCGCCGCGTCGTGCCGGCTTCATTCTCGGTAGGGCTGGGATCGTCGCTCACGACACCAGCCCTTTCACAATCGTATCGCCCGCGCAAGCGGGCCTATCCCGGTCGAGACCGTTTGCGCTAAGGCGTGCCATAATGGTCCAGGGGTTCGGCATCCGTACGATATCCGCGATCGGCATCATCGCCGTGGCCGCGATCGCCATCGCGTTGCTGACGCATGATATCCAGTCCGTCCTCGTCGCGCTGATCGGTGGCATCGCGGCGGTGCTCGCCGCAGCGGGGACTAACGAGGTCGCGAGCGACCCCGACCCAGCGCGAACCACGAACGACATTGCCGAGCCCGAACTCGGGCCAGTGCTCGAAGCGATCGTCGAACCGGTGATGATCGTCGCGGAAGGGCGCGTAACGCACGCCAATGCGCCCGCGCGGGCCCTGCTCGGCGGGCATATCGTCGGGCAGAACGTACGCCTTGCCATCCGCCACCCCGCCGCCGCCGAACGCCTCGTCGGCGCGCTTGAACCCGGCAATAGCGATCCGATCGATCTCGTCGGGCTCGGCACGCTCGATCAGCGCTGGCAGATGCGGGTCGCGCAAACGCTCGCCACCGAAAGCGGCACCGGGCAGCGCATCGTGCACCTGATCGATCAGACCGGTAATTATGCCGCGGAGCGCATGCGCGTCGATTTCGTCGCCAATGCCAGCCACGAACTGCGCACGCCACTGGCCTCGATACTCGGCTATATCGAGACATTGCGCGATGAGGCCGGCGAAGATCCCGGGATTCGCGAGCGTTTCCTCAAGATCATGGACGACGAGGCACGGCGGATGCAGCGCCTCGTCGAAGACCTGATCTCGCTGAGCCGGATCGAAGCGGAGAAATATCGCCTGCCCGATCGCGCCGTCGATCTTGCCGGGCTGATCGACGAAGTTCGGGCGGAGATCACCAAGGGCGAGGTGGTCACGGAATTGGAAGACGGTGTTCCGACGGTCGTCGGCGACCGCGTACAGCTCAGCCAGATGCTCCACAATCTGATCGGCAACGCGATCAAATACGGGCACGCCGACAAACCGGTTACCGTTCGCCTGTGGCGAGATGCCGGCAACATGGTCCGGCTCGGCGTGTCGGACCAGGGCGACGGCATTCCAGCCGAACACATCCCGCGGCTGACCGAGCGCTTCTATCGCGTCGATCCGGGCCGCAGCCGCGCCGGCGGGGGCACCGGCCTTGGCCTGGCGATCGTCAAGCATATCGTCGAACGTCATCGCGGCCGGCTGGATATCGCGAGCGTCGTCGGCACCGGGACTACCGTATCGATCAGTCTCCCGGCGTACGAGCCGAAGGGCTGATCGCCATCACCGGAGCCTTTGTCATAAAAGGGCAACCGAACTGTCACACAGGCGCAGGAGCGACGGGCTAGGGCGAGAGTCGCCGGGCCGATCGTCGCCTATGCTGGAGACGTTCCGCACGTGCCGAGATTGCCGTCTTTCCTGCTCATCCCGCTCGCGGCGTCGCTGGCGACGCTCGCGGCGTGCGAGGATCAGGCCAGCGGCGGCGGTGCAGGCTCCCGCGACCATATCACCGCGGTCGGATCGTCGACCGTCTATCCGTTCACGACGATCGCCGCCGAACAGTTCGTCAATGCCGCCCCGGGCAGCAAGGCCCCGGTGATTGAATCGACCGGCACCGGGCCGGGGATCAAGCTGTTCTGTGCCGGCGTGGGTGCCGCGCACCCCGATATCGTCGATGCGTCGCGCCGCATGAAGGCGAGCGAATACGCCCTCTGCGCGCGCAATGGCGTTCGCGACATCCTCGAGATCGAGATCGGTCTGGACGGCATTGCCTTTGCCGAGGCGAAGAACGGGCCGAAGATGCGCCTGACTCCGGCAGACCTGTACAAGGCGCTGGCCGCCAATCCCGGCGGCAGGCCAAATACCGCGCGTTATTGGTCCGACGTGGACCCGGCGCTGCCCCACATGCCGATCCAGGTATACGGCCCGCCTGCGACCAGCGGCACACGCGACGCGCTGACCGAACTGATCCTCGACAAAGGATGCGAAACCGTCGCCCCTCAGGCCCATGCCATGAAAGAGACGGACAAGGACGGTTACGCCGCCTTGTGTACCCGGCTGCGCGAGGACGGCGCGTATATCGACGCGGGCGAGAACGACAATCTCATCGTCCAGAAACTGCAATCGAACCCGAACGCGATCGGTATCTTCGGCTATTCGTACCTCGAGGAAAATAGCGACAATGTGAACGGTGTGCCACTGAACGGCGTCGCACCGACTTATGCGACGATCGCCGACAATGCCTATCCGGGGTCGCGCCCGCTCTATCTCTACGTCAAGAAGGCGCATCTTACCGCGATCCCCGGTCTTGCCGCCTTCCTCCGAATTTATGCCGGACTGTGGAACCCCGGTGGGCCTCTGACCGCAAAGGGGCTGATCGCCGCCCCGCCGGCCCGGCGCGCGGCAGCCGTGGCGGTCGTTGCCGATCGTATACGGCTCGATCCGGCGGAGCTGAACTGATGTCCGCTGCGACGCTCCTGTTTCTCGTCGCCGGGCTTGGCCTGATCGGATGGCTCGCGGCACGGGCGCGAGCGGCGACGTTCAAGCGCACGAACGGCATGCGGTTCAGCTCGCTGCCCTCGCATCATGGCAGCTATGTCGCATGCTGGACGGTGTTGCCGGCCGGGCTCTTCCTGGCGGTGTGGGCGTTCGCCTCGCCTGGGCTGGTCACCGACCGCGTCCTGACGGCGCCCGCCGCGCAAAACTTGCCGCCAAAGGGCTTCGAACGCGCCGCGATCCTGTCCGAGGCACGCAATCTCGCCGCCGGGCGCGGCTTCGGTGCTTTTCACTCCCTGAGTGAAACGCTCGCCCCGGCGTACGCCGCGGCACAGTCCCGCTTCGACTGGATCGGAAGCGCGGTAGCGCTGTTGCTCGCGTTCGCCAGCGGTGCCTGGGCGTACCTGCGGGTCAAGGCCGGTTTTCGCGCCCGAACGAAGATCGAACGCGTCGTGATGTCGGCGCTGCTCGCGGCGTCTCTGATCGCGATCCTGACGACGCTCGGCATCGTCGTGTCCCTGCTATTCGAAAGCGCGCGCTTCTTCCGCATCGTTCCGATCACGGACTTCCTGTTCGGCACGCACTGGAGCCCGCAGGTCGTCTCGGCGAAGGACCCCGGCGCATCGCTCGGTGCGGTGCCGTTGTTCTGGGGCACGTTCTTCATCGGTGCGGTGATCGCGATGATCGTGGCGATCCCGTTCGGCCTGATGAGCGCGATCTATCTTACGCAATATGCCAGCCCGGCGGTGCGCAGATGGATGAAGCCTATCCTCGAGATGCTCGCCGGTGTCCCGACGGTGGTCTACGGCTATTTCGCGGCGCTGACCGTGGCACCCGCCGTGCGCGACTTCGCAGTCTCGATCGGCGTACGCTGGGCGAGTTCGGAAAGCGCCCTCGCCGCGGGGCTTGTGATGGGCGTGATGATCATCCCGTTCGTCTCGTCGATGGCGGACGATTCGATCGCCGCCGTTCCCGCATCGATGCGCGACGGCAGCCTCGCGATGGGCGCGACCAGTTCGGAGACGATCCGCAAGGTCCTGCTGCCCGCCGCCCTGCCCGGCGTCGTCGGCGGCGTGCTGCTGGCGATCAGCCGCGCGATCGGCGAGACGATGATCGTCGTGATGGCGGCGTCCGGCGTGGCTACGCTGACGCTCAACCCGTTCGCCAGCACCACCACGGTGACCAAGCAGATCGTCGACTTGCTGACCGGCGAGGCGGAGTTCGACAGTGCCAAGACGCTCGCCGCGTTCGCGCTGGGGCTGACGCTGTTCGTCGTCACGCTGATCCTCAACATCGTCGCGCTGAACGTCGTGAAACGATACCGGGAGGCGTATGACTGACAGCCTCGTTGCCGGTCTTCCCACCGGCCCCGCCCAACTTACGGACCGCGCGCCGACCGACTGGCGCACGCAGGCGATGCAGGCGCGCATCCGCAAGCGCTACGCCGCCGAACGCCGCTTCCGCCTGCTTGGGCTGCTGGCGGTCATGATGTCGGCCGGGTTCCTAGCCTTCCTGCTGATCACCATGCTGCTCAATGGTTTGGGCGGCTTCTTGCAGACGGAAGTGAAGCTGCGGATCGACTTCCCGCGCGCCGGCCTGACGCTCGATCCGTCGCGCCTGAACGGCCCGGGGGCCGATTTCGCGCTCGCCGCTGCCGGCATCGAACGTGTCACCGATGCCGCCGCAAATGCGCAATTCGGCCAAGACGGCTATCGGCTGCTGTCCGACGGTGCGTGGCTCCGGGTGCGGGCTGCGGTGAAGGCGGATCCGTCGCTGCTGCGCCATACGGCGATCCTGTCCGTCCCCGCCTCCGATGCGATCGACCTTGCCGCCAAATCGGAAGGCACGCCCGCCGCCGAGGCGACTGTCGCGGGATTGCAGTCGCACGGACTGATCTCGACCCGTTTCAACCCGAACTTCCTGACATCGGCCGACTCCACCGATCCGACGATGGTCGGCATATGGGGCGCGCTCAAAGGCTCGATTTTCACGATGCTGGTGACTTTGCTGATAGCTTTCCCGGTCGGCGTTCTGTCCGCGCTGTATCTCGAAGAATATGCACCGAAGAATCGCTGGACCGACCTGATCGAGGTGTCGATCAACAATCTTGCCGCGGTGCCATCGATCATCTTCGGGTTGCTCGGGCTGGCGGTGTTCCTCGGGACGTTCGGCCTGCCCCGTTCGGCCGCTTTGGTCGGCGGATTGACGCTCGCATTGATGACGATGCCGGTGATCGTCATTGCCGGGCGCAACGCGATCAAGTCCGTCCCGCCTTCGATCCGCGACGCCGCGCTGGCGGTCGGTGCAAGCCCGATCCAGGTGGTCTTCCACCACGTTCTGCCGCTCGCTTTGCCCGGTATCCTGACCGGCACGATCATCGGCATGGCGCGTGCGCTGGGCGAGACGGCCCCCCTGCTGATGATCGGGATGCGTGCCTTCATGGTGTCGCCGCCCGACCGCATTACCGATCCGTCCACCGTGCTGCCGGTGCAGATCTTCCTCTGGTCGGATCAGGTCAATCGCGGCTTCGTGGAGAAGACCAGCGCCGCGATCATCGTACTGCTCGTCTTCCTGCTCGCGATGAACGGGCTCGCCATCTACCTTCGTAACAAATTCGAGACGCGCTGGTCATGACCACCAAGATGTCCGCCAAGAACGTCAACGTCTTCTACGGCGCCAAACAGGCGATCGACGACGTATCGATCGATGTCGATCGCGACAACGTCACCGCTTTCATCGGACCTTCGGGCTGCGGCAAATCGACTTTCCTGCGCACGCTGAACCGGATGAACGACACCGTCGCCAGTGCGCGCGTTTCGGGCGACATTCGATTGGACGGCGAGGATATCTACGCGCCCGAGATGGACGTCGTGCAGCTTCGCGCGCGCGTCGGGATGGTCTTCCAGAAGCCGAACCCGTTCCCGAAGTCGATCTTCGAGAACGTCGCTTATGGTCCGCGCATCCACGGCCTTGCCGGCACCAAGACCGACCTTGCCGGGATCGTCGAGAAATCACTGAAGCGCGCGGGACTGTGGGAGGAAGTGAAGGACCGTCTGAGCGAAAGCGGCACCGCGCTGTCGGGTGGCCAGCAGCAACGCCTGTGCATCGCCCGCGCGATCGCGGTCGATCCCGAGGTGATCCTGATGGACGAACCCTGTTCAGCGCTCGACCCTATCGCGACAGCGCGGATCGAGGAACTGATCCACGAGCTCAAGGGCCGTTACGCCATCGTCATCGTCACCCACAACATGCAGCAGGCGGCGCGCGTCTCGCAGCGTACCGCCTTCTTCCATCTCGGCAGCCTGGTCGAATACGGCGCGACGTCCGAGATCTTCACGAACCCCCGCGCCGAGCGAACCAAAGACTATATCACCGGCCGCTACGGCTGACAGGACGCACCCGATGAACACCCACACAGTCAAAGCCTTCGACGAGGAAATCGGCGATCTCCGCGCTCTGATCGCGCAGATGGGCGGCATGGCGGAGGAGGCGATCCGTGCCGCTGTCGAGGCGCTGCGGCGGCACGACCTGCAAGGCGCCGCGGCGATCGTCGCGGGCGACAAGGCGATCGACGCGCTCGAAATGCAGGTCGAGCAGCTTGCCATCCGGATAATCGCCCTGCGCGCGCCGATGGCCGACGACCTGCGCGAGGTCGTCGCCGCGCTCAAGATCGCCGGCGTGATCGAACGGATCGGCGATTATGCGAAGAACATCGCGAAGCGCGTTCCGCTGATCGACGCGCAAGGCGATATCGAACCGCTGTCGGTATTGCCGGCAATGGCCAATCTGGCGATCGCGATGGTGCACGACGTGCTCGACGCCTTTGCCGCCCGCGACGAAAAGGCCGCGCTCGACGTGTGCGAGCGCGACCGGCAGGTGGACGACTTCTACAACAGCCTGTTCCGCGTGCTCGTCACGCACATGATGGAAAATCCAAAGACCATCGGACAGATGGCACATGTCCTGTTCATCGCCAAGAACCTCGAACGGGTCGGCGATCACGCGACGAACGTTGCCGAAATGGTGTATTACGCTGCGACCGGCCGCCACATGGCCGAGCGCGATCGCTCTTCATTCCAGATGACGGAGGCCTGACATGGCACGCGCGAAGATGCTGCTGGTGGAGGACGACGCCGCCCTCGCCGAACTGCTGGTCTATCATTTCAAGCGCGAGGATTTCGAGATCGCGCACACGCCCGACGGGGAGGAGGCACTGCTCCTGGCCAAGGAGAAGACGCCCGACATCGTCCTGCTCGACTGGATGGTTGAGGGGTTGTCCGGCATCGAAGTCTGCCGCCGCCTGCGGCGCATGCCGGAAACGCAAAACGTGCCGATCATCATGCTGACCGCGCGCGGCGAGGAAGAGGACCGGGTCCGCGGGCTGGAAACCGGCGCCGATGATTACGTCACCAAGCCTTTCTCGCCGCGCGAACTCGTCGCGCGCGTCGGAGCGGTGCTGCGCCGCGTCCGCCCCGCACTGGCTGGCGAACAGCTGAGCTACTCCGATATCGAAATGGATACTGTCGGGCACAAGGTTCGGCGGGGTGGCGAGTTCATCCCGCTCGGGCCGACCGAATTCAGGTTGCTGAAGCACTTTCTGGAGCATCCGGGCTGGGTCTTCAGCCGGGAACGCCTGCTGGATGCGGTATGGGGCCACGATAGCGACATAGAGGCGCGCACGGTCGACGTGCACATCCGTCGCCTGCGCAAGGCGATCAACGGCGAGGACCGGCCGGACATCATCCGCACGGTACGATCGGCCGGTTATGCCCTCGACACGGGTGCATAAGCGAAACGATCTGCGCGGGCGTGCGTTGGAGGCGGCGGAACACATGACAGGAGATATTCTATGAAGACGATCCTACTCGCCGCCGCCGCGCTCGTCGCGATGCCAGCCCTCGCCCAGACGGCACCGCCGCCACCGGCCGATGCGGCACCGATGCAGACGGCGCCTGCCGCCCCGGATGCGGCGACGCCAGCCCCGGCGGCACCCGACGCGGCAATGCCGGCACCTCCCGCTCCGCCGGCACCGGATGCTGCGGCGCCTGCGCCTATGGCGCCGATGGCTTCGGCTGCTCCGACGGCTTCGACCAAGGACTATCCGTATTGTTCGAAGACGGTCACCGATTCCTGCCGTGAGCGTAAGGGTCGCAAGTAAAGTACCAGACAGGCCGGCAATCAACAGGTTGCCGGCCGTTCTTTCAAACCCACTTCATTTTCGCGCCAAAATATTTCGATTCGGCACCGCAACGATGGAGCCAGGGAGAATTTTCCGCGTTACCCCGCCAGCGGCGCCATCGCGCGCCGTTTTTGCAGGAGACACGCTATGAAGATTCTGATCCTCGCTGCTTTCATGTTGGCGACCCCGGCCGTCGCGCAGACCGTTCCGGATTCCGCTCCGGTCCCCGCCGATTCTACGACGCCGATCGGCGATCCGACGCCCGGCGGCTATGGACCTCCCAATACGACGCTGACCGTGCCGCCCGGCGCCAACATCGTCTATCAGCAGGCTCCGTCGCCGGATCAGGCCTATCCCGCCCCTGCCCCGCTCGCCAAATATCCACTCTGCAAGAAGGGCCAGACCGATAAGTGCATCGAGCGCGGGGCCAGATGATCTCAGGCAGGGGCGTGCGACGGCGCTCGCCCCTGTCCGCGACACCTCTTGCCACTTCCCTCCGAAGGCCTAGGAAGCGCTCACCATTTCCAAGGGAGCGCTTCTTACATGTCTATCCGCTTCGACGATAAAGTCGCCATCGTAACCGGCGCTGGAGGCGGCCTCGGTCGCGCTTATGCCCTCGAACTCGCCAAGCGAGGCGCAAAGGTGGTCGTCAACGATCTCGGCGCCTCGCGCGACGGCACGGGCCATAGCGACGCCGCCTTGAAGGTCGTCGAGGAAATCGAAGCGGCCGGCGGCACCGCGATGTCGAACGGCGGCAGCGTCACCGAATACGACCAGATGGTCGAAATGGTCGCCAAGGCCAAAGAAGCCTGGGGCGGTGTGCATGTCGTCATCAACAATGCCGGCGTGCTGCGGGACAAGAGCTTCGCCAAGATGGAGCCGGCCGATTTCAAGTTCGTGGTCGATGTCCATCTGAACGGGTCCGCCAACGTCACGAAGGCGGTGTGGGACCTTATGCGCGCGCAGAATTACGGCCGCGTGCTGATGACGGCCTCGTCGACCGGCCTTTACGGCAATTTCGGGCAGGCCAATTACGGCGCGGCCAAGCTGGGCCTTGCCGGACTGACCAAGACGCTGGCGATCGAAGGGGCGAAGAACAACATCAAGGTCAACACGATCGCCCCGACCGCCGGGACGCGCATGACCGAGGATCTGTTTCCTGCCGAGGCGTTCGCCGCTTTCTCACCAGACAAGGTCGCCCCGGCGGCGCTGTTCCTCGTGTCCGAAGACGCCCCGACAAACATGATCGTCGGCGCTGGCGCCGGCGTGTTCCAGGCCGCCTATGTCACGTTGACGCAAGGCAAATTGCTGACCGGAGATGAGCTGTCGCCAGAGGGTATCGCCGCTAATTGGGCCGCGATCACCGATCGTACCGACGAACTGGTCCCGCAGTCCGGTTCCGAACAGTCGATCAGCATCCTCGGCAAGCTACAGCGCGGCTGAGTGCCCGTCACCCGGGGGCGCCTCCGTCCGGCGCCCCTTTTATACTGTCCCAAATCGATACGTGATGGTGATTGATACTTCCCCGTAATGAGGTTAAATCTTTGTTAATTCTACGACGCACCAGATGCGCGTGGGGGCTGTACAAAGGGGAGTATCCATGAAGAAGCTGATGATAGCGGCCGCAACCTTCGCCGCCGTGCTGACATCGACCGCCGCTAGTGCCGAGTCGATCAACGTAACCAACTGGACCTGGAATCCGGGGATGGTCGTCGGTGACGTCCGCAACCAAACGCCCGCCGCGCCGAACTATCTCGCGCTCAACAATCTCGGCATCGGCCAGTTCCAGCTGACCGGGACGTCGTCGTTCAACATGCCGGTCGATCTGTTCAGCTATTGCATCGATCTCTACACCCCGATGTCGACGGGCACGTACACCTACGTGACCGGCTCAAC
>Ga0160428_1002485_pt1 | contig 11141 bp, 7 predicted proteins | sample SolpanmetagenomM_FD_108198 | JGI IMG/M metagenome (GOLD analysis project Ga0160428, IMG submission 108198) | Solar panel surface microbial communities from Lawrence Berkeley National Laboratory, California, USA - M | ecosystem: Engineered > Built environment > Solar panel > Unclassified ...
ACGCCTCGAGGCTTGTTGGGCAGCAACGGCTGAATGATCAACCACTCGAAGTCGCTCAACTCGTAACGGCGTGGACCCATCGCAGCACCTCCAGGCACCTTGAATGATCACACGCCGAGCCGAGGCAATCCGTTTACGAGTTTCTGTCCTAGACTGAAACATGTTGCATTGATCGGTTGTGGCTGGGTCAGAATTGCCGCCAACTGGTGATGACGCAAGACGTGTGCACTCTTGCCAATCATCTACCGTCCCGCGCTTAGTTCGAGGCCATAAATGACTATCGCCGTACTGCTTTAATGGTAAGTTCTCATGCGCCGCTCATGTTTTAGTTCTGCACCGACGAGTACCCATACTTCGGCTGGAAACCAGACTTTTCTTCCCTGATCAGACCATATAGCCCCGTTGATCATGAGGGGGTCGCTGATCATAAAGGAGACCGTACCCGAGCAAAACCATAGCAAGCTCGCCGCTATCTCACTCGTGGAGGCATTCTGCCGCGCAGTGCCTGCCTGACGAGAAAGACGGGACGGCTGTGGATCCGCGTGCGCGACGAGAGTCCATAGATTCTCCATCGCCCTTGGACGACGTTCTACCGCTACTTTCGTCGCTATAAATACCAAAGCACACGTACAGCGGTTCGATCTGCCTAGACCCAGCATCCTCACCGCTGCTTCACTCACAAAATAACCTTCTAAATCGAAGCGTAGTCAAGTAAGCACTCTAAATAATTTCAGAAACAATCTTCCCTGTCCACCTTACGCCTCCATCGCCGCTTATTAAAGTGAAATCAACCTTCACAAACATCTTTGATTTCGTATCATAGTAGAATTGTAAATGCCGTATAAAAAACTTCCGACTATTCCTCGATCAGATAGCTCGAATGCGATCATTTTTTATCAGATGGATTGCCCACAATAGTGGGCCCGAGCTGCCTGATGCAGCGACGGTAAGCATTTATATTGTTGAACGATAAAGCGCCAGCAGAATTAATAGTTATGTTAAAACAATTATCTGATTTTGAAATTGTCAACACATTCTGAATGCGATACGTGCTTCGGTTTGGCTTTTAAATGGCAAAGCATAATAACCACACAGCAGCCGGCCTTTTTGATCTATTCCCGTTGTCGTTAGGCAGCTTGTTGGGTCGCTTGGATCTGTGCCGGATCATGTGCAGCTTGTAACCGTTCCGGTTGTTGTTGTGCTCACTTGTGTGCCGGGAGCAGGACATGAAAAAGGAATGCTCGCTGCCGGCCCAATTTGAACCGTTGTTGCCTGCTGTGCGCAAGCACCCAATCCACCAGCCAGCAGCATGCCCGCGATCGTAAGACGTATTCATTCGTTAATCAAAACAGAAATGTCGCACCATCGCAGAACCATTGAGAGTCTCGCAAGTCTTACACACACTCCTCCTACGAATGGTTGAATCGTTTTGGCGTAATGATGATCAAATTGATTGTGTTGAAGGTGATACTTTATGCTTACCAACCCGAGTTGCGCCGATACAGCGACCAAGGCCTTGTCGCTGAATTGGTAAATTTCTGACCATCGCGTGTATCGTCTTTCTACACAATCATGACCCGTGTTTTAGATGATTTGCAGACAGGGCGTGTAAGTGGGGCTGATCGCGGATGTTCCCTAGCAATCGGCAAACCGCGGCATCATCCGGTGAGAATAGGGGCATGTTCCTCCTCGACATCGACCGGCCAGACGCCCAAGTCGGACGCGGCCCCATACGGCGTGGCCGTACATGACCCCCGATTGGTGGCTGCTCATCTTTTGCGTCTTCGGCCTGCTGGCGGCCCTGGGTGCCACCTCCGGCATCGTCAATCAGGCACTGTGGGTTTCGGAACCGCTGATCTGCGCGGTGGCGGGGATCGTGCTCGGGCCTCTCGGGGCCGGGCTGCTGACGCTGGACCCAATGACGTACCCGGCCGATGCGGCGCTGCTGCGCGAGGCGGCGCGTTTCACGCTGGCAATCGCGGTGACGGGAGCGGCCATGCGGCTGCCGGAATATTGGCTTCGACAGAACTGGCGCGGCCTGGTGACGGCGCTCGGGCCGGGGATGGTGCTGATGTGGCTCGTCGGCGGGGCAATCGGCGCGGTGGCGTTCGGCCTGCCATTGCTGCCCGCCTTGCTCCTGGGTGCCGCGATCGCCCCGACAGACCCCGTTCTGTCAGCGCCCATCCTGACCGGGCGGCTGGCCCGGCACGCGGTGCCGGGCTTCCTACGTGACGGCATGACGGCGGAAAGCGCGATCAATGACGGCCTCGCCTTGCCGTTGGTGATGCTGCCGATCCTACTCATGCGGCAGACCCCGCTCGAGGCCGGGATCGAGTGGCTGCTGCACGTCGCGCTCTGGGAGATCGGGGGCGCCGTGTTGGTCGGCAGCACGACCGGATGGATCACGGCCCGGGTGCTACGCTGGGCGCGGCAGCGGCCGGACACGGATGGGACATCCCTTCTCACCGTCACAATCGCGCTGGCGCTGGCCACCACATCGGGCGTGCGGCTGCTAGGCTGCGACGAGGTGCTGGCCGCCTTCGTCGCCGGCGCCGTGCTGAACAACAGCAACCGACAGTTCGACGTTGCCGAACACCATGAACGGTTCAGCCAGGCGTTGGGCCGATTCTTTGACCTGCCGATCATGATCCTGTTCGGCGCAGCGATCCCATGGGCCGAGTGGAGCCGGCCCGGGTGGCGCGCCGTCGCGTTTGCGGTGGCGGTGCTTCTCCTGCGGCGCATCCCGGCCTGGCTGCTGCTGCGGCGCTGGCTGCCGTGGAACCGGGATGGGCGAAGCGCGCTGTTCGCCGGCTGGTTCGGCCCGATCGGCGCGACGGCTCTGTTCTATGCCATGTTGATCCAGGACGAGACCGGGTCACCCCAATACTGGCCGTTCATCAGCCTGGCGATTGGCGCCTCCGTGCTGGCACACGGCATCACGGGCACGCCGCTGACCCGCCTATTCGGTGGCACGCCCGCGGCGCGGCTCACCCCCGGAGAAACACCAACGTGAACAAGAGGAAGGTCGGCAACAGCAGGGCGCAGGACCACCCCATGTAGCCAACAACAGACGGCATCCTGATGCCGCGCTTGTTAGCGATCGAGCGAATCATAAAGTTGGGCGCATGGATGGTGCCACCCTGATCAGTCGCATTCGTGCGGCCAAGCACGACACCCCCATCATCGCACTCTCCGCAGTCGCTCAAATGCGCGTCTGAATCCGTTAACAGCCGGCGCTGACGACGTGGTCGAACTCGATGTGGATCGAACGAACTATCCGCGCGCATCCGGCGGTCGTGCGTCGTCGCCGTGGCTATAGCCAATCCACATTATGTGTGGGCGATCTCCACATTCGATGTCGATCAGCATGACATTACCGCCCATGGCGTGCGTGTGCACTTCACGATTAGAGAGTTCACCATTCTTGAACTGCTGGTGCTGTGCCGGAACATAATCATACCCGGAGAGGCTATCCTGGCCCGCCTGTATGGCAGCCTAGACGAGCCAGAGATCAGGATCATTGACGTGTTCATCTGCGAAATTCGCAACAAACTTGCCAAAGCCGAGATGCCCAACGTCATCAGCACCGTCTGGGAAAGCGGATGCACCGTCAAGGCCACCACGCCAGATACGTCATGGATCAAGCCGCAGCCCACCCGCGTCGAGTATGCGTTCATTTGTACGAATCCGGACCCGTCAGAACCGGTAACCACGCAAGCAGCAAAGCCCTCTTGCGTATGCTAGTAGGAACCAAACACCTGGCAAAATCTGCGCTACTCGCAAGCGATCAAGATCGACTCGAAACCGCGCAAATAAGAAGTTTCTACCTGCAGTTCTGTTGCAAATTCCGGATCGGGTTGGGTTGGCTTGCTAGTTCAGGCAGCAACGCAGAACACGTCGGCAACGAAGGCTGCCTCAGCCTTCATGTCTTGGCCCACATTGTGCACCTGCCCCTTCCTGACCATCGCCATTCATCGCTTTCTCATCACGCGCGCCTGTTAGCCCAACCCAGCCCTTCTACTCCGCTCCGCAGTTTGCAACAGAGCCTTCTAGGTCATGCGTCACGTCTCACCTGGCGTGAGTGATCCCGTCAAAGCGTGAGCCGCCACAGCCGGATGCCGACGGTCGCCACACCTGCCATCATAAGGAGGCAGTAGGCGACGACCGCCGCCCAACCGCCCTGCCGCCAGACCAGGCCACCGAAGGACCCCATCACGCTCGATCCTGCGTAGTAGGCGAGGAGATAGAGCGAAGCGGCATGCCCCTTGTTGCCGCCGGCCAACCGGCCCACCGAACTGCTAGCCACGGAGTGGATGACGAAAAATCCGATCGTGACCAGACATACCCCAGCAACGATGATGATGAGTGGCGTCAGCAAGGTTAGGGTCAAGCCTGCCGCACCGGTCGCCGCACCAATGACCAGCGTTGGCCCTCGCCCGATCCGCCCCGCCCAACTGCCCGCTAGCGGTGAGGCCACCACGCCAAAGACATAGGCGAAGAAGATCAATCCGATCTGCGTCTCGTCGAGATTGTAAGGCTCCGCCGCCAGGCGAAAGCTGGCGTAGTTGTAAACTGTGACGAAGGCGCTCATTGCGAGGAACCCGGTCAGGAACAGCAAGTCGAGCGAGCCGTTGCGGAGATGCGCTGACCAAGCCGAAATATGGTCGCGAACGCCGAGGCCGCGTTGGCGAACGAAGTTGCGTGATTCCGGTAGCAGCACCACGAACGCCACCGCGGCCGCAAGGTCGAGGATCGCGACGCAGCCGATTGCCGCACGCCAGGAGAACAGGCTGGTCAGCGCTCCCATCGCGACGCGGCCCGCCATGCCGCCGAATGCAGTGCCGCCGACATACAGCCCCATTACGCGGCCAAGCCTTGAGGCTGGAACTTCTTCTGCGATATAGGCCATCGCGACCGCTGGCATTCCGCCGAGCGCGAAGCCCTCGGCCGCGCGTAGCACCAGCAGCACCGTCCAACTAGGTGCGACAGCGCAGAGCAGGTTGAGCGCCGCAGCCACTCCGATCGATCCGGCCATCAAGCCCCGCCGCCCGAGCGCCTCCGACCCGGCCCCCGCGCATAGGATGGACACAGCGAGAAAGCCAGTGGTGAGCGAGACCGATAGCGAGCTGGTGGCCGGGCTAATGTCGAATTCGGCGCAGAACACCGGCATTAGCGGCTGTGTGCAATAGATCAGCGAAAACGTCGCGAACCCGGCAAGGAACAGCGCGATACTCATTCGTAAGCCCGACCCAGGCGGCGCCGGAGTAGCCATCCTGCGGATCGGAAGAGCCGAAATGGCTACTTCACGACCCGCTTACCGCCGCCAAGCTCGGTAAGGATGGCGAGATTAATCAGGCTGTAGGTAATCAACTGTTCCGTCATCACTGTCGTTCATGCCCCGCACTTACTTAGCAAAGCCTAAGCTGTGGCAGAAAGTCTGACAAAACACAGCGTCTCGACGAGTTGCCGATATTGCCGGCCGCCTCGCTTCCGGTTCGCCTCTCCTTTGCGTCACGCATTTGTTGCCGCGGATGTGCAACGCCATGGTAGCCGCCGCGGCAAGCAGCCAGGGCACCGCCAACTTGTGAGGCTATGACCGCGAAAGGCTGTTGAATGCCGGGATGTTGGCGAGAACATCTGTGCGACAGCGCTGGTGATCTCGGCCCAAAACTGGAGGGCTTGGTTGCGGGCGGCTCGTAGACTCCGCTTCAGAGTGGAGATAGCGTTCGTCCATAAAAATAATGCGGAGGAGCCGTTATGGGGAATCTGAAGCGCACCTGGCGGCGACATAGCGCCAAGAAGCCAATTTTCGGCGTACCGTCAGAAAAGGTGATCGGGATTGTCGCAGTGCTTGCCGCAGCGGGCGTGATCGGAACCGCAGGTACTGCAGCGGCAGCCCCGAACTGTGATCAGTTCCTCGGTGCGCCATTGCCGGGCAACGGCTCAGTGACTGCGGCCACTTCTATTCCTGCCGGCAACTATACCGTCCCAGGTACCACCACGACCTACCCCAGCCTTCCCGCCTTCTGCCGAATAGTCGCTACCTTGAGGCCCAGCAGCGACAGCAACATCAACGTCGAGATCTGGCTGCCCCAAAGCCCGGCATGGAACGGTCGTTTTGTCGGCACTGGAAACGGCGGCTACGCCGGAGCCATCAATACGGGCGAGCTTGCAGGGGCGCTTGGGCTCGGTTTTGCCGTCGCCAACACGGACATGGGCACCACTCCCGCCAACGCGCTGGATGGCAAGCCGCTCGTCAGCCATCCCGAGCGCTGGATCGACTGGGGTTACCGCTCCACCCATCTCATGACGGATGCCGCTAAAGAGGTCGTGCGGGCGTTCTATGGGCGCGCAGCAGCGTATTCCTATTTTGCTGGCTGTTCCACTGGCGGTGGACAGGCGCTGCACGAAGCGGAGCAATTCCCTGACGACTACGATGGCATCCTCGCCGGTGCGCCGTCTAATAACCGAACTCATAACCACATGGAGGTGGTCTGGACTTATGCTGTCTCGCACCTTTCGCCCGATAGTCTAATCCCGCCGAGTAAGACGCAGCTGATCACTAACGCCGTGGTAGCGAGTTGTGCGACGCAGGCTGGCAGCGGCGTGGCCACAGACGGCTATTTGACGGAGCCGCGCGCTTGTCACTGGGACCCGGCGCAGCTGCTCTGCCCGGCCGGAACCAACACCAGCCAATGTCTCACGCCAGCCCAGGTGAATACGGCGAGGCTGATGTATGACGGTCCATCGGATCCGAAGACGGGACACCGGATCTACGCCGGCGTGCCACGCGGGAGTGAGAACGGTAGTCTGTTCGACTGGAACTATCTCCAAGGCCAATCCCCGGTCCTGCCGATTGCAGAACCAGGTTTCGACGGACTGTTCTACTGGGCGTTTGGCCCTAGCTGGAACTGGCGGACCTTCGACTTCGACCGAAGCGCCTACCAGGTCGACAATGTGCTCGCTCCCATCCTCAACGCAAACAACCCCGATTTAACCGCGTTTCGAGCACGTGGCGGGAAGCTGCTCGGCTTTCATGGCTGGGCCGATTCTCTGGTGCCGCCCCAGGGCGATATCAACTACTACCTGCGCGTCGGAGCCTGGCTCACTCAGGCCGACCGTGCCTTGCCCTTCGTCCGTGCCTCCAACTTTGCAACCAGCGTCGCCGAGGACATCCCGGTCAACGCCGTGGTCCTGCCCACCTTGGGCGTCCGTGAAAGCGGCGGAACCGTTAAGGACAGCGCGATCGATTATCGTCGACTGCAGGACTTTTATCGCCTGTTTATGGCGCCCGGCATGGGCCACTGCGGTGGAGGTCCCGGCCCGAACCAATTTTACAACGCAACCATCAGTCCAGCGCCGGCAGATGCGGCGCATAACGCCCTGCTTGCGCTACAACGTTGGGTAGAGGCAGGGGTACCACCCCAACGGATCGTCGCCACCAAATATGTTAACGACGATCCGACACAGGGCGTAGCGCAAACCCGGCCACTCTGTGTCTTCCCACAGGTTGCACGCTATGGCGGCGCAGGTAACGTGAACGACGCGGGCAGCTTCGATTGCGTCCCGGGCAACGATCAATCCAATCCTATGGAGGCGCTTGAGTTTCTGCGATAGTATTATGCTCGTAAAGGCTAACATGGATGATCGAAGTCATTCAAGGCGCCAGGCCTGAAAAGGTAAACGGCTCTAATAATGCTCAGGCCCGTCGCCTAATAGGTTGTTCTATGCCTTTGACTTAGGCTTGGGCTCTCCATGAAAAACCCCGGCTCTTGTAGAACGGGGCTGTCAGAAGGCGCTCAACTTAAGACCCTAATTCACTACGCCTTAGGCCTGGCGATCGCGACGGCACTGATCTTGAGAGCGGTATTCCAACTGGCCTTGCGGCAAACCGAAGGGCTGATCGGCTCCATCATCGCCCTGCTTGGGCTTGATCTCGCGGTGTCGGACCATACCACCTAAAGCCGACGTGCCGAAAATCTGGACTCGGTTCGTCAAAGGCCAGCCCTGGTCCCGTGAACCTGTTGGTGGATAGCACGGGGCTGAAGCTCTGCCGCTCAAGCGAATTGCTTTTGATCAAGTGAGTGATCCGGTCGCGTCGTTTACCGCCGACGGTGCTTACGATCAGGACCGTGTCTTCGCGAGGTCGCCGCCCGCCCATCCCAAGGCGTCCGTGGTTGTTCCGCAACGCTCCAGCGCCGTGCCGAGCGACGTAGCCCAGACGGCGCCGACCATGCGAGACTGTCATCTGCGGATCATCGCTGAGCACGGCCGAACGGCTTGGCAAAAGGTCTCGGGCTACAACTGGCGCGCTCTGGTCGAGGCCGACATCAGCAGCTTCAAACAGGTGATCTGCGATGGTCTACGATCCCGCACCGATCGACGACGCGCGAACGAAATCGGCATCGCGGTAGAGGCACTGAATCGAATGCTGGAACTCGGGCGTCCAGCGTATGTCCGCCTCCCGTAACGGCAACACGAAATGCTCAAGCTGCACCCGCCTGCTAAGCCCTGCAACACAGTCGCGCCAAGCCCGGCAGCGGCCGTTATTGACAGCCAGAGCGTGAAACCCTGAAAGGGGGTCTCGAATCACCCCATCGGGCTTTGATGCCGGCAAGAAGATCAAGGACGAGAGGCGGCACGTTCTCATCGACACCCAAGACCCGCTGATGCAAGCCGTCATATATGCAGCCGACCTGCAGGATCGCGATGGCGGTGTGCTGCTCATGGCGACGATGTTTGGGCTGTGTTTGCTTTTATTGAAGCTCTACGCCGACGGCGGCTATCAAGGGCTGAAGTTCCATCAAAGCCTGGCCCAGATATGCTCCAGCATAAACGTTGAGACCGTGCGACAGGGGCAAGTTCGGGCTGCTGCCGAAGCGCTGGATCGTGAAGCGCACCATCGCATAGCTGAACCGGTGTCGACGGCTGGCCAAAGATTGGGAATGCGCTAACAGTATTAGGCTGGCGTTCCTGCGGTGGGCGTCAGTGCAACTGATGCTGCGACGTCTTGTCAAAGCTGAACATGATCTTGGACCGATTCTAAGGATCGCTGGCAACCAAGAATTACGAGCCGCGCTTTCCTGAGTACATCTTGCCGGAAACATAGGAATGGATAGCCCGCCCTTCACTGTCTCGCAGCTCTCCAATGACAAGGGTACTCAGGTCGAGCCTCGCACGACTGCAGCGACCGCCCTTGCGGCCCTCGGCATTGTTTATGGCGACCTCGGCACCAGCCCCCTCTACACATATCAGACAATCGTCGGCTCCGTCGGAGGACATCCAAATGCGGCGGAAGCGACCGCCCTCCTCTCTCTGATCGTGTGGGCGCTGATCATCACTGTTTCCGTTAAATACTGTGTTTTCGTCATGCGCGCCGATAACCACGGTGAAGGCGGCATCCTGGCACTCATGGCTCTCGTCGTCGGTCGGGTCGGCGGCCAAGCCTGGGTGCTCACGCTGTTTGGCTTGTTCGGCGCCGCGCTGCTGTATGGCGATGGCGTGATCACCCCAGCGATATCGGTGCTGAGCGCGCTCGAAGGGATCAACGTCGCCACCGAGGTCTTCAAGCCCTACGTGCTGCCGGCCACGCTGGTTATCCTTTTTTTGCTTTTTGCGGCGCAAGTACACGGCACCGCCACCATCGGTAAGGTGTTCGGTCCGGTGATGCTGCTGTGGTTCTTGACCATCGGCCTGCTTGGCTTGGCCGCAGCGATTAAGGAGCCCCGGGTGCTACTCGCGCTCAATCCCGCTGCCGCGGCGGGCTTCCTGGTCCGCCATGGATGGCACAGCTTCATCGTGCTGGGCGGCGTATTCTTGGCCGTGACGGGTGGGGAGGCGCTGTATGCCGACATGGGTGGCATTGGCCGCAACCCAATCCGTAGCGGCTGGTATGTGCTCGTGCTACCGTCGTTGTTGCTGTGCTACGCCGGACAGACGGCGTTGCTGATCGGCAACCCGGCTCTGGAAGGTAATCCATTCTTTCAGTTGGCGCCGCAGTGGGCAGTCGTGCCGCTTGTCGTGCTTGCGACCCTTGCCACCATCATCGCCAGCCAAGCCATCATAACCGGTGCGTTCTCGTTGACGCGCCAGGCTATGCAGCTTGGCTGGTTGCCCGGCATGAGCATCCGACAGACATCTGACCGGGAATATGGGCAGATCTACGTCGGTGTAGTGAACTGGACGATGATGGTCTGCACCATCTTGCTGGCATACAGTTTCGGCAGCTCCGACCGGCTTGCCGGCGCCTACGGGACGGCGGTTTCGACGACGATGCTGCTCACCACCGCCTTGCTGTTCAATACGATGCGTGACGTTTGGCGCTGGGCACTATGGCCCGCCGCTCTGGCGTGTGGGCTGCTACTGTTGGTCGATTGTGGCTTCTTGGTCGCTAACATGCTGAAGTTGCCGCAAGGTGGATGGGTGCCGTTGGTCCTGGCAGGCATCATCCTTACGGTCATGCTGACGTGGCATCGCGGTATGGAGGCGGTGCGCCGGAGTTCAGCCAAACAGGAGGAAACAGTTGAGGCATTTATCGCGCAGTTGCGCACTGCGGAGATCGCGCGCGTGCCGGGCACCGCGGTTTTCCTGAGCCGCAACGCTAAGCAACTACCTCCGGTATTGATCCGTCACGTCGAGCAGTTCAAGACGCTACCCGAAACCGTGGTGAGCCTCACCGTTCAATTCGAACCAATCCCCCGCATCTCCGAGCCGAAACGGGTCACGGTTGAGCAACTCGCCGGAGGCATATGGCACGTGGCGGTGCGATTTGGCTTTGTCGAGATCCCGAATATCCCGATGGCGCTCTCCCATGCACAGAGCCAGGGCTGCCCGATCCACACCGACGATGTGTTATATCTCGGGTCGCGCGACGAGGTGACCCGCAACCCGATCACGCCGCGCTTGCCTGCCTGGCAACGACGGTTGTTCGCATTCATGTATGCCAACGCAATCCGCGCGCCCGATCGCTTTGAGTTGCCGCCCAAACAATTTGTCGAGGTTGGTCGACAGTCAGCCCTCTAGGATCAGGACTCTGTATCAGAGCCAAAACGTGACGGTGGCTGCGATGCAGATTGCCGAGAAGAAGGTGTGGGCGCATCGATCGTAGCGCATTGCGATCCGGCGCCAATCCTTGAGGCGAC
>Ga0160428_1002487_pt1 | contig 11127 bp, 10 predicted proteins | sample SolpanmetagenomM_FD_108198 | JGI IMG/M metagenome (GOLD analysis project Ga0160428, IMG submission 108198) | Solar panel surface microbial communities from Lawrence Berkeley National Laboratory, California, USA - M | ecosystem: Engineered > Built environment > Solar panel > Unclassified ...
CTGACCTTGTCCAACACCCGCAGCTGGTGCAGCCCCGGGTGGCTCACGAACAGAAAACGGCCCCGGCGCTGCACCGCCAGACCGCCCATCCGCCCATCGGCCGACTCGATGACATCGAGGCACGATGCATAGGTGCGCCCGTGGGTCATGGCCAGCGAGCGCCCGCTGGCGAAGCCCACCTCGGCGTCGGTGGTCGCGCTGGTGGCGAAGACGAACCAGCGGCCCCCGTTGGAGACCCCCTCGTAGCCCCCCCAGTAGACGCTCTGCCCGTCGGTGGCCACCAGCCGGGAGGCCTGGTCGGTGGTGCCTTTGGCGAAGAGTTCGGTGCGGGCCTGGGGCCGGGTGGGGTCGAGTTTGATCTGGGCGGGGTTACCCTCGGCGTAGCCCAGGGCGGCAAAGGCGAACTGGCCGTTGGGGGCGAAGGCCATGGCCTGGATGGGCTGGAAGGCGCGGTGCTGGCGGGCGGGGGCGACGCGGGCCGCGGTGGAGGAGTTGGCCAGCACGCCCTGCCAGGTGTAGCGCACGCGACTACTCAGGACGCGGAGGTGGTATTGGCCGGGGGGCAGGGCTCGTCCGGTCTGGTCGGTGGGGGTGATGGTGGCGGAGTGGGTACCGGGGGGTGCTGGCTGGGCGCTCCACAGGGTGGTGAGCAGGGTGGAGTCGGCGCTGAAGAGGCCGGCCGAGGTGGTGGCCGAGTCGCTCAGCGTATACGACACGGTAACGGGACGATTCTGCTGCCCGGCCGCCGGGTCGTTTCCGCCAAACAGTAGGCCCAGCACAGCCGCACAGCGGATAAGCTGATGGGAAAAACGAGGGCTTGTCAAACGGGCAATAGAATCGTCGTACACAGTCATTAGATCGTAGCTTCTTTCAGCGACGGCACCACAGCGGGTGCGTCGGTGAGGGTGGAAAGAATTCGTGACAGCACGACGTCGCGCCGGAACTGCCGCACAAACTGACCCGCTGCCGTTTTGTGTTTGGCAACGATCGGGTCGTCGGTCAGCACGAGACCAATGTGCCGACGCAGGGCGTCTATGTCGCCGAAGTCGCTGACCAGAGCCAGGTCGTGCTTTTTGGTTGTCTTGTATAGTTCAGAACCAGCGTCGGCGTTGATAATCAGCAGTTGTTCCATCGCCATGATGCCCAGCAGCTTGGATGGAAAATAGATGTCGAAGGCAACCTTGACCTGCGCGATAAAGACAGCGTCGACATCGGTCAGGAACGTCAGGTATTCGGCCGGGTTGAGAAACGGCATGAACGTAACGTTCGGGATAGCTTTGGCCACGGCATACTCTTTCAGCCGTTCCAGATCGGCCCCCTCGCCGATGATAAGGAAATGCAGGTCTGGTGTACCCGCGAAGGAAAGAGCCGCGTTGAGCATCACGTCCAGGCCCTGTTTCTTGCCCACGTTACCCGCGTAGCCAATCAGCCGTGTCGACTCGGAGAAGCCGTATTTTCGGCGAAACAGACCCGCTGCCGGTCGCTCGGTCGTACTATCGTCACTGTGGTTCCAGTTGGGCCACGACAGTACTTTCTCCGCCGGGAGCTTTTTGCGGTTGCGCAGCAGATCGAGCATACTGTCGGAGATACTGGATACGTAATCAGCCTGGTTATAACTCCAGACTTCCAGGGCTTCGGTGGCTTTCAGCACGGGCGAGTCGCTCATCATGCCGAGCGAATGGGCCGCTTCGACCTGAAAATCCTGCACGTTGATAACCAGTTTTCGACGCCAGAACAGGTTCATGAACGCGGCCAGTACCCCGATGATAACGGGGGTTGTGAAGACCACGATCACGTCGGGACGTTTGACCCGGCAGGAGTTGATCAGCGCAAAAAACGCCAGCGACAGCTCGTGCAGGATCCGGCCCGCCGTCGACGGGTTGCTCGGTACGTAGAGGTAGCCCCGGTGAATGGTAACGTTGTTGATGACTTCCGTCGCAAACAGTTTGCCTTCGTCCTCCGGGCGTTTTTTCCACTGCGGGTAGAACGGAAAGCCGGTGATCACGTCGACGTCGTGGCCTTTTTCGGCGCAATAAAATGCAAAGTCCGACGCGTATATAGGTATACCGCTGTGATCGGGCGCGAAGGCCTGGCTATAGATTAAGATGCGTTTGTTTTCCATAAATGATGTAGTCTCTTGATGACCAATTATTCGTTCGTTCAATCGGATCGTTTTTCAAGGCTGTCGGCGGATAACCAGGCGACCCAGGCTCCCCACTACCAGCAGCCCCACAGCAGCCCCGACCGCTCCCCAGCCGATGTCGGCCCAGTCAAAGTGACGCAGTGGCCGGAACAACTGCCCCGCTTCGGCCAGCCCGACAACCAGCACCAGAGCCAGCCAGACCAGTCCCCAGCTTTGCCGTGGGCGATGGGTGGAAACCAGCCAAATCCCAGCCACCAGCCCCAGAAAGAGGAACGGAATCGCCGTTCGCACATTCATGTTGGCATCGTTGTCGGTCCAGCGGGTAAGCCAGTCGGGCAGCAGTGCCAGCAGTTCCAGCCGGGGTTGCGGAATCCAGCTTAAGAAGAAGACGAGGCCAATTCCAATCGCCATCAGTCCATACAGGAAAAGTCTGGGCATAGACAGCTGTTAGTTGTTGACCACCACTACATCGAGTGCCCGTTTTTTATCGGCAGGAACACTGGCAGCCGCTGTCTGTTTCTGCAATTCTCGGGTCCGCAGCACGATAAAGTATTCGTAAATGGCCTGCATCGTGGCGTAGGTAACGCCCGCCCCGCCATCCAGAAACGCCCGCCGTCCGACGACCATGTACAACCATTTGATGAATGGCCGGCCGGGCATCTGGTAAAAGAGGCCTTTCTGATGAAAACGTTTTTCCGTAAAGTCAACACCGAACAGAGCCTTCTGCAGCGAAAAGGTCGTTGCGCCCGCCATATTGGTCATGTGCGTAGCGGCTTCCATATCGGCGTAGCTCAGGTGCCGCTGCCACCACGCGCGAAAGCCTTTGCTGAACGGGTAATGATCCAGAAAGCCAGCCAGCCGGGTCGTTGGGCCATCGGGTTTCGATACGGGATTGACCAGCCGCTCGTAACGCATGCGCTCGGGACGAAATAGCCGCAGGTAGTAGGGCGAAATCTGCGCGTGCTTCAGCCAGGTGCCGTCCCAGGCGAAGTCGCGCCGTTGAATTTCGTAGGCTATGGCGTCCGACTGAGCGGGGTCGAAGCGTTGCAGCGATTCGTACAGACTGTCGGATACCCGTTCGTCGGCGTCGATGTAGAGCACCCACGGATGCCGGAAGGGAATGTTGGCCAGCCCCCAGTTCTGGTGCGCCGACCAGTTATCGAACTGGCGCTGGGTGACCTGCGCGCCCGCTGCCTCCGCAATCGCTACTGTCTGATCGTCGCTGAACGAGTCGAACACGTGAATATCGTCGCACCAGGCTACTGATTTCAGGCAGTCGGGAAGATCTTTCTCTTCATTTTTTGTCAGAATGAGTACTGAGATCATGGCGTGTATAGGTTGGTTATGGAAGGGGAGACGGTAATGCATCAGGCTGGTAGCGGAGTTTCGACGTTTACCGGTTTAGGCAGGCTGACGACCATCTGCCGTTCTTTAAGTGGCTTGCAGGGATGCCCCGCACAGACCATCCAGGCGGGCATGTCGCGCGTAACGACCGAACGGGCCCCAACGACGCAGCCTTCACTGATAGTCACGCCCGGATGAACAAAGGCTTCGGCGGCTACCCAGGCCAGATCGCCGATCTGAATCGGATAAGCGACGAGTGGTGAGCCGGGCCGGGTGTAGTCGTGGGTACCGGCGCAGAGGTGTGCGCCCTGCGAGACAACCGTCCGGTAGCCCAGGCTGATGCGGGCGAGCGAATACAGAATGGCCCCGTCGGCGACGCCACATTCATCGCCCAGATCGAGGTTCCACGGGGCCCAGACTTTAACCCCTGGATACACGTGAACACCCTTCCCGACTTTAGCCCCGAAGCAACGCAACAGAAACGAACGCCACGCATGAAACGGGCGCGGAGACAGTCGGAAAAAGACAGCGGCTACGACGCCCCAGACCAGCCGACCCAGTCGGTTTTTAAGCGAGAACGACGGGCCCGTGAATGTGTCCTGATTAACCATGCGTAACGGTGGTTGGGTGAATGTTGAGTGCAAGCGCATCGATGAGCCGGTCGGTAGCGGGGTCGATGGCAAAATGGTGTTGGAACGTCTGGCGGGCGCGTTGGCCCATCTGTCGCTGTTCTCCGGCCGACAGTGCCAGCCAGTTTTCAAGCAGTTGTTGGATACCGGTCTGCGTATCGGGGCCGACTAATCCGCCGTCCATCGCGTCGATCTCGCGCCAGATATTGACCTGATCCGAGATCAGTACGGGTTTGCCACAGGCAAGTGCTTCGACCACGGCGATGCCGAAATTTTCCTGGTGGCTCGGCAATATGAACGCCTGACAGCCGTAGAACGCGCCCCACTTAGCGTCGCCGGTCAGCATACCCGGAAATAGCACCGCGTTGGCCAGGGCGGGTGACTGGGCCACCTGCTGCCGGATCTGGTTGCCGTACGCCGTATCGAGTCCTGGCCCGGCGATAACCAGTTTAGGTAGCGCAGTCGGATCGGTCGACTGTTGTAGGACAGCGTAGGCATTGACCAGCAGGTCAACACCTTTTTTGGTATCAATACGGCTCAGAAACAGCAGGTACGGCGCGTCGCCCAGAGACGGGCAGCGTTCGTGAAACGCAGCCTGCATGGCTGGGTCGAACGCTGGTACATCAGCGATGCCGTGGCCAACGTTCAGCTCGTGGGCGGGGTAGTATGGGCGGAACGGCTCCCGTGCCAGCAGTAGTTCGGTCTGGCAGGTAAACAGCAGTCCGTCGGCGTCGTTGATAACCCTGTTTTCGATTAGCTTCCAGTAGGCCCAGTTTCGGATAGCTTTAATACGCCGACCGCTGGCCCGCTGAAACCACGGATCGAGCATGCCATGGGGCATAACGAAAAAGCGTGGTACCCGTGCGTTGGGTAGTTGCCGACGGTGGGCGATGGCTTTACGAACGGCATGGCTGGGGTAAAGCCACAGGCCGTGGACGATTACGACGTCGAACCGGTCGAGGGTATCGATTAGCCAGGGTAGCAGCCGGGCACTGTAATGCCAGCTATTGGCCGACGGCCCCAGGGCGTGAACCGGAAACGTGTATTGGGCGAGGTAAGGCGCATCGGGCGTGTCGACCGTAGCGACCTCGTTGTAAATGCCCCGGCGGGTCAGCCCGTCTACGATGGTCCTGACCGCCTGGCAAACGCCACCCGTCTGCGGGTCCATGTTGGCAACGATGTGAAGAACGTTCATACGGGTAGCTCCTTCGATTTATACGACGAATCCGTCGGTGCGGGTGAAATAGCGGGCAGTAGATGGGATAGCCTGCACGGGTTTGGCCGGTACACCTGCATAAAGCATCCATTCTGTCTCATACGCTTTGTTGAGCAGCGACTTGGCCCCCAGCACCGACCGGTCGGGGAGTGACGCGCCACCCAGCACGACGGCGTTGGTACCGACGAAGGTGTACTCGCCGATGTAGATGGGGGCGCTGTTCTGCCGGTTTTCAACCACGTCGATTGAGTGGGTCAGCAGTTGCGTCTGGTACCCGGCGATGGTTGAAAAGCGACCAATCCGAATCTGATCCGTGCAGTCGATGTGGTGATTTTTGGTGATGGCGGCCGATTCGCCCAGCCACAGGGTGGGTTGCCGGTCGGTCTGGTGGCGAAAGTGGGCCGAGTCGGTGTTGATCGGAAAACCCGTGATCCAGTTGCCCCGCCCGATGGTCGCGTGTGCACCCAGTTCGACCCGGCTCAAGTTGATCGCTACCGTGAGGTGGTCGATATGGCTGTGTTCGCCCATGATAAGCTGGTCGGGAAATACCCACGCCAGGCCAATGCGGGCCGACGGCGCGATGCGATAGCCGAACCAGCGGTTCAGGGCCCGCCGACGCAGCGACCAGGGTAACAGGCAGGTGAATAGTTTTAACAGCATCAGGCAATAGAAACAGACGTCAGGTTGTGCAGTTGCAGGTAGGCGTGCATAATGGTTTCGGGCGCAAAACGGGTGGCGTTGGTTAGCCCACGGTGCACATAGTCGGCGCGGGTATCGCTCTGCTGAAGTGCCAGCAACGCCCTGGCGAATGCAGCCGCGTCGGCAGGGTCGGCGTGCAGGGCCGCGCCCCCACTTACTTCGGGCATCGGTTCGACATCGCTGGCTATAACGGGGGCTCCGCAGGCCTGCGCTTCGATGAGCGGCCAGCCGAACCCTTCCGAAAACGACGGAAACACAAACGTATCGCAGGCACTGTAGAGCGCAACCAGCGTGGTATGATCGGGACCGATGACCGATACCAGTCGGTCTTCCAGCCCCAGTTCGCGGGCTCGTAAACGTAGCTCGTTGTCGATAGCGGCCCCCGCGAAACAGATGGCCCCATTCCAGTGCGTACCCGCCTGCGCCACCATGTTCAGCAACATCGCCCGGTTTTTACGCGCCATATCCGACCCGACGTGCAGCACAAATAATCCGGGCAGGGCGATACTCTGTTCACGCAGGTGTTGCCGTGCGGTCAGGGTATCCATCGGCCAGAAGTCGCCATTGAACGTGTTATGAATAACCCGCCAGCCCGGCCGTTTCGCCGATGTTGCACCGGCCAGTTCTTCCAGTTGCCGACGGGTCAGGTCTGATACGCAGGCGACGTTTTGGGCACGGCTGAGGTAATGCAGAATCCAGCGCTGGAGCAGTTTGCCAAAGCCCGACGCGGGGCAGTGCGCATCGGCATAGCCCATCGCCCCCCGAATTGCCAGCACATCGTGGCAGGTTATACCGGTACGGTCGGCGGGGAGGTGAGCCAGGTAAGGCGCATTGGAATGATCGCAGACGTGGAACCGGGCCGCTTCACCCGCCCGCTTCAGCTGACTGACCTGCCAGCGCAGTTGCAGGGGAAACAGCAGCCACTTGTCTACATAACCCAGCCACTTGCCCAGCCCTGATTTGGTGTGGCGAAACGGCCGACCGAGCAGCACACCCGGTCGCCAGATCACTGTGTCGAGACCCACCTGCTGAAAGCCCGCGCTCAACATCTGCGCAAAGCGCTCCATGCTTTCCTGCCGGTCCGGGGGGTAGTTGCCAATCAGAATAATGCGCATAGCCGTCAGGTCAGTTTAGGTTGCTTGAGCGACGCCAGAAACGTGCCGCCGATCAGGGTGCTGAAGCCCAGTGCCGTTGGTTGAGCCCACTGCGCCTGCGGCACCATCATCAGAATATAGCCCAGCTGAACCCACGGCAGAAAATCGCCCTCGGCCAGTCGGCGATAGCCCAGCCAGCAGCATTCGAGGCTGAAACCGACGCGGAGCAGGATCAGTAGCAGGCCCATCAATGGTCCCAGTTCGCCGATGACCCGGCCCCATTCGCCCTCCGAAATAAGGAAGTCGCGGCTGGAGCCACCCCGGATCAGTACGCTGCCTGCGTTGGTGCCCATGCCCTGCCCGTAGCCCCAGAACGGCTGATCGAACGAGCCGGTAAGTGCTTCGAACAGGCCACCCAGCCACCGCCCACCCAGCGACCCCGAGACTCCCCCTTCGACATCGCTGGCGCTGGTGAAGCGCGATACGAAGGCGTCGATGGGCGTTTGCAGTACGGGTAGCTGACTCAGCACTGCCACCACAACCAGTGCCCCGACCACCAGCAGAATCATCTGTTTGCCGTACTGGGGATTGCGCAGAATAGCGATGGCCGCGAAGCCAAAGTCGATGGCGATAAACAGCAGGAGGCTCCGGCTAATCGAGAATGGAACCGCAGCGGCCATCCCGGCGGTTGCCGCCAGCAACGCCAGCCGGTTGATGCCTTCGGCTTTCAGCCAGAAATAGAAAATAAATACCCCGGCCAGCCCGAAATACAGGTGCAGCCCGTTGGTGAACGAGAACGTGCCGGGTGGCCGGAAATAGCCCATGGCCCCGTCGAAACCGGCCCCGGCCATGTCGCCCCCCACGCCCCGGTTGACCCAGGCCGACTGCGGGCTGTAGAACTGAACGGCGATGAGCAGCGACATCGGAATCGTAATCCAGATGACGGTTTTGCCCAGTTTGATTACATCGTCCCGGTTAAAAATGGCACCGATGATAAACATCAGTGGAAAATGGAAGAGCAGAATCCGGGCACCGTAGAGCGCTACGGTCAGGTTGCCGTGCCCCAGAAATACCGCCGTGTACGTACCGATCAATCCGATCAGCATCACCCCCAGCAGATACCCGTTGATGGGCAGAAATCCCCGTCGCCAGGCTTCGAAAATAAGCAGAATAGCCACCGGGTCGCGTACGATGAGCAGCGGGGTTGCCAGCCCCGGCAGAACCCACTTGCGGAGAGCTCCCTCCAGAATCAGCAGCCAGAAATACAGCCAGACACCCCGGCGCAGCCACCGACGCGTATCCGTCATCTCGACGGCAGGCAGGCCCAGCCCGGTCTGGAAGGCGGGCGAATAGGCTGGGGGTGGGGTGCGTAACAGGGTCGATGTCATAGTAGAAACAAGTGTGGATCAGGCAATCAGCGAATGCAGGGTGTCGACGATCGTCGTGCCATAGCGTTCCCAGGTATAAGTAGCTGCGTGCGCCCGGGCCTGCTGCCGCATGGCCGGGAGGGCGTCGCGGTTGTCGAGAAACCAGGCCAGCTTTTCGGCGATGGCCTGTGGCGAGCGGATGGGCACCAGAAAACCTGTCTGCCCTTCCTGTACCAGATCGGCCCCGCCGGTATTGGCCGTAATAATCAGCGGCAATCCCTGACTCATGGCTTCCTGCATCACCAGCGCCCGCCCTTCCACGATCGACGGCAGGCAAAACACGTCGCAGGTGCGCATCAGCGCCAGCACCTGATCGTGGGGGCGACTGGCTTCGTAGGTGAACGTCGGTAGTTCGGCCCGGTAAAACGACATCGGTACCAGCGGATGACCCAGCACGACCAGTTCGAGATCGGGCCGGTTAAGGAGTTTGACGGCTTCGAACAGGTCGCCCAGCCCTTTGCGCTGCCCCATCGATCCGGCAAACAGCACCCGGAGCGGCCGACGCGCGTCGTTGTCCGGCGCGGGTGCTGAATCAGCCACGGACGTCGTAACGGGCGAGCCGAACGGCGAGACGATGGTCGGTTTATCAGCGGCCCAGGTGGGTATTGAGTCCATGACAAACGAGCCGGGCCCTACGACGACGTCGGCTAGTTCCAGTTCCTTTGTTTTGCGGGCGAGTTTGGCGGGTGAATCCTGAATACCCCCGCCCAGCGTGTCGGCCCAGGCAGGTAGCCGGTCAGCTTCTTCCAGCATCAGCCGACGCCCGGTTTCCCAGTACGCAATCGGTAGATCATATATGCACTTTAGGCCCATCTGCTTCGCTTGTTGAAACGTGGCCAGTGCGCCGTCTTCGTAGGCATACACCGCATCGACAGCCGAATTACCACCCAGCTGCGCGAGTCGGCGGGCGTTGGTTCGGTCGAAGTCCTGGTAAACGGCGTCGATGCTGGCCCAGCCTGTTTCGTGACGCACCGGTTGCCGGAAGCCCAGTTTGGGCAGCGCCAGCCGGGCCATTTCCCGCATCGGATGCGAGCGTACCTGCGCTGCCGGGACAGCAAAGGTCCGGCGCAGCCATTCGTTCCGTACACTACCAGGCAGCAGCTTCAGCCATGCCGCGTCGGGGCTGGCTGTCAGCGTCGTGCTGAACTCGCTCAGGGTACCGCTGTTCAGCAGAGCCGCTAAAACGGCCCGTACGTTGGCGTTGCCGGTAGGGTGGGTAAGAACGATATGCATAGGTTAGTAAAGCGGAGAAATCGTGGATTCCTGGTGAGCTGTAACCAACTGAGTATCGGCGGACCAGTCGACCGATTGTCGGCGTGTGAGCCGGAGCCGGGTGATAAAGGGCTTCACGGGCCGAACATGAAATAGAATGTACAGCACTCGTTTGATACCCCGTGGTGTCAGGATGCGACTGCGATACCAGGGACTAAACAAAATTGATACAGCCTCCCGTCTGCGGCCTATATTGACCGCTTCTGTGATGGCGATGGGCGCGCGCTCGGTCAGACGTCGCTGCTGGATAGCAGCCGCCATATCGGAGGGAACGGGACCGTCGCGCATGATGATAAATGCCTGCAGTGCCTGATCGGCCGTTTTCGAGTGCGACATCGAGTCGGGTAGCAGGCGGTATTTGCCGACGAATTTGTCGACGAAGCGTAACTCATAGCCAGCCAGACCGATACGGTAGCCAAAATCATATTCGCAACCATTACCTATATCGTAGCGCCATTTGATATGACGTGCCACGGTCGCATCGATCAGGTAACCGTTGTTGGGAAATTGCTGGCTCAATCCGGCTTCGAACGGCGTCAGGACAGCCCCTTCGTATTGCTTCTCCCGGTAAAAGTCCCGGTTGAATGTCTCTGACGATGCCTGGTCAATTACACCGTCTTTGTCGATGATGTACTGCTTTCCGTATGCTACGCTGGTAGTGGGGTGTGCTATAAAGACATCATTCAGAATCTGAAGCGACTCCGGCATCAGCAGATCGTCGTCGTGTAACAGCAGAATTCTGTCGCTGGTAGCCGCTTCCAGCAGCATGTTGACATTCCTGGCCTGTTTGAGCGATGGCTTGTTGTGGATGTACCGGATCGGAACTGGTGCGATTGCCTGAATTGCTTCGACGACGAGCTGGCTCTCATCTCCGGGTGAATCGTCACCGATGACCAGTTCGTCGGGTAGTCTCGTCTGCGCTAGGCAAGAGTGAATGGCCTCGGCCAAAAAATCAGGCCGGTTGTAGGTGGTAATAATGATAGACGTAGTAGACATATGCGATGTGGATTAGTTGATTGCTAGTCGTACAGTACTCAATCGTACCTGTAATGTCTTGTGTCAGGCCATCCACAGCTGGATATCGGCGCCGATCGTGTTCCAGCTGCGGGTCGACCAGAACCAGTCGTGCAACTGACGTCGGCGGTTCAGGCCCTCATTATTTATCAGTAGACCCGGATTCTCGGCTACCTCGTGCGGCCGGAATATAGCCCAGCCGGGTGGGCTGTCAAGTTTGTCGGGTACGTCACAGATGACCGGAACCGCGTGCGCGGCCAGGGCTGCGAAACTGCCTGATTTGCGCAGA
>Ga0160428_1002488_pt1 | contig 11112 bp, 14 predicted proteins | sample SolpanmetagenomM_FD_108198 | JGI IMG/M metagenome (GOLD analysis project Ga0160428, IMG submission 108198) | Solar panel surface microbial communities from Lawrence Berkeley National Laboratory, California, USA - M | ecosystem: Engineered > Built environment > Solar panel > Unclassified ...
AAGAAGAAGAAGAAGAAGAAGAAGAAGAAGAAGAAGAAGAAGAAGAAGAAGAAGAAGAAGAAGAAGAAGAAGAAGAAGAAGAAGAAGAAGAAGAAGAAGAAGAAGAAGAAGCAGAAGCAGAAGCTCTGTCTATTATGATTAGGAGCACAACATGTGTTTGGTTGACGTGTGCTATGGGAAACTTGGAGTCACATCTTCTTCCATGACATTGCTGCCCAAATATACATATCCCGAAACAGGCCGCGAAAGGAAAGGCAAGCGACGCTAGAGAAGATTGGAGGGAGGAATGAGGTATATTATTCACGATAACTAATATAACCAAGAGCCACCTCTCACGCTCGGAACTGTTCTAAAATACTGCTATGCATTTCCTTTACGAGAGGAAGAGGAACTACCATAACGATTATCATACTATTGTTGCATTCCAGCGCACCACAACAAAGCTTGCCTTGCATCCGCTGCTAGTCGCACACCATCCAATGCAAAAGGACGGAATCAGTATCAGTGACCATGCAATCCTCCTCCTCAACGCAATCTATCCACGCCTATCTTTACCTCACGCCCACCCACGTCTACCTCAACGCAGCTACCGCCCACCTCCCTCCCAAACACCCCTCACCCCCTCCCCAACTTCAAAGGCAACCCTCCGTAACGCCGCCTCCTCAACATGCACACCCTTCCTCTTCCATACAACCACCAAGTTTCTCTCCTGCATTACTTCAACTCCTTTGTTTCTGGTCAGGAGGTCATGCATGTTGGTATTCACATTTCCAAAGCCACCATTAACATTAACATTGACACTGCCATTACCGCCATTACCGCCATTCCCAAGGCTCGCATGGTTTGCAAGGCTCGCATGGCTCGCAAGACCACCACCGCTCGCAAAGCTCGCATCATCATAATCCTTGATATACACAGTAAGATCAGGCCCAAGCGTGCCGCGCCACAAAGTGGCCATCCATTGCCAATGATCGATAGGCGTGTATGTTGGGCCGAGGGGGATGTGTTGGGCAAATGTGTTGGAGGCGTGGAGTTGGTAGCGGCGGAGGAGGATTAGTGGGATTGCTGTTGGTGGTGTGTTGTCTGCTGTAGACGATGGCAAGGTAGTTGAGGTGCGTGGTGGGGAACTTGGTGCTGGAATATTGGGTTTGGGTGGAGAAGTTGCGGTTGCGTTGGTGCCATTGGTTAGGTCGATTGTATTGTCGTGGTCAGTGTTGTCGAGTGCATGCGTCTCGTCATGAGCTTCAGTAGTGGGCACAATTTCCTCGCTGCCTCCAGTAGAAGTGATAAGCTCAATCATCTCCCTACTCTTATCATGCCAATCACGAATCAAATCCAAATAATCCACAATCGAAACATTCTCACCAGGTGACAAGACCCTTGGTCCAGAAGCAGTACGGACTTTGTATTCATCACTGCGGCAGAGGAATTCACCCAGCCAGTTGACTGCCTGCGTCACTGCTTCTGGGTCGTCACCCTCAAATGACACGAGTGCCCCGCGTTTTCGTGGTGGAATTGGTACAGAGCCATCTGCTTCTGTTGCGATGGCTGGCTTTGGATAGCTGAAAGGTGGCGAGATACGTTGGAGGAGAGTGAGCCTTGTTAGAAACGTCGTTGGTTGCATGCGTGGTGGTGGTGGTGGTGGTGCTGAAGGCTGTTGATCCGCTGTATTATGCGTACCAATGGGAGTCAAGATGGGACCACCACGAAGCTGAGTCTGAGATTGAGAAGGAGGCTGATACGGTCTTGGTGGCGGTCCCATCGATTGAGGCGAAGGCTGCACATGACGCATCATAGAAGCATCACTGTGGCCAAAGCTATCGCGGAAGTGAGGCGCAGAAGGTGGATATGCTGTAACGACTGGTGTACCGACGTGTGGATGTGGTGGACCATACGTGCCGTTTGTCATACGACGACGCTTCGGTTCGGGTGTGAGTTGATGATGGTGCTCGTCAGTCTTACGACCAGCGGAGACTGGAACGAGAGGCAGTTGGGAAGGAGCCACAGGACGTGTCATGCGGTTTGATGGCGAGGAGAAGTCGGCGCTGGAAGCAGGTTGTTGCAGTGATGTCGGCGTCATGATGCCTTGTGAAATTGTTGATGCGAGTGGAGTTTGTGGTTCGTTTGGGAGACCACCACACTTTTGACAATGAGAAGGAGGTAGGACTGGTGATTCGGCGATGCTGGCTTTTCTTGTGCCGCCAGGTCTTCTGGGCTGATAGCGGTAGCCGGGATATTGTCGTTGATGGCGGATGGCTTCCTCCTGATGGTGAAGTATTAGTTGATGTATGACGTCTTGATGTCATGCTTTGAATCTTACATCGGCTAGTCTCTTCCACTCTTCTTTGACTTCAAGTGATGCTTTGTTCCACTGTTCTCCAATCACCTTCGAGATGTCGGGATTGGTCATGGTAGGATGTTTTGCAACGATGCCAGCTTGGTGGTGTTGGCGGTAGAGGATGAAGGCTAGCAAGTGGTGAAAACGTTAGTCTCCTATTTCTAAACAGAGATAGTATCATTCGATGTATTGCAATAAATATTCGTCTCCAGGAACAGCTATCAACATTTCCAAGACCAGATGAGATACATTATACACCAAGGATCGAGGAGAACATACCGTTTCGTGGACGCGGAATCTTTGCTTCGGGAGGACAGTTACATAACTCAGCAGAAGAGTCGCAGGAAGAGTTGCGACTCTGCCGACGTTGAGGTCGAGGCGTAAACCGCTTCTCTTCTTCACAGGTCAAGTCGAATTGTACTGCCGAACGTTTATTCGAATGAGCTGGTGACGGTGAATCCGGTGTAGGTGTTTGCTCATCGTGCTTGCTATCAGTAAGTGAAGGTGTACCAGTGGCTGGAGATGAAGGAGCAGGAGAAGCTGAAGGTTCTTGAGAAGGCATCCTGCTACTACGAGCCAAAGACATGGTCAACGAGATACATGCTTTCGAAAAGACACTCCGGGAATGGAATGGAAAGAAATAGAAGGAGATTGTGCTCATTCAATACCTTCTTATTTCCCCACATGATACGTTACTGCCATGGACCAGTCAGTATGCGCAGCCTTCCAAGCTCATTGCCTCCACAATGTCTCAGATGTCCCTGCCTGACACATTCTCAATGAGGCTAGTCGCTTGCCTGTAAACCTCCATTCGGACATAGTATGGTGTTTCTCTTTGTCTCAGATGCCATTTAGTCTTAGTCCAATACAACTCGCAGACCGTTTTTCTTTGTTCATAGGTGGCTGAGGTGTTGTCGCATTCCAAGGACGACGACAATGCAGGGTGAATTAGCAGAGGAATGAACGGTTGATCATCATCACTAGACAGTATTTGATGATTTGCTTTATTACAAAGATAATAGCGATGGAGATCGAGCACTTCCAGATCAGATGGCATGTCGCAAGACAAAGAGGCCAAGTGCGCCACTTTTCACTATGAAACGATACAATGTCTTTTCACTTTGTTTCATGATGTCTTAGAAGAATGCTCTTCCTGATCTTCGTGTCTCTTGATGCAGTGCACAGTGTGTCTTTTTGTGCAAGTGATGGGCAATATTGGCTACCAAGCCACGTGACCCAGGGCTTGGCAGCTAGGGCAGTTCACTACGAGGCAACATATATGTCAATGGGAACGATAGTCATGAATGCGGTCAGTAGAAGAACGGAAAAGCATTAGCACATGGACGGCTAAAAGAGCAAATGCTGAAACCAGCCCCTTACGATTGTTTTGTGCTCAGAATAAATACTGTTGAGCAGGGATTGCATTCAATACAGTTTCAGATGATTCAGCCATCATATCAACCTCTCTGCCCGTCCTGTCATTGAGTATAGCTTATCCGTGTCATCTCGGGACTTGCAGTTACCGTAACCTTGGCTTCTACCGGCTCCTGTCCCATCTCCTGCCAACACTGCCCTGCCACTGAGCTAGAATAGAGACTTCTTGCATGCTGATACGAACAGCTTCTCCAGATCCTCAGACTTAGGCGCTCCTTCTCACAGATCGTCTCGTTGATAAGTCTTAAGCCAGGTATCCTGTCCCAAGTGGACATACTGCCTCAGGCATCTTGTGCAGCCTGTATGGGGCAGTGAGTGAAGGAGACACTTCTCAAGTGTCTTCGACAAGACCAAGAGGACCTTCGTGACCCATCGCCAGATCGAGAATGGTCTCCGAAGTGCTTGCCATTTTTGCATACCGATGTCGTAACTCTTCCAGTGGAGTCATAGCGGAATTCAGAGCAACAAAGCCAATCACTCAATCATCATCCACATGCGCATTAGCATCCGCCATTCCCTGTTTATATCTCGCCAACGCCCTTTCCTTACTCTCTCTAAAATCAACATGCGGTCTCGGATACCCCAGCTTATCAAACTCGGCCTTACTCAGCCTTTCCCATGGCGCAAAGATGGCTTTGCCCTTGACGTTTCTTAGTTCAGGTACCCATTGCCGAATGTAGTCGCCGTCGTGGTCGCATTTCTCTGCTTGCACGACTGGGTTGAAAACGGTGAAGGAAGGTTCCCAGCCTTCGGTGTTATTGGACATGTCCCAATCTATCAGATGCTCGGCGAAGTAGCGTTCGCCTTTCCGATAGTCAATGAGCAAATTCATCCTCAAATAGCTGGACACATTCATCCGTGCTCGATTGTGCATGTACGCCTCCGTATTCAACTGTCGCATTCCGGCGTCAACAAATGGCACCCCAGTCTTGCCTTCATACCACTTCCTCTCCGCCTCATAATCCTCCTCAAACTTCACAAAATGGAACTTCAGATTATGCGGCAAGTTCATAGCATTATGCGGCACAATCACCGTAATCTGTCTATAATACTCCCTAAACACAATCTCTCTCACCCAACTCGCTATGCCCGCGTCTCCAGCCGCGCCAAACGCCTTGCCTTTATTAGCTTTCTTAGCAGCAGCGACGGCTTCGCGTGGCGAGATAACGCCGGCAGAGAAATATGCGGAGAGACGGCTCGACGGGTCTTTACCAGGAAAAGAGCGGTCCCGGGCATAGTTGAAGACTTTGGTGGTGAGGAACTTGTTTAGTCGGTCTATACCTGCTTGATGACCAGGCGGAAAGAGTCCGCGTATTCGGTCGCGCTCTTCAGTTGAAGCGAATTGCTTGTTCGGTGGCAGTTCTGGTAGAGGAGAGTCAAAGAGGTGTTTGTAATTGTTCATGGCCGTTTCGTCGTTGGGTGCAGGAGCGTCGACGACGTCTAGTAGCTCGGGCTTCTTGCCTATCAGATCCAACCATGCACCATGATATGGCGTGAATACTTTATGGAGTCCACCACCTTTATTCGTCATCGTGCCCGGTGCTACAATGGCCTGATCATGGAAGACGTGAAAGCTCAATCCCTGCTCTTTTTGCGCCAGCTTCACTACGTCGATATCACGTCTCAGCTCGTCCACCTCGTACTCCAGGTTTCCATAGATATGCGAGATGTCATTCTTCTTCACAAAGTCCATGAATACCACCGATTTATCTCGTCGATCGGGCGCCGTCAGGATGACCATAGGAATATTCTTCCCCTTCAATTGCTTCTGCATGATACGTAGATTTTCCAGTATGAAATCGGAACGTGCTGGGCTAGTACCATGCCACTCAAGATCTCGAGGTGACCATAAGTATGCTGTGATAAGAACTCCTTTGCCCTCTTTCGCCTTCTGGGACGCGGCGTGTAGGCCCTTGTTGTCTTCTATGCGCAAGTCCTTTGAACGAAACCAATGTAGCACATTTCGCACTGGCTGATCTGCTTTCTGCCGCTTTACTAGTTCGTCTAGTTCGGTCATAGGCGGGTGTGCATCTATTTCTTTAGCGCGCTGGATGGAAGGGTGTCGCAGGACGTTTTCTTGATGCTTCACAACTTCGGACTCGTCAGGTTTCTCGTTTCTTTGCGTCTTTGCTAGAGGTGCATCATCTGGTGCGGTATCTGGCTCGCGCTGGCGTTTTGGCATGGTGATGGTTTGGTGGAAGTTGCAGCGGAAGACGCTCGGTTTGTAAGCGATGCTACGGCAGGACAGGCAACTTTGCGAGCGGAGACTAGATTGAGCGACGCGCAAGTGGAACATGTAAGGAGAACTTCTTGCAATGTTGTACTTCGTACAGAAGATAAGGTAATGTTGGACACTGACGACATTGAGATCAGTATAGTTCATCTCATTATGCAGGGGAAGTTGAGATCGATCGTCAAACGTCTATCATGAAACCTAGATACTATGCGTATCCTGCTATTTGTACATTACAACATATATTTGCAGTCCAGCTGTTGTAGCTCTTGTCAAGTATTTGTTGTGGAAGTTTGCTTAGTCTGCCCATAACGCCCATTCCTTCATCATGCATTGTATATCGTAATCCTTGATATTGAGACTGTCTAATCGATTATGTCGACTCGAGTCTGGCAAGCCAATTGATGATCTGAAATCAGGATTAGAGATGACTTTCAGAGGTAAAGTTGGGAGTACTTACCATCATAGCCTGCACTAAGTTCACCTTCTCGCCATAAGAACTTCCGTCCCAACTGGCTGCTTGCAAAGTCATGTTGTAGAAGTTTAAGTGCTCCACACCTCTTCTTCTTGCCTCACTACCCATCATATTGCTGTAATGCCACAACGCATTATTTCCTTCTTGCATAATCTTGCCTGGTGGTTTGAGATGTCCAGCCGCATTCGGGCCCAACCAGACGAACGGAGTGTTGCGGCCAGAAGCGTCTGCAATAGTGAGCCACTCGTCCATTGACTCTGTCGCTGTCTGCCAGTTGAAGCTGGTACTGATGCCGAGTGAGTGGATGATGGGCACGGGCTTCCACGAGTGTGGATTTGCGTCTAGGAGTTCTCGGAATCGGTTAGTGAGGTCGGGGTTCGCAGTTCCGGCGATGGGGAAGTACATATGCGGTATGCCTAGATGATGTTCGTCAGTATCTGAACAAGCATACCTGATCAAGTCACACTTACGATTGCAAGCATAAGGACTTAGTGGTCCACCTTCTGAATCGTGCTTTGCGACCTCGTCGCTCGATGTGACCCAGTACTTTGTGCATTCAGGATTGCTGAATTGTCGATCGCAGGCGCAAGTCTCGAGCTCCTGGTCTAGCATGCGCCATTGCTCCAGAGCACCAAGCCTGATATTTCGTCGAAGTAACGAGTTAAATGCTGCGTAGATACTGGCTACCATGTCATCTCCAACAAAGACAATGCCGTCGAAGCGGTCGAGGATCATGCAGATTTCTGTTGTTGTGTACCACTTGTAGTGACAACCTAATACCAAATATCAGCTTCTTGACGAGTTCGCGTGTCCATTGCTCAGCGAACATACCCAGTGGTGTATATGGTTGCTCGAACCCATGTCGTCCTCCGCCACTCATTGCCAGTAGCAGCTCAGAGCGTACAGGGCAATATGACACCTTCTTCTTGTCTCCCGGCGATGCAGCAGGTGGGATGTATAGATCTATCGACGATAATCGGCACTCCAATCCACCTTCATAATCTTGAAAGAAACTGTTCTCGAGGTGAGTTTTTGCTCTTTCCAGCTCATGTCTGAGCGATCCTCTTCCTACTCACTTCGTGGTCGGCGTCCTTTCCATGATCTCAAATGGATCCTTTCGTGCTCCTTTGCCGCCGAACGCGCTTGACAATATCACTATTAGCAGCACCAGTGCCACAATCCCACCCCCTAGCTGTGAGATCCGTTTCGTGTCGAGGTTTTGCTTTCTGCCATTGCTCTTCCATATCGGAGTGAATCGACTCGATGGACTTCTAAGGCTGTTGTTGGGATAGTCGTCCTCGGAGCGTGGTGAGCTTTCTCGTCTGCGGAAGGGGAACGACATAATTGCGAATAAGCGGAGGTAGACGCCTGTCGTGTCGATTGGCTGTGATCGGAAGTCGAGCGATTGGCTTCAGGTTGCGGTTATCAATCTCACACTCTGAGTGCTACTAGCGAGTGGTGATTTTGTTCTTGACCAGATTATTGGACGGTGTCCAGGTCGATATCGCAAGCGTAAAGATTATTAGGCGCAACTGGGTTTGTACATGATGCTGAAAAGGATATACAGCGAATGAAGGAGTGAACAAAGGTGAAAAGAAAGTGGTGATATGTGTTGATGTTCCATGTGGATTGACATAGTAAAAGTACATTATCCCACATGGCCATGTTTCAGGCCAAGCTTTCATCTAGCCCCTTATCCTCTCTATTTGTCTCGACCTTATTCCTCCGCAAACTCAACGACAATCACAAACAACATCATCATCGTCCTTATCACACAGTGCCACATCTTGCGTCTGAGGAGCTATGGATATCATTGCTGCTAGTAGAAGGCTTTGAGAGACATCATGGAGGTAGTGAAATCCAGGTGGAGAACCTCACTCGCCTAAGAACAGCAGTAAAAGTTGTGTCTTTCACAAGCTCGAAGGGTTAGAGCCTTTGGTAATCTGTCATTGGCCTTGGACTACCAAGAGTTTTCAGCAGTCATGCGTCCTCAACCCATGATAATAAGACTCACTAGTTAGTCTTGCAATGGTCGCCACAAGGTAGCGGAGGTTCAGCGCAGCAAGCCCGATCCCGAGCAGTAGAGAATGTGAGTACCAGGAAGCCCGATCATGATATCATTCATCGCAGAGGCAAGGTATCTCAGAAGCAAAGCGAAGGAAAGCGAAGCAAAAAGAAAAGTTCGAGGACATCAATTTCCATTCATGACAACAAAGCTAAATAAAGCTAAACATACAATACTGATCCATACCAGCGATTCCCAATCCCAATCCCGAAGCGAAGTGTTAGAAGTGATTCCATAAGAAGAAAGTGCCATATCTCAAAAAGTCATCTCACTCATTCGTGACGCGTAAAAGTCGAAGGTAATAATCTCATGTCATCCTGCCGTAATAAAAATGCTTCAGAATGCTAGCTAGCCATGGTGGTCTCGCTCATATTTTTTGTGATTTCGTGACGCGCCCAGATGAGACTGGTGGTTGTAGACGGATAAGGTGACGCGCTTAGTTGCACTGGACCTCAACGATGGCAGGGCCAGCGAGGATGTTCTCGTCAGTAACGGTCTTGATGCCGCAGCTGGTGAGGAGGGCGTAGACCTGGCCACAGACACCGGCGGGGACAACAGCAGTGACAGACTTGCCACCGTTGATGACCTGAGCTTCAGCGAAGATGGGGCCAGTGACAGTGGGGAAAGCAACTTGGACCTGGCCGGTGATCTTGCCAGTTGCGAGGGAAAGGGTGATGGTGCTGCCGGTTGTAACGGGAGCAGAGGGCTTCTTGGCATCCATGGCGGTGATGGTGCTGTTCGCAGCAGGCATGGCTGAGTTGGTCAAGGCAAGAGTGGGGAAAGCCTTAACGGGAAGAGCGGGGTTGCTCTTGGGGCAAGAGGTGATGAACAGAGTGGCCAAGGAGTACACCTCGTCGAAGTCGAGGGGAGTGTCGAAGGGAGAGGGGAAGGGAGAAAGAGTTCCCTCTGGTGTGGTGCTAGCACGGAGGTATGAAGAGTGGCGGGCCTCAACAGTGAGGATGGAGCCAGCAGCGGTGAGATAGCCAGGGTTGGTAATGTTGGCAGCAGCACCGAGGTAAGCAGAGACACCGACACCTTCGAGGATGTTGGCAGTGGCAATGAAAGACTGAACATTGGTGACACCGAAAGCGTAGTTGCAGGGAGCAGTAGCTGGAGCACCGGCGGCCTGGAGGGCGCTAGTCAAGAACTTGACGTGGGTGGACTCGTCGGAGCTGATCTCCTGGAGGTTCTTGTAGAAGGTGGCATCGTAACCTGCAGCGGCGAACTGGGCCTGGGTGAAGTTGGCAAGACCCTGTTGGTAGAAGGTGTTCTCGAGGTGCTCAAGGGTGAGCGCGTAGTTCAAGATCTGGGCTGAGAACGGAGTAAGTAGATGCTTGTGTTTCTACTGACCAATTGGAAACATACCATCAGTGATTCCCTGAGACTTAGCAGGCTTGGCCTTAGCGTTGGAAACAGTGGAAGGAGCCTGTCTGGCGACAATGTCGGTAGGAAGAGCAGCAACGGCAGCCGCGATGAAAGCAATGGTGGAGATGGCGCCCTTCATTTTGAAAGATTATTGTTGGTAAAAGTATTAAACTTGGTGGAGTGAGTGTTGAAGAAGTGAAGAAAGTTGTTGTTGTTAGTGAAAGACTGTTGCTTGTTTGAAAGAGCTGGAAAGTAGTAGAAAGATTGAATTGGAAGTGTTGATGATGATGAGAAAAAGAGAAAATCCCATCCAGAGGCGCGAAGCCACCTCGTCTTATAGAGTTGCAATGGATGTTCTTGCCAGCACCAGGCCCTCATCGCCGTCTGCGACACTGTCGTAGGCGTGATCTGAAGGTAAAGCTCCTGGATTGCGGAGAGGTGCATGTACCCCGGGAGTAGACTTGCTCGGAGCCAATGACATCTGGCACGATATCGTATAGCCATGGTTGCTATGGAGTGTCGAGCACTAAACAGATTAAGCATGACAGCTCATCCAGCCGTTTGTGAGGGAAGCCGCTAGTAATTTAAGCATATATCGCCGACGGAATGACCTCCTTCTGAGGAGATATACACACCAGCCATGGTCGACGTGAAGTTTCAATTACTTTCACGTCATGTCTTTGTTGCCGTTGCGTTGTTGTTGTGTAAGTTTGTTCGTATCACAAGACGCCCTTCACGTTCCTATGCTGTGCATGGTGACTGTTTTGGAGTAATCTCATGTTCAGATCGAGCCAGACCACGAAAATCTTAGTCACACGAGAAGAGGAAACGTCTGAAGAGGGTATAGGATATATTGCTTCAAGCAAGCGCAGGCACCACCCAACGCGCGTTCTTTGCCTCGCAAGACAAAGACGTGGGCGTGGTACTGAAGAGGTCGCTTCTATTGTTTAACATTGATTGAGATAGGCTACAAATGAATCCTTCACTTGCTACAAACATTGACGCAACAATAGCGCTTCTGCGTCATTTCTCGCGCACGTTCCCAGACTAAATCTCCTTGATATGGCTTGCTCGTGTGAGACGATATAGATGACCTTAATTTACACCATCACATCATTTCCCCTAACAGTCCTCTTAGCTCCTCCACCTGATACCACAACCTATCCATTCCCGCTCAAGCCCTGTGTTGCTATCGATGCTGT
>Ga0160428_1002490_pt1 | contig 11101 bp, 6 predicted proteins | sample SolpanmetagenomM_FD_108198 | JGI IMG/M metagenome (GOLD analysis project Ga0160428, IMG submission 108198) | Solar panel surface microbial communities from Lawrence Berkeley National Laboratory, California, USA - M | ecosystem: Engineered > Built environment > Solar panel > Unclassified ...
CGAGATAATACCTTCTAGCACAGCAGAAACTGATGCTGCACCACTTGAGACGGACACGATGGAACCTCATAATAATACCGTCCTGGCCTACCGTAATTTCTACAAGATGACAGCGCCGATCATGAACAACATCACCTCTCACAAGCATGCATCCATTTTCGCAAATCCAGTCAAAGACAAATCAGCGGAAGGCTATTCTGACATCATCAAAAGACCACAGGATCTCAAGTCGATACGTGCAGCTATTATGGCTGGCAGCCGTGCTGTTGCTGCTGCTACTGCCTCTTCATCTACCGACAGTCCTGCTGGTTCTGGAACGCCGAATGGCACCTCTACACCAAACGCTTCAGGCTCGGCAGGAGGTCTCGTTGAGTTACCTTGGAGTATCGACCTTGTTCCACCACGTGGTATAGTGAATGGTGCGCAGCTCGAGCAAGAGGTCATGCGTATGTTTGCGAATGCAGTCATGTTTAATCCGGGCAATGAAGGCGTAGTCGAAGATGCTAGGGAAATGTTTGAGAACGTTGAAGTTGCGGTACAAGCTTGGAGAGCAACTCAGAAAGAAGTCAGTGCCTCTAACGCCAGTGCATCTGCGGAGAAGACCAAAGCGAAGAGAGCGGAAGAGGAGGATGCGAAGAATGGACGAGATGAGAGTGTGGACGAGTTAGCTGATGCTGAAATGGTAGATGTGAGTAGTGTCAGCGGCACGTCTGCTAGTAGACGAAAAAGATAGCCCGTAGATAATTATCAAAGCTCTCACTACCTCAATACTGCCGCCTTCTGAATGTCATAAATCTGCATAATCGCATGGTTATGCAAATGTCACGTGACGTCTCACACGCGTTTCATCTCGCGCCTGTTTCAGATTTCACTTTCAGATTCAAAGACCCCTGTGCTACTTTGCACTTCACGAAGAATGAAGTGGTTATGCGTGTTGAGAAAAAGATATGACAGACCGTTTGCGAGTGGGTCAACTCATTGAAGATCAAGAAGGGCGCATTGGCTACATTAGATATATCGGTCGCATCACTGCCGCGCCTGGGGACTTTGTTGGTATCGAGCTCGATCAACCTGCTGGGAAGAATGATGGCTCTGTCAAGGGTCAGCGATACTTCGCATGTGAACCTCTTCATGGACTTTTCGTGCGACCGACTGCGGTGACGAAAGTGCTGGAAGAGCCTGCGCCAGGGACTGCTGTGAAAGATGCGGTACCAAAAGAAACTCACGTTTCACGTGTGCCATCAGCTTCAGGGTCCCGAGTACCAAGTCGTCTTGAAACAACTGCTTTGAAAAGGGTACCTTCGACTCCTGCCAGTCCGACGCCAAGCATAAGAAGTCAAGCATCTAGGTTGAGTCGACGTTCACCCAGCAAGACCACCAATGATCCACGCCCTCTCAGATCTGCGTCGATATCTAGTGCTGCGTCTTCGCGGGCACCAACGCCTGTTGAACGACGGTTTCCTGTCAGGCCATCTGCTCAATTACGGCCCAATACAGCATCAACACGTAGTAGAAGTAGCTCTATTGCTTCTTCTACAAATAATGTCGAGGAACCTCCGCCATTCGCTACTGTGTTACAAAGCGCGTCACGTGTCTCCAGTGAACTATCTGGTGCAAGGCAAGCAGCAGAGGCACATAGACGGCAAGATGACGATCAAGTATCGATTTCTAGTGGTGTGTCCAACGCTGAGAGTGACCATCTCTACAATCAGCGGAAAACCAGGTTGCAGCCCAACAGCGTTGCAAACAATGCTGCTGATGACGAAGCAACCACGACCAAAGAGGAAGCATCTCGTACAACATCTGCCGCTAGTCGAGACTCCCAAGCAAATGAGAACATGAACATGACTCCACGAGCACCGCGAATAGTAGAAGATCCGCACAGTATACGTCGACCTTCTCTCTCCATACCAGCTGAAGCACTCAAGATTGGCCGAGCTCGAGAGATTGAGGCTCTCGAGACAAAAATCAAGATAATGGAGCGTAGACGACTCGAAGATAGGGTAAAGTTGCAAGCCCTTGAGCAGCTACAGGCTGAACGAGACCGTTTCGAGAATGTGATACAGAAGCTGCAGACGAAATATCAACCTCAACAACAAGAATTGGTCGACATAAGGAGACAGCTGAAGGAGTCACGAACGAAGCTCGCAGAGGTAGAGGAGTCTCGAGTCGACCATGATAGCGCACTTGAGATGGCCACACTGGATAGAGAGATGGCCGAAGAAACTGCAGAGGCTTTACGCACTGAGTTAGAAAGCCTGAAGGCACAAGCAGAAGAGCTGGACGAGGAGGTCAGACTGCTCCGAGAAGAGAACGAAGAGCGGAGCAGCGGCGTCAACGAGCGAGATCGAACAAGTCACGGATGGGTACAACTCGAGAAGTCAAATGAGCGCCTGAAAGAAGCACTTTTACGACTACGTGAGGTAACGCAAGCACAAGCAGCTGAATTGAAGACTGAGGTCAAGACTCTGCAAGACGAGCTAAAGAAGCTTTCCTCCATTGACGAACAGTATCGGGCTCTGAAAGTAAAGGTCGCACAATCAGATGAGATCATACAAGATCTAAAGCAGCAACTCGAACTCGCAGCAGGCGCCGAGGACATGATTGAAGAGCTCACAGACAAGAATTTGACGCTAGCAGAACAGTTGGATGCACTAAAGTTGACCGTGGAAGACCTGGAGAGCCTGAAAGAGCTTAATGATGAGCTTGAGGCCAATCATCTTGACGCTGAGAAACAGTTACAAGCAGAACTGGATAGGAGAGACTCCTTATTAGCAGATTATGAAGCGCAATCAACTCTACAGAGTCAAAAGCTGGTCGACCAGGAACGCACGATTGTGAAATTTCGCCAACTTATTTCGAGTCTGCAAACTCACCTGGAGAATCTGAAATCGTCGAAGGACTTCACTCAGGCAGAAGCAGATGAGCTCAACACCAGAGCACGTGGATTGATTGAGACCAATGCGAAGCTGCAGACTGTTGCAACGAGGACAAAGCTTAATGTTATTGAACTGGAAATTGTACGATTCCAGGCGCAAGAAGCAGCCTCAAGACTGGAGGTCTGGCAGCTCCTCCTGCCTGAAGATGCGGACGTTTCTCAAGAACCGTTGGAGGCATTATTGACAATGAAGAGATTGAGCTTCAATTCGAGGCTACTCCATCGGACGGTGTCTGAAAGTCTTGCAATTGGTGAAGCAATCTTCGTTGAGCAGACGTTGGAATGTTGCAACATTTTGGACAATCTGCTGCTACTGTATACACGGTGGGATGCACACGCTTATGCGATCCAGCACTGTGATGTGGATGAGCTTGAACTATACCGACGCTGGTATCGTACAAGGGCATCTGAGCTCAGCACAACTGAGCAGAATCTGGGTAATTGGCTGCACTCGGTTGCGGCTGGTGATTTCAGTCCTGGATCTTTCCAGCAACTAATCGCGCAAGAAGTAGTCAACATGCTCGATACCACGTCCATGATTGCAGACGGTCCGAAACAGCAGATGAAGCTAACGCTGAACCTAGACTTGATTGGTGGTAGAATAGATAACATATTAAAAGCACTCAGCTTCCTAAAGACTATGTTATTCACCAATAGCGATCATGATATAACGGGAATAGACGACCATTTGGCACAGGTGTTAGATGAGGTTCACATGGACGTCCACTCTACCAAGCGTCAGCTCAACAAGATCGTCACCGCAAAAGAGGATGTTTCATACCAGCAGGAATCCATTAGCGCAGTTTTACAAGACGTATTTCTAGAGTGCTCGAAGACATGCGAAATACTTTCAGAATTGACCCAGGTCTTTGGTCGTTCAACTATCAAACAAGTAGGTACCATAAACGTTGAAAGCCAGGAGCCTCGGGACGGATTAGCAGTGCTAAGGTCAACTTCTACCACGTTCCTCGATCAAGTTACCAGCCTTGCGACTCAGCTTGCAGATGTTGCCTCATTGTCATCTACCTCCGGCTCTAGCTCAGGTTCCGAGCCTCCCTCCACTTTCATCTTACTTGCAAATCATATCAAGGCAAGCCGGAACGCTGCTGCTGCTATACCTACACATTTGGATGAGGTGAACGACCTACGCGTTTCATTGCAAACTGCTCAGTCGGCTCTACACAACTCAAACACAATAACATCAGAACAGAGTCTCAAGATCTCACTGCTTGAAGCACGTATGCAAGATGCAGGTACAAAGGCTGCCAGAATAATTGAATTGGAGACACTGCTCGATGCTGCACGAGCAAGGGAGCAGGAACTAGAGCTAAGACTGGATGAAGTGGAGCGTGAACTGTCCATGCTACGCGAAAGAGAACAGACCAATCTGGAAAGTCTAGCAAAAGCCGCGGAACAGAAGGAGACGAAGGACGAAGAGGCGGATCGAGCAACTGCAGTAAGACCAAAGACAACTGACACTGGCGATCAAGACCGTCAAGGACAAACTGGATATGTGATAGAAGGAGGTGGAGCAGAACTTGCTGCACTAAAGGCCGAAGTCAACGGCCTTTGCGGCATCATCCGCCACCTTCGTGCTTCAGAAGCTCAGCTATTATACCATAATTCTTCCTCGCCGCACACATCCGCTTTATCAAAATCAGCCTCAGTGCCACCATTGACACAAGACGCGCTTTCATGGCTTCGTGAACCGCTCGGTCAGCAGAAATCGACGGTACTGGATGACGAAGGTCGCGTCCGCAAACAAGCTGCGAACGACCTTTTTGACGACTTCCTTGCTATAGTGACGAATGCTGGAATTGTGCGATTAAAGGACAGCTTCGCACCACCGCTACCAAAGGCTATCGTCAAAAGCAGTAAAGCCGACAATGAAAATAAAGGTGTGGATATCAGTCAAATAACATCTAGGTTAACGTGGCGACCTGCCAAACAGAAGACGGCATGGATCGTTGCGAGGCAAAGAGAGGAGTGGGAGACTTGGCAAGGAAGGACTGGGCGATTCATTGCTGGTGGTGCTCATCATTCCGTGAGCTAAGTTCAATGAGCTTTGTATAAGTCGGCTTTTGCTACACGTCGATATTGTACGCCGTGGCAGTAAATTGTAAGGACTATGAAAACTTCTCTCATCGAAGAGCAGCATAGTGGACAACGATGAACCATTGGAAGCTACAGTTCCTGGCCAAGCTCTTCTTCGCTTTTGCTCGTTATCATTCCTTGTCAAGCTACACTCACATAGAGCACTTTTACACGCCTGAACAATCTCGCATGGTGAAATCCTTGTAGCAATAGTCTCATCGTGCAATGTCACATCTGGACTCCATGCTAAGATATAAACTTCCTAGAACACAGGTGTAACGCGAGCTACCCGGATAATTCCAGATTCCTTGGAAGGAAGAAAAAGAAGGAACATAGTGATGATAATTGATTTACTATATCTAAAAGTACAATGGTCGAAAGACAATACAAACAACTTCCCTACTACGTGTTTCAGAAGAGAATGGTATTCCAGGCGTCCTCCGTGCATAAATGAGTGTGACCCGAGTAAGATATTTGTCCTGACCAGTCAAGAGCAATATCCCTCGAGAGTTGACAAAGTACCAAAAGGAGTGTCGTCATGTCCAGTCATCCGTCCGCAATGGCATTAAAAGTGAAAAGAATGTTTCATTCGTCGTCCATCATCCCTTCACCCCAACCAGCCAACCTGCTTCTTCCTTTCAGTAATTCTGGAACACACTCGCCCGTCCCTTCGGCTTCCCAATGTTAGTTCCATACGCCCCACCCATATTACCCGGTGGGTAATAATTGCACACCGTAAAGTACGGCGCAATATTCATCCCCTCCAGTCCCTTAATGCCCTTCTTGCTACAATCAGCAGTGTAGCAGCCGACGTTGGTGCTCCCCTTCCACACGACCTGGCTGAAGTGGCCCCAGTTCTCGAAGTTGGACATGTCGGGGTTGGCTTGGCCGTAGCCATTGGAGGGGAAGTTGTTGACTTCGCCATTGTAGAATTGCAGGGTGATAATGTCGGAGATCTGTTGGGGAGTAGAGCCGGCGGCGATGTTCTGGCCGTAGGACTTTGTGCCGACGGAGCTGTGAGAGAGTTAGTTTTGTAGCTCTTGTGGGCTGTGCTATGATGTTGCGATGGTCATGATTGCGATCAGAGAGAAACGTACGTATTATGCTTCCACACACAACCCTCGGCGACTGTCTGCGCCCACTTGGCCATATTACTGCCCCACGCGATATTAGGAGCAGAGTGGTTGCTGCGGTGGACGTTGTGGTGCTTCAAGACCGTCTTCTTGTAGGTGCCGTCGGCAAATGTTGCTGCTGCGAAGCTGTTGACCTTAGGGCCTGTGGCGTCTGGCGCGGAAAAGAGGACACCGTCAGCAAGCTCGGGACCATCTTGTGGGGCCGGTGCTGGAGCGGCAATGGCGAAGCTGGCCAATGCGAGAGCGGTGATGATGGCTTTGATGGAGGGCATGTTTTATGCTGATGTTGTTGTTGTATGATACTTTATTTGCGACTCTACCAGAGAGTGAGGCGAAGATGCTTGAGAGAGTGTAAAGAAATAGAATGAGATAATGCTCCTGGCACTAGTCTTCTTGTCTGAGCGTCTGTACAAGTAAAGGGTACTAACTTTTTTCTGCAGTCTCCAGGGTGACGAACGAGCACATACTTATACACATGGCTACTGCACATACACACACGTCAGAGAGAGTACATACACTGTTACATTTTTGCCTCCGACAAAATGTCTACGAAGGAGCATGTACAAGCATTTCGTAGTGGACATTGCAAGATCGTTTACCTCCGAAGCAAGGGGGGCGTCGAGCCTGCGAAGCCAAGAGACCAAGAAAGGAAGTTTTGATTGCAGATGGCATCTGAGCGAGTCTAGAAAGAGCGTGGCACGACGTAGTCCAGTCCTGAAAAGGAAGTGTACTCAAATTCTCCTAGAAGGATGGAGAGGTAGAATACGAGGAGGAATTGAAGTCATTTTTGTCACACGGCAAGGCTTATTCCTCCGAAATGGGTTCCTGCATTAGTGGTAGTTGGGGTGCAGATTCGGAGGATTTGAAGGACGCTGTAGTCTAGACATTATTCCTTGCGTTTGTGTTACAAAGGTTCGTTATCCGGTCTAGGTGAAGTACGTTGTTGTGTCGCTTGGTGGGCGATGGTCAGGGGTTTGTGGGTGAGCTCTGTTTCTTGCACACACACTCACGACAATTGCGCAAAAAGCATTCCATTTCGTTCCACTTACTCTCCAGGCAGCACAAGCACAACCTATTCGTTCATGCATTCACATCTGCACCATGAACAAGCTGCGTGGACTTCTGGAGCCGGCACAAGGTCCTGCCGTCATGATCAGCATGCACCTCTCGATCAAGCACTCCCTCCACTGCCTGACAAGTCACATACATGTATCATCGCTCGCCACTCCTCGAGCTTCGTATCCGATCTTGTCACGATAGACGTTGGTGAGATTTCAAAACGTCACCAAGCGCTTTAACAGCGATATACGAGCTGTTGCCGCAGGGTCTGCTTGATCCTGGTTGCCACGATCCGGTGGCTTGGTTTCATGTAGTCTCCGTGTTGAGGCTAATCGTTCAACTGCTGTTTGAGACTGTCTGACTACGTATGTATGTTGATCGCCCTCGTATGGTGTGCGAGCTCAACATCGACACCTCCAAGTGAGTATCGCTACACTACTTCGGACACAATCACCTGTGATATTGCCCCCTTACATATATCATCATGATCATCCTTTCCACCACAATCCAGAAGCGCCTTTTCCTTTTCCAAGCGTTACATGCCATCCCAACAGGGCTTCAGTATAAGCTCAAACATCGTAACCAACGAGTATACCGCCAGGCCCTCCGTCAACCCCACCAGCCGCCACTCTCAGGTCTCTCAATCGCTTCAACTCTCCTTCCTTCACACCCCGCATTCCCTTTGCAATCGTCTCTCTCCGCTCATCCCATCTAAACAGTCCCGTACTCGCATCCTCTTGTCCCTTTTCTAGCCAATCCAACAGATACGCCGTGTGTCGTCGCTCTTCCGCTCCTCGCATGAAATGCAACAACCGCCAATTCGTCGCATCATCGTCACGTAATCCGAGTTCATCGGCTTTTGTGTGAAATCTCGCCAGTAGGCCTGCTGCGTCGGACCCTGGGAGAGCGAGTGTGTTGTGATATACGCGCGCTGCGATGCGGGCTTGGATTTCTGCGAGGGGCAAGGGGATGGCGCAGGTCGGGAGGCCGATGAAGCAGAGTGTTGGTGCAGTGGCGAGAAAGGTTTGCTCGTGGACGAATGGAACTACTCCATGTTTTGATGCTGGTATCAGGTCGGCTTGTGAGATTTGTGAGATGTCTAGAGTTGATGGCGGAACACGGATCCATGGGAAGTCGAATTGATAGCCAGTCGCAAAGATGACTTTTGTGATATTAGGCAAGATTTGCCCGTCTGTGAGTGTAAGGGTAGCTGTTGAATGGTCGGCTGAAGGGGTTATGCTGGATAATGCGGGTACGTCAACTATCCTGTCGTCTTCGAGATGTGCAAAACGACCTTCGTGGCGGGCGCAACGATATAGAGGACCTTCTGAGTTCAGAGGTGCAAGGTGAGCCGCTATGTCGTTAGCGCTGTTACCATTACCTACTACAGCTATTCTGTTCTGCTGGTTGACAAAGGGTAGTGGACCTGAGTATGCCTTTGCATGCATGACAAGTGATGACTTTGTGTCCACTAGTTCCTTGAGTCCAGTAATTCCTTGGGGGTAAAATGGATGCTCGTTGATGCCAGGCGCTACAATGACTGTGTCCCATTGTTCCGTTATCTCGATACCTGTTTCACTCGTAGACCAGTCAATGGATGTCACAGACCACTTTACGGGCTCCTGTATCCGTCCATTGGTAAACACAGGCTCAATCTTTGTTACTTCCCGCAGTGTTTTGGTATACTGTCGCAATGGCTTAGCTAGCTCAAGTAGATATTGCTGGGTCTCCGTCATAGATGGAAAAAGACCCAGCGCAGGCTGCTTTATCGGCAAGGCAGAAAACTCAAGCAAAGGCGGTAGCACATTTCCTACGAGACCATGATATGCTGGAGAAACCCATCTTGAAGTTGTAGGAGGATTGGTCGCCGGCAGCGATAAACCAGCTTTTAGAGCATCTGCCTGAGTGAAAACTTCGCCATGGTGCTTGGCATCTGTTACTGTGCTGGTATATGAGCCATCATCGGGTGATGCCTGGGCAGAACTCGAAGATGTGCTCATCATGTCATTCTTCTGTTCCGCTGGGTGCCATCCCTTTGCTACTTCATTGTCATGTTCAAAGAACCATATACCTCCTACCTCTGCTCTTCTTTCATACAACTCAACATGCCGTGCTTCGATAGGTTCGTCAGATATACGATTGAAAGGATTGACAAATTCGTGAAGGCTTATTAGACCAGCAGGTCCTCCTCCTATTATAAGACATCTTTGAGGTTGTCCAATGCGAGGATCTTCTGCTATAGCCTTGGGCGGATGTGGCAAAGAGGCGTCTTGTGTATCGGGGAGGCTCCCATTTGTCTCGTGCGACTTCAATGTCTGCTTAGCAAGTTGTTGCTTCAACTAACAATGCTTTAGTATAAGGAGTTGGTTGAGAGTATTCCAGTATGGAGCGCTAGCTACCTGTTCAACCTGATTGCGCAAGCCCTGGACTTCCTCTTGATCATGAGATGGCGACGGACCTTCGATAGACATTAGCGCCAGATCTGTAACAGTGACGGACAGTTTACTTACCATGTCAGGAGCATGCATGTCTTGATTGTATCCTCCAATGTTGTCCCCGCTCTCGGTCAGACGCAAAGTCTTGGCAGCTGCCTATCAAGGACTAGTGATATATTGAAGCATTATTACGACGAGATCACGGCATTCTCCTATCACGGATTGCATCTGGCATGCATAGTCTTGAAGCGCAAAAGAAGTTCAGATATCCAAGGCGAGGTTCGAGCTAGATTCTGCCTCCCTCATAACGATACCGACACCACTCTCAGCTTATCAGCATTGCTATAAGCGAGCTGTGAGCCAATCTTATTCCAGCTCAAAGACCCGATCCTCCACCTCTCCTCATCCTCCGCTCGATCAACATCCATCTGATCCGTCTGCGCGACTTGCTCCTCCCTGATGTGTTGCTCTTTAGCCTGCCACACGATAATTGGTTTACGCTCAGCCATATCTGTCTTCCATATACATATCTTGTCGTCACCAGCACCAGCAATAAGTTGGCCGTCAGGCGAGAATGCTAGTACCATTGCTGGCACAGTACTCATATCCAGCTTGTGTAATAATTCCAGCTTCGACCGTCCATTCCAGATGTTGATGATGCCTGTGTGACATGTTGTGGCAAGGATTCGGAGTTTGCTCAGATCATCGTCGTCTGCAAGCGGCTGCCATTCACAAGCTGTGACTGAGCCATCTTGTGACTCTTTTGATTCCATGGAGAATAACTTGGTATCAACCAATTGAATCGTGCCTTCATCATGAGATATGCATGCCGCTCGGCGCGTGTGGCGGTCCCATCGTATGGCAGTCAACTCTTGATCATGTTCCAAGTATTTGAGCAGACGCAGCTTGGGCTCTATTGTCGCTAGTGCGAGGAATTTGAGGCCACAGATCATGAATTGAGAATCATGTATCCATGCAATATCGAAGGCCGTGTCTCGCAAATTATACTCGCCAATGAACCTGTTCTCCGGTACATCCCATGCACTGACTCTGCAACGAACGTTTTCTGCAGTTTTCGCGGAGAGTACCAGTAGCTGATTCGACTTTTCTGACCACCGAAGTGCCAGTACGATGTCTGAATTGGGTACGAGCACAGTCGTTTTCACGCTCGCACCTATGGTATTTTCTGCATTTGCTGAAGACGTGGTTTGCACGATGACTTCTGCATTCAATTCCTTCCTCTCTACGGCGAGCGCAACTGCTTCGCTTGCTTTTGCAGTCGCAGCAGCTGAAATGAAGCATTTTCCATAGTTTGCTGCATGGTCTACGGTCTTGACATCAGGTTGCGATGCAAACCACGGCTGCTTTGCTGTTGGTAAGAACCATGATTTCCAGATAGCGGATCCTGAGGCTGTCAGTTGTGCAGGATCTGATCGATTCCA
>Ga0160428_1002491_pt1 | contig 11100 bp, 12 predicted proteins | sample SolpanmetagenomM_FD_108198 | JGI IMG/M metagenome (GOLD analysis project Ga0160428, IMG submission 108198) | Solar panel surface microbial communities from Lawrence Berkeley National Laboratory, California, USA - M | ecosystem: Engineered > Built environment > Solar panel > Unclassified ...
CATCGCGAACTCCATTTGTTCTGGTGTCGACGCATCGGCGTCATAACGCATTCGATTCGCGCGATAGCCGGTCCATTTGGATTACGCCACCGCGCATAAGCAGGATCTGGTCGCGATTTACCCTTGATAGGACCGCCTGTCCCGCGATGGGCCAGCCCGGTCTCGCGCCGGGTCGCGCCTTCGCTCCCGCCCGTGACGGGCGCGATTACGCGGGTCGGGTGGCGCTCCTCAATCCCCCGCGGGCGTATCCGACGGGGCAAGTTCGGACGAGCGACGCTTGAGCCGGATCGCCTCGTCGATCAGATCAGCCGCGTGGCCCGCGTCGCGTTCGCGGACCGCGAACGTCACGCAATTCATCGCTTCACGGTGCAATCGTGTTGCGCGGGACTGGGAGCGGTTGGTCTTGGTCTGCATGGTCTTGGTATCGATCGTCACGATGTGGTCTGGAAAAGGCTCGGCCGCGCAATAGGTTCCGTGGCGCGGACCGGGCAAGGGGAGGTGCGTTGCGGCGTCCCCGAAACACGTTGGCCCGGCGGCGGCGTGGTACGATCAGATCTGCCCGTGCAGGCGCAGGCCGAAGACCGCGACCGGCCCGCGGTCCCGGTTGTAGGCCGGGTGGTCGATCGCCTGGACATCCGCGGTCAGATGCGCGGCGCGCGCGAGCGCGATGTCGTAATAGAGTTCGGCGATGTCCTCGCTGGCGGGGTGGAGGAGGCTGCCGTCGCCGACGAGGATACCCAGTCCGCCCGCCGCAAGGTAACGCTGGCGTGCGCGCGAGGCGGCGTTGACGACCAGCGCCACGCCGACGTGATCGTCCGCCCGGTGCCAGCGGCGCCCCGCGACGGACAGGCCCGCCGAAACGCTGCGATCGACATCGGTGAATTCAAACGCCTCGTAGCGACCGTCGGCGAACCCGCCGCGCGCGAACACCCCGAGGTCGGTTCCAAGCGCCTGTTCGAGGTTGACGCTCACCCCGGCCCGGGTTGCGAAGCGGCGGACGGGTGCCGGGTCGGCGGGCAGGCCGGTCGTCGCCGCAAGCGCGGTCGCCTCGGCGAGCCGCGCCATGCGGCCGTGGTTGGCGAAGCCGGTCAGCTTGAGCTTGCCCGGTTGCCCGCCGAGCGTGTGGCGCTCCTCGATTTCGCCGACGAGTTCATACTGGCGGAAGCCGGTGTCGATCCGGTCGCTGTTGGGGACGGTCGACAGGTTGAGCAGGCCGGCGCGCACCGCGAACCGCCCGCGATACAGTTCCGCGGTGCCGCCGGTGGTGTAGCCCCATGCATCGGCGGCATAATCGAACGCGCCCGCCTCGATCACGGTCCAGTTGAGGAAGTCGGCGCGCGGGTCGTGTGCATAGCTGTTGGTATCGAACACATCGCCGACGCTGATCTTGCCGAGCGTCAGCACGACTCGGTTGGAGGCGCGTGCGCCGCCAAGCTGGTTGAGGTCGCCAGCGATCGGTTCGGACGGGCCGCCGAGCGCGATGGTCTGGCGGAGGAAAAACCGTTGCAGCCTGAAATAGGGCGCGCGCTTGCCGACCTTATACGCCTCGCCGCTGGGGAAACCCGCCGCGCCGAGCGTGTTGGCGAGGCCGAAGCCCTGGTCGATCTCGGGGTTGATCCACAGTTCCGCACCCTTCCACGGGCGGACCCCGGCATAGACGGTGAGATCGGTCGTCTCGCGCGCGTCGCCGCCCGACCTGAGGCTGTTGGGGCCATCCGACCGGGCGCGGAACGCCGGGTGCGCCTGGCCGACGAAAGTGAATTGCGCGTGGAGCGCGATCGTCTCGGGCACCGCGTCGGCTTCGGGCGCTGCGGGTTTGGGGGCGATCGGGGCGGAGCCGGCAGTCGCGGAGGAACCGGCCTGCGCGAACAGCGGGGACGCGCTGAGCGCGAGCGCGAACGGTGCCGCCTGCCGAAGCAGCCGCAGAGCTTGATGAACCATGACGCACCCCTTGTCGCAGCGCCGACGACACCGCCGTACCCCGACTCGCCGCCGCCCCTAGCCGGGGGGGCTTGACCGGTCAAAGCCGGAATGCGGGTCGGGCGGGGGGCGGTACGGGCCTCTCATGCAGCGGCGATCACCGCCTCGACCGCGCGTTTCCATCCGGCGAGCCGCGCCTGACGGGGTTGCTCGTCGAGTGTCGGCGAGAAGGTCTCGACCGCGCCGCGCATCACGCTGGCGGCCTCGAGGCTGTCGAACCAGCCGCAGCCGACCCCGGCGAGCATCGCCGCGCCCAAAGCCGTGGTCTCGGCGAAGTCGGGGCGCTCGACCTCGATGCCGAGCATGTCCGCCATGTCCTGCGCCATCCAGTTGTTGGCGACCATCCCGCCGTCGATCCGCACGCACGCCCAGTCGACCCCGTCCGCGGCGAACGCGGTCATCAGGTCGTGCGCCTGATGCGCCATCGCCTCGAGCGCGGCGCGGACGATGTGTGCCTTGCGGGTCGAGAAGCTGAGACCCGAGAGCGCGCCGCGTGCGTCGGGCTCCCACCACGGCGCGCCCATGCCCGACAGCGCGGGGACGAGATAGACCCCGCCATTGTCCGCCACGCTGTGCGCATGCGCCTCCGATTCGGCGGCGGTACCGATCAGCCCGATCTCGTCGCGCAGCCATTTGATCAGCGAACCCGCGACGAACACCGAGCCCTCGAGCGCATAGGAGCGCCGCCCGCCGATCTGCCACGCGATCGTCGAAAGCAGCCGGTTGCGCGAGGTCGGCGGGATCGGCCCCGCCTGGCTGAGCACGAACGCGCCGGTGCCGAAGGTCGCCTTGGTCTGCCCGACCTTGAGGCAGCTCTGCCCGATCGTCGCGGCCTGCTGGTCGCCCGCGATCCCGCAGATCGCGATGGCGGGGCCAAACAGCGTGGTCTCGCCGAATCGCCCCGCGCAATCGACGATCTCGGGCAGCGCGCCGCGGGGCACGCCGAACAGTTCGATCAGCCCGTCGTCCCAGTTGCCGCTGCCGATCGCCATCAGCGCGGTTCGGCTGGCGTTGGTCGCGTCGGTGATGTGGAGCCCGCCACGCCCGTCGGTCGCGGTGAGCTTCCAGATCAGCCAGCTTTCGATCGTGCCGACCGCAAGCCGGTCGCCCGCGTCGCGTACCGCGGGCCAGTGCTGCATCGCCCAGCCGATCTTCGAGCCCGAGAAATACGGGTCGAGCAACAACCCGGTCTTCGCCTGGACGGTGCTTTCATGCCCCGCCTCCTTCATCGCGCGACAGATCGACGCGGTGCGGCGGTCCTGCCAGACGATCGCGGGGGCAAGCGGTTCGCCGGTCTCGCGATCCCAGAACACCACCGTCTCGCGCTGGTTGGTGATCCCTATCGCGGCGATTCGCCCGGCGCCGCCGGCTTCCGCAATCGCGTCGCGCGTCACCGCGAGCGTGCGCTCCCAGATTTCGGCGGCGTCATGCTCGACGCGGCCGGGTTCGGGATAGTGCTGGGTGAGTTCCGCCGCGCGAGTCGCCATGCAGGTGCCGTCCCGCTGGAACAGCATCGCGCGGGTCGACGTGGTGCCTTCGTCGATAACCAGGATCAGATCGGACATGAAGACACGCTAGCGCCGATTGCGGAACGAGGGAATGGCGCTAGGGTCGTCCGCATGGCGGAACGAGACGACAACACATCGGGCGCCTTCGGGCTGGCGTCACCGGGCGGCGAACCGGAGGACGAGGCACGGATCGGGCTGAGGCGCGACCGTCTGCTGGCGGCGCTGACATTGACCGCCGGGGTCGGGCTAGCGATGGCGATGCCGTTCGCGCTCAAGGCGGGGGCGGAGTTCTTCCTGCCGACGACCGCGGCGCTGGTGATCGCGATCTCGCTGGTGCCGGTGCTCGAGTGGCTCGAGCGGCGGCGCGTGCCCTCCGCGCTTGCGGCGCTGACCTGCGTGTTGCTGTTCCTGGTTGCGGCGAACGTCGCGCTGGCGGCGATCATCGTGCCGGCAACCGAATTCTTCCGGCGCTTGCCCGAGCGGATCGACCGGATCCAGATGAACATCGCGCCGCTGATCGATCTGTATTCGAGCCTCGAGAAATATCTCAACCGTACGGTCCAGCACCTCGCCGCATCGGGCCCGGTCAAGTCGCCGCAGACCGCCGCAGTAGCCCCGCCCAGCTCGATCCTCGAACTCGCCGCCACCTCGGCGCCGTCGGTGATCATCCAGGTGTTCTTCGGGGTGCTGGTGGTGTTCTTCTTCCTCTCGGGCTGGACCCGGATGCGCAAGCGCACGATCACCAGCCGGTCGAGCTTCGGCGGTGCGATGGCGACCGCGCGCGTGATCCAGGATGTGGTCGACGACACCTCGGCCTATCTCGGCACGATCACGATCATCAATTTCACGCTGGGCGTCCTGATCGCGGGCGTGTTGTACGTGATGGGTATGCCGTATCCGCTGATGTGGGGCGGGATCGTCGCGTTGCTCAACTACGTGCCCTATTTCGGCCCGATCGCGGCGGCGGGGCTGCTTGCGCTGGGCGGCTTGATGACGTTCCACGACATCTGGGTCGCGCTGCTGCCTGCGCTCATCATGCTGGGGTGCCATCTGGTCGAGGCGAATGCGGTGACGCCGCTGATCGTCGGGCATCGGCTGACGATCAACCCGATCCTGATCCTCGTCTCGATCAGCTTCTGGTCGTGGGTGTGGGGGACGGCGGGGACGCTGCTCGCGGTGCCTCTGCTGATCATCCTGCAGACCGTCGTGCGCGCGGCGGGCAAGCCCGATATCGCGGGCTTCCTGTTCGAGCACGGAACGCTGACCAAGCGCACCGCACCGAATTTCGCGCCAACCACGACAGATGCAGAAACGGTTGTTGACAGGGTAGGGGGGGTCGCTTAGGAGCCGCGCCTCACGCTTCTCAAGCGGGTGTAGCTCAGTTGGTTAGAGCGCCGGCCTGTCACGCCGGAGGTCGCGGGTTCGAGCCCCGTCACTCGCGCCATTCCCCCGATTTTTTCGGTGCAGGATGGTATGGGAAGTGTCATAAACCGGTATCTCGGGCCCGTCGGGTCCGATCTGCGCGGGTGTAGCTCAGTTGGTTAGAGCGCCGGCCTGTCACGCCGGAGGTCGCGGGTTCGAGCCCCGTCACTCGCGCCATTCCTCATTCGGGGAATGGCGCTTCGAGCCGAGGCTCTTTCAGCGACATCATCCAGTCAGCCCCAGCTCCCGGTCTCCATCCAGGTCAGCATTTTCCTGAGTGGCAGCACCCAGATCCACGCGATCCCCGCGACCAGATAATAGAGCGCCTGCAGCAGCGGGTGCCATCCGCCGACGACGCCCGACAGGCTCGCGGCAAGCACGCACCAGATCGTAACGAGCGCGAGGATCGCAAGCATGCCTACGGGTTTGCGCCAGCTCGGGGTCATTCTGCTCGGTCCATCGGTCGGGCAATCCATCCGTTTTCGGTGATGATCGCGTGGAGCGGCATGTCCCACGCATCGATCGGCAGGGTGTCGACCTGTTGCACGCTCCACGCAACCCCGATCCGCCTTGCGTCGGCGAAGGCAGCGAACGCTCGGTCGTAATAACCCGCGCCCTGTCCGAGCCGGTCGAGCTTCGCGTCGAACGCGAGCAGCGGGGCGAGGATGACGTCGGGTGTCAGCGCTGGCGAATCGGGGTGCGGCTGGCTGAGGCCGAAGGGGCCGGGGTGGAGGGCGTCGTCGGGATGCCACGCGAGAAAACGCATCGGCGCGGCGCGAGTGGTCACGTGCGGGAGCGCGATGCGGCAGCCTGCGGCCAGTGCAGCGCGGGCAAGCGGGGCGGGGTCAGCCTCGCTGTCGACGGGGATATACGCTGTGACGGTGAGACCGGGCTTCAGCAGCGCGAGGAAGGGGGCAGGCGGGGTGAGCGCGGGGGCGGCGGCGGCATGGAAGGCGTCGCGCGTGGCGCGGATCTTCTCGCGGAGTGCGGGTTTGTCGACTGCGGGGGTGGCTGGGGGCGTCATCCGGCCGGTAATAGGCCGAAGCCGTATTGGGCGTCGATAGTGTCGCGCCCGCCTTGGCACCCCGTCACGCTGAACTTGTTTCAGGGTCCACCGTGGTGCGCGTTCTCCGGTCGCAGGATTGGCGGCACGGTGGATCCTGAAACGAGTTCAGGAAGACGGACGTGGGGAATGGGGGTGCTATCACCGCGACGGCGTGGTCGCGGCAAGTGTTCATAGCCCGGCGCCGCTGCCGCACGGACGCGGACGAACGCACCTAAGATAAGCGGGTGGCGGGACCGCCGTGGCCGTGTGCCGGGTTATCCTCTGACGCACGGTACGTCAGGTGGGGATCATGTGCGTCGGGCCAGGGCCCGGGCAGGGACAACCCCCTTGGATGAAGAATAGCCTCAGGGATAATAAAGGCTCGTACCGGGCAGTGCCCGCCACCGATGGATATAGGCGCTCGCGGCTTATTGCTCAAGCCGGTCCGCGACCATTTCGAGTTGCTCGGCGATCAATCCCAGCAGGACCTCGTCATGATTGACGGTTGGGGCAGGCGCGGGGCGGCGATTGGCTTCATCGAGGCTGTCCGCGAGCATCAGCGCGACGAACAGCATCGTCCGCTCGCCGCCGAGCCCGCCAGAGGCCTTCTCCGCGACCGCATAGTTCGCGGCGAGCATCGCGCCGAGGCTGCGCAGATGTTCTTCCTGCCCGTCGGGGCAGGCGACGGTGTGACGACGTGTGCCGAACGTGAGCGTAACCTCTGCCATCAGGCGTCTCCCTCTTCGGTGGTATCGGGAGCGGCCTCTTCGGCACTGGCCGCGTCGGCTGCGGCCAGGACCGTATCGAGCGTTGCGACCGTCTGGCTCATTCGCGCGCGCAACGCACCGTGGCGCTGTTCCAACCGGGTGATTTCTTCCGCCTGCTTGCGGGTGGCGATGTCGATCCGCGTCAACGCATCCTCGATCCGGTCGATCATGCGTTTTTGCGGGTCTTCGAGCGCACGCGAAGCCGGCGCCCCCGGCTCTGCTTTGGCGGCGGGGGGCTGCGGGGTACGCTCGGGCGATACTGCGGGGGGTGCCTGGGTGGCGGTGGGGTCTGCCATCGTCGCGAGATAGCATGGGACAGTCCCGCGACAAGGCGCATTTGTGACGGGTTTGCGTCATGCCGGGCGGTTGACGCGCTGGCTTGCGCCCCGCAAAGACGCGCTCGTGCAATTAGAGTCGGCGTTGGCCCGTGCCGCGCCGAGCAAGAGCTTGAGGAGCGCATCACGATGACGGTCAAGGTAGCGATCAACGGTTTCGGGCGTATCGGGCGCCTTGTCGCGCGCGCAATTCTCGAGCGGGCCGACAGCGGGCTCGAGCTCGTCACGATCAACGACCTTGCCGACGCCAAGTCGAACGCGTGGCTGTTCAGCCGCGATTCGGTCCACGGGCGCTATCCGGGCGACGTCTCGGCCGAGGGCAACGACCTCGTCGTCGACGGCAAGCGCATCCGCGTCACCGCCGAGCGTGACCCCGCCAATCTGCCGCATGCCGAGCAGGGCATCGACATCGTGCTCGAATGCACCGGCTTCTTCACCGATCGCGAGAGCTGCCAGAAGCATCTCGACGCGGGGGCCAAGCGCGTGCTGATCTCGGCACCGGGCAAGGGCGTCGACCTGACGGTCGTCTACGGCGTCAACCACGACAAGCTCGAGGCGGGTAACACGATCGTGTCCAACGCATCGTGCACGACCAACTGCCTCGCGCCGGTCGCGAAGGTGCTCAACGATACGATCGGGATCGAGCGCGGGCTGATGACCACGATCCACGCCTATACCAACGACCAGAAGATCCTCGACCAGATCCACCCCGATCTGCGTCGCGCACGTGCCGCCGCCATGTCGATGATCCCGACCACCACCGGTGCGGCGCGCGCGGTCGGCGAAGTTCTGCCGGAACTGAAGGGCAAGCTCGACGGGTCGGCGATCCGCGTTCCCGTGCCGGACGGCAGCCTGGTCGACCTGACCTTCATGCCCAAGCGCGACACGACGAAGGAAGAGGTCAACGCGATCCTCAAGGCGGCGTCGGAAAGCGGCCCGCTCAAGGGCGTGCTGGTCTTCTCGGACGAGCCGCTGGTCTCGATCGACATCGTCCACACGCCTGCGTCGTCGACGATCGACAGCCTCGAGACGGCGGTGCTCGACGGCAAGCTCGTCCGCGTCGTCAGCTGGTACGACAATGAGTGGGGTTTCTCGAACCGCATGGTCGACACCGCAGGCGCGATGGCGCAGCTTCTCTGATGATCAGCCATGATTTCGTCCAGGCCGTGTACCGCGCCATGCTGGGGCGGGCACCGGAAAGCGATCGGGTCGTCGAGGACGCGACCCGTAGCGAGAGCGAGCACGCCTATCTTGCGGCGGTGATGGAAGGGGCGGAATTCCGGCAGCGTCACCCCGCGTTGGTGCCACAGTCGCGTGCTTGGGTGTGGGCGGAAGCCGACGAGAAGTTCATCCTCCGGGTGAACCTCGCGGACAGCGCGATCGCCTGGCCGGCGGTCGAAGGTCGTTTCGAGGTGGCGGAGACTGCCTTCATCAAGAGCAGCCTACGCCCCGGCGCGCGGACGCTCGATATCGGTGCCAATGTCGGGCACCACACCATGTTGATGGCGTCGATCGTCGGGCCGGGCGGTCATGTCACGAGCTTCGAGCCGTTGCCGCAACTGCTCGAATCGGTGCTGATGTCGGTCGCGCGGAACGGCTTCGACCCGATCGTCAGCGTCCACGGGATCGCGCTCAGCGACCGGACGGGCGAGATCGAGATGCGATATGCCACCGAGACCAACAATTGGGGTGGTGCGCAGATCCGCGGCGAGGGCGAATTGCAAGCGTGGGAATCGACGATTTCGGTGCCGACGCGGACGGTCGACGCGCTCGACCTCGGTCCGGTCGATTTCATCAAGATCGACATCGAGGGGGCAGAGCCCAAGGCAATTTCGGGCGCGAAGGCCTTGCTCGGGCAAAGCCGGCCGATCGTGCTGTCCGAGGTTCATCGCTCGGCCCTGGCGATGGTCAGCCAGAGCAGCCCGGACGACTATGTCGGCCTGTTCGACGGGCTTGGCTATCGCTGCCATACCCTGTCCGACCCAGGCCAGCTGGGCGAGGCCTATCGCCGGAACGACGACGTCGAGCTGCAGAATGTCGTGTTCATCCCGGCCGAGTTCGAATCGGTCGATGCGCGGCATGCAGCGATGATGCTCGGGCGGTAGGATCGGTGCGGCTGATCCATCGACTGCCGGCACCAAGGCGGGTTGACCGGCCGGCGACCGGCACCGTCGGGGCGCGCCTGTGGTAGGGATATTGGCCGGGATCGCCCGGCATGCCCGACCGCGCGCCGCGATGGAGGTGATCGAAACCGCGCACGTATCGGTCGAGGCGGGGATCGCGGGGGACTTTCGCGGTGCGGTCAAGCCCGGCGGGCGTGGGCGACGGCAGGTGACGTTGCTCGAACGCGGTGACTGGGACGCCGCGACGAGGGCGGTCGGCCATACGCTTCCCTGGTCGGAGCGCAGGGCGAACCTGCTGGTCGACCGGCTCGACCTGCCGCAGCGGCCGGGCGTCAGGCTCCGCATCGGTGCCGACGTCGTTCTGGAGATTACGCGCGAAACCGATCCGTGCGAGCGGATGGACGCGCTGGCGCCGGGGTTGCGCGCCGCGATGACGCCGGACTGGCGCGGTGGTGCCTGCTCGCGCGTACTGGTCGGCGGGATGATCCGCGTCGGCGACACGATCACGATTATCGAGGAGTGACGACATGACGCGGGCCTTCAAGACGCTGGACGATATCGGCGACGTGCGTGGCAAGCGCGTGCTGGTGCGCGAGGATCTCAACGTGCCGATGCAGGATGGCGCGGTGAGCGACGATACGCGCCTGCGCGCGACGCTGCCGACGGTGGGCGAACTCGCCGACAAGGGGGCGATCGTCCTGATCCTCGCTCATTTCGGGCGACCCAAGGGCACGCCCTCGGCCGAACTGTCGCTCCGGCAGCTGGTCGAGCCTTATGCCAACGTGCTCGGGCGACCGGTGAAATATGTCGATTGGGAAGGCGATGCGGCGGCGGTTGCGGCGCTCTCGCCCGGCGATGTCGCAATCCTCGAGAATACGCGTTTCTTCGGCGGTGAAGAGAAGAACGATCCGGCGGTGGTCGACCGGTTCGCGGCGCTTGGCGACCTGTACGTCAACGATGCCTTTTCCGCCGCACACCGCGCCCATGCGTCGACCGAGGGACTGGCGCACAAGCTCCCGGCGTTTGCGGGTCGCGCGATGGAAGCCGAACTCGACGCGCTCGACAAGGCGCTCGGCAATCCCGAGCATCCGGTCGCGGCCGTGGTGGGCGGGGCGAAGGTCTCGACAAAGCTCGACGTGCTCAAGCATCTCGTGACCAAGGTCGATCATCTCATCATCGGCGGCGGCATGGCGAATACATTCCTCGCCGCGCGCGGGGTGAATGTCGGGAAATCCCTGTGCGAGCATGAACTGACCGGGACCGCCGACGAGATCTTCGCCGCTGCCGACGCTGCCAATTGCACGATCCACCTGCCGTATGACGTGGTGGTGGCAAAGGAGTTCCGCGCCAACCCGCCGGTCCGCACGGTCAACGTGCATGAGGTCGCGGCGGACGAGATGATCCTCGACGTCGGCCCGGCGGCGACGGAGGCCTTGGCCGATGTTCTGAAGAACTGCCGGACTCTGGTGTGGAACGGTCCGCTCGGCGCGTTCGAGACCCCGCCGTTCGATACCGCGACGGTCGCGCTGGCGAAGACCGCGGCGGCGTTGACCAAGAGCGGGTCGCTCGTGTCGGTCGCCGGCGGCGGGGACACCGTCGCCGCGCTCAACCAGGCAGGGGTGGCGGACGACTTCACGTTCGTCTCGACCGCGGGCGGCGCGTTCCTGGAGTGGATGGAAGGCAAGGACCTGCCCGGCGTGGCGGCGTTGGCGCGAGGGTGAAGGAGTTACCACCCCGGCGCAGGTCTGGGTGGTATGTCGTTGATATTCGGGACTAGTACTCGCGCATCATCGCTCCCGTTCGTTTCGAGCGAAGTCGAGAAACCGGGTACGGTGCAGGCTTCTCGACTTCGCTCGAAGCGATCGGTCGGAAGGGTGAAGTTCTCAACCACTAAGCCGGTTTCTGCGGTGTCCGGTCGAA
>Ga0160428_1002492_pt1 | contig 11100 bp, 11 predicted proteins | sample SolpanmetagenomM_FD_108198 | JGI IMG/M metagenome (GOLD analysis project Ga0160428, IMG submission 108198) | Solar panel surface microbial communities from Lawrence Berkeley National Laboratory, California, USA - M | ecosystem: Engineered > Built environment > Solar panel > Unclassified ...
CGCGCGGCAGGGCGCCGGCGGCTGGCGCTGGACGGTGCTGCGGCCTCAGGTGGTGCTCGGTTTTGCCCAAGGCAGCGCGATGAACATGGTGGCCGCCATCGGCGCCTATGCCGCGATCAGCCGGGCGCGCGGGCTGCCATTGGTCTATCCCGGGCAGGGCCACCGCGTGACCGAGGCCACCGACGTCCGCCTGCTGGCGCGCGCCATCGCCTGGGCCGGCGACAGTCTGGCCGCCGCCGATCAGATCTTCAACGTCACCAACGGTGACGTGCTGGTCTGGCAGAACCTCTGGCCGGTCGTAGCACGGCAATTCGGCATGGATGTCGGCCTGCCGCACCCGATGCCGCTCGCGACGGTCATGCCGGGTCACGAGGCGACATGGGCGGCGCTGGTGCAGCAACACGGGCTCGTGCCGACCACGCTGGCGGGCCTAGTCGGCAGCTCCTGGCAGTTTGCCGACTTCGCTTTCTCGCGCACTCACTCGGTCGCGTCGTTGCTGAGCACGATCAAGATTCGCCAGGCCGGGTTCACCGACTGCATCGACACCGAGGAATCGCTCGCCTTCGAGTTGGCGGAACTTCAGCGCCGCCGCATCTTGCCGCCCCCAACTCAGACCGGATGCACGTCGTAGAATTATTGGTGCTGAAGGGCGGGCAAATGGGGCCGGTCGACCTCTTTGATCGTTTCATTGGCGAGTAGAATACGCTTAAATTAAGATCACGAGGCCATTAATTGGCACGATGATCTTTAAGAAAGGTCAAATTTGACTCACCTTATTGGCCTACCCTTCTGTCTGTTTCTTGTAAATCGACTCTATCTAGAGGGTGTTATGCACCCTTGATTAGCTCGGCGGCTTGTTTGAGCATGTATCCGACGAAGGCGATAACGTGGAAGCCTGCGAGTGTTTCAGCAAAGCGCTCGTAGTCTTTGACCAACCTGCGGCAGCTCGTTGCCCATGCAAACGATCGCTCCACCACCCAGCGCCGCGGCAGCAAAACGAAGCCGCGTTTGGCCTCGGGCAGTTTGACGACATGCAGCGCGCTGCCCTCGGCCTTTGCGGCATCAGCCGCCTTTTCTCCGGTGTAGCCCTGGTCGACATAGGCAAGCTTGACGCTGTCGCCGGTTGCGTCTTGGACGTCGGCCGCAAGCCGCTCGACCGCGGTCCGGTCGCCGACATCAGCCGGGGTGACATGCAGCGCGAGCAGATGGCCGAGTGTGTCGACGGCCAGGTGAACCTTCGAGCCACGCTTGCGCTTGGTGCCATCGTAGCCCGCGCGGGTGCCGCTTTCGGGGATGGAGCGCAGCGTGCGGCTATCGATGATGGCAGCCGATGAATCAGGCTCCCGGCCGCCTGCCACGCGCAGCACGGCCCGCAGATTCTGCGCAAGCGCCACAAAGCAGCCCGACGCCAGCCATCGCTGCGACTGCTGGTGGACTGCAGCCCACGGCGGAAAATCGTTCGGCATGGCGCGCCAGGCGATGCCATAACGGATCACGTAGCGCAGAGCGTTGAACAGTTCCCGCAACGAATGCTCGCGTTGAGGGGCCAGCTCCGTCATCAGCGTCAGATATGGCACCACCAGCGACCATTCCTCGTCACTGACGTCCGAGGGATACGGCTTACGATGCGAAGCGGGAAACATCCACTCCCATTAAGCGTCGACCCCAAAAAAGTACATAATACCCTCTAGTTACTGAAAGTATGGACGAGCAGTTCAGCTTGAGGCCGCATCCAGATCAGGCCGGCAGGTGACGTGACTGCTGACGTGGGCTAGATGGGCAACGGAATGGCTCATTATTGCGCTTGGCTGCTGAGGCATACCTTGTTGCGGCCGCTGTTCTTGGCTTGGTAGAGCGCCGCGTCAGCGCGTTCGATGAGGCTGGCAGACCGTTCGTTCTGCCGGAGTTGGGCAACGCCGATGGAGATCGTCAAGCCGGCGAGATGCTGCCCGTTACCACGATTGATCAGGCGCTTGCCGTCCAGGGCGGCTCGGATCTGTTCGGCGACTTTGCCGCCGGCCTGCTCGTCGGCCCCAGTGAGGATAAGGGCAAACTCCTCATCGCCGAAATGGGCGGCCGTGTCTCTGCCCTTTACGTTGTCAGCCAGGAGACGACCGACAAGGCGGAGTACCAAGTCGCCGGTCTTATGCCCATAGGTGTCGTTGAACATCTTGAAGCGGTCAATGTCAGCGATCAGGAGGCAGACGGGCGTGTGATTCGACTTATGCCGGGCCATGGCGCGGCGCAGGCGGGCGTCGAAGCCGCGACGATTGATGAGCCCGGTCAGGACATCGGTGGTCGCGTCCTGTTTGACCTCGGCGAGCGACTGTCGGAGCCGCTGAACATGCGACGCCGACGCATTGAGCCGGGCCTCTAGCGATCGGTTGAGTTCACTGGCTCGAGTGGTCTCGGAGACAAGCGTGGCAACCGTCTTGACGAGGCTCTGCATCGTTTGATCGTGACCGAGTTGCACGCCGACAGAGGACAGGACACTGCCGTAGTCCTGCAGGTATCGTTGCCCGGCGGCCAGATGCGTGGCGGTCTCGCGGGCAACCTGCTCCATCACCTCCGCACCGTCTTCGATGGCTTCGAAATGGGCATCGCCTTGGCTTCCGATGCATTCGGCGTGGAGGAGCTCGAGGACCTCGGCCATGGGACGATGTCCGTGCTGGAGAAGCTCGTCCATACGCAAGGTCAGCTCGGCATTCTCCCCGCCGAGGTATGTAAACCAGAGCTCGAAGTTCTTCGGCGTCGGCGGAACGTCGATCGCTTGAAGCGCGAGCCATGTCTGGGCCGCCAAACGGAAGACATGTCGATCAGCTCCACCTACGTGCGGAACAGGCGACGTAGTTCCGGCGGAGTGGGCAACCAGAGCGGCTTCCGCTGTGTGACGTTCCATGCATCAGTATTTACCTTTCAGGTACTACCAAGAGGTAAACGGGAACACGGCTCTGATCTCGAGATTACGGCTCATAAATGCCGGGCCCAAAAACCTTGCAAAACTTACATTAGCAAGCCCAAAATAGTCCTCAATTAGGTTCAATTTTAGCGTTCTTGCGGACTAATCATTGAGCCGGTTTGCAGCAGATCAAGAATAGCGTATCTGCACGCCTCCCAATTCAGAATGGTTCTCCCTAATGGCTCGTAATGCAACTTCGTTGGCCAAAGGACGAAAGTCTCAACAAAGCACACCGCCCGCTCCCTCCGCAGATCAAGGCGCCACGAATCAGAAGCGTCGTGCTCGGAAGCAACTGCCGCAGTTGGATGAAATGCAGCCTACCGAACTCTCCCCGGCCGACGCCGTCGTTGCAGACAAAGAGGCACCGGAACCTGAAAATGCCGTTTCCGAGAAAGCTCTGCCTGCCAAGGCTCGTCGCGGCCATAAGCCTAAGGTATCGTCTGCGCTGGAGACAGCTGAAGCCAGTGCCGCTGGCATGGCGGCAAGCAGTGACGATCAAACATCGATAATAAAGGCCGTCTCGGCACCGATCCCGCTGAAGGCTCGCCGCAAGCGCACGATCAACAGCCAGCCTAGCCAGCCGCCGTCCGCATTACAGGCAGACCCGATCGACGATGCTCGCGAAACCGAAGCCAGCTTGGCCCGTGAGGTCGACGCCGGAACGCCCGGCATTGCATCGTCTGTAGCTAAATGGAACGCTGCTACGGGCACCATAAGCTTCGACTGGCCGGCTATAGAGCAGACTGCCGCGGCAGAAGGACCCAACCAGGTCATGGCCAAGCTGCTGCTGGCAGCCCGGGCCGAGGGAGCCAACTCACGCTGGCCATTCTGACCGGCTGATCGTCTGTTCCTGGATCGTCGTCTCAGAAGATCCAGGAACAGGGACCTTCCCGAGACAGGGTGGGCAAGCACGAAGCCGGTTCAGCAAAGCGTCCGAAGTGCGGGCCCTGTGGGCTCACGCCTCAAAGGTGAGAGTTCGTCTTCTGAGTTTCTGACGTGTGGCGACACCATCTGGCGACGGCTGAGTCCAACGCGGGATGCTTAAATCAGGTCTTCTTTGCCAAGCGCGTCATCAGCGGCGTCACGACCGGTCGCCACCCGGCAATGGCGTGCACACAGGTTCGTGCGTGCTCGTTATCGGTCAGCAGGGGAAAGTGCCGGCGGAGCTCAACGATGGCCGCGAGTTCGCCATCCTCATTGAAGGCCTGATGGGTCGCGTCAGTGGCTGCGGGATCTACGACGAACATGTTGGTATTCTCCACGAATCCGCCTCGAGGGTGACCTGAGCCACACCTGAACTGCATCGTGCACCGCGCTGGGCTTCGTCCGCAACACGCACAGAGGGGTCAGCGGCTTAGGTGGGAGATCACGCCCTCCAGCTCGGACTTGTGCTGAGATATCCTTGACCTGCTGGTCGCTTGTGTTCGGTTGCAAACACCGAGCCATCGCAATGTCGATGGCCAGCAAAGGTCTATGTCGGCTCCAGCGTTTCAGAGTAGAAGTCCGGGACAGCCCATGAGAGCCTACACCGTACAGCACACTCCCATCGCGAGGGGTCGATCCCGGTTCTGCTTGCGCGTGCAACTGAGCGGGACGGGCGTGCGTCCGTATAAGTGGGAGATTTTCGACGATGAGGATGCCAAGGTCATCCGCCGTTCTGCGACGGCCTTTCGCACTTCCGCTGATGCCTGGGAGGCCGGTGCCATGGTTCTGAAAGCGGCGTAATCACCGATTATGACATCCGCCGCGTCGTGCCCGAGCGTTCGTTCGCAGCCGGGCTTCGATACCATTCGGACGGTCGGGTGCAGGAACTCAGCGTGCAGGCTGACGGCACCACCATCGAGGCGCTGGCTCTGGACAGCGGCATTGACCGAAGCCGACCTGGAGATGCTGTTCGGCTAGCGTTTAATGGCAGCTATGCGCCGCATCTCGGACATTCAGGCGTTCGAGCCAGCTTCTCGAAAGCGGACGCAATTTCGGCGATCGATGATGTCGAAATCAGCCCACGATTATGATCGCAGATGTTCAATCTCCTGCCGCCGTTCCGCGGTTCAGGAGATCATCATGCAGCCGTCAAAGCCGAAAGCCGCAGCTCCAACCATCCGACCCGTGGTGCCCTGGAACAAGGGTGCCTTTGTCGGACCCAAGCTGCCTCTCAAGCCCAAACAGGTCTGGTCCATCCGCCTCACTCTTCAGCGCGAAGGCCGCATTCGTGACTTGGCGTTGTTCGAAGTCGCCATCGACAGCAAGCTGCGCGGTTGCGATCTCGTGCAGTTGCGCATCGGCCAACTCGTCATCAATGCCGCGGCCTGGCACCGGGCGACCATCGTACAACAAAAGACAGAAAAGCCCGTGCAGTTCGAGTTGACGCAACAAACCCGGGAAAGCCTGATTGCCTGGCTGACGCACCGCGGGGGTGGGCTGCAGGACTTCGTGTTCCCCCAGCCGGACGGATACCGACGGTCACATCAGCACGCGGCAGTATGCGCGCTTGGTGGGCGACTGGGTCGAGAGCATCGGACTGGGCCGATCCGCCTATGGGGCTCACAGCCTGCGCCGCACCAAGGTGGCCCTGATCTACAAGCGGACCGGTAATCTGCGCGCGGTGCAGATCCTGCTCGGCCACACCAAGCTTGAGAGTACGGTGCGCTACCTGGGCGTCGACGCCGAGGACGCGCTGATCCTGTCGGAAGCGACCGAGGTTTGAACCTAAGCTGCCAGGTTCCACACGGTCACGCCGAGCCGAGCTTGCTGCTCGGCTCGGCACTCTGTAAGTTGTGAACTACTGTAGTCACGGGAGCGACGTTGTGCAGGAGATTCAGTTGCGGGATGCTAAGGCGACCCTGTCGGCCGTCGTCGACCAAGCCCGGCAGGGTGAGCCGTCCATCATCACCCGACACGGCCGACCAGAAGCGGTCATTGTCAGCTTTGAGGAGTGGCAGCGTTTGTCACAGGTTCCGTCGTTCGGCCGGCTTTTGATGGAGGTTCAGCTGGAGCCTGAGGACGTGCCTGAGCGTCTTGGAAGCCTTCGCGAGAACGATTTCTGAGCCTTGTACCTCGTCGACACCAACGTTCTCTCAGCGGCTGCCCCGACCAAGGCTGTTCCGCGACAGGACATTCGGGATTGGATGGATCGGAACAGTAAAGGTCTCTACCTGTCGGTGATCACTGTCGCGGAGATCGAGCAGGGTATAGCGCGCTGTCTTCGTACGGGGGCCTATGCCAAAGCCCGGCGCCTGACAGAATGGCTGGAGACGGTGCTGCACCTGTATGCCAGTCGAGTTCTGCCCGTTGATGTCTCGGCGGCGCGGCGCCTTGGTCCCCTGGCAGACTACGCGCTTGGGCAGGGACATGCCCCGGGACTGGCAGATCTCGCAATTGCTGCGACCGCACTGAACCGGGGCTTTACAGTGCTGACCCAGAATCTCCGTCACTTCACCCCATTGGGTGTGTCAGCGCAGGATCCTTTCGAGACTCTGCCCAGCAACATAAGCCTCTGACTACTGGAGAGTTTGGGCTATGCGCCACAAGTCGGTCGTCTAGCTACTTACCTAGCGCGCTCCAAAGCGGAAGCTTCCCGCCCTATTCGACCGTGCAAAGCTCAATCAAAGGCTGGCTCGAAAAGGGGCGCTGGCGGCTCGTCAACCATACCCCGGATGCTGCAGCTCGCGAAGTGGCGGGAGCCAACTCAACTAAAGAGCCGGCCTCATCGACAGCCGATCGGTTAAGGCCATCAATAGTTACGGGACCTCTACGTCCATCAGTGGCGCATGTTGCTGAGCACCAAATGTGTCGCGCTCACCTATGCCACCCTGGATCCAGGGACGCCGAAGCGTCAGCTTGAAAGCGCGGGCCGGGTCGAAGAACATGCAGGTCACCACGTCTGAGGTGGGCACGCCGTAGAGCCGCTCCATCCTGCCTTGAGCGAGGACGCCACTCTGCTTGACCCGGGCGTAGGCCTCGTCGTCGTCGAAGATCACGTCGAAGGTTATCTCGAACGGGCCGGCATTCTTGCTCCGGATGACCTTGGCGATGTCCTTGAGCGTCGCATTCCGCATGTCAGGCCTCATAAACACGGATCGGGAAAAGCTCACATGGGTCGTCCACCTCCATCAGATGATAGATGGTGAACGCGCAGACTGGACCGATCGGATTTTCTGGCGGGTTCAGCGGCAAGGCGAAGTTGCCTGCCGTCGCCATCTGGCCTGGGTAGGGCATGTGCAGCACGGAGATGCGCGCCATCGAGCACACGGCGTTCGCAAGTTCCTGGGTCGGCGCCGTTACCTCGCCGAGAAGACCTACCTCATGCCCGATCTCGTGCCGCCGCGGCTCCATCGCGCCCATGACGGCGTCACGCCCGTACACGTGGAACAGCAACGTCACCTCACCGCGCGCGAGTTCTGGATAGAACCCCTCGACCCGCTTGCGCACGCCGTCGAGGAACGGATCGAGCTGTCCGAGCAGGATCGGGTCGCGAATGCCGCCGATGAACGTCGTGCGATGCCCCATGATCCCAGCGCCTTCCAGCTTGACCGCGTATTGCTCCGAAGGGTGGAACACGCTGCCGCTGACGCGCACGCGCCGGTCGTCGAGCGCCTCGTAGCGAGACTGGCCGAGATCGAGCACGCCACCAGGTCCTGGTAGCAGGTCGGGCCGGGTCTTCTCATAGAGTGTATGCGCAGCGACGGAGGCCGGGGTACAGCGTTCGGCCGGGTTCATCGGTTCCAGCTCGAAGCTGTCGCGGCGGAGTGTCGCCAGAATGACGCGCCCCTTCGGCTCGGCGCAGACGGCGCCACATTCCAGAATCTTGCCGGCGTGCCAGGCAACGCCGGGATCGATGCCATGGACGGCACAGAAGGCGGCGTGCGGCGCCGGGTCATAGGCACGGCCGGCGACAATCACGTCGACATCGGAATGCTCTTGTAGCACGCGGATGAAGGGCTCGGCCCCCATCTGCGCCACGATCTTCACGGCATCGTCCACGGCTTTGGTATCGAGCGGCGGAGATGAGCTGCAGGACGTGACCCGTCCCGCGGTGAGCCGGTCGCGGACCACGCTTTGGGGCACGTCGGCGTAGATGGTCGCGATCTTGAAGCGCCAGCCCTCCGCTGCCGCGATTTCGCGGATCAGCGCCACCATGTCGTCGACATGGGCATTGATGCCGGGACCTCCGGCGGAGCTGACGATGAGAGGGATCTTCCGCTCGGCCGTGGCGCGCAGGATCAGGGTGAGGTCATGCCGGTAGGCCTTGCGATCCACGATAGTCTTGCAGAGACCGAGCATGTATGGACCGGGATCGGTCGACCCGGCGTCCACGATCATGATGTCGGGTGAGCGTTCAACGCCGCGCTGGAAGTGCTCGGCGGGGAACCCGTAGCCAAGGATGCCGGCTGGGGTGAGGATCTTCCATTCCTGCTGCTCGTCCACGCGTCCACCACTCCCGTGCCGCCCTGGTTCGCAGGCGATCTCCTCCATCCGCTACGCCGGATTTTCGTGTCCCAACAATCGATCGTGACTACCAGCCCATAGCGAAAATCGATTGGCGATGGTCCCCCAAGTCCGTCTTGCTGATGAAAACGGGTGGAACGGAGAACAAGAATGGGCACGGCACCGAAGCGCGGTGGCATGGCGATGATCGCCTTCCTCCAGGCGCAGAATTGCTCGAATTACCCCGGCTCCTGGCGGCACCCGAGTGCAATGCCGGACTTCCTGTCTCCCCGACACTACCAGCGCATCGCCCGCACGCTCGAGGATGCCAAGTTCCACCTCGCTTTCTTCGATGACCGGCTCGCCATGCCGGATCTCAGCGGCGATTATAGTGCCGCCGTTCGGCACGGCATCCGGTCGGTGAAGATGGACCTGATCCCGCTACTCACCGCGATGGGTATGGCGACTACCCACCTGGGCCTGGGTGGCACTTATTCGACGACCTACTACGAGCCGTTCCACGTCGCCCGCACCTTCGCGACACTGGACCTCATGCTGGAAGGCCGCGCCGCCTGGAACGTTGTGACCTCGCTGAACGATTCGGAGGCGGCCAATTTCGGGGCGGAGAAACACCTTGAGCACGATCTGCGCTATGAACGTGCAGACGAGTTTATCGAAGTCGTCTTGGGTCACTGGGCGACATGGGCGGACGACGCGATCGTGGCCGATCGGAGCAACGGCTTCTTCGCCGACCCAGCCAAGGTGAAAGCCCTCAACCACGTCGGCAAATGGTTCAAGTCGCGCGGCCCCTTCACCGTGCCGCGCTCCCCCCAGGGACATCCCGTAATCATGCAGGCCGGGCAGAGCGGGCGCGGCATCGCCTTCGCGGCGCGCTGGGCGGAACTGGTGTTCGCCTCCATCAAGGCTAAGGAGTCCGGGCAGGCACAGTATCGGGTGTTGAAGGACGCAGTGGCCAATGCAGGACGTGACCCGAGCAAGGTGAAGATCGCGCCATCCATCCAAGTCGTAGTCGGGGAAACCCGCGCGCTGGCCGAGGAGAAGCGCCGCATCGTGGAAAGTCTCGCCGTGCCGGAAGACAGCCTGACGCTGATCTCGGAGGTGACCAATTTCGACTTCAGCAGCGTGCCGCTCGATGAAGCCATCGGCGACGCGGATCTGGCGAAGGTCGGCGCGCATCTCGGGCTCAAGGCGCGCGTGATCGAGCGTAGCGGCAAGGTCAATCCGACGCCGCAGGACTTCATCGATTTCAGTAAGCGCGGCACCATCAACGAGGCTCAGGTCTTCTGCGGCACGCCGTCGGACGTGGCTGACCAACTAGAGGATTGGTTTCTGGGCGAGGTCTGCGACGGCTTCGTGCTCTCTGCCACCCACCGACCCGGCGGCTACGAGGATTTCGGCCGTTTGGTCGTGCCCGAACTGCAGCGCCGCGGCCTGTTCCATCTCGACTATGCGGGTACCACGCTGCGCGAGAATCTCGGGCTCGATCGCCCGGTCGTGAGCCGGCCCGGCTCGGCCCTGCCGGCGCTCTCTGAAGCGGCGGAGTAGCCGCCGCCCACCTGCTCAGAACATGCCGCACGAACAATAAATAACCTCAAAGGGAACGTTGCGATGACCGAGATGCAGTTCGGGGCGAATGCCGGTCCGCGGATGGATCGGCTGCCGCTTTCGCCATGGCACTACCGCCTGATCGCGCTCATCGCCGCCGGAATGTTCGTCGATGCGTTCGAGATCTATTCCGGTGGCGCCGTACTGGCGTCCATGCTGGGGTCCGGCTGGTCCACGCTGACGATGAACGCGACCTTCGTCTCCATCACCATGGTCGGTCTGGTGTGCGGGGCTTGGCTCGCCGGCGTGCTGGGTGACCGGTTCGGCCGTCGGTTCTGTTACCAAGCCAACCTGGCCCTGTTCGGAGTCTCCTCTATCCTAGCCGCCTTCGCACCCAATATGGAGGTGCTGATCGGTCTACGCTTTCTGATGGGGGTGGGGCTGGGGGCCGAAATCGTGGTCGGCTATGGAACGCTGACCGAGTTCCTGCCCAAGGCGAGCCGTGGCCGGGTCATGACCCTCATCGGCACGCTGGTGAACACCTCGTTCTTCCTGTCGTATCTCGTGGCGTACTTCGTCATTCCCGTGTGGGGATGGCGCGCGATGTTCCTACTGCCGGGCGTGGTGGCCCTGTGTATCTGGCTCGCCCGCAAGTCGCTGCCGGAATCACCACGCTGGCTCGAGAGCAAGGGCCGCACCGCGGAGGCCGGGGCGCTGCTGGACTGGATCGAAGCGGAGATCACCGCCTCCGGGCGCACGATTCCACCTTTCGTGCCGGCCGAAACCATTAGCGCGCCCGTATCGGCGAAGGTGTTGTTCTCCCGCGGCGTGTTGCGCAACACTCTGATCGGCATGCTGGTCAACGTCACCGTAAACTTCACCCTGTATGGCTTCCTGCAGTGGCTGCCGAGTGTGTTTGTCAAAGAAGGCATGGCATTGGGCACCGCCCTACAGATCGCCATGGTGCTCGGCCTCGGCAAGAGCGTGGGCGGCCTGTTCGCCATGGCTTTGGCGGACCCGCTCGGACGCAAGGGCTGCACGACCATCTTCTCGATGGCGGGTGCCGTGCTTGGCGTGTCCATGATCTACACCCATGGCGCCACCTTCCTCATCACCGCTTTCCTGCTGTCGGTCTGCCTGGGCCTGAC
>Ga0160428_1002494_pt1 | contig 11090 bp, 11 predicted proteins | sample SolpanmetagenomM_FD_108198 | JGI IMG/M metagenome (GOLD analysis project Ga0160428, IMG submission 108198) | Solar panel surface microbial communities from Lawrence Berkeley National Laboratory, California, USA - M | ecosystem: Engineered > Built environment > Solar panel > Unclassified ...
CAACGCCCGCCAAACGCCTGTTGCGATTCATTCTCACGCGCGCAACCCTTGCCCCTAAAAGCCTGTGGTCCTAAAGCCCTCAGCATCCCTTCGCACATGCGAGAACACCCTTGGTTGACCTGTCACAATATCTCCCGATCCTGCTGTTTCTCGGCGTCGCGCTCGTGCTGTCCAGCGTGTTCGTTTTCCTGCCGATGCTCGTTGCGCGCCTGACTGGCGCGCACAAGCCGACCGCGGAAAAGCTCTCCGAATATGAGTGCGGCTTCCCCGCGTTCGAGGATCCGCGCAGCCAGTTCGACGTGCGCTTTTACCTCGTCGCGATCCTGTTCATCATCTTCGATCTCGAGGCAGCGTTCCTATATCCGTGGGCGGTCAGCGTGTTCCAGCTCGGCTGGGTCGCGTGGGGATCGATGATGCTGTTTATCGCCGAACTCGCGCTCGGCCTTGTTTATGCGTGGAAGAAGGGAGCTCTCGAATGGGAGTAGAACTGACGCACCCGACCACTGGCCTGCCGGGCCAGGATCTGGTTCAACCCGATGCCGCGTTCTTCAACGACTTGAACGGCGAACTCGGCGACAAGGGTTTCCTAGTCACCTCGACCGAGGACCTGTTTCACTGGGCTCGCACCGGTTCGCTGTGGTGGATGACGTTCGGGCTCGCGTGCTGCGCGGTCGAGATGATCCACGTCAACATGCCGCGTTACGATCTCGAGCGCTTCGGTGCCGCGCCGCGCGCGTCACCGCGCCAGTCGGACGTGATGATCGTCGCGGGAACGCTGTGCAACAAGATGGCCCCGGCGCTGCGTAAGGTCTACGACCAGATGTCCGAGCCGAAGTACGTCATCTCGATGGGCTCGTGCGCCAATGGCGGCGGCTATTATCATTACAGCTACTCGGTCGTTCGCGGCTGTGACCGGATCGTGCCCGTGGACATCTACGTCCCCGGTTGCCCGCCGACAGCAGAGGCATTGCTGTACGGAATCATGCAGCTCCAACGAAAGATCCGTCGCGTCGGGACGATCGAACGATGAGGGCGCCGGCTCCTGCCTATCGCGCCAATGACGGCGTGATCGATGCGGCGACGGCTGCGCTCGGCGGTCGTCTGCTGCATTCGCTCGACGCGGTCGGTGAAGTCGCGCTGCATGTCGATCGTTCCTCGCTGGTCGAGACGATGGTCGCTTTGCGCGATACGCCGGGCCTCGAATATCAGCAGCTGATGGAAATCGCGGGCGTCGATTATCCCGATCGCGGGATCGAACGGTTCGAGGTCGTCTATTGCCTTCTTTCGCTGACCCGCAACCACCGCGTCCGCGTCCATGTGCAGACGGACGACGAAAAGCCGGTCCCGTCGGTGACGGGCATCTGGCCGGTCGCAGGCTGGCTCGAGCGTGAAGTGTACGATATGTACGGCGTGTTGTTCTCGGGCAATTCGGATCTGCGCCGTATCCTGACCGACTACGGTTTCCGCGGTCATCCGCAGCGCAAGGACTTCCCGCTGACCGGCTATGTCGAGCTGCGCTATTCCGAAGAAGCCAAGCGCGTGGTCTATGAGCCCGTCGCGCTGGCGCAGGATTTCCGCACGTTCGATTTCATGAGCCCCTGGGAAGGCGCCGAATACGTCCTCCCGGGCGACGAAAAGGCAACCGCGCAGGCGGGTCTGCCCCAAGCCAAGGGCGCGCCGACGCCGTTGAAGGCCGACCAGATCGCCAAAGCAGACGCCGACGTATCGCCAAAGGCGGCGCCGGTCGATGCGAAGACGACAGAAACGACGGCGCAGACGGGAACGGGGGATCATCATCCGGGCGACGCCCCGGGCAAGAACGCCAACCCCGATGTCCTGCCCAGCAAGGGTAGCGGCCGCGGGTCCGGCGGAGGGCAGAACCAGTGAGCGAGTATCTCGACCAGCTCGAACATCGCACCGACGGCGAGAAGCCCGAGGTCGGCGACGTCGAAATCCAGAACTACACGATCAATTTCGGCCCACAGCATCCGGCAGCGCACGGCGTTTTGCGCCTTGTCATGGAACTCGACGGCGAGATCGTCGAGCGAGTCGATCCACACGTCGGTCTGCTCCATCGCGGCACGGAGAAGCTGATCGAATACAAGACCTACATGCAGGCGCTGCCGTATTTCGACCGGCTCGACTATTGCTCGCCGCTCTGCATGGAGCACAGCTATGTACTCGCGGTCGAGAAGCTGCTTGATCTTGAAGTGCCGATCCGCGCGCAATACCTTCGCGTGCTGTTTGCTGAACTGACGCGCATTTCGAACCACATGCTCAATCTGGGCTCGCACGTCATGGACGTCGGCGCGATGACGCCGAACCTGTGGCTGTTCGAGATCCGCGAGGATTGCATGAACTTCTACGAGCGCGTTTCGGGCGCGCGGATGCATGCGGCGTGGTTCCGCCCGGGCGGAGTCCATCAGGACGCGCCGGTCAAGCTGCTCGCGGACCTTGCCGACTGGCTCGACACGCGCCTGCCGCGTCTGTTCGAGGATGCGATCTCGCTTGTTGCGGACAACCGTATCTTTAAGCAGCGCAACGTCGATATCGCGACGGTCAGCCGCGACGATGCGATCAGATGGGGCTTCTCCGGTCCGATGATCCGCGGGTCGGGCATCGCCTGGGATCTACGCAAGTCGCAGCCGTACGATGTCTACGACCGGATGGAGTTCGACGTGCCGGTCGGTACGCGTGGCGATTGCTACGATCGGTTCATGGTGCGCGTCGAGGAAGTCCGTCAGTCCGCGAAGATCATGAAGCAGTGTCTGCGTGACATGCCCCAGGGGCCGATTGCGTCGCTCGATCGCAAGGTCGTGCCGCCCAAGCGCGCCGAAATGAAGCGGTCGATGGAAGCGTTGATCCATCACTTCAAGCTCTACACCGAGGGCTTCCACGTCCCCGCAGGCGACGTCTATGTCGCGACCGAAAGCCCGAAGGGCGAGTTCGGCGTGTATCTGGTCGCCGATGGCACGAACAAGCCGTACCGCTGCAAGATCCGCCCGACGGCGTTCTCGCATCTGCAGGCGATGGACTTCATGTCGAAGGGCCACATGCTCGCGGATACGACCGCGATCCTGGGCGCGATGGATATCGTTTTTGGTGAATGTGACCGATAATGGCTGAAGCCCCAAAGATCCCCGACGAAGCAGAGACCCGCTCCCGCTGGGGTGCGTTCGCGTGGAACGACGAAAACCAGAAGAAAGCGAACGAGATCCTCGGTCGCTATCCCAAGGGGCGTGAGCAATCCGCGTCGATCCCGTTCCTCGATCTGGCGCAGCGCCAGGTAGGCGAAGAGACGCAGACGCAGGGCTGGCTGCCGGTCCCGGTGATCGAGTTCGTCGCGCGCCAGATCGGCGTGCCGTACATGCGCGTCTATGAGGTCGCGACCTTTTACACGATGTTCAACATGGCGCCGGTCGGTCGCTTCCACGTTCAGGTCTGTGGCACCACGCCGTGCCTGCTCGGCGGCAGCGACGATGTTCTGGCGGCATGCAAGAACAAGGGGCTGATCAAGGGCCGCACGACCCCGGACGGGATGTTCACGCTGACCGAGGTCGAGTGCCTCGGTGCTTGCGCCAACGCGCCGATGGTCCAGATCAACGACGACAATTTCGAAGATCTGGACTATGACAAGACCAGCGCGTTGTTGGAGGCGCTTGCCAACGGCACGCCGGTCACGCCGGGATCGCAGACCGGGCGGCGTGATAGCTGCGCGGCAGGCGGCCCGACCAATCTCGTCGCGATGGTCGACGAGAACCATGACTATCGGGGGGAGTGGGCCTGATGCTCGCCGATAAGGACCGCATTTTCACCAACGTCTACGGCTTCCAGCCGTGGAACCTCGAGGCCGCGATCAAGCGTGGCGATTGGGACGACACCAAGGGCCTGATGGCGCGCGGTCAGGATGCGCTGATCGACGCGGTCAAGGCATCGGGCTTGCGCGGCCGTGGTGGTGCTGGCTTCCCGACCGGCACCAAATGGTCGTTCATGCCCAAGGAACCCAAGCCGGACCGGCCGAACTTCCTCGTCATCAACGCCGATGAATCCGAACCGGGGTCGTGCAAGGACCGTGAGATCATCCGTCACGATCCGCACAAGCTGATCGAAGGCGCGTTGATCGCGGGCTATGCGATGCGCGCGCGCGCTGCCTACATCTACATTCGCGGCGAATATATCCGCGAGGCCGAAGTCCTCTTCGCCGCGGTCGCCGAGGCGTATGACAAGGGCCTGATCGGCAAGAACGCCAGCGGCTCGGGCTATGACTTCGACGTCTTCGTCCACCGCGGCGCGGGTGCCTACATCTGCGGCGAAGAAACCGCGATGCTCGAGAGCCTCGAGGGCAAGAAGGGCCAGCCGCGTCTCAAGCCGCCGTTCCCCGCGGGTGCAGGGCTCTATGGTTGCCCGACGACGGTCAACAACGTCGAGTCGATCGCAGTCGTGCCGACGATCCTGCGGCGCTCGCCCGAGTGGTTCGCGAGCTTCGGCGCCGAGGGCAACCGCGGCACCAAGCTGTTCCAGATCAGCGGTCACGTGAACAAGCCGTGCGTGGTCGAGGAGGCGATGAGCATCACCTTCCGCGAACTGATCGAGACGCATTGCGGCGGCATCCGCGGCGGATGGGACAATCTGCTCGCGGTCATCCCGGGCGGGTCCTCGGTGCCGCTGGTGCCGGCTGCCGAGATCATGGACTGCCCGATGGATTTCGACGGCCTCAAGAAGGTCGGTTCGGGTCTGGGCACCGCAGCGATCATCGTCATGGACAAGTCGACCGACATCGTCCGCGCGATCAGCCGTCTCTCCTACTTCTACAAGCATGAGAGTTGCGGTCAGTGCACGCCGTGCCGCGAGGGCACCGGCTGGATGTGGCGCGTGATGGAGCGGATGCGCACCGGCGACGCGGACATTTCCGAGATCGATACGCTGTATCAGGTGACCAAGCAGGTCGAGGGCCATACGATCTGTGCATTGGGCGATGCTGCGGCATGGCCGATCCAGGGCCTGATCAAGCACTTCCGCCCCGAGATGGAGCGGCGGATCACCGAAAAGCGTGGCGGCGGGCTGAGCCCGATGATGGAAGCGGCTGAATAATGCCTATTGTCAAAGTCGACGGCGTCGAAGTCGAAGTCCCCGCTGGTGCCACCGTGCTCCAGGCGTGCGAGATCGCGGGCAAGGAAATCCCGCGTTTCTGCTATCATGAGCGCCTGAGCATCGCGGGCAATTGCCGCATGTGCCTGGTCGAAGTGAAGCCCGGACCGCCGAAGCCGCAGGCATCGTGCGCGCTGCCGGCTGCGGACAAGCAGGAGATCTTCACCAACTCGCCGATGGTCAAGAACGCGCGCGAAGGGGTGATGGAGTTTCTCCTGATCAACCATCCGCTCGATTGCCCGATCTGCGACCAAGGTGGCGAATGCGACCTGCAGGACCAGAGCCTCGCCTACGGGCGAGGCCAGTCGCGCTATGACGAGAACAAGCGTGCGGTCACCGAGAAGTACATGGGGCCGATCGTCAAGACGGTGATGACGCGGTGCATCCAGTGCACGCGCTGCATTCGCTTTGCGGAGGAAGTCGCGGGCGTCGAGGAAATCGGTGCGATCGGCCGCGGCGAGGACATGCAGATCGTGTCCTATCTCGAACATGCCGTGACGAGCGAACTGTCGGGCAACGTCGTCGATCTTTGCCCGGTCGGTGCGCTGACTTCCAAGCCTTATGCTTTCGAGGCGCGTCCGTGGGAACTCCGCAAGACGCTGACGATCGACGTGATGGACGCGGTCGGCACCAACATCCGGCTCGACAGCCGTGGTCGGCAGGTGCTCCGCGCCGTGCCGCGGATCAACGAGGACGTGAACGAGGAATGGGCGAGCGACAAGACCCGCCACGCGGTTGATGGCCTCGTCCGCCGTCGGCTCGACAAGCCGTATATCCGCAAGGGCGGCCGGTTGACCGAAGCGACGTGGGACGCTGCGTTCCTCGCGATCTCGCAGGTCGATGCCGGGTCGAATATCGCAGCGATCGCTGGCGACCTTGTTGATTGCGAGACGATGTATGCCGCCAAGGCATTGCTCGGCAGCCTGGGCTCATCTCTGCTCGAAGGCCGCCAGACCGGCATGGATTACGACACGACCAATCTGGCGGCGGTGAATTTCAACACGACGATCGCCGGCACCGAACAGGCCGACGTGATCCTGATCGTGGGCAGCAACGTGCGCTGGGAAGCGCCGCTGGTGAACACACGGATTCGTAAGGCGATCAAGCGCGGCGCGAAGGTGTTCGCGATCGGGCCGGAAACCGAGCTGACCTATAAGGTCGAGTGGCTCGGCGAGGATCTCGGCGTGCTCGGCAATCTGCCCGAGGCAGTGACCGAGGCGTTCGCCAAGGCCGAGCGCCCGATGATGATCGTCGGCGGGGCAGCACTCAAGTCGCTGGGTGCGGCGCTTGCGCTGGTGTCGCCGCTGGGTCTGGTCAAGGACGGCTGGAACGGCTTCAACGTGCTTCACATGGCGGCGAGCCGCATGGGCGGACTGATGCTCGGTTATGCGCAGAAGGGCGGCATCGCGGATGTCGTCGCGGCAAAGCCGAAGCTTGCGTTCTTCCTGGGTGCGGACGAGGTCGACTTCGGCGCGTTCGAAGGCACGTTCAAGGTGTACATCGGACATCACGGCGACAAGGGCGCGGCGGCTGCCGACGTCGTTCTGCCGGGTGCGAGCTATGCCGAGAAGTCTGGCACGTACGTCAACCTCGAGGGTCGCGTTCAGCGTGGCGAGCGCGCGGTGTTCCCGCCGGGCGATGCGCGCGAGGATTGGACGATCCTGCGTGCTTTGTCGGGGATGATGGGCAAGACGCTGCCGTTCGACACGATCGAGGAGTTGCGCGCGAATATGGCGAACGACACGCCCGCGCTCGCGACGCTCGGGCTGGTGACGTTCGACTGGGCACCGCCTGCGCTCAACGCGGCGGCCTCGGGCGCATTGACCGGCTATCCCATCAAGGATTTCTATCTGACCAACGCGATTTGCCGGGCGAGCCCGACGATGCAGCGCTGCTCGGCTGAACTTGTCCACGGCGAAGATTTCGCGGAGGCAGCGGAATGACGTCGTTTTTTACTTACCGTTTTGGCATGCCCTATGGCTGGGCGTGGTTCCTCGCCACGCTGATGGACATCCTGCTGATCGCGTTGCCGGTCATGCTCGCGGTCGCGATGCTGATCTACGCGGATCGCAAGATCTGGGCGTCGATGGCGCTGCGGCGTGGTCCCAACGTGGTCGGCCCGTTCGGGTTGCTCCAGTCGTTTGCGGACGGCCTCAAGGTGTTCCTGCAGGAAACGATCATTCCGTCGGCGGCGAACAAGACGCTGTTCATCATCGCGCCGATCATCACCTTCACGGTCGCATTGATCGTCTGGGCAGTGGTCCCGTTCGATGCGCGCGCCGCACTCTCGGACATCAACGTCGGGTTGCTCTACGTTCTCGCCGCGTCTTCGATCGGCGTGTACGGCGTGATTCTCGCGGGCTGGTCGTCCAATTCGAAGTACCCGTTCTTCTCGGCGATCCGTGCCGCGGCGCAGATGGTCAGTTACGAAGTCGCGATCGGCTTCGTGCTCATCTCGATCGTGCTGTGGAGCGGCAGCTTCAACCTGACCAACATCGTCGAAGCGCAGAAGAGCGTGATGGGGACGCCGGTCAACGGCTTCTTCCTCAACCCCTTGCTGTTCCCGATGGCGGTGGTGTTCTTCATCTCGTCGCTTGCGGAAACACAGCGTGCGCCCTTCGATCTGGCCGAGGCGGAGAGCGAGCTCGTCGCCGGTTACCAGACCGAATATTCGTCGATGTCGTTCGCGCTCTACTGGCTCGGCGAATATGCCAACGTGATCCTGATGTGCGCGCTCAACGCGACGCTGTTCTGGGGCGGGTATCTGCCGCCGTTCGACTGGGCACCGCTCTACGCCGTGCCGGGGATCATCTGGCTGTTCATCAAGATCCTGCTGTTCTTCTTCGTGTTCAGCTGGGTCAAGGCGACGGTGCCGCGCTACCGCTATGACCAGCTGATGCGGCTGGGATGGAAGATCTTCCTGCCGCTGTCGCTGTTCTGGGTGTTCCTCGTCTCGGGTGTCCTGATGGTCACGCGCGTCGGCACCGAGTGCGCGCCCGAGAACCGGGTCTATACCAAGCAATATCTCTACGACGACGGTCGTCCGCGCTATCCCACCGATGGCGTGTGCCAGGCTGCTCCCGTGAACCAGTTGGAGAAGCGCTCGTGAGCGTCGCCCAGATTATCAAGTCCTATACGCTTTGGGAATTCCTCAAGGCGCACGCGCTGACCCTGAAGTATTTCTTCAAGGCCAAGGCGACGATCAACTATCCGTTCGAAAAGAACCCGATCAGCCCGCGCTTCCGTGGCGAGCACGTGCTGCGGCGCTATCCCAACGGCGAGGAACGCTGCATCGCGTGCAAACTGTGCGAAGCGGTGTGCCCGGCGCAGGCGATCACGATCGAGGCCGAGCCGCGCGACGACGGCTCGCGCCGCACGACGCGCTACGACATCGACATGACCAAGTGCATCTTCTGTGGCCTGTGCCAGGAAGCATGCCCGGTCGACGCGGTCGTCGAGGGTCCGAACTTCGAATATGCGACGGAAACGCGCGAAGAGCTGATCTACGACAAGGCCAAGCTGCTCGCGAATGGCGATCGCTGGGAAAGCGCGATCGCCGCAAACCTTGCCGCCGACGCGCCTTACCGTTAAGCGCCGCACCGACTCTGAGGGGCCCCAGAAAACCGTGATCCAGGCACTCGCCTTTTATCTTTTCGCAGCGATCGTGATTGCTTCAGCCGCGCTGACCATCACCTCGCGCAACCCGGTGCATGCCGTGTTGTGGCTGATTCTGGCCTTCTTCAACGCAGCGGGCCTGATGGTCCTCGTCGGTGCCGAGTTCATCGCGATGCTGCTCGTCATCGTATACGTGGGAGCCGTCGCCGTGCTGTTCCTGTTCGTCGTGATGATGCTCAACATTGATTTCGCCGAACTGCGCGCTGGGTTCGCCCGCTACGCCGCGATCGGCGCGGTGTTCGCGATCGGACTGGCGGCCGAGATCATGCTCGCCTTCGGTGCCTGGAGCGCCGGGACGATCGAGCTCGCGCGCCGCGGTGCGCCGATGCCGGAGACGACGTCGAATATCCAGGCGCTCGGCATGGTGCTCTACACGCGGTATCTCTTCGTGTTCGAAGGCGCCGGGCTGGTGCTGCTCGTCGCGATGATCGGCGCGATCGTGCTGACGCATCGGGACCGGACGGGGTCGCGCAAGCAGAACATTTCGCGGCAGAACGCACGCCGTCCGCAGGACGCGACGCGCAATACGCAGCCGACGGTCGGTGCAGGGGTGGAGCTATGACGATCGGTTTGGGCCATTATCTCGTCGTGGGCGCGATCCTGTTCGCGCTCGGCGTGCTCGGCATCATCGCCAACCGCAAGAACCTCATCGTCATGCTGATGGCGGTCGAGCTGATCCTGCTCGCGGTGAACCTCAATTTCGTCGCCTTCTCGGGCTATCTCCACGATCTCGTCGGACAGGTGTTCGCGATGTTCGTGCTGACGGTCGCGGCGGGTGAGGCGGCCATCGGGCTTGCCATCCTCGTCATCTATTTCCGTAGCCGCGGGACGATCTCGGTCGACGACGCCAACCGGATGCAGGGGTAAGTTACGTGCATTCGATTCTTCTCATCGTCTTCCTGCCGCTGCTCGCGTCGCTGATCGCAGGGTTCGCGAACAAGGGTTTCGGCTCCGCGCTCCCCAAGATCGTGACGACCGGCGCGCTGTTCGCGTCTTGCGCGCTCAGCTGGCCGATCTTCATCCATTATCTCGATGGTGGCGAAGCGACGGTCGTGCCGGTGCTCGACTGGATCCATTCCGGCGATATGGTGATCGACTGGTCGCTCCGCGTCGATGCGCTGACCGCGGTCATGCTCGTCGTCATCACCAGCGTCTCGGCGCTCGTCCATCTGTATAGCTGGGGCTATATGGAGGAGGATCCCGACCAGCCGCGCTTCTTTGCGTATCTGTCGCTGTTCACCTTCGCGATGCTGATGCTGGTGACCGCGGACAACCTCGTCCAGATGTTCTTCGGCTGGGAAGGCGTGGGGCTCGCATCCTACCTCCTGATCGGTTTCTGGTTCCGCAAGCCCAGCGCCAATGCCGCCGCAATCAAGGCGTTCGTCGTCAACCGCGTCGGCGATCTCGGCTTCATGCTCGGCATTTTCGGCACCTATCTGGTGTTCCACACCGTATCGATCCCCGAGATCCTACGGCTCGCGCCGGGGATGATGGGTTCGACGATCGGCTTCTGGGGCTACCGCGTCGATACGATGACGCTGTTGTGCCTGCTGCTGTTCGTCGGTGCGATGGGCAAGTCGGCACAGCTCGGTCTCCACACCTGGTTGCCGGATGCGATGGAAGGCCCGACCCCGGTGTCGGCGCTGATCCACGCGGCGACGATGGTCACCGCGGGCGTGTTCATGGTGTGCCGCCTCTCGCCGATGTTCGAGACGTCGCCATTCGCGCTGAGCGTCGTGATGACGGTCGGGGCCGCGACCTGCCTGTTCGCCGCGACGATCGGCATGGTGCAGACCGACATCAAGCGCGTCATCGCCTATTCGACCTGCTCGCAGCTCGGCTACATGTTCTTCGCAGCGGGCTGCGGCGCGTATGGCGCGGCGATGTTCCACCTCTTCACGCACGCTTTCTTCAAGGCGCTGCTGTTCCTGGGTGCGGGTTCGGTGATCCACTCGATGCACCACGAGCAGGACATGCGCTATTATGGCGGTCTGCGGAAAAGCATCCCGATCACCTTCTGGGGGATGATGATGGGCACGCTGGCGATCACCGGCGTCGGGATCCCGGCGGTGTTCGGCAACACGCTCGCGATCGGGTTCGCCGGCTTCCATTCGAAGGACGCGATCATCGAAGCGGCCTGGGCGTCGGGCAATCACGGCGCGTCGATCGTCGGGATCATCGTGGCGCTGCTGACGAGCTTCTACTCGTGGCGTCTGATGTTCCTCACCTTCTGGGGCAAGCCGCGCTGGGAACAGTCCGAGCATATC
>Ga0160428_1002495_pt1 | contig 11090 bp, 9 predicted proteins | sample SolpanmetagenomM_FD_108198 | JGI IMG/M metagenome (GOLD analysis project Ga0160428, IMG submission 108198) | Solar panel surface microbial communities from Lawrence Berkeley National Laboratory, California, USA - M | ecosystem: Engineered > Built environment > Solar panel > Unclassified ...
GAAGGCCCGGACGTCCGAGACCGTGACGTCCGAGGACGTCGGCGCACCGACGCCCGGCGAGGCGCACGACGCCGCGTTCTCCACCGGTGAGACCTCCTTCGACTCGACCTCGTTCGACGCCACCCCGTCCAACGATCCGGCGATCGGCGTCGCCGACGCGCTGCTCGAGGACGGCCTCGGAAACGCGTCGCCGGCGATCCTGCCCGGCAGCGACGAATCCGCCGATCTGCCGCAGGCCGTCCTGGCGAGCGGCGAGACCTCCGAGGGCGCCGAGCCGTCCGCGCCGGAAGGCCAGTCCCGCGACGACGCCGGTCCCGTCGGCGCGACCGCCGAGGCACCGGTCGAGCCGGCTGCCGAGCTGGCGCTGGAAGCCGCGCCCATGGGCGAAGCTGTCGCCGCCGAGGATGACGCACCCGTCACCGAGACTACGTCCGAGGACGAGTCCGAGGAGGACGATGCGGACGAGAGCGACGAGGATTCGGAGGACGACGACTCGGACGACGAGTCCGAGGAGGACGACGACGATTCCGACGAGGATGACGAGGAAGACGACGAGGAGAGCGAGGGCGAGGACGGCGAGCGGCCGCAGAAGATCGCTCAGGTCGGCGGCGATGCCCTGGCCGAGATCCCGGAGCGCCCGCGCACCTATCGTCGCCATTACAAGATCCAGGAAGTCATCAAGCGCCGCCAGATCATCCTGGTGCAGGTCGTCAAGGAAGAGCGCGGCACCAAGGGCGCGGCGCTGACCACCTACCTGTCCCTGGCGGGGCGCTACTCGGTGCTGATGCCGAACACCGGCCGTGGCGGCGGTATCTCCCGCAAGATCACCTCGGCTGCCGACCGCAAGCGCCTGAAGGAAGTCGCCCAGGACCTGGAGGTGCCGGAAGGCATGGGCGTCATCCTGCGCACGGCCGGTGCCTCGCGCACCAAGCCCGAGATCAAGCGCGACTTCGAGTACCTGATGCGCCTGTGGGAGAGCGTGCGCGAGCTGACGCTGTCTTCCTCCGCGCCGGCCCTGGTCTACGAGGAAGGCTCGCTCATCAAGCGCGCCATCCGCGACCTCTACAACAAGGACATCGACGACATTCTGGTGGCGGGCGACGAGGCCTACCGCGAGGCCCGCGACTTCATGCGCATGCTGATGCCGGGCCAGTCGAAGGTCGTGCAGCCTTACCGGGACTCGACGCCGATCTTCGCACGCTACGGGGTCGAGCAGCAACTCGACGCGATGTTCTCCACCCACGTCACCCTGAAATCGGGCGGCTACCTCGTCATCAACCCGACGGAAGCCCTCGTCTCCATCGACGTCAACTCGGGGCGCTCCACCCGCGAGCATGACATCGAGGACACCGCCCTGCGCACCAACCTGGAGGCGGCCGAGGAGGTCGCCCGCCAGCTGCGCCTGCGCGATCTCGCCGGCCTCGTCGTGATCGACTTCATCGACATGGAGGAGAAGCGCAACAATCGCGCCGTCGAGAAGAAGCTCAACGAGTGCCTGAAGAACGACCGCGCCCGCATCCAGGTCGGCCGGATCTCGCCCTTCGGCCTCCTGGAGATGAGCCGCCAGCGCATCCGCACCGGCATGCTGGAGAGCTCGTCCCTGCCCTGCACCCATTGCGGCGGCTCGGGCTACGTGCGCGCGACCTCGTCGGTGGCGCTGCAGATCCTGCGGGCGATCGAGGAGTCGCTCCTCAAGAGCACGACCCACAACCTCATCCTGCGCACCCGCACGGAGGTGGCGCTCTACATTCTGAACCAGAAGCGGGCGCACCTGCGCGAGCTCGAAGTCCGCTTCGGCGTCTCCCTGACCATCGCCGCCGACGAGCGCCTCGCCGCCACCTCCGCCTTCCAGCTGGACCGCGGCGAGCCCGCGGTCCGTGCCGAGGGGCCGGTGACGGGCGTGCGCGCCGTGGCGATCAACTCGGCCCTGGAGCCCGAGGAGGATTTCGATCCTGAGATCGAGGAGGAGACCGTCGAGGCTGAGGCTGAGACCGAGGAGTCCGAGGCTGGGGCTTCTGCCGAGGAGACGCGTGAAAAGGCCGCCGATGGCGGCGAGGGCCGCGGTGGACGTCGCCGTCGTCGCCGTCGTCGGGGGGGTCGCCAGGACGCAGGCGAGCAGACCGGGGGCGAGTCGGCCTCGGAGGGCGACGAGGACGGCGAGGGCGACGGCGAGGAGTCCGAGGACATCGCCGCGCAGGCCGAGGGCGACGAGACGGTGGCATCCGCTGAGATCCCCGCGTCCGGCGACGAGGACGGCAGCGGCCGCCGCCGCCGTCGGGGTCGCCGCGGTGGTCGGGGTCGTGACCGCGACGGTCGTGGACGCGACGGCGAGGGGGCTGGCCAGGAGGCCGGCGGCCATGGGTCGGAGCATCAGGACCCTGCCCACCAGAGCGGTGATGAGCCGTCCACGGACGATCGGCCGGTCGCTTCGGTCGAGGGCGACGAAGGGGCCGCCGACGCCCCATCCGCGTTCCTCGGCGGCGAGGAGCCGGTGAGTGCCGCGGCTGTGTCCGAGGCGGTGTCGCCCGCGGCAACCGAGACTGCGGCGCCGGTCGCCCTGGAAGCGCCGGTGGCGATGGAGCCGCAGGCCGAAGCCCCTCGGACGATGGAGCCGGCGCCTGCGCCGAAGCTGGTGCCCGAGCCGGTGGCGGTGGTGCTCACGCCCCCGTCCGATCCGGATCGTCCCAAGCGGGCCGGCTGGTGGTCCCGGACCAAGGCGGCCCTGACGGGCGAGTGATCGTCCGCTACGGATGAATGCGAGCGGGGTGGGTGTCGAGCCCACCCCGTTTCGCGTTTCAGCGCAGCCAAGCCTTGAGGCGCCGCACCGCATCGACGCAATCGGCGTTCGAGCCGGCGAACGAGAAGCGGACGTGGTGGCCGCCATCCTGCCCGTCGAAATCGAGACCCGGCGTCGCGGCGACCCCCGCCTCGTCGAGCATGCGGCGGCAGAATGCGACCGAGTCATTGGTGAGGTTCGAAACGTCGGCGTAGAGGTAGAAGGCGCCGTCGGCCGGGTGCGTCCGGCCGAGGCCCAGCCCCGGGAAGGCGTCGAGGAGCAGCGCTCGGTTGGCGGCGTAGCCCGCGCGCACCGCCTCGACCTCCTCCACGGCGTCGAAGGCCGCCAGCGCTGCGACTTGCGAGAGATAGGGCGCCGAGATGTAGAGGTTCTGCGCCAGTCGCTCGACGGGTCGCGCGAGCCAGTCCGGCACCACCATCCAGCCGATGCGCCAGCCGGTCATGCACCAGGTCTTCGAGAACGAGTTGATGACGATCGCCTCGTCGTCGTAGCGCAGGGCCGTCTCGGTCGGCACGCCGTAGGCGAGCCCGTGATAGATCTCGTCGGAGATGAAGCGCAGGTTGAGCTCGCGGGCCGTGGCACAGAGGTCGGCGAGGCGCGCCGGCTCGATCACGGTGCCGGAAGGGTTGGCCGGGCTCATCACCAGGATGCCGGATAAGCCCTCCCGCTCGTGCAGCGCCCGCAGGGCGGCGCCGGTGGGGGCGAAGCGGTCCGCGTCCTGCAGCACCAGGGGCGCCGGGACGAGGTCGAGGGCATTGAGCAGGCTGCGATAGGCCGGGTAGCCCGGTTGCGGAACCGCGACGCGGGCGCCGGCATCGAACAGGCCGAGGAAGGCGAGGACGAAACCGGCCGAAGAGCCGGTCGTCACGACGATCCGGCTCGGCGAGACCGTGACCCCGTAGGTCTCGGCATAGTGGCGCGCGATGCGCTCGCGCAGGGCCGGCAGGCCGAGCGCCTGGGTGTAGGGCAACGCGCCGGTCGCCAGGGCGGCCTGTGCGGCCGCGATCACCGCGCGCGGGGCCGGCGCCGAGGGCTGGCCGACCTCCATGTGTACGACGCCCTCCCCACGCGCCTCGCGGGCGGCGGCGGCTGTCATCACGTCCATGGCGAGGAACGGGGCGACGCGAGCGGCGCGTTCGGAGGGCTGGTTCGGGGAGAGGATCAGGGGCTGGCTCATCGACCTCGTCATAGCGGCTGCGCCCCGCCAGGACCAAACCTGCCATTCGGTGATTGACCGCCCGCCGCGAAAACGCCTAACCCGACCGCTAACCGCATGTCGCATCGACGACATGACCCCCGATGGCCGGCCTACGTCTGACCGGTCCCGCCCCGCGAGGACGTATGCCCCCCTTCCGTTCCCTGCTCTCCGCCACGATTTTGGCCGGCTCGATCCTGGCCGGTACCCCCGGCGCGGCGGTGGCCCAGACCACCCCCAGCCAGCCCGCCCCGGCCGCCGCCTTCACCGATGCGCAGCGCCAAGCGATCGAGGGGATCATCAAGGACTACCTCGTGAAGAACCCCGAGGTTCTGCAGGAGGCGATCGCCGAGGGCGAGCGCCGCCAGCAGGAGACGCAGAAGCTGGCTCAGTCGGCGGCCCTGAAGGAATCCCGCGAGGCTCTGGTCAACTCGCCCCACGGCGTCGTCGCGGGCAATCCCACGGGCGACGTCACCCTGGTCGAGTTCTTCGACTACAATTGCGGGTATTGCCGCAAGGCGCTCTCCGACATCCAGGCCCTGATCAAGGGAGATCCGAAGCTGCGGGTCGTCCTCAAGGACTTCCCCGTGCTGGGCGCCGAGTCCCTGGAGGCCAGCAAGATCGCGCTCGCGGCCAAGCAGCAGCTCAAGAGCGACAAGATCTTCGAATTCCACACCAAGCTCCTGGAATCCAAGGGCCGGGTGAACGGCGAACGCGCCGTGGCCGTGGCGAAGGAGATGGGCCTCGACGTCACCCGGCTGATGAAGGACGCGCAGGGCCCCGAGGTGAAGGCCGCCCTGTCCGAGAATGTCGGCCTCGGCGACAAGCTCGGCCTGTCGGGCACGCCCGCCTTCATCATCGGCGACGAGATCATTCCCGGCGCGGTCGGCCTCGAGCCGATCCGCAAGACCATCAGCGACGTGCGCCAGTGCGGCCACGCCAGCTGCTGAGCCGTCGACGTCCCGAACCGAGTCGTCGATGCCGGGCGCGCTTCGCCCGGCCTTGGCATCCGCCAGCGACCCGAACCGCACTCACCGCCTGACCTGAAGACGACCGAGCCGATGCCCAAGGAGCCGATGTCCAAGAACGACCCCTTCGATCCGGAGCTCGTCCGCGAGCTCGCCAAGCTCATCAACGAGACCGATCTCAGCGAGATCGAGGTCGAGAAGGGGGATCTGCGCATCCGCGTCGCCCGCCGCATCGAGGCGGTTCAGGTGCAGGTCGCGGCTCCCGCGCTGGCTCCGGCGCCCGCGATGGCTGCCGTCGCCGCTCCGATGCCGCTGGCGGGTCCCGGGGGCGGCCTCGACCGCAAGGCCGGTGCGGGCCATCCCGGATCGGTCCCCTCCCCCATGGTGGGCACCGCGTATCGCCGGCCCTCGCCCGAGGCGAAGCTGTTCGTCGATATCGGCTCGAAGGTCGAGGCGGGTGACAAGCTCCTGCTCATCGAGGCGATGAAGACGTTCAACGAGATCGTCGCGCCCCGCGCCGGTACCGTCACCGCCGTCTTCGTCGAGGACGGCCAGCCGGTCGAGTTCGGCGAACCCCTCCTCGTCATCGAGTGAGCAGCGCCGCACCCATGTTCGACAAGATCCTGATTGCCAACCGGGGCGAAATCGCCCTGCGCATCCTGCGTGCGGCCAAGGAGCTCGGGATCGCCACCGTGGCGGTCCACTCCACCGCCGATGCCGATGCCATGCACGTGCGCCTCGCCGACGAGAGCGTCTGCATCGGCCCGCCGGCGGCGCGCGACAGCTACCTGAACATTCCGTCGATCATCGCCGCCTGCGAGATCACCGGGGCCGACGCCGTCCATCCGGGCTACGGCTTCCTCTCCGAGAATGCGCGCTTCGCCGAGGTGCTGGCTCACCACAATATCGGTTTCATCGGCCCCAAGGCGGAGCACATCCGCATCATGGGCGACAAGATCGAGGCCAAGCGGACCGCCAAGCGGCTGGGAATTCCCTGCGTGCCCGGGTCCGAGGGTGGCGTCGAGGATCCGGAGGAGGCCAAGCGGATCGCCGCCGAGATCGGCTACCCGGTCCTGGTCAAGGCGGCCTCCGGCGGAGGCGGCCGCGGCATGAAGGTCGCCCGGTCCGAGGCCGATCTGGAGCAGGCACTCGGCATGGCTCGCACCGAGGCCAAGGCGGCCTTCGGCGACGACGCGGTCTACCTGGAAAAGTATTTGGAGAAGCCGCGCCACATCGAGGTTCAGGTGCTCGGAGACGGGCGCGGCAAGGCCGTTCACCTCGCCGAGCGCGACTGCTCGCTGCAGCGTCGGCACCAGAAGGTCTGGGAGGAAGGCGGCTCGCCGGCCCTCAACGCCGACATGCGGGCCGAGATCGGCGGCATCTGTGCCCGTGCGATGCAGGAACTGCAATACCTCGGCGCCGGAACCGTGGAGTTCCTCTACGAGGACGGGAAGTTCTACTTCATCGAGATGAACACGCGCATCCAGGTCGAGCATCCCGTCACTGAGATGATCACCGGCATCGACCTGGTGAACGAGCAGATCCGCGTCGCCGCCGGCCTGCCTCTGTCGATGACGCAGGACGAGATCAAGGTGGAGGGGCACGCCATCGAGTGCCGCATCAACGCCGAGCATCCGGCGACCTTCCGTCCCTCGCCGGGCCTCATCACTTACTTCCATCCGCCCGGCGGCCTCGGCGTGCGGGTGGATTCGGCCGTGTTCCAGGGGTATCGCATCCCGCCGAACTACGACTCGTTGATCGGCAAGCTGATCGTGCACGGACGCACGCGCAACGAGTGCCTCATGCGCCTGCGTCGCGCCCTCGACGAGTTCGTGGTCGACGGTGTCGACACCACGCTGCCGCTCTTCCGAACCCTGGTGCGCAATCCGGATGTTCAGAACGGCGAGTACGACATCCACTGGCTCGAGAAGTTCCTGGCCGATGGCGGCCTCGACGAACCGTCGACGCCGTAGGCCCCGGGGGAACAGGGACGGCGCAGACTCGTTCTTCAGCGTCTGCCCAGGCTTGGCGGCAGGTTTGGTCGCCGAGCCGCACTGCAAGGAATACCCCTCCCGTGCGCCTGACCATCCCGCTTCTCGCCGGCCTTCTCCTCGCCGGTCCTGCCCTCGCCCAATCGCCTTCGGGCAATGTCGGACAGCCCGAGCGAGCCGTCCCGCAGGCGGGTGGAACCACCCGCGGGCCCATCGACAACCCCTCGACCCGCGACATGGCGCCGGGCCCGGGCGCGACGACCGCTCCGGTCGGTGAGCGCGGCATGAGCCCCGGCGCCGGCGCGATCGATTCGGCCAAGGGCGGCAACGCGAACGACACCAACCGCGGCGTGCCGAATACCGGAAGCACTTCGGGCGGCCCTGCCCGCTGACTGCGCAACCCTCGACGCCGGGTTTCCCCGGACCGTTCGACCCCGAGCCGGCCCCGAAACGGGCCGGCTTTTTCACGCCTTTGCAAGCCTCACCAGATCATCGTCTCCACATGTGCGTTCACGCACAATCGAATTGCGCGCGAGAGACCTCTGGCGTGAGCTGGATCATCTCTTTCGGCCGGCGCTGGCTGTACGGACTGCCCTGAACTGAGCCGTTCAAACCCCTTTTGCTGATCCATGGGAATGAACGCGTTCCCTTCCAGAGCCGCCGGCTGCGACAGATTGCCAGCAAAGGAACGGCCGGAACGCTTTGATCCGTCATGACTTCTTCCCCCACACCAGCCGGACGGAGACGGAGCGGGCCTTTCGCGCCCCGAAGCCATCTGCCCTGCTGGAGACCGTTTTCCTATCGACCGACCGTCCGAAAGACCGCCATGCGCACCTTCAGCCTTACCTTCGTCGCCGCCTCCCTGATCGCCTCCGCCGCCCTGGCCCAGTCGCCGTCCGGCAATGTCGGCCAGCCCGAGCGGGCGGTTCCGCAGGCCGGCAACACCACTCGCGGCCCGATCGACAATCCGTCGGCCTACGGCGCCTACCGCAATGCCGACGGCCGCACCGACATGGATGTCACCGGTTCGGTCGTCGAGGCGCCCTACACCACCAACCGCGAGGCGATCTTCGAGGATTCCGCGAAGGGTGGTAACGCCGAGCAGCCGAACCGCACCGTTCCGAATCTCGGCACCACCTCGGGTGGCCCGAACTTCTAAGCAGCAGCGCCGTCCGGCATGAGAGGGTGGAACCGGAAGGTTCCGCCCTTTTTCATGGGTTCGAGCCCCGTGCGGCGAGCCTTCCTCTGGCCTTCCGCGCGGCACCGCTTCAAAATCATCCCATGTACGATGGCGACCGCGTCGAGATCACGCCCGAGATCCTGCTGAAGGCGTATGCGGCGGGCATCTTCCCCATGGCGGAAGATGCCGACGATCCGGCCATCTACTGGGTCGAGCCCCGGGCGCGCGGCGTCCTGCCCCTCGATGCCTTCCACGTCGGCAAGCGTCTCGCTCGCACCGTGCGCTCGGACGTCTTCGAGGTTCGAATCGATCAGGATTTCGGGGCGGTCATCGCCGGCTGTGCCGCGCCGCGGGGTGACGCGGAGCGGACTTGGATCAACGGCCGGATTCGCGAGCTCTACGGCGCCCTGTTCGACGCCGGGCACGCTCACACCGTTGAGGTCTTCCTCGACGGTCAGCGGGTCGGCGGTCTCTATGGGGTTTCCCTCGGAGCGGCGTTCTTCGGCGAGAGCATGTTCCACACCGTCCGCGACGCCTCGAAGGTCGCCCTGGTGCATCTGGTGGCCCGTCTGCGCGCGGGCGGCTACCGCCTGGCCGACACGCAATTCGTGACCGACCACCTCACGCAGTTCGGCGCCGAGGAGCTGCCGCGCCACATCTACAAGCGACGCTTGGCCGAGGCGATCAACCTTCCGGCCGATTGGACCGTCTGGCCCGGGGACGGTTCGGTACGCGGGCAACAGGTCCTGGACGCCTTGGCCCGGGACTGAAACGGTCGACCGCATCCTACCGGAAGAGGGCGTCGAAGAGCGTTTGGGGCTGCTGCGGCGGCGGCGCCGGGGCAGGCCCCTCGTTCGACGGGAAGAACTTACGCGACGGCTTCTGCCTGGGCTGGACCGGCACCCCGCGCGGCGCTTCCACATCCACCTGCCCGTTCGGATTCACCTGCTGGGCGGTCCGGGTGGCGTCCTGGCCACTCTTCGGACGCCGGGTCTTTTCCGGCTTCGCCGCCATGGCAGGAACGTCCTCCTGCTCGCGCGCCTCGGCGATCACGTCGGCGCCGCCCTTACAATCGACGAGCCAGACATCGTAGATCGGATGCTCGATGGCGTGCAGGCCGGGGCTCGACGCGAACATCCAGCCGGTGAAGATGCGGCGGTACTTGTTGTCGAGCGTGACCTCGTCGACCTCGAGGAAGCCCGTGGTCTTCGGGCTCTCGGTCGGCGGCCGGCTGTAGCAGACCCGCGGTGTCAGCTGCAGGGCGCCGAACTGAACCGTTTCGTCAACCGCCACCTCGAAGGAGACGATGCGCCCGGTGATCTTGTCGAGGCCCGAGAACACCGCGGTGGGGTTCTTGATCTTGTCGGCGGCGGCCGGAAGGCTGCAGAGGCCGATCGCGACCGACGCGAGGAGGAGACGCTTGACCACGGAGCGAGACGATCCTGCTGTGCTGCGGCTCACGGGCGACCCTCCTCGCAGGCGCCCCGGGCGGGCGCGACGACGCGAGGTCTTCTTAAGCGCGCGAAGATTGGTGGAAAAAGGGCCGGCGCCCGATCGGGCGCCCTGCCCTCAGTTGCCCGGGCTCCAGGGCACGTAGTCGCCGGTGGCGGCGGGGCGCTGGCCGACATTCAGCTGCGAGCCGCGCGGGCGGTAGGCGCCGCTGGTGCCGGTCAGGTTCTCCACATAGGGCTTCTGCCAGGCGCGCGGCGTGTAGTCCTGTTCGCTCGGGGGCACGTCGCCGTTGTGGCAGAGCCAGGCACGCCAGCCCGGGGGCACCTTCGAGGCGTCGGCATACCCGTTGTAGACCACCCAGCGCCGCTCCGTGCCGACGGAACGGTCGATCAGCGCGCCCTGCGCCCGGTAGTAGACGTTGCCGAGATCGTCGGTGCCGACGCGTTGCCCCTTGCGCGCCGTGTAGAGCGCGAGCGACATCGTCTGCCCGTTCCACCAGGTGAAGATCCGCAGGAGCGTGTCCTTGAGAGCCATCGCGTTCGCCTGAATGGGGCGCCCGTGCCCCGCCATCGTGTTCCGGCGCGGACTATGGTGAGGCGCATCCGCGAAGTCCAGTCGCGAGGCGGCACCTGCGACGTGCGGGGCTGGTGCCCCATGCGGCGGAAATCCCACACCCGGCGCCGTTAACCATCCGGGCACCCCATCCGAGCACGGACCCGCCTGTGGGCGGAAAATTTTTCGCGGCTGAATCCGCCAAGCCGAAAGGGCACTTACGGATCCGCCCGCGATATCCACAGGTTTAAGACATGACCCACTACATCTAGCCAGGAACAGGCAGCCGGCACACTAGTTATTGACGTGAGGCCCCCGGCCGGCATACCTTGGGATCATCGCCGAGGCTGTCGCGTCACCGGCGGATCACCGAATTTTCGATATCGATTCTAGCGCTCCGCGGCGTCCGCGGTCGCTCGCCTTCATCATTCTTCGACACGGCGCCGCACTTCTTCAGGCGGCTCGGGAGACAGGTTCCATGCGGTTCGAGCGGCGCCATACTACGGCCGGACAATCCCCCTACGCGACGATCCCCTTTCGCAAGACCCTGAGCGAGATCCGCAACCCGGACGGCTCGACGGTCTTCCGCCTCGATGGGATCGAGGTGCCGGAAAGCTGGTCCCAGGTGGCCAGCGACGTCCTCGCACAGAAGTACTTCCGCAAGGCCGGGGTGCCGGCGGCCCTGAAGAAGGTCGAGGAGAACGACGTGCCGTCGTTCCTGTGGCGCTCGGAGGCGGATCTCGCGGCCCTGGCCGAGCTGCCGGAAGCGGAGCGCTACGTCTCGGAGATCTCCTCGACGCAGGTCTTCGACCGTCTGGCAGGCTGCTGGACTTACTGGGGCTGGAAGGGCGGCTACTTCACTTCCGAGGAGGATGCTTCGGCGTTCCTCGACGAGCTGCGCTTCATGCTTGCGCGCCAGATGGTGGCGCCGAACTCGCCGCAATGGTTCAACACC
>Ga0160428_1002496_pt1 | contig 11080 bp, 8 predicted proteins | sample SolpanmetagenomM_FD_108198 | JGI IMG/M metagenome (GOLD analysis project Ga0160428, IMG submission 108198) | Solar panel surface microbial communities from Lawrence Berkeley National Laboratory, California, USA - M | ecosystem: Engineered > Built environment > Solar panel > Unclassified ...
CTGGACGACGGGGAAGCGGTAGGTGAAGGTTTCGCCGGGCTGGATGCCGGGAAATTCGAGGCCGGGCACGCCGTCCATCGGGTTCGGCAAGATGATGCCGTGCCAGTGCAGGCCGGTCAGCTCAGGCAAATTGTTGGTCACGTTGAGGGTGACGACGTCGCCTTGCTTCCAGTGTAGCACCGGGCCAGGCGTGAGGCCGTTGATGGCGTTGCCCCAATCCTGCGTGCCGGTCTTGTCAACCGCGACACGGTCGAGCCGCAGGTCGAAGCGGTTGCCGCGCAGCACGGGCGGGCCACCGATGCCGCCCTCGACCGCAACGGCCCGTGACGGGGCGCCGGCAGTGGCGACCGCCCCGAGTGCGGCGGCACCCCGGATGAAGTGGCGGCGTGGAAGGTGGGATGTTGGATTGGTTGTCGTCATCGTTCGGCTCTTTCGGAGGCAATCTGGATTGAGCGGTGGGGCTTGTCGGCGGCGGCCTCTAACCGAGGGCGAAGCGGACCGTGGTCGGCTTACCGTTCACCGTGAGCTGCAGCACGGCGGTGATCTTGCCGGACACCGGGGCGCCCAGCTTGCCGGTCAGGCTGTTGCCGTCGCCGGGCTTAAGCGTGATCTCTTCGTGCTTGCCGCCCGCCAGGACCGTCGCCTTTCCACCGATCTGGGCGGCGGGAACCGGTTGCTTGTCCTCGCCCAATACGTAGGCGACCAGCTGGTCGCCATGCACAACCAGTTCGACCCAGTGTTCGCCGCTGCTCTCGGCGACGACGCCGCCATGAACTGCCGCGGGCGGGGCGCCGTGGGCGAAAGCCGACGCGGGGGCGAACAGCAGCGCGAGGGTGAGGGAAGCGATGTGTCGATTCATAGTGATCTCCTGGTCGTGAAAGTTCAGAAGGCTTCGGCGGGCTTCAGCCCATCGGCGCCGGGCTGCATTAGGCGCTCCAGCGGTCTGCCGCCGAGGCGCAGGAACAGAACTGGCGTCAGCAGCGTGTCGAGTAGAGTCGCGCTGACCAGGCCGCCGAAGATGGTGATGGCAACCGGATGCAGGATCTCCTTGCCTGGCGCGTCGGCACCGAGCATGAGCGGCAGCAGCGCGAACCCGGCGGATAGCGCCGTCATGAGCACCGGCGTCAGCCGCTCGAGGCTGCCGCGCACCACCATGTCCGGCCCGAACACTTCGCCCTCGTGCAGGACCAGGTTGATGTAGTGGCTGACCTTCAGGATTCCGTTGCGCGCCGAGATACCGGTCAGCGTGATGAAGCCGACCATGCTGGCGACGGAGAGCGGCTGCCCTGCAATCCATAGCGCCGCGACCGAGCCGATCAGCGCCAATGGCACGTTGCCCATGATGAGCAATGCCAGCGTGGCCGATCGGTAGCGCGAGTAAAGCACGGTGAAAATCATCGCCAGGCTGACCAGGGAAAGCGCGCCGATCAGCTTCGTGGCCTCTTCCTGCGCTTGGAACGTGCCCTCGATCGCCACCGAATATCCCTGCGGCAAGGCGAGCTTGGCGATCTCAGCCCGGATCGCCTCGATGATCCGGCCTTCGCCGGAGCCATCCGTGTTGGCCTGCACGACAATGCGTCGACGGCCGTTCTCGCGAAGCACCTGGTTCGGCCCGTCCGTATCTTCCACGTCGGCGAAGGTCCGTAGCGGCACCCGCCCCTTGGGCGTCTCGATCAGCAGCCCGGCCAAAGCCTCCGTAGTGCGTTCCTGATCGGACAGGCGCAACACCACATCGAAGCGCTTTTGCCCATCCACGACCTGGCTGACCACCTTGCCGTTGCTGAGCTTCTCCAAGCTGTCCGCCAGCGCGGCCGGTGTGACGCCATAGAGAGCGGCCCGGGCGTAGTCGAGGCGAACCTGCAATTGCGGCACGCGAACCTGACGTTCGACCAGCAGGTCCACCAGCCCTGGAATGGTGGCCATCCTGGCTCGCAGATCCTCTGCCAGCCCTCGAAGCGTGTCCAAGTCGTCGCCGTAGAGCTTGACCGCGATGGCGGCGTTCACGCCGGACAGCAGGTGCTCCAGGCGATGTCCGATTGGTTGGCCGATGTTAAACGCGGCCGGCAATACCGCGACCCGGCGGCGTAGATCGGCTAGCACTTCCTCCTTGGGGCGACCGGGCTTCAGGTCCACGTCCATCTCGGTCGAGTGGACGCCCTCGGCATGCTCGTCGAGCTCGGCCCGGCCGACCCGGCGGCCGACGGATTTCACCTCGGGCACGCCCTGGATCAGACGCTCGGCAATGGCCCCCAGGCGGTTGCTCTCGACCAGGCTGATGCCCGGCTGAAACGTCATGCTGACGGTCAGCGTGCCTTCGTTGAAGGGCGGCAGGAATGCGCGGGGCAGAAAACAGGCACCCGCGGCCGCCAGTCCGACCAAGACGGCGGCAATGCCCATCAACGGCGCGAGCTTGTCGAACGACCAACGCAGCAGCCGGGCATCCCAGCGCTTCAGTACGCGGACAAGGGGGCTTTCGCGCTCCGCCAGCCGCTTCATGCTGGGGATCAGGTAGTAGCAGAGCACCGGCGTCACGGTAACGGAGGTCACGAGGCTGCCGAGGATCGAGACGATGTAGGCGACGCCCAACGGCGCGAACAACTTGCCCTCGATACCCTGCAAGGCGAACAGCGGAAGGAACACCAGGACGACGATGATGGTCGCGTAGATGATACCGGACCGCACCTCCCGGCTGGCATCGGCCACCACCTCCAACACCGGGCGGGGGCTGCCTGCTTCCCGGTTCTCCTTTAAGCGTCGAAAGACGTTCTCCACGTCGACCACGGCGTCATCGACAAGCTCGCCGATCGCGATGGCGAGGCCGCCGAGCGTCATGGTGTTGATCGATAGGCCGGAGAGGCGGAACACTAGCACCGTGAACAGGATCGAGATCGGGATCGCCAGCAGCGAGATCGCCGTGGTGCGCACGTTCAGCAGGAAGGCGAACAGGATAACAGCAACGACAATGATCGCGTCGCGTAGTGCGTCCTCGACGTTGCCAATGCTGGCCTCGATGAAGTTGGCTTGGCGGAACAGCACCTGGTCGGCGCGCACGCCTTGCGGCAGCGTGCGACCGAGGTCCTGAAGCGCCGCTTCCACGGCGCGGGTCAGTGGGACGGTGTCGGCGCCGGGCTGCTTCTGGACGGAGAGGATGACGGCGGGCTTGCCACTTGCGCCGGCGTCGCCCCGCTTGAACCGGGCGGCAAAGTCTACCGTGGCGACTTGCCCCAGGGTGATTGCCTGACCGTCCCGCATCGTGACGACAAGGCTGCGGAGATCCTCGATGCGCGTCGTGCGACCAATGTTGCGGACGACGTATTCCGCACGATTCTGATCGACGAAGCCACCGCCGGTGTTGGCGCCGAACTGCTTCACAGCGCGCTCCAGGTCGTCCAACGACACGCCGAGCCGCGCCATTTGCGGCACGTTCGGCGTGACCTGATACTGGCGGACTTCGCCGCCGATCGGGATGACCTGGGCAACCCCTGGGATGGCGAGCAGGCGCGGACGCACCGTGAAGTCGGCCAACTCGCGCACCTGCATGGGAGTGATGCCGGCTTTCTCGTCTGCCGTCATCGCCACGAGCATGATCTCGCCCATAATGGACGTGACCGGTCCCATCTGCGGCACCACGGCCGGCGGAAGCTGCTCGCGTATTGAAGCGATGCGTTCGGCTACTTGTTGACGGTTGCGGTAGAGATCGGTGCCCCAGGCAAACTCGACATAGAGGATCGACAGCCCGACACCGGAGACCGAGCGCACGCGCTCGACGCCCGGCATGCCGTTCATGGCGGTTTCCAGCGGGTAGGTGACGAGCTGCTCCACCTCCTCCGGCGCCATCCCCTCGGCCTCGGTCATCAGGGTGACCGTTGGCCGGTTGAGGTCGGGGAACACGTCCACCGGCATCCGGCTCAGCTCGAAGCTGCCATAGGCGACCAGCACGAAGGCGGCGACGAGCACGAACAGCCGATTGTGGAGACTGCCGTGAACGAGGGCACCGAACAGGCGGTTCATCGAACCTGCCCCAGCAGCTCGGCGCCCTGCACAACGATCCGGGGTGCGGGATCGGCGGGCAGGCCAGACAGAACCAGTACCCGCCCGGCATCCAGCGGACGGACGCGCACGGGACGCGCGACAAAGCGCTCGGCCGAGACGTGGTCCCACACCGCCGGCAGCCCGTTGCCTTGCCGGACAACCGCCGCCCGAGGCAGGGCCACTCCTCTTTCTCTCCCGTCCAGCTCGGCCACGACGGTGACCGGCGACCCCACCGCCAAGCCCGGCGGCGGGTCGTCCACCCGGAACTGCAGCGGGATCGCGCCCTGCCTGAGCGTCAGACCGCGGCCAACGAAAGTCACCGCGAGCTGTGTGCCGTCGGCCGTGATGGCAGACGCCTTCTGCACCTCCCCGGCCAACGACGGATCCGTCAGGATCGCCTCGACCCAGAGGCGGGCGGGATCGACGATCTCGAACAGCACGTCCTTGCTGTCCACCAGGGCACCGACCTGAGCGTTGGCGACGGCCACCAAGCCAGATACCGGCGCGCGTAGCACCTCGGTTCCGGCCAGCGAGGGTGCCAGGGCGGCGCGGCGACGCCGCGCGCCGTCCAGCTCGAGACGGGCCTCGTCGATCTCCTTGCCAGCCACGCTGCCGGCCAGGGCGGAAAGCCGGGCGACCTTCGCTTGAGCGAGCCGGACCGTAGCGTCCAGCTCCGCAATCTGCGCTTGGACACCGCCACGTTCAACGCTACCGACCGAGGGTGTCACAACAGCCAGGACATCGCCTTGCTGCACGCGCTGACCTAGCCGGGCCAGGCCACGTTCACCCACGCCGACCCGGCCGGGCTGGCTCGCCTGGACGCGCCCAGCTGCCTCCGGATCGGCGACGACCTGTCCGATGACCTGAACGGTTCGGGCTGCCTCGTTTTCGACGGCAAGCACGGTACGTATGGCCAGGACACGTTGCGCTTCCTTGGGCATCGACACGCTACCGTCCGGTTGCCGCCTGGGAGCGTCGGTGGCCGCGGGCGCCGCGGGCTCGTCCCCGTCATGGCCAGGATGGGCGAGCGCAGCGCCGGCGACGAGCAATGCTGATAGCAGCGCCATGCCGCCCATTGCCGCCCGCCATCGGCCGCGTGCCTGGAAGACAAGGGTGGTGAATACGCCGAGCAGGAACCCGAACCCGGCGATAATCGGCCCACGTCGGTTCCCAAGTGCCGCTTGCAGCCGCGCCCGGGGTCCCGGCGGGATCGCCGCCGCATGGTCATCGGCCTGCAGGTCGAGACTGGCGTTGAGCAGGTCGGCCTGATCACCGGTAGAGACGGTGAAGACCAGCTCGTGCCGGCCGGGCTGTGCCAACCAGGGCGCGACGAGGCGATACGAGCCGTCGGGCTGCGCTTCGCCGGTCGCGGTTTCGTCGCCTTGCGCTACTTCGATTGCGGCGCCCTCGACGGGCTGGTTCGTGGCGAACCGGTCCAGGTATATGGTCGCCGCCCCATCCCGCATGACAAGCACGAGCTCGAAAAGGTCCGAGTGGGCCTCGGCCCGTGGCGACGCGGTGCCGGGAACGGTCGTCGGAGCCTCGTCGCCGTGCCCGGGATGCGCGGAAGCCATCGGCGCGGTCCACAAGGTGACCAGCACGATCGACAGCAGGCGGAAGCCGATCATGGCAGGATTCCTAAGCTCTGGTTGAGCCGTGAGCGCGCCTGCCGCACGGCGATCTCGGCCCTGCCCTGCGCCACCTCGGCCTCGGTCGTGAGCGCACGCACGCGGATGACGTCGCCCAGACCGATCTGACCGCCGCGGAAGGCTGCTTCTGACAGTCCACGTTGCTGACGCAGAACGGCGGCTCGCTGGCGAGCGGTACCGAGTGCCTGGCGCACCACGTCCAGTTCGAGCCGTGCCCGGGCGGATTGGAGGTCCAACTGGCGCCGGAGGTTCGCGCGCGCAGCCACCGCCTCGGTTAGATCCGCCTCCGCCGCTGCTTGCCTCGGCGCGTTGCGGGCCTCGGTGGCGAAAGGCAGGCGGAACTGCACCCCAATGCGATTGTCATAGAAATTATTCCCGGCTTCCCGCGAGCTGCGCGCGAGCAGCCCGATCTCCGGACTTTCCCGCGTCTGAATGGCCGCTAAACGTTGACCGGCTTCGGCGACGGTCACGGCGCCATCGGCCTCGACGAGCTTGGGATGCAGCGGGACGGCGCTGGCCGCCAGCGGGTCCGGCTCGTTCAACGCGGCAGGATCAGGCTCCAGCCCGGTCAGGGTGCGGTAGGCAAGCCGACCCCCTTCGAGCGTCGCTCGTCGCTCGTTCTGCGCGATCTCCGCCTCCATCCGGTCGAGCCGGGCGGTAAGCAATTCCGTTTCAGCCGCCTCGCGCCCGCGTACCCGCCGGGCGACGTCGGCTTCCAGCGTCCGGGCGTCGCGCAGCCGGGCCTCTGCCCCCGACAGCTCGAGTTGGTTCAGTGCCACCGTCGCAAGCGACTCCCGCACCTCGCCAGCCACGGACAAGCGTTGCGCGCGTTGCTGCGCCGTCAGCCGCGAGAGGTCGGCATCGGCGACACGCCGGCTCGCGGTGCCCTCCCCAGGAATCCAGAGCGGCGTCGCCAGTGAGAGTTCTGCCTCCCGGCCGCCACGCCGGTTGTGCACCCCGTCGGCAACGTATCCGCCACCGAGCGCGGGCGGCCCGGGCGTGACGCTATCAGCCGAGCGCGCCCTCGCGAGCGCCGCGGCTTGGCGGCCCGGCACGCCTGCCAGTTCAGGGCTGCGCTCCCAGGCTCCGGCGATCGCAGCGCGTAGTTGTGCCGCCGCGTGTCCCGGAGCTAATGCCGGCGGCGGCGGGACTGGTCGCGCGCTCGGCAGCGCCGCCCGTTGCCCGGCTGTAGCCTCTTGGCCTGGCGTCTCTGGAGCCGCTCCCGGCACCTGCCCGATGCCAAGGCTGGCATCGGGCAGTGTCAGACCGGGAAGCCCCTGTCGAGCCGGACCCGACGGTGCCGCCGTGGGCAATTGTTGCGGTGGCGCCACGCGAGTGGACCCCGTTCCGGGTATCGCTCGTGCGCCGGGCGAGATGAAGCCCTGTGCTCGGGCCATGCCGGTCAAGACGGTTAGGACCGCGGTCAAAATGACGAGCGATCTCACGTCACGGCGACCACGAACGGTACGGTGCGGACCTGCCCGCCTGCCATGAACTGCAGCCAGAGGAGGTAAGTGCCGGCCTTGGGTGCCCGGACGTGAAGAGTGAGACCGGGCGAGATCGGCCTACCCGGACGCATCGGGGCGCCGCCCGCTTCGGGCATCGACATGCCGGGCGTGCCCGGCATGTCGTGCTTCATGGGCGCGGCAGCCCCACCGGTCTCTTGCGGTGCCGCTGGCGCCGCGTGCGCATGGACATAGGTCAGATCGGCTGCGTCGATGAATACCGCATGCGCTGCGACACCGAGATAGGGCGTGACGTCGGGCGCCCTTACGCCATCGCGGAGAATTTGCAGTGAAAGTGCCGCCTCCTGTCCGGCCTGTAGATCGAGCGCATCGAAACGAACACCGTAACGTCCGTCTGCACCGTCGCGGCCCGTGGGCTGGAGCGCGGCACGGCGGGGCAATGGCGGACCGCCGAGGTTCACCTCGAAGCGTAGAACCTGCTGCCCGAGCCCGGTCGGAACGGCGTCGGTGTAGACATGCCAAATGCCTGCATGCGGGAACGTCATGGGCACGCGGAAATGCCCGTCAGTATCAGGGCGATCGCCGTGCTCGTGCAGGAACGTCGTCATGTCGTAGCTGACGGCGATTACATGCAGACGCTTGCTCAGCTCCACATCGTAGCGGGTGACCGGTCGAGTGCTCCCGAGCGGTGTCATCGTGACGTCGAGAATGCGGGTCGTGGCGGGACCACCGGGCTGGGCCGGCAAGACGGCAAGGGAGCCGGAAACCTTGGCCAATCCGTCCGGGAGAGCATAGGTGCCCGACAGTGCGGCCGGTGGTGAAGCCGCAAGACTGGGCAGCGATCGCACCAGCAGCGCAGGCGCAAGCGCGCCGAGCACAGCGCGTCGTGTCAATTGTAACATCGAGAGGTCCTCGTCTCAGGCCTGCATCGAGGGCAGGCAGCATCCATTCAGCGGAGACGCGAAGCACGAACGGCACTCCGCGGGCGTTGCAGCCCGCCGAGTGGCGGGCCTATCGGATGGAGACGGGTCTAGGTGGCTCTAAGTCGCTAAATGGCGACGCGCCGGCTGATGCATGACGGAGCACAGGCGTCCAACTCTGCGACGCGGCGACGTGCATCGGCACAATAGCGGACGGCAGCACGGCCACGCCGAAGCAAGCGACAGCACACTCGGCCGCCGTGGCACAGCCGGGGCAGTGAGGCGGAGCTTTGGTCGGCCATACGGCGACGTCGCCGCGCGTGATGGTAGATGCCGGCACTGCGGCATGGGTGTGGACAGCCCCATCCGCATGGACGTGTGTGAGCGCCGGTTGGTCCGGGCAGCTAGCGTCCGAAAGGGACGCAAACGCAGGCGCAGACAGCCCGGCCGAGAGGACCAGGATCAGCATCCAGACAAAGCAGCGAAGGCGAGCCACACGCATGGGCAGATAATACGAGATCCGCCAAGTAAGTGTCGAGCGTGGCGAACGCGGGCTCAAACGGTGAGCTTCTCGACCGTGTAGCCTTCGGCGGTGATCGCGTCGGCTATCCGGCTGGGCGAGGCGGTCTCGGTGCGTACGCTGACCCGACCGGCATCGAGATCAATCTCGACCGTCGCCGCCGGATCCACAATGTGGATCGCATCCGTCACGGCTCGCACGCAATGACCACAGGTCATGCCGGATACCTTGAAGTTCTGCATGTCAGTCTCCGAGTTCCGACCATTCCTGGACTTTTCCACAGTGGGAAGGTCAAGATCTATTTGTGGGCTACTCGACTACAGTGAAGCACGTGCGATCGAGCCTACGTGCCGAGCCGGGCTCTTGGGTGAAACGCCCCGAAGCGCTCTACCGCCACCTGAAGCAAGATCAACAAGGATAGGACAATCAGGCTCACTATCGCCGTGGCACATGACCGCAAGCTCTTCGAGGGTGGCACACATCGACGTCAGCTCGTCGATCTTGGTCCGTAGTTCAGCAACGTGCTCGAGCGCGATGCGCTTTACCTCGCGGCTTGGCCTACCGCGATCATGCCAAAGCCCGACCAAGAGTTTGATCCGCTCCATCGACAAGCCGAGATCACGCGCCCGGCGAATGAACCGCAGCGTTTCGACTTCCGCCGGTCCGTAGGTGCGGTAGCCTCCCTCTGTCCGCGCCGCCGTCGGAACCAGCCCGATGCTCTCGTAGTAGCGCACCATCTTGGCACTAACTCCGGATGCTTTTGCCGCCTCACCGATCACCATGCCGGAACTCCTCTTTCATGCAGCATAAAGGTTCCCATGGCTGGAAGGTCAAGGCGCAGCGGTTGCCTCTGCCGCGTGAGTAATTTCCGAGTCTTCCTGGTTGCCTGAAATATCGGCACTGGCAGAGCGTTGGATTGTTGCACGAAAGTCTGGGCGGCCGGTTCAAGGAACTGGCTGAGACCGCGCAAAGACGCAGACCATGAGAACAAAAGACCGCCTTGGGCGCTGCGATAACACTGGAGCACCCCTATTTTGCACGACTTCGTTCTCGCCCCGCTTCTAGGAAATTGCAGCAGCCAGGGCAGCCCTCCCTGATGAAGCGAGGCCCGGCGTGGCTGCCTGCAGCGCGGCGCTACTTCGTGGTGATCGCTGTCGGAAACCTGATGTGGGAGTTTGCGCAGCTCCCACTCTATACGTTGTGGAAGACGGACACCGTCGGACAGATCACCTATGCCGTGTTCCACTGCACGGCCGGTGACGTGCTGATCGCCGGGATAACCTTAGCCGGAAGCCTGTTGCTGCTCGGGACGGCAGAATGGCCCCGCGCGCGCTTCTTTCCAGTCGCGGCGGTAACGTTGATTTCAGGCACGGGCATCACGGCCTACATCGAGCATCTTAGTATCGCACGCGGCATTTGGGCCTACTCGGAGCTAATGCCCATGTTGCCCGGCACGAGCATTGGGCTTTCCCCGCTGGCACAGTGGATCGTCATCCCCGCCCTGGCATTCGTAATCACGCGGGCCATTAGTCCCGCTCGAGGCCTTGACCTTCCCACGATGGGAATCACCACGTCCAAACTTACGCCGGACAGTCTGGCGCGTTCCGATCGGAAATCGTCATGAGCGACCAACAAACGAACCACCCTCAGGCGGAAAAGCGTGGCTGCGGGTGCGGCCAAAGTGTCCCGGCCGGTGTCACCTCAGTCGTGGATTCCGTCTGCGGCATGAAGGTAGATCCAGCAACCTCGAAGCATTGCCATGAGCACGACGGGGTCACCTATCACTTCTGCTGCGGGGGTTGTCGCAGCAAGTTTGCGGCCGACCCAGCGAAGTATCTTCCGTCATCGCAGGCGCCTGCCGATCCAAAGACCACAACGGACCCAGTCTGCGGGATGAAGGTCGATCCTGCGACGTCGAAGCACCACGTCGATCATGGCGGGACGACCTATCATTTCTGCTCGGCAGGCTGTGAGACGAAGTTCGCGGCCGCCCCCGAAAGCTACCTGAAGCCGAAGGCTGCCGAACCCGCGAAGCCCGGCGCTACATACACTTGCCCCATGCACCCGGAGATCCGCCAGATCGGGCCGGGCAGTTGTCCCATCTGCGGCATGGCGCTCGAGCCTGTGGAGATCAGCGCCGAAGCGGTGCCGAACCACGAATTAGCCGACATGTCCCGGCGCTTCTGGATCGGGCTCGTGCTGGCGCTTCCGGTGTTCGTGCTCGAGATGGGCAGCCATGTTCCGTGGCTCGGCCTGGGCAACCTGGTGCCGGAGCAGTGGTCGATCTGGATTCAGTTCGTCCTCTCCACGCCGGTGGTGCTGTGGGCGGGCGGGCCGTTCTTCCAGCGCGGCGTGGCGTCGGTGCGAACGGGCCACCTGAACATGTTCACCCTGATCGCGCTCGGGACGGGGGCAGCCTACCTCTACAGCCTGGTCGCAACCTTTGCCCCCGGCCTGTTTCCGGCCGGGTTCCGCATGATGGGTGGGACGGTC
>Ga0160428_1002498_pt1 | contig 11074 bp, 12 predicted proteins | sample SolpanmetagenomM_FD_108198 | JGI IMG/M metagenome (GOLD analysis project Ga0160428, IMG submission 108198) | Solar panel surface microbial communities from Lawrence Berkeley National Laboratory, California, USA - M | ecosystem: Engineered > Built environment > Solar panel > Unclassified ...
ACCTCCCTGGAGCGCTGCACACTCTGCTGAACACGCCGAATAATGTAGGCTCCTCGGCGATGGGTCTCGAACAAGAGGCGGCTGTTCGGCTTCGCCGTGAGGCGGGCGCGGAGGACCAGTGCGAACGCCTGTGGACACAGGATGTAGCGGTCCTTCCTGCCTCTGAGCTGATCGAAAACGATCTTGCCGGCCGCCAACCTCGATCTTCACCAGTTCGCCCACCCGGATCGCCGTGAACATCAGCAGTTTCAGCATAAGTTCGTGCTGCACTTCGCGGTCGTCCCACACCGCTTTAAAGAACCGGGCCAATGTCTCCGTGGTCAGCAGCTGGGGCTATTTGCGTTCCCGCCTGGGCTTCTTGAGCTTCAATTTATTCCGTGCCTGTTGGCAAACATGAACCAAGTCGTCGTAGCTGAGGTCGTGGCCCGGCGGATTCGCCTTGCCCGCCGGGCCACGACCTCAGATTTCGTCATCGTCTCTGACATGACGCGATCATGCCCGTTGTGAGGGAGCGGTAGCCACCTCAAGCGACCGGAACGGCCAAATAATTTCGCCTTTCGGCATTTTTGCGACGTCAGCAGCGCTCAGGTGTTCGTTCCGGGACCGTGAGACCGCATATCGGCTTTCAGGACACCTGTTTTTGTGAGGGTCGCGCCTGTTCTCCTGGCTGTCCGTCGAGCGGGAGGTTCACTGTCAGTAGCGTTCCCCTTCCAACTTTACTGGTCAGTCTGAGGGTTCCGCCCATCGCCTCCACCAGGTGCCGCGAGACGGTCAGCCCGATGCCGGTGCCGATGTTCTCGTCGGCATTCCGGGCACGTGAGGTGTCTGAGCGGTAGAAACGCTCGAAGACGTGCGGGAGATCGTGCGGAGCGATTCCTTCCCCGGTGTCCTGCACCGTTACCTGGCCGAGTCCGGCATGAATGCCGGTGCTCACCGTGACCCCGCCCTCACTGGTGTGCCGCAGGGCGTTCGAGAGCAGGTTTACCAGTACTTGCGTGAAGCGGTCCAGGTCGGCCAGCACCAAGGCGTCCTGCTGAACGTTTAAAGTCAGGGTCAGCCCTTTATTTCCAAAGGGCCGTTCAAACTGAGTACAGGACACCCGCACCAGGTCGGCCAGGGACGTGGTGCGCAGCGACACCGGAATGACTCCGGCCTCGGCCCGCGTCACCAGGGACAGTTCGTCGGTCAGCCGTTCCAGCCGCCGGATCTCCCGCAGCAGGTCCAGCCCGGCCTCCTCGATCCGGAACACGCCGTCGAGCAGGCCTTCGGTCAGGCCACGCATGCCGGTAAGAGGCGTCCTCAGCTCATGGGCCACCGTGCCGATCAATTCCCGGCGGCGAACTTCTGTCGCTTCCAGCGCCTGCGCCATCAGGTTGAAACTGCTTGTCAGCTCGCCCAGTTCGTCGCGGCCCATCTCCGGCAGTCGCTCGGCATAGTGCCCCGCCGCGATGCGCGTGCTGGCGTGGCTGACCCGCTGGACCGAGCGCAGAATCTGCCGGCTGATGAAAGCACTCACCACCACCGCGATCAGCAGCGTCACGACACTCGCCACGATCAACGCGCTGCCGAACGCGCCGTTGAAGCCCGTGAACAGTTCATGACGCATCTCAGGAATGTCGCGGATACCGAACATCCGCACCATCTGCTCAATGTGCGAACGGTAGAACAGCGGCGCGGTCCACTCGGCGATGACAATCATGGTGGTGGCCGCCAGCGCGATCACCGCCAGATACGACAGCAGCAGCTTCGGGCGCAGCCCCAGCCCGGCGAAGCGGTGTTGCACGCTACTCGGCCCGTCCGAAGCGGTAGCCGACGCCCCGCACCGCGTGCAGGAAACGCGGCGCCTGCCCGGATTCGCCCAGGTGTTTGCGCAGGCTGACCATGTGCACATCCACCACCCGGTCCACGCCTGGGAAGTCCTCGCCCCAAACCTTCTGGATCAGCTCGTTGCGCGTGAAGACCCGCCCTGGCTCCCTGGACAGCGCGTACAGCAGATCGAACTCCAGCGCGCTCAGGTCCAGCGACTGTCCGGCGACACTGACCGTCCGGGTGACCGGGTCGACCCTCAGATCGTCATACGTCACCGCCAGCGGAGCCACCTCTCCGGAGGTCCGGCGCAGGATCGCCTTGACCCGCGCCACCAGTTCACGCGGGCTGAACGGCTTGACCACGTAGTCGTCCGCCCCGAGTTCCAGGCCCAGCACCCGATCGAACTCCTCTCCGCGCGCAGTCAGCAGCAGGATCGGCACGTTCGAGGTGACCCGGACGCGTTTGCAGACGTCCAGGCCGTTCATCTTCGGCAGCATCACGTCGAGCACGATCAGCGCCAGGTCGCCCGCCTCCGCCTGCCGCAGGCCGTCGAGTCCATCGGAAGCCGTGCGCACCGCGAAACCCTCGCGTTCCAGGTAGGCCACCGCGACCTTGCGGACGCTCGGCTCGTCATCCACCACCAGCACCGTCTTCATAGCATCCTCAAGTATGACCAGTGCATTTCCTACGTCCCAGAAGCAGGAATGGTCAAAACAGTACTCCGATGGACCGTGCACTGGCCCAGAGGGCATCGCGAGTGAACGGTCCACTGTGCTTCTGCTGGATGATACCCTGGGCGTCGATGAAGAAGGTTTCCGGGATCCCGCTGACCCCATAGTCGATGGCCACGCTCGACTGCGGATCGAGGACGTTCATGTACGGTGCTGCAAATTCCTTGACGAAAGCGCGCGCCGGATCGGGCCGGTCGGAGAACACCACCCCGACCATGGTCAGGTTGGTCGCCTCGCGCGCGAACTCGCCCAGCAGCGGCGCTTCCTGTCGGCAGGGCACGCACCAGGATGCCCAGAATTTCAAAATGACCGGCCGACCCAGGTAGTTCTTGAGGTCAAACGGTCGGCCATCCAGCGTAACGAGGCTGAACGCTGGCGCAGGCTTTCCAACGAGCGGTGACTTCGGCTCGCCGTTCCCCCGCAGCAGGGCTGTTCCAAAGGCAGCGACCAACAGCGATGCGACCAGCACAGGCAACCAGCGACGCCATGATCCAGACTTCACATCCCGTTGCGTCATCTCAGTCGGGAAGCTGTTCAGGACCGTGGTTCTTGTAGCGCTTGATGAAATCGACGATCTTCGGTTCATCGAAGGCGTCCAGGGTGTACAGGCGGCGCCATGATGTCAGGGCCAGCGCCACCTTCAACTTCGCATTCGGGGCCACGACCGTCTTGTTGGGAAACTGCGCCTGGACCGCTTCGAGCTTGCTGGGGCTGACCTTCAGCAGGTCCGGGTTGTACTGAATCACCACGCCGCCATGCTCGAGGTTGTGCACCAGCGTCTCCTGGTCGATCTCGAAGGTATAGGCACCCCACGGTTTGGGAGACACAGAGTGCGGCCCGCTGGTCGCCGGGAAAGAGTTGTAGGCGACGTGCTGAGCTCCGGCAGCGATGTGTTCCTGGCCCTGGTTGGCGAATCCCTGACCGAGCTGCGATCCCTGGGACGCTGACTTGACTGCCAGCACGCTGCCGACTGCCACGACTGCTGCCGCGACGAGGGGAATCCATGGCGTGCGTGCTGCTCGTTTCACATTGGACTTGCGACCTGCTGTTGTCATATGTTCACCCTAATCGCCCAGTGTTCATCGACAATAAAGCCGATAAACGCGTTCAAGAGGGTGAAAATCGACGGCGACGGTCCACTCGCTTTACCGAAGCTGAACATGGATCAAGCAGCGTGGGTCAATCATCGAGCCTGGACAGATGCGCGGTGACCATAATCGGAGAGCTTAACCGAACGAAGAGGCAGATTTTGGCCATCCGGGGCTCACAAACGTGCTGCCAATACAGCACACTGTGCAACAGAATTCGCAAGGCTGGGAGCCGCATGCCATCAGGATCCCAGCGAACACGAACGTCTCCGCAAGGAGATGCGCTCCAGGTTCTTCCATATCCTGCCGATCTCAAGGCGAACCACAGCGGTTCGTCCACATTTTGTGTTGGAGCATTCTGGGCTTATCGCAGCTGCATCTGGATGAACAGTGCTGATCATCCGTGTCATGTCTCGCAGACAGCAACACCCGTGTGGGTTGTTCACTTCATGTCCACATCGATCGACTCAAATGTGCCTGCGAATCACAAGAGGAATGCGCTCTGAGTCGTCTCTACACGTTGCTGCTCCAAGTCACAGCGGGAATACGCAAAACAGCAGCAAACAGGAACATCGCTTCCCAAGTCTCTCTGAAAGACAGGAACGTTCAGCACTTCTGCGCGGGAATGGCCTGACGCGCCGTACTCCCCCACACCGAGTACGCTGAGTCCGAACAGAATTGACAGATCTCACCAGGGACGAGTCTCGCCGGGGCCTTTGGATTCAACAGCGCCTTGAGGGTGATGAGCTTGACGACTTTACCCGGCTTTCCGTTAACAGGACAGGCGAACAGCGTGGTGTTCATGCTTCACGGTCATTTAAATTACGAGTGGGCCAAAATTTGGCCCTTCGCTCGATTCAACCCTGGAAGGAGACAGTATGGCAACAGCTCGACGCGTGCAGGACATTTACGATCGGCTGGCGAAGCAGTATGACCGGGTGGCCCGAAATCACACGTTGGAAAGTCTTCGATCCGCTTTGTTGTCGCAGGCCCGTGGATTGGTGCTGGAACTCGGGGTTGGCAGTGGCGCGACGTTCAGTCATTACCCACCGACCCTGAGCAGCCTGACTGCGCTCGATGTGAGCAGCACCATGCTGCACGCGGCGCAGATCCTGGCGTTGCCGTTGCCGTTTCCTGTGCGGCTGATGCAGAGCGATTTTCAGACCCTTCCTTTCAGCGACCAGAGTTTCGATACGGTCGTCAGCTCACTGGCGTTTTGCGGCATTCCCGACCCCGCGTGTCTCTTCGCGGACGTCCGACGTGTCCTGAAGCCAGGTGGGCAGCTGCTGGCACTGGAACACGTTCGCCCACCGAACAGGCTTCTGGGGACCGTGAGCGATCTGATTGATCCGCTGTTCGATCAGGGAATCGGGTGCCATCCCAACAGACGCACGCCCGCTCTTCTTCAGGCTGCCGGTTTCGAGGTGCGCCTGCAAGACCGGCGGCTGGGCGGGATCCTCGTCTCTCTGGTGGCCATTCCGACAGCCCTGGAATCTGCGGGGCGTTGAGCACCGGGCCGATCATGAAAGCCCGGATCGGCATGCACATGACGCTGCCGTTCGGGCGAGAACGTAGCCACCGCGGTTCCGAGCTCAAAGCAGAACTCGGGCCGGCCAATGTCCGGTCCCGGTGGCCGTCAACCTGGTGATTTCACGTCTCAGCACCCGAGTGTCATTTGGTCCAGGAGGCCCCTCCGTCCAGTGATCGGTACACCCGCCCGCTCTCGGCGGCGACGTAGAGCTTCCGCTCGTCCGCCGGATCGGACGTCACCAGGAGGGCGCCCTCCGGAAGCTTCAGGTTCTCCCACGTTGCACCTTTGTCGCGGGAGCGGGCCACTCCGGTGGGTCCGGCCAGGTACACGTCGCCGCTGACCGGATGAACGTCCAGGCCTGACATCGCGGCCTGAGGAGCGTCACTGGCGCGCTGCCAGGATGTGCCGTTGTCCGAGACGATCAGGCCGTCCTGCATGCTCAGTGCGTAGAGTCGGGGGAACGCCCCTGGGCCGGCGGCCAGCGTCATGGCCCCGGCAGTCGCCGCCGAGACGAACTGCCAGTCCCGGTGGTTCTGACTCCGGTAGAGTCCGCGCCCGGCGATGTTGGCGTACCAGGCTCCCTGCGTGGCGGCAAACCCGTGGATGTCTGTCCCTGGCAGGTTGCCGAAACTCAGGTCCTGCCAGCTGACGCCACCGTCCCGGCTGGTCTTGAACACGTCGTGGCCGGCGAGGATCAACTGTCCCGAGCGGCTGGACAGGGCCATGGCGTCCCCGCCACCGTCGGACTTCGACCAGGTCCTGCCACCGTCGGCGCTGACTGAGACGCCCTCGTGCTGGCCGTAGAGCAGCCGTCCGTCCGGGAGCAGCAGCAAGGAGTGAAAGTCGCCGCTCAGCAGGCTCGGGGCGGCCGATCGGCCCTGGAGCTGCCACCAGCCCGCGGCGCCCAGCAGCACGGCAGCGCCGATACCGGCCATCAGCAGGGAGGCGCGGCGTGGCCGTGCTCCGGAGGCAGACGATTCTTTCGTTGTCACCTCAGTCCTGCACTACAGCGGCGACCGAAGGTGCAGCTGGGCTCGGCTCTTTGTTCACTCCAGCGCTGTTCATGCCGCCCATGCTCTTCATCATCAGAAGCATCGAGAGCGGACACACGGCGCTCAGCAGGTAGGGGAGCGCCGCCCTGGCCACACCCGGCGAGACCAGCACAAACAAACCTGCCGCCACGACCATCAGTCCGGCCACGACCTTCCAGTTGATACACATTCCGAACAGTTTCATAACGTTCTCCTTCGGCCGACGACACCTTACTCCTGATGTTTAAGGTACGGCCCGGATGTTCACGGGAGATAAACTCAGTCGAGAAAGAGGACAGGCGTATAGGACGTCGTATTATCGGGTTTTTACCGACGACCAGACGCCTGTGTTTACCAAAGCTGAACAGGGCCACATGGCCAGCGAGTCTGCTGGCGTGACGTCCGTCCGTTTTGTCTCTGCTGGACGACGCTCCACTGCCCTGATCCGGTTGCAGCGTTCCGGGGATCGGGTTTACAGAAGCTGAATCGGAGGGCGTTACGCTGTAGGTCATCGCGGGCTTGCAGCTGCCCGGCGGCGCCAAAGGACGGTAGAACATGACGGAGATTCTGGGTTGCGGCGGCGGAGCCATGCTGCTGAGCGTGCTGCTGTGGCTGGGAGTGATCGGTGGCGTGGTGTATCTGGTGACGCGCCTGGGCCGGGAAGAGCGTCCACTCATCCGGGCAGGCGACGCCTGGGAGCTGGCCCGCACCCGTTATGCCCGGGGTGAGATCACCGCCGAGGAACTGGACCTCCTGGGCCTCCGGTTGCAGGCTGATTGACAGTCAGCTACATTCAATGTACTTTCGTGTCCATGGCACGACTCTATGAGACTTGGGAGCTCATGCGCGCCGGCGACGCCGCCCGCTACCTCCGAATGTCCAAAGACGGCGTGCGCAAAGCCAGTGTCGAGGGCCGCCTCCCTCATACTGTCAGCGCCTCCGGACAGCGCATCTACCACCGCCGTGATCTCGACGCCTACCTCGGCCGCACCGAGCCTGAAGCGCAGCGTCGACCCCGCGTCGAAGCCTGGTACACCCGCGTGTCCGGCAGCATCGGACAAGAATCGAGCCTCGAAGCTCAGGAACAGGACCTTCGCCGTACCTCCAGTGGTCCGTTGTTTCGCGTCTATCGGGACAAAGGCAGCGGTCTGAACGAACGCCGCGCCGGACTCACCCGCCTGCTGCAGGACGCGCAGGAAGGCCGGTTCACCGTGGTGCGCGTCACCCATAAAGACCGGCTGTCCCGCTTCGGCGTGTTGTACCTTGAACAACTGCTGGCCATGTCGGACGTCAAGCTGGATGTCGTGAACGAACGAAGTTCGTTCAGCGGGCACGAAGAGCTGATGCAGGATTTCATGTCGCTGCTCGCGTCCTTCTCCGGTCGCTTCTACCGCCTGCGATCCCGTGAACACCAGCAGAAGTTGCTGAACCGTGCCGGTGAAGTGCTGGAACAGACCGAGGAGACGCCCGAGGCAGCTACCGAGTGAAACTGACCCGGACGGTCTCCACGCCGCTGCGACCGTCAGACCCGGTGGACAGGTCCACCGGGGAACTGATCGACATGGCAGTGTTCGAGGACCGCTGCCGTTGGCTGCTCGACCTGACCGGTGAGATCTTCAACGCCACAGCGCCGTCCTGGTGGAACGCAGGGTCCCTGCACGCATTGGGTACGGGGGTCGATGCGACTGGAAAGGCCCTCCCAGCCTGGGGATTCGTCGCAGCCGACCGGCTCGGCTGGGCGCTGAAGATTCCAGCGGGCCTCTACCTGCCAGACCGGGCAAAGCGCGGCATTCTGGTGCGGCTGATGAGCGTCTTCCGCGCCAGGCGCGAAGAAGCACCGCTGCTGGACGCGATGCTGCCGCTGGTTGACCCTCTGGGCGAGTACGACGCCACGGCTCTCCGCGCGACATCGGCAGGACAATGGGCGACGCATGTGCAGTTCAGTCGTCTCGCTCGGTCCATCACCCGCTACCGGAAAGAACACCACCGGGATCCGCCCTGTCTGAGCGAGCTGTTCAGCGCGCCGACGGTCAGCAACCCAGTGTTCCCGCTCTCCGCCTGCGATAAACAACTCGCCGTGATGACCAGGGAAGATGACGCGCTGGTTCTGACCCTGAAACTGCCGCTGGTCCCACGGCCAAAGACCAGGAAGGACTGGGGAGTGCATCAGGTCAGGCTGATTATCCCGGCGTTCCGCCGAGATGTTCATGACTGGAGTCTGCCTGACCTGCGCATCCAGGCGGGAAAGCTGATCTTCAGCACGGCCTCAACGATGAAGCCGGTTGACGCTCTTGAATCGGACGTGGTGGTCGGCGTGGACTGGTCACCATCGAGCCTGCTGTGCGCCGGAGTCGTCCGAAAGGATGAGAGCGGACTGGTCACGGACGGGAACGCGTCCGGCTTCAATGATCACGGGATGCTGTCGAAACTCCTGAGATTGCAGCGAGAGGAGGAACACACCCGGCGCAGGGCGAAGCATCACGCCCGCCTGCTGGAGAAGCGAGAGGACCCTATGACCCGGCAGCATCAGGACGTACTGAACGCGCAGCAATCCCGGTTGTCGCTGAAGCGGGTCCGGTTGGGCCGGGCCCTGGCCTGGCAGGGGGCCAATCACCTGGTAAACCTGGCGCTGGCTTCAGGCGCAGGGCTGATCGCGTTCGAAGATCTGAGGGACCTGGACACCCGCGGGCGGGGGGTATTTCAGAACAACCGCAGCGCGCAGTCCGTCCGCGGACTGCTGTACTCTTGCACCGAGCAGGCGGCGATGCGGCACGGCATTGAGGTGGTGCAGGTCCCTGCGCGTGGCACGTCCGCGCGCTGCCCAGGGTGCGACGGAGCACTGGAACGCCCAGAGGGGTATCACTCGGCCAGGTGTGAACCCTGCAACCTGAGCGGAAATCGGGACGTGGTTGCGTGCGTGAACATTGCCAAGCGGGGGCTGCTGGGCCGGACCAGGATCGCCCGGCCGAAGGGACGTCCGAAGCGCATCCGGGTGACCCTGCATGTACCGGTCACGGTGAAGGCTGAGAGAAAACCTGTTTCCCGGACCATCCGACAGAAGCGTACCCGGTCGATGTTGATTCCCGGACAGCGCGTCCGGCGGGACCGGGCGGGCAACCGGACTCAGAGCAAACACAGTCGTCTGCCTGCACGAGCGTCGTTGCGGGGTCAGGTGGAGCGCACACCATTGAGTGTGACTGGCAACCTGATGAACAGAACACCCTCAGGCCTTCCGAGCAGTGCCGTTCCAGACGGTGTCCTCGTCGAAGTCTAGGGGTTTTCTAGACGCTTGAGCGCGGCTGATTCACGCTGGAAGCTGGTCCGGTCCATGGTTGTGGTGCTGCTCGGTCTGGGCTGGGCTTCCGGGGCGCTCGCTCACACCTTCCTGGTCAACACCGACCCCCGGCCTGGAACGCGTTTCACCGCCGCGCCGCAGGTGGTGTCGATGCAGTTCAGCGCGGCGGTGGACCGGCGCGGGGCCACCGTCTCGGTGCAGAAGGTCGGTTCCCCGGCGGTCCGGCTCGACCTGTTGCGTCCCGGTACGGGTGGGCAGACCCTGATCGCCCCCCTGCCTGTCCTGAGGCCGGGAGTCTTCGTGGTGTCCTGGGCCGTCATGTCCGACGATGGTCACCCGTCCAGAGGGACGTTCGCGTTTGCGGTCGGCTCTACAGGCGTGGTGCCCGTGCTGAGCGACAATCCTGACCGGGTGCCGCTGTCCTTTGCCGCTGAGAGCGCACTGTTGCTGCTCGGGTTGACCCTGGCGCTCGGTGGGTGGGTCAGCGAACGCTTTATCTGGACTGCACGGGTCCAGCCAGCCGCGCTGATCGGCACTGGGGCGTCGCTCGGCATCCTGGGCAGCCTGTGGCGCATCGTCCTCCAGGTCTCTGGTCCCGGTGGCCTCACCTGGCTGGCAGGCCGCCCCGACGCTCTGTCGCTGCTGATCCTGCTGGCGTTCCTGCTGGGCGCGGTGATGGCCAGGCCGTACTGGCGGCGCTGGGCGGGACTGCCCCTGGGACTCGCTGCGCTGGGCATGGCCCTGCAGGGGCATCTGGGAACGACCGGAACATTCTGGTCCACCCCGCTGGGCATGGCGCACCTGCTGCTTGCCGTCCTCTGGATCGGTACGCTCCTTCACCTCGCTCAGGTGCTGTGGTCGGTCAGGACTGAAGCCTGGACGAGGGAACTGGCCCTCGGGTTGGGCCGCTACGCCATGCTGGCTGCCTGGACGGTGGGACCGTTGATGGTGCTGGGCCTGCTTCTCGCCTGGTCCCAGTTTGCCGTGGTGCAGGAACTCTGGACCACCGGCTACGGCCAACTGCTGCTGTTCAAGGTGGGGGGGTAGCGCTGGCCCTGGGTCTGGCCTTACTGGCCCGCCGGAGGGCGCGTCAATCACAGGAGCCTCGTGGTCCCCGCCTGCTGAGCCTGTTGCGGCTGGAGGGGGCAGCGCTGATGCTGGTGCTGCTGGTGACTGCCGGACTGGTCAACGCCACCCCTCCGCAGGCCCTGACGGCGGCCAGCGTCCTGAGTGCGCCGCCGCCCAGCGGTTCCGCCGTGCGTGCGGCAGCTGCCGCCGGATTCCTCAGGATCTACCTCACCGCGTTCGCTGGAACGGTGCGGGTACAGGTCGCGCGGCCTGATGGCACGCCGGGGCAGGCGAACGGCCTTCAGCTGCAGGAGACGCGTCCCGCTGGTACCGTCACGCTGAGGATCCAGACCTGCGGACGTGGCTGTGTACAGGCCCCATTCGACTGGCAGTCTGGTCTGACGACATTGAATGTCCAGGCCAGCGACCCGGAGTGGCAGGGCGGCAACGCGAAACTTGAGGTTCACTGGCCGCCCGGCCCGGATCAATCGGCCCGCCTGGTCCGGGTGGTCAACACGATG
>Ga0160428_1002499_pt1 | contig 11073 bp, 7 predicted proteins | sample SolpanmetagenomM_FD_108198 | JGI IMG/M metagenome (GOLD analysis project Ga0160428, IMG submission 108198) | Solar panel surface microbial communities from Lawrence Berkeley National Laboratory, California, USA - M | ecosystem: Engineered > Built environment > Solar panel > Unclassified ...
ACGGGCGACACCCTGTTCGCCGGCGGGCCGGGCGCCACGGGCCGCTCGTTCTCCGACTTCGGCACCATCGTGGCCTCGATCCGCGACGTGCTGCTGGAGCTGCCCGCCGAGACGCGCGTGCACACCGGCCACGGCGGGGACACCACGATCGGCGACGAGGCCCCGCACCTGCAGGAGTGGATCGACCGCGGGCACTGACCGGGCCGGTGGACCACGCCGGCCCGCCGCGGCTCGTGGGCGGGGCCGACCTCGGACCCGCAGGACCGGACGCCGAGGCCCCGGCCCCCTCGACCCCTACGCGAGCCTGCCCCGCCGCGGGCGGCGGGGAGCGGCCGGCGCGTCGGGCCGCAGGACGTCAGCACCGCCGGCCGCCGGGCGGGCCGCGGCGCCGGCGCTGTCGCGGACGACCAGCGGCGGGCGCACGACGGACCGCGTCGCCCGGAGGTCCCCGGCGAGGCGGTCCTCCAGGAGGGCGAAGGCGCGGCGCCCCAGGTCCTGGAAGTCCTGGAACACGGTGGTCAGCGCGGGCCGCCACACCCGGGCCAGCGGGTGGTCGTCGAAGCCGACCACGCTGACGTCCTGCGGCACCCGCACGCCGCTGTCGAACAACCCGGTGATGACCCCCATGGCGACCTCGTCGTTGCCGCAGAACACCGCGCTGACGTCCTCGCGGCGCGCCAGGGCCGCACCGATGGCGACGGCGTCCGTGGCGTCGAAGGACGGGGCGGGGATGAGCGCGGGGACGGGCGCTCCCGCGGCCTCCAGGGCGGCGCGCCACCCCGTCGTGCGGCTGTCCTCGGCGCGGGAGGGCGGCACGGTGACGTGGTGCACCGTCGGGTGCCCCAGCTCGAGCAGGTGCGTGACGAGCTCGGCGGCGGCTGCCGCCTCGTCGAGCAGGGCCTGGGGGTGCTCGCCCGTGACCTCCCCGGAGACGGCGACGACGGCCAGGTGCCGCGGCAGCGCCTCGAGGACCGCGACGCCGATGGGGTCGAAGTTGAGCACGATGACGCCCGCCAGCGTCTGTCCCAGGACGTGCTCGACCACGCGCTCGACCTCGCCGGGCTCGCGCGTCTCCACCACCGAGATGACGACGAGGTAGCCGGCCGTGCGAGCGGCGTTCTCGATGCCGCTCAGGGTCATCGAGTACCCGTGGATGGCCGTGCGCGACGTGAGCACGCCGATCACGTCGGCCTTGCCGGAGACCAGGGCCCGGGCCGTGCGGTTGGGGCGGTAGTCCAGCTCCTCGATGGCCTCCTGCACGCGGCGGCGACGCTCCGGGCTGACCCGCGCGGCGCCCGTGAGCACCCGCGAGACCGTCGGCACCGACACCCCGGCCAGCCGCGCCACGTCGCCGATCCGCGCGGGGCGCGGGGCGGGCGACCGACCGTCCCCGGGTCCACCGCCGCGCGCAGCAGCGGGCGCCGGCTGGTCCGCGCTCTCGGCGCTCACCTCGGGCTCGGCGGGTGGTGCAGGGGTTCCAGCACGAGCCCGGCCAGCTCGGGGCCGGCGCCGCGGGGGACGTCGAGGAGCAGGTGGGTCGCGGCCCGCGACGTGTCCAGGGCGACGGAGACCTCGACGACGTGGTCCCAGTGGTGGGTGTGCCCCACGGCCACCTCGACGGCCTCCCCCACCGGCCCCGCCCCGTCGACGGCCTGCACGCGCAGCCGGCGCGTCACCACGTCGGCGTTGTACTCGTGCCCGCTCAGCCGGTCGGCGTTGCTGACGAAGCACGTCAGCAGGTGCTCCCCTGCGGGCAGCTCGACCGGCACGTGGGCCGCGCCGCCGTCGGCGCCGGCCCGCCACCCCGTGACCCGGGCGGCCCGTCCTGTGGCGGCCGGGGTCAGGCGGGCGGGGCCCTCCAGCCGGGCGGCGGCGGCGGTCACGACGTCCGCGGACCCCCCCGCCGGGGGCGCCTCGACCGAGAGGTGGTGCACGCGCGCGCCCCGGGACCCGGCCGCGACGACGACCTCGCTGATGCCGAGGGGCAGGGTCGCCACCGCCTCGAAGACTCCGGACGTCCTGCGCCGCAGAGGAAGGCGGCGGCCCGCCACGCGGACCTCCACGACCGCGTCCGCGTCGGGACCACCGTCGAGCGCGTCGGCCGCGACCTCGAGCCGGTGCGCACCGCGGCGGACCGCGCCCACGAAGGAGGTGAGCTCCGCTCCCGCAGGCAGCACCGCGCTTCCCGGACCGCTGAGCGCAGCGTGGTGCTCGACGACGGCACCGGGTCCGCGCCGCGCGAAGACGGCGTCCAGCCGCAGCGGTCCGGCGGGGGTCAGGGCACGGACCTCGAGGCGGTCCACCGACACCTCCGGACCTCCCCCTCCGTCGACGCCGCTGAAGCGCAGGCGGTGGTGACCGCCCTGCAGCTCGACCTCGTGGTCGTGGCGAGCAGCGTAGGAGCGGGTCAGCGTGGGCGCCAGCTCCAGCACCTCCCGCGGACCGTCGTCGACCTGCAGCGCGAGGCGTGCGGGCTGCGCGTCGGTGCCGTGCAGCAGACCGAGGCGGTACCGGCCGTCGGCGGGGACGTCGACGTCGAACTCGATCCACGAGCCGGGGTGCGTGAAGCCGCTGACGGCCTCGCGCCCCCAGCCGGCGTAGTCCTGCCAGTCCTCCCCGTGGCGCCGGACGCCCACCTCCGCGACGCGCGCGGCGGCCGTGTCGACGTGCGTGCTCCACGGTGCCGGGCGGGCCGGGGCGCCGCCCCCGTCGGGGGTCACGTCGACGCGCAGGACGGTGCTCGCCGCACCCGCCGGCAGCAGGACGTCGAGCGGGCCCGCACCCTCCAGCTTCCGGACCTCGTCCGCGAGCACCTCGGGGGCGCTGACCTCGCCCGCGCAGCCCGACCACACCAGCCGGCTCGTGCGGACCCGGACCCGGCCCTCCCAGCCGTGCGCGGCCGCGTCGTGCAGGCGCAACCGCACGGCGTCGCGACCCCCACCGACCAGCACGCACGCGTGACGCGCCTCGACGTCGGTCGCCGCCAGGGCCCGCAGCGAGTCGCGCACCACGGGGTGGGGCACGTCGACGTGCACGGTCTCTCCCCGCAGACCCGCGTACCAGTGCAGCAGCCACCAGCCCGCGTTCGCCTGCTGCTGCCCGACGGCGTGGTCGTCGAGGTTCCCGGCCATCGTCCAGTAGGCCAGGTCGGCGTCCACCTTGGTCGTCTCGAACATCTCCAGCCACTGCAGCAGCTGGGCGGGCACGGACATGTCGCGCCGGTTGGCGTACTCGTCGACGTTCACCGGCAGCGGTCCGATCCCGAGCTCGCGCTCCAGCGCACGGAAGTGCCGGTAGTGGGCCGGGTAGGACTCCAGCGAGGAGGGTTGCAGCTCGTGCCAGCTCACGACGTCGGGCAGCACGTCGTGCTCCCGGCAGTGCGCGAGGAAGTCGCGGACCCGCTGCGGGTGGAACCGCGCCTCGTTGGGTCCGGCGACGCGGGCCTCCGGATCCACCTCGCGGACGGCCCGGACGATCGTCGTCCAGTCCTCCAGGAACCGCTCCCGGTCCCCGCCCTCCCAGTCCGGGTACCAGATCCAGTCCCCCTCGTTGAAGGGGACCCACGTGAACCGTCCACGGTCGTCGCGAGCGCTGACCGCCCGCACGGCGTCCTGGACCACGCCACGGTAGGCCGCCGTCCCCACCTGCTCGTAGGGCCACTGCCGCAGGGCGTCCTGCAGGTAGACGAGCATCTCGCCGCCGCCCGCGGCGAAGTAGGAGTCCGCCAGCTCCAGCGCGTCCCCGCCGGGGTGCTGCAGGCCCCCCGGGGCCTTCTGCGCCATGGTGCGGGGCGCGGCTCCGCTGACCAGTGCCGCCGAGGGGACCCCCGGCTCCGCCAGCCCGTAGAGCATGCCGCTCGCTCCCCCGTGCACGGCGCCCGTCGACGTGGCGAGGTGGACGTCGACGTCGGCCACGGGAGGCCGGGCGCTCAGGCGCAGCACGCGCGCCGCGGTCGGGGCCGACGTCGCGACGACGGTCAGCACCCCGCGGGCGGAGTCCCAGCTGAACCGCCACGGTTCCAGCCGCGTCGGGAACACGGTCCGCACGTCGAGCTCACCACCCGCGAAGCGGGGCAGGGGCACCTCCACGCGCTGCGACGCCCCGCGGCGCCGCCACAGGGTCAGGTGGGACGCGTCCTCGCCGTCGAGGGCGAGGGCGACCCACGGCGCGTCCCACTGCTCGACGCCCAGCGGCCACGACGCCTGCGCCGCAGGCAGTCCGGTGCGCAGGCGCTTGTGCGCGGCGACGGCCTCGGCCACGAGGACCCGCTGCGCGACGGTCATGCGGTCGAGGTGGCCCGACAGGTACAGGCGTCCGAGCAGTCCCGTGCAGAGGGTGAAGGCCGCCTCCTCCTCGTCCATCTCCGGCTGCGGGTAGGCCCAGTTGGCGGCCTGCTCCGGCAGGATGCTCAGCGGGGCGGCCGCGGCGATCGGCGGGTACGCCTGCGGGTCCTGCTGGTCGCTCGTCGACTGCAGCTGCAGGCGCGAGAGCATCGCCGCGTCGGCACGCATCGCCCCGGACGCGCAGTTCTCCAGCACGACGCCGGGGTGGCGGTCCAGGACCCCGTCCAGCCAGCGCAGCAGCGCCCGCTGGTGCTGCAGGAGAGCGTCCCCCGCGCTGGTGGCCCCCACGTCCGAACCCGGCGAGGGGTTGATGTTGTGGTCGAGCTTGAAGTACTCGACACCCAGCTCGTCCACGAGGCGGTCGACCACCTCGTCCAGGTGGGCCGTGGCCGCCGGGTGGCGCAGGTCGAGGTGGTGGCGGCCGTGCTCGACGAGGCGTTCCCCGCCGCGCTGCAGGAACGCGGCGTCGGGGAGCCGACGGGCGACGGCGGTGTCGACGCCGACGGCCTCGGGTTCCAGCCACAGACCGGGGCGCATGTCCCGGTCCCGGATGCGCTGCAGCACCTCCTGGATGCCGCGCGGGAACCGGGTCGTGGCCGGCTGCCACTCCCCCACGCCGAACCACCAGTCGGCCCCGTCGTCGTACCAGCCCGCGTCGATGCAGAAGACCTCCGCGCCCGCCTCCGCGGCGGCGTCGACGAGCGGGAGCAGGACCTCGGTCGACGGGTCACCCATGAGGGTGTTCATGTAGTCGTTGTAGACGACGGCGAGCTCGCGGTTGTCGCGGTGGTCGCGGCGGGTGCGGCGGCGGTGGGTCGTCAGGGCCGCGACGACGGCGCCGAGGTCCTCGCCGGCCGCCACGACCACCGGGACGCTGCGGAACTCCTGCCCCGCCTCCAGGCGCACGGACCACCCGTGGTCGCTGTCGGTCGGTCCCGACAGGGCCAGGTGCACCCCGGCCTCGGCCTCCGCGAGCTCCCAGCGCCAGGAGCCGTTGTGCTCCACGGCCCAGGCCAGGGCTCCGCCGGTGCCCTCGAGGACGCCCGTGGGCAGCACCCGGCCCGTGGACCAGTTGCCGGTCGAGGCGAAGGCGAGGCAGCCGCGGGCGCCTCCCTCGTGCGAGGCCAGGCGCAGCTCGGGCAGGCCCGCCTCCCGCAGGGACCGCGTCCGCCAGCGCCCCTCCCCGACCCAGTCGCTCGGCGCCCAGGACAGCAGGGTCTGCCCGGGGTCGTCCGACCCGCCCGACCCCAGCGCCGTCTGCAGGGCCAGCGTCGCCAGCGACAGCAGCGTGCGGGGGCGCACCGGTGCCTCCTGCGGGGACCCGTTGGTCACCAGGACCTGCACGCGCACGGCCGCGACGCCGTCGAGCAGCTCCAGGCGCAGAGCGGTCCGGAGGTGCCCGCCCTCCTCCTGCTGGTGCACCGTGACGACGCGCACCCCGTCCTCGTGGACGTCCTCGTGGCGCGCGTACCTCATGCGCCGGCTGACGACGCCGCCCGTCAGGCGGTCCAGGGGCGGGGCGTGGCCCGCGTCGACCGTGACCAGCTCGACCGCCGGCTGCCCGGGCGGCAGGTCGCGCGCGCGTCCTCGCAGCCCCAGGCGGTGGACCCGCACGGGGCTCGCGGTGTCGTGGGCGAGGACGAGGTCGAGGACGTCGTTGCCCGCCTCGATGAACTGCTCGGTCGCGGGGTCCGCGGTCACGGGGTGCTCCTCGGGCGTGGGGGTCGGCGGGGCGGGTCGCGCGCAGGGGGTGGTCGCCGGGTTCACTTGACGGCGCCGGCCGTGATCCCCTCGACGATCCGGCGCTGGGCCACGACGAAGACGACGAGCATGGGCAGGCTCATGAGCACGACGTAGGCGAGAATGAGGTTCCAGTTGTTGGTGTAGCTCCCCGACGACGCCACCTGGTAGAGGTTCAGCGGCAGGGTGGACACCGATCCTCCGCCCAGGACGAAGAAGGCGAAGAACACCTCGTTCCAGACCGAGAGCGTCACCAGGATGGTCGCGGTCGCCAGCACCGGCCGCAGCATCGGCAGGATGATGAGGAGGAACACCTGCAGAGGCCGGGCGCCGTCCAGGCGTCCCGCCTCCTCCAGCTCCAGGGGGATCGTGCGGATGAACCCCGTGACGAAGAAGACGACGCTGGCCATGAACATGCCGCAGTAGACGCCGACCATCCCGGGCACGGTCCCCTGCAGGCCCAGGTTCTTCAGCGTCAGCACCGTGGTGATGACGGCCGAGGGCAGCACGATCCCGCTGATGCCGACCGCGTACAGGACCGCCATGACCCGCCCCGAGCGGCGCGCCAGCACCCAGGAGGCCAGCGAACCGACGACGAGCAGGAGGAGCACCGCGGGGACGGTCACCAGGAGGCTGCCGGCCAGGCCCCGGAGCACCTGGCCCTGGCTGAGCGCCTGGGAGTAGTTCTCGAGGAGGTTCCAGGTCCCCGGCAGGCTCAGGTCGGGCGCCTGGGCGTCGCCCAGCGTCTTCGCGGAGGTGATGACCACGAGCCACAGCGGGATGCCGATGACCGTGGCGGTGACGACCACGACGGCGACGGCGTGCACCCGGCGCAGCCAGGGGCGACGGGACGTGCCCGCTCCGGAGGGTCCGCTCCCCCGCCCACCGTCGGGGACCAGGGTGGCGGCGGGTGTGGCGACGATGCTCACAGGACGTCCTCTCGGCGGCGCAGGAAGGTGATGACGGGGACGGCCAGCACCACCACGGTCAGGAAGAGGACGAGGCTCATGGTGGTCGCCTGGGCGTAGAGGCCCTGGCCGAACGTGCGGAAGATGAAGATGTTGAGCAGCTGCGTCGTCTGCGCGGGACCCCCCGTGGTCGTCGCCTGGACCGTGTCGAAGCCGCTCATCGACCCCAGCAGCGCGGTGGCCACGTTGAAGGTGATGGCCGGGGCCAGGAGCGGGAAGCGGACGCTGCGCAGCGTCCGCCACCAGGAGGCACCGTCGATCTTCGCCGCCTCCAGCACGTCGGTCGGCATGGTCTTCAGCCCGGCGAGGAAGACGAGCATGCTCAGACCCATCCACTTCCAGGCCTGGACGAGGGAGACCACGACGATCGTCCACGTCGTGCTGCCCAGCCAGGCGATGGAGACGTCGTGCCCCACGAGGGCGCCGAGGATCTGGTTGAGGGCCCCCTGGGGCTTGAGCAGCGCCTGGAAGATGTAGCCCACGGCCAGCGGCGAGAGCAGGACGGGGACGAAGAAGAATGTCCTCGCCGTCCGGTTGATCCGGCCGTCGCCCTCCAGGAACAGCGCCAGCACTAACCCGAAGAAGTTCTGCAGGAACGCGACGAGCACGGCCCACACCAGCGTGATGCGCAGCGAGGTCAGCAGGGTCCCGTCGCTCAGCAGCGAGGAGAAGTTGTCGGTGCCGACGAAGGAGAACCCCGCGCGGAACGCCGACCAGTCCGTGAACGCGTAGACGAAGTTCAGCAGCGACGGGAGCAGGAAGAAGACGGTGAGCACGGCGAAGGCCGGCACGAGCATCCACGTCGGGTAGCTGCTGGAGGTGCGGGCCCGCCCCGCGCGCGCGGCCGGGGAGCGGGTGCCGCCCGTGCGCGAGCGCGGGGCGGTGGTGGTCTCGGTCATGACGGGTCCCCTCGGACTCTGCCTCAGAAGCCCTTGGCGCCCTGCGCCTTGGCGAGCTGGGCGAACTGGTTCTGCGTCGCCTCGGCGACCTGCTGCGGCGTCACCTTGCCGTAGAGCATGTTGGCGAGGTTGATGTAGAGGTCCGGGTTGGCGATGGCCAGCGACTGCATCGACCCGACGGAGTCGGCCAGGGAGGCCGCGCTGTCCTTGGCGACCTGCGGCACGGTGCTGGGCGTGGGCACGTCGGGCTTGAGCGAGACGACGCCGGCCTGGGACACGAAGTCGGAGTAGTACGTGGTCATCCAAAAGTTCAGGAACTGCTTGGCCGCGGCCTGCCGCTTGCTGTCCCCCGTCTTGAACGCGACGATGCCGTTCTTGTTGTCCGGGATGGACGTGGCGGTGGCGCCGTCCTTGGAGATCGGGAACCACCCGAGGGTGTCGTCGATCTGCGCCTGGGAGTAGGTGGTCTGGATCTGCAGCAGCAGCGCGTCGACCTGCAGCACCATCGCCGCCCCACCCGTCATGACGGCGTCGGCCTGCTGCTCGAAGGTCGCCGTCTGGATGTCGGCGTTGAACAGCCCCTGCTTCACCAGGTCGTCGTACTCGGTGATCGCGCCCAGGATCGTGGGACCGGTGAACTGCTCCTGGTTCGTGTTCACCCGGTCCCACAGGCCGGCCTTGGCCGCCTCGGCCAGCTGGACCTGCGGCCACCACTGGGTCGGCCACTGGGCGGCGCCCGCCTCGAAGAACGGGGTGCCGCCGGCCGCCTTGACGGTCGTGGCGGCGGCAACGAGGTCGGCCCAGTTCTTCGGCGTCGTCAGCCCGTACTGGCTGAACAGGCTCTTGTTGTAGTAGACGCCCATGACCGAGGGGGACGTGACCAGCGCCGCGTAGCGGGTCTTGCCGATGAGACCGGAGAGGTCGCGGACGGCGGGGTTCAGCGACGACAGCCAGGGAGCGTCGTCGAGCGTCAGCAGGTTGGTCGGCGCCTGCAGGGCGATGAGCTCGCTCGCCGTCGGCTGCCACGCGGCCAGGTCGGGCTTGTCACCCGTGGCCACCTTGGTCAGCACGCTCTGCTCGTAGGGGTCGGGGTAGGCGGTGCGCTTGACGGTCGCTCCGGTCGCCTTCTGGAACGCCGCGATGACCTTGTCGATCGGGCCGTTGACGGCGCCGCCGCCGAAGGTGATGGTCACTCCCGACAGGCTCGCGGTGGGTTCGTTCCACCCCTGCGAAGCGGAGTCGGCGGAGTCGCCGCCGCCGCTGGAGAGGCTGCCGCCGGCGCAACCGGTCAGGGCCAGGCCGAGGCCTGCGGCCAGGGTGCTGCGGCGGGTGAGGCGCGACGTGTTCATGGTTCCCCGTTCATCGTCATCGGTGCGGGCGGGCGCCGGTGAGGACCGGCAGGTGGTGCTGGAGCGGGTGGAGCGCTGGAGCAGGAGCGGCGGGACCGGGCTCGGCGCCCCGTCGGGCTGCGGACGAGGCGTGGAGCGCGGGCGTCGACGACCGCACACCCCTCCGGTGGAGGTGCGGCCTCGGCAGCGCGCTCCCGAGGTCGTCCTGAAGACGTTTTCAGGACGCGTGAAGACGTTATCAAGGTGCTCCCAGCCTGACAAGAGGACCGGGCCGTGCGTCAGGCGGTGGTGACGACCAGGGCGGTCGCGATGGCGAGGAGCCCCTCGTCGCGGCCCGGGAAGCCCAGGCCGTCGGTCGTCGCGCCCGCGACGCCGACCGGCGCCCCGCACGCGGCGCTGAGGGCGGCCTCGGCCTCCGCGCGGCGCGGGCCGATCTTCGGGCGGTTGCCGACGACCTGGACGGAGACGTTGCCGATCTCGAAGCCGGCCTCGCGGACCAGGCGGGCGGCCTCCGCGAGCAGGACGACGCCGGAGGCTCCCGCGTGCTCGGGGCGCGACGTGCCGAAGTGGCGGCCGAGGTCGCCGAGGCCGGCGGCGGCGAAGAGGGCGTTGGCACAGGCGTGGGCGGCCACGTCGCCGTCGGAGTGCCCCGCGAGCCCCGCGGGCTCGTCGGGCCAGAGCAGACCCGCGACCCAGCAGGGGCGGCCGGCCTCGAAGCCGTGGACGTCGACGCCGGTGCCGACGCGGGGCAGGACGGTGCTCACCGGTGCTCCTCCGGGGTGGTGGTCTCCTGGCGCAGCAGGGCGGCCGCGAGGACGAGGTCGAGGGGGCGGGTCACCTTGAAGGCGCGCTCGGCGCCGGGGACGGTGCGCACGGGGTGCCCGAGCGACTCGAGCATGCCCGCGTCGTCGGTCGCGGGGGCGGCACCGCGGGCTGCCTCGTGGGCCCGCACCAGCGGTCCAGGCGCGAAGCCCTGCGGGGTCTGCACGGCGACGAGCTCGCTGCGGTCGACGGTCTCGACGACGACGTCACCGCGCACGCGCTTGACGGTGTCCGTCACGGGCAGCACCGGGACCACCGCGACGGCGCCGGCCCGCACGGCCGCGACCACCGCGGTGAAGACGTCGGGCGGGGTGAGGCAGCGGGCGGCGTCGTGCACGAGCACCACGTCGACGTCCTCGTCGTCCACGGCGCGCAGCCCGAGGCGCACGGAGTCCTGGCGTTCCGCTCCCCCGGGCACGACGCGGAGGTCGGGCAGCTGCAGGGGGGTGAGGAGGGTGGTGACCTCGTCGACGGCACCGTCGGGGCACACCACGACGACGACGTCGACCACGCCCGAGGACGCGGCCCGCCGCACGGCGTGCACGAGGAGGGGCTCTCCGGCGAGCTCGACCAGCGCCTTGGGCCGGCCCGCCCCGAGCCGGTCGCCCCGGCCTGCGGCCGGGACGACGAGCACGGACTTCAGGAGGCGAGGACCTCGTCGAGCAGGGACTCGGCCTTGTCCTCGTTGGTGTTCTCGGCGAGCGCGAGCTCGGAGACGAGGATCTGCCGGGCCTTCGCGAGCATCCGCTTCTCACCCGCGGACAGCCCGCGGTCCTGGTCGCGGCGCCACAGGTCGCGGACGACCTCGGCCACCTTGATGACGTCGCCCGAGGCGAGCTTCTCCAGGTTGGCCTTGTAGCGGCGGGACCAGTTGGTCGGCTCCTCCGCGTAGGCCGTGCGCAGGACCGAGAACACGCGGTCCAGGCCTTCGCGGCCCACGACGTCGCGAACG
>Ga0160428_1002500_pt1 | contig 11073 bp, 10 predicted proteins | sample SolpanmetagenomM_FD_108198 | JGI IMG/M metagenome (GOLD analysis project Ga0160428, IMG submission 108198) | Solar panel surface microbial communities from Lawrence Berkeley National Laboratory, California, USA - M | ecosystem: Engineered > Built environment > Solar panel > Unclassified ...
CCACCAGGAAGAGGATCACGACGAGCCCGGCAAGGGCCAGCGCAGCGATCCCGAGCGCATTGCGCTGCTTGATGACCCGCTGCGACTGCGCGAGCCCGACACTATAATCCATCTCAGCCCACCATCACGCGAAGGTGGGAAGGCGGCGTCGCCTTGAGACCTGTGAAGCTTGAAGGCAGATGCCAATAGGCCATGTGGAGAATCCACGAGGAGGCCTTGCCGGCTTTAAGTTTGCGAAAACCCCACCAACCCACTCCCGCAACCATCAATCCGATCAGGATGTGCTGCGACAGGATTCCCCAAATGAACGGGATCGCCATCGCGAGGAACTCGTCCAGCGTCCAGAAGCCGATCAGCTCCGGGTCATCCAGATGCGAAGGAATGGTGTACCGGTCCATAAGCGTCGACCGCCCTCCCAGCGGTTGCTCCTGCCTCAGATCGTCGCGGTGACGGTCGAGGTGACGATCGGAACGCCGGTGCCGGCGCCGACACCGACGGCGACGGGAACCGCGACCTGGCCCAGGCTGAAGCGACCCGAGGCGAGCGCCACGATGCCGCCGGCCAGGCTCATCACGGTGATGACCTTGCCGCCCGATCCCTGGAGAAAGTCAGTGAACTTGGTAAGTGCGGTATTGAACGTCGTGTCGGCGCCAGCGAGGGCGGCCGACGCGCCCAGGACCATCACGACCGCGATGATCGCCAGGCCGAGAAGGACTCCGTTGGTACGGTCCTTCTCCATCGAAAGTGCGTGCATGCTCTTTCCCCTAACAAGACGAAGCAAAGTGCGTCGCCGGCGGTAAGGAAATGGAAACCTTCTGGACTTGCAAGCGTTATCTGTTCTTGCTCAAACTATTACACACTTCTGTGTAAGTCGCTTACATTTTCATGTATCCGGCTTACACTGTCGTGTAACCGGCTTATACGGTGTGTAACTGGCTTACACGGTCGATGATCGACGCCTGAAGATCTAGATGGCCCCACGTGATTCGTCCGACGGCCTCTGGCGCGCCGCTAGAACCCTCATGACGAGCGCTTCACTGGAATGCGTCCGGGATGAAGCATAGAGTGCCGCCGGGATGTCGACAGCGATCTACACGCTCAAGGTTGGAAAGCGGCTCTTCCGGCTGGCCGCCGATGCCATGCGCGCGCACTCGATCGCAGTGCAGCGCTTCGAGCCCCTGACCGCTACCGTGTTGAAAGGGCTTGAGGACTTCCTCGCCGCGCCGGATCAGCAAGCCAAGGTCGCCAAGAGCCTCGCGTTCGACGAGGCAGGCGATATTCGCATCTCACTGCGGATACAGCTTTCCCAGCGGGAGGTCTTTCATGCGGCTCGGCTACGAATCTCCGGTTGCGACCCGGAACCGGCGTCGGTTCGGCTAACCCTGGCTGTCGGGCTTGTCTGCATTTTTTCAGCACCTCCATTCGAGAGTGCGGAACCCAATCGTTAAAAGTGAGTTGACAGCCACCCTCCATACGATCGTATGATGGCCTCCATAGCCCGGGGGGTTGCGGTATGCGAGACCTGGAACAGACAGAGTCACAGCGAATCGAGCGGCTTGATCGCTTCCGGAGGCTGTTCGTCGAAGAGTGGCGACGGCAACGGATAACGAACGTCGACATGGCGAAGCGGCTCGGCCGTAGCCTGAGCCTGACTAACAAGCTGAAAGCGGGAACCACCCCGCTCACCGCGCCGATCATCGACCAGTTCGTGCAAGTTCTCGGGATCGACCCGATCCGAGCCATGTTCGCCGTCGACATTGCGCTGTCGCACCTCAGCTACTTCGACCCCAAGTTCCAGTCGGCGTGCACGACCGCCCTTTCGTTCTTCGAGAAGATCACCGTCGAATTCGGGTACGGCCGCGGTTTGGGGGAGATAGCGGCCGAGGCCGTCACGCCGGATCAGGTAGAGCTCTGCGCCAGGGAGGCGGCGGCCACGCTCGCGCGATCGTTCGTTCGACCACAGCCGCCCGGGCATGGCCTCTCGTAGCCTTCTCGTTCGACATAGCGCCTCACGTCGGTACAGCGGGCCATGACCGAAGATGCGGCAAAGCCCGAAACGCTGAAACGCAGCACCGCATCGATGCGCCGCAGCCGTCAGAAAGAGCTGGGCGCCGGATACCGCCGCGCCTCTGTCGCTCTTTCCCCGGCATCTCTTGACGTAGTCGAGCGGATCAAGGCCAACTTCGGCCTCCCATCTCGCGACGCCGCGATCAACGCCGTCCTCGAGCTGATCAGCGCCGACATGTTCCTCTGGCACGAGTTCATGTCCCACCGTCCGTCTTCGCCTTCACCTGACTGCGGCGCCGCGTTCGACCGGGATGGCGGCTAAGGAGTGCGTCAGGGTAAGACACGCCCGGAGCGCATCGCCCAGGAAGCCCAGGAGGACGGCAGAGCGTGTGTAATCGCTATCGAGTATCCGCCAAGCAGGCCGCGGTGATGCGCGCGTGCGGTTTCGACTCGGCCTTCGCTCCTGACGAGGTCTTGCCACCGCCGCGAGAGATCTTCCCGACAGGCAAGAAGACGGCGAGGCACGGACCCGTGGTGCGCCGGCAGAGCACCGGAAACCAGCCGCTGGAGATGGTCCTGATGGAGTGGGGCTTCCCGACCAAGGTGCCGAGCAAGCGCAATCCCGAGGTCAAGCTGGATAAATATGTCACCAACGCTCGCCAACTCCACATCGAGATGTGGAGGACGCCGCTCGCATCCCCGATCCAGCGTTGCATCGTGCCCTTCACCTGGTTCGCCGAGCCTCACCCTGAGGGGGGCAAGGGGGACGACGGCAAGCCGAAGCAGATGTGGTTCGCGCTGCCCGACCAGCCGATCGGCTTCTTCGCCGGACTATGGAAGCAGACGGAGAGGGGAGAGGCTTACGCCTTCGTGACGACGAAGCCGAACGAGTGCGTTAAGCCGTGGCACCCGAAGGCGATGCCGGCGATCCTCAGCCCGGCTGATCTAACAGGCTGGCTGGATGGAACCTTGACGGAGGCCAAAGCGCTCGTCCGGCCCTACGCCGGCGAGATGATCCGCCAGGTCAACACGCCTAGCGACGAGCTGATCGAGATCGATGCCTAACGATCAGGTGGCGATGATGCGGCCGATCGCCGGCTGGCTCCGGTTGTTAAAGCGCCTGATCAGCTGCTCGCGCCCAGCACGGTTGCCCGAGCCAAGCCCGTGTCAGACTATGTGCTAATCGAGACGCTCGCTGGCGTGCTGCCGCAGACGCGATGGTCACTTAACCGCGTAGGCTTGCGGCGATTAACGCTTTTCCGAGCCAAACTGCGCTGTTATCCGACACGAACAAGAGAATAGGAATAGCGCAATTAGAACAGGGACCGATCTTGACCAATCGCCCGCCCGCACTCGAACCCGAGCGTCCTTTTTGGTTAAGCAGCGTGCCCGCTGATTGGACGTTGACCGACCTCTCGGCCAGCACCGTAGAGGCGGACGAGTTCCGCCTTCTTGCCGACAATTTGCCTGTGGCGTGCTGGCTTGCGAACGGCGATGGCTACATCGTCTGGTATAACCGGCGCTGGCACGACTATTGCGGTACTACGCCCGCAGCGATGGAGGGGTGGGGCTGGCGGGCAGTGCACGATCCACAGCTCTTGCCTGCAATCGAGCAGCGATGGTTAGAAGCGCTCGCGACCGGCGAGCCGTTCGAAATGACGTTCCCCTTGCGGGGCGCAGACGGCGTGTTCCGGCCGTTCCAGACGCGAGCGACCCCGCTGCGCGATGCATCGGGTCGTGTGCGACGGTGGTTTGGTGTCAACACCGAGGTATCCGACCTTGTCGCAACCGAGCGCGCCGCACGCGGCGCCGAAGCCCGGCTCCGGCGCGTGCTGGATGGCATGGGCGAGGGCTTCGCGCTGCTCGATCGCGATTTCCGCATTTTGGACCTGAATGCGGAGGCGATGCGGCTGGAGCCGCGCCCGCGCGAGGCGCTGATCGGCCGGACGCATTGGGAAGCTTACCCCGGTACGGAAGAAAACGAGATCGGCCGCCTCTACAAGCGCGCCATGACCGAGCGCGTGCCCATCGAACTGGAGCATCGCTACGAATGGGCCGATGGTCGCCACGCCTGGCTTGAAATGCGCGCCTTTCCGGTCGAGGAAGGGCTGGCAGTCTTTTTCCGCGACATAACGGAACGGCACGAAGCGGAACGCGCGCTCAGGCGCGAAGCGGAGCGCGTCCAGCTCGCGCTCGACGCGGGTGCGATCATCGGCACCTGGGACTGGGACCTTATCCACGACAGCTTCTCGGTTGACGAGCGGTTCGCGACAGCGTTCGGGCTCGACTCAAAGCTCGGGCGCGAGGGGCTGAGCCTTGAGCAGGTGATCGCGACCGTTCACCCCGAGGATCGGGATGGCTTGACCGCTGCCATTGACGAAGCAGTCGCGCGAGGTGGCCGCTACGCACACCAATATCGGGTGCGCCGTGCTGACGGGCGACACTATTGGATCGAGGCGAACGGCCGCGTCGACAAGGACGAGGCGGGCGCGTCCGTCCGCTTCCCCGGCGTGCTGCTAGACGTCGAGAGCAGGCGGGCGATCGAACAGGAGCGCGACCAGGCGCTGACCCTGCTGCGCACCTTCACCGATGCGGTGCCGGGCGTGGTCTATGCCAAGGACCGCGACGGCCGCATGTTGGCGGCGAACCGCGGCACGTCCGAGTTGGTCGGCAAGCCGTTGCCCGACGTCATTGGCAGGACCGACGCCGAGTTCTTGGATGACGCCGAGCAAGCTGCGCTGGTCATGGCGAACGACCGTCGCATCATGGACAGCTGCGAGGTCGAGCAGCTTGAGGAGGAAATCAGTTTTCCGGACGGCAGCCGTGCCGTGTGGCTTTCCACAAAGGCTCCGCTCCTCGATAACGATGGCAAGGTGGTCGGGCTCGTCGGTTCGTCGGTGGATATTACCGAGCGCAAGGAGGTGGAAGCCAGGCTTGCGGAAAGCGAGGCTCGCTACCGGGCCTTGTTCGACACAATCGACGAGGGCTTTTGTGTTCTCGAGTTCATCGACGGCCCGCATGGCCCCTTGTCCGACTACATTCACGTCGAGGCGAACGCCGCTTACGCGACGAACGCCGGCATTCCCGACATCGCCGGCAAGCGCCTGCGCGAGGTCGTCGGCGACGAGGCCGACCTTTGGGTGCGCACCTTCCGCGGTGTCCTGGAGACGAGAGAGGCGATCCGTTTCGAGCAGGAGCTAACGGCGACAGGCCGCTATCTGGAGCTTGCCGCGTTCCCCGTCGAGCCGGCCGAGCGTCGGCAAGTGGCCGTGCTGTTCAAGGACGTGACCGCGCGCAAACGCGCCGAAGACGCGCTGCGCGACCTCAACGCTTCGCTTGAGAGCCGTGTCGAAGCCGCGATCGCCGAGCGCGAGCAGGTGGAGGAGGCGCTCCGTCAGGCGCAGAAGATGGAGGCGGTGGGACAGCTCACCGGCGGCATCGCGCACGACTTTAACAATCTGCTCACCGTCGTCACCGGTAATATCGACATGGCGACCCGTGCGCTTCAGTCGGCCGGAGTCTCGGACGCGAGGAGCAAGCGTGCGCTGGAATCGGCGATGAAGGGAGCGGAACGCGCCGCCGCGCTGACGCACCGGTTGCTTGCCTTCTCGCGCCGCCAGCCGCTCGCGCCAAAGCCGCTCGACGTGGACAAGCTCGTCGCGGGCATGTCCGATATGCTGAACCGCGCGCTGGGTGAGATGGTCCGGGTGGAGATCGTCACCTCGCCCGGTCTGTGGCGGATCGAGGCCGACCCGAACCAGCTCGAAAACGCCGTTCTCAATCTTGCAGTCAACGCGCGCGATGCGATGCCGGATGGTGGCACGCTGACCATCGAGACGGCGAATGCGCGCCTAGATGAGGAATATTCAGCCGCCCATGCCGAGGTCGCCCCTGGCCAGTATGTCATCATGGCGGTGACCGACACCGGGCAGGGGATGAGCAAGGATACGCTTGCGCGGGTGTTCGAGCCGTTCTTCACGACCAAGGAAGTCGGCAAGGGAACGGGGCTCGGGCTTAGCCAGGTCTATGGGTTCACCAAGCAGTCGGGCGGGCACGTCAAGGTCTACTCGGAAGCGGGACAGGGCACGACCGTCAAGATCTACCTGCCGCGCCTTATTAGCGACGCCTCGGCTGAGAACGAGGCGGGCAACCTAACCGCAGGGCTGGAAGTGAGCCCGAGGCGCGAGACGATCCTTGCGGTCGAGGACGACGATGACGTTCGCGCCTATACGGTCGAATGCCTGCGCGAACTCGGCTACCGCGTGCTGGAGGCGCATGACGGCGCATCGGCGCTCCGCTTGATGGAGCGTCAGGAGGAACCGATCGACCTCCTGTTCACGGACGTGGTGATGCCGAACATGTCAGGACGTGAACTCGCCGATGAGCTGCGGAAGCGTCAGCCCGACCTTCGCGTCCTCTACACCTCCGGCTACACGCGCAACGCCATCGTCCATGGTGGTCGTCTGGACGAGGGCGTGGAGATGATCGCCAAGCCGTTCACCTTCCAAGCCCTGGCCTCGAAGGTCCGCGACATGCTCGAAAGCGGCCGAACCCAGCGCGTGTTGGTCGTCGAGGACGAACCAACCGTACGCGCGTTCGTGACCGAGGCGGTGAATAGCTACGGCTATGCCGTTGACGAGGCGGCAACCGGTGCGGAGGCCCTTATGAAAGTGCGGGCGGCGCAAGGACGATACGACGTGGTGGTGCTCGACGCCGGGCTCCCGGACAAGAAGGGTGACGCCTTGCTGGCCGAAATCCGGGCGCTCCATGCAGACATGCCGGTCCTTCTCGCGAGTGGTGAACATGCCGCCGAACTGGCCGAACGGTTTGCTGGCGACCGATGCACGGGCGTTCTGCCGAAGCCCTACACGGGCGCGAAGCTCGCCCAGGCGCTGCGCGACCTGGGCCTGCGCTGTGCCGCTGCGCCAAAAGCAATCTAGGAGCCGGTGCAGCTAACGAAGCGAGCCGTGCTATAGGCGGACCTGAGAAGAAGCGCGGTGCTTACGGGCAGGAAGTCGCGGCATGAACGTGAGCTACCAACGGCTGATGGAGGAACACGACGCGATCGACACGCTCGCGCGCCGGGTCGAGGCCGAGATCGGCAAAGCCGGGCCTTCGATTCCTACGATTTCTGCGCTACTCGCCGACCTCTCCTTCGCGGTGAGTGACCACCTCAGCGTCGAGGACCGCACCGTTTACACCCGCCTGATCGCGGCCAAGGACAAGGAATCGGTGCGTGTCGAATTGGATTTCGAGCAATCCTTCCAGGCGCTTCGCGCCGATTGGCTGGCCTACCTTGCGGACTGGACCAGCTCTGACAATGTGGAGTTGGATTGGGATTCGTTCGTGATCGAGACTCGCGCCATGATGCCACGCTTGCGGCAGCGCGTGCGCGAAGAGACGAACCTGATATATCCGGTTGCCTTGCACCATGGCTTTATCAGGCTCCGTGATCACGCCACCTGAGAGGTGTCGTCGCATCCGCGATGTTCGTCTCGGCTGATACTGAGAGCAAGGCACCCCAGCTTTCCCCGTGTTGCGAGGTGCAGAACCGCGGCTCATATCTCCGCCAACGCGAACCGCCGCCTAATGAGAAATGGTGGAAGACCCCTGTCAAAACGGCCCGAATCAAGGCTTCAAGACGATCCTGCCTTCGACACGGCCGTGACGGAGCCGATCGAATACGTCGTTTACGGCCTCGAGCGGTTCGACGGCCACCGTCGTCTTGACCTTGCCTTCGGCGGCGAAGGCAAGCGCCTCAGCCAGGTCTCGCCGGGTGCCGACGATCGAGCCGCGGACCGTGATGCGCTTGAGGACCACGTCAAAGATTGGCGTGGGGAACTCACCGGGCGGAAGGCCAACAAGTGAGACCGTGCCGCGCCGACGCGTACATGCGATCGCCTGCGAAAACGCCCCTGGCGACACGGCGGTTACGAGAACCCCATGTGCTCCACCGCCGGTCGCCTGTAGGATTTTCGCCACGGCGTCCTCGGTCGTGGCGTTGGCGGCGAGGTCGGCGCCTAGCGCGAGCGCCAGGTCCAGCTTGTCCTGCGAGACATCGAGCGCGGCCACGTGCAGACCCATGGCCTTGGCATATTGAACAGCGACATGACCGAGGCCGCCAATGCCGGATATCACCACCCACTCTCCGGGTTTCGCCTCGGTCTCCTTCAGTCCCTTGTAGGTCGTCACGCCTGCGCAGAGGATCGGCGCGAGCGCAGCAAAATCCGGGTTTGGCGGGAGGTGCCCGACAAAGGCCGCGCTCCCGATCGCGTACTCGGCATAGGTGCCGTTCACGCCATAGCCGCTATTGTGCTGCCGCTCGCACAGCGTTTCCCAGCCAGTTTGGCAAAATTCGCACCGGCCGCAGGCGTCGTGGAGCCAGGGTATGCCTACAGCGTCGCCTTCCTTAAGGTCGGTCACGCCCTCGCCAAGTGCCGCGACATAGCCGACGCCCTCGTGCCCGGGGATGAGCGGCATGATCGGCTTGACCGGCCAGTCGCCATCGACGGCGTGGAGATCGGTATGGCAGACACCGGTCGCTTCGATCTTGACCAGCACCTCTCCAAGGCCAGGTGTCGGCACCGGCACTTCCTCAATCGCGAGCGGCTGACCGAATGCGCGGGCGACAGCGGCCTTCATGGTCTGCATATGAGTTTCCCCAAGATGAAATCGTCTATCTCATAACGAACAATCGGACCCTGTTGGCGTGAACGCGACAGGAGGTTCTGCCAGCGGGCTACGCTGGCTTGGACCTATCCTGCCAAGCACTCGATGATCGGGCAATCAGGCCGATCGTCCCCGTGGCAGGCTTCGGCGAGGTCGGTAAGGGAGCGGCGCATGGCTTCCAACGCGCTCGCCTTCCGGCCCAACTCGGCCGCGCGCGCTTGCGCCACCGCCTTCACTTCCGCGCTTGCCCGACCGCGATCCGACCATAGACTGAGCAGCGTGCGGATTTCCTCGATCGGAAACCCCAAGTCGCGTGCATTGGCGATGAACCGCAGCCGATGTACATCGGCGTCGGAATAGTCCCGGTAGCTCCCGTGCCGGGGCGGCGCGGGAACCAGCCCAATCTTCTCATAATGGCGAATCATGCGTTGGGAGACGCCGCTCGCGTCCGACGCCGCACCGATGTTCACAGCTTCACCGCATTGAGCCGCAAGGCATTGAGGACGACGGTGAACGACGAGAGCGCCATCGCCGCGCCGGCGATCATCGGCGACAGCAGCAGGCCGGCGACCGGATAGAGCACGCCCGCTGCGATCGGCACGCCGATGCCGTTGAACAGGAACGAGAAGAACAGGTTCTGCCGGATGTTTCGCATCGTCGCGCGTGCGAGCTTGCGGGCGCGCACGATCGCCGAGAGATCGCCGCGCGTGAGCGTCATGCCGGCGCTTTCGATCGCTACGTCCGTTCCCGTGCCCATCGCCAGGCCCACGTCGGCCGCCGCCAGCGCCGGCGCGTCGTTGATGCCGTCCCCGGCCATCGCCACGCGCGCGCCACCGGCTTTCAGCTCGGCGACGATCCGGGCCTTGTCTTCGGGCCGCAGATCGGCGCGCACGTCATCGAGCCCGCCCACTGCGCGTGCAACGGCATCGGCCGTGGTGCGATTGTCGCCGGTCAGCATCACAACCCGCAGCCCCTCCTTGCGGAGGGCGGCGATGGCTTGCCTGGCATTGGCGCGCACCGGATCGGCGACCGCGACCATGCCGGCGAGCTTCCCGTCAACCGCGACCAGCATAACGCCGGCGCCTTCACGCCGACGACGATCGGCGGCTTCATCGAGCGGGGCGGGATCACCTCCCACCCGGCGCACTTGAGCGGCGTTGCCGATCACGACCTGGCGGCCGTTCACGATGGCGCTGACCCCCAGCCCGGTTTGCGAGACGAAGTCCGCGACCGCGCCGAGCTGCAACCCGCGGTCCTTGGCCGCCGCGACGATCGCATGGGCGAGCGGGTGTTCGGATTGCGCCTCGACTGCAGCGGCGAGCGCCAGCAGCCCGCCTTCGTCGATCGCGCCCGTCGCTTCGATCGCGATCAGCTTGGGCTTGCCTTCGGTCAACGTGCCCGTCTTGTCGATCACCAGCGTATCGACCTTCTCCAGCCCCTGGAGGGCTTCCGCGTTCTTCACCAGCACGCCGGCGTGCGCGCCGCGCCCGGTGCCGACCATGATCGACATGGGCGTAGCGAGCCCGAGGGCACAGGGGCAGGCGATGACCAGCACGGCTATCGCGTTGAGCAGGGCATGGCCCATGCGCGGCTCGGGGCCGACCAGTGACCACACCACGAACGTCGCGATCGAGATGAGTACAACCAGCGGCACGAACCATCCCGACACGCGATCGGCGACTGCCTGAATTGGCGCACGGCTGCGCTGCGCTTCCGCGACCATCCGGACAATGCGCGCGAGCATCGTGTCAGAGCCGACCGCGCGCGCTTCCATGACCAGGCTTCCAGTGGTGTTGAGAGTGCCCCCGGTGACAGCCGCATCAACGTCCTTTAGGACAGGCGCGGGCTCGCCGGTGAGCATGGATTCATCGACCGAGGACCGGCCCTCGACCACCACACCATCGACAGGAATTGCTTCCCCGGGGCGGACCCGCAGCCGATCGCCCGCGGCCACGCCGCCAAGACTGACTTCCTCCTCTGAGCCGTCCGGTCGCAACCGGCGTGCCGTCTTGGGCGCCAAGTCCATGAGCGCGCGGATCGCGCGTCCAGTCGCCGCCCTAGCGCGCAGTTCGAGAACTTGCCCGAGCAGCACCAGCGTCACCACGACGCCGGCAGCCTCATAATAGACCGGCACCATTCCGCCATGCGTGCGGAACGTCGCAGGGAACACGCCCGGCGCGAGCGTCGCGATCAGGCTGTAGAGGAACGCCGCGCCTACCCCGATCGCGATCAGCGTGAACATATTAAGGTGGCGGGTGCGGAGCGACTGCCACCCCCGCACGAAGAATGGCGCACCCGCCCACAGCACGATCGGCGTGGTGAGCGCGAGCTGAATCCAAGGCGAGGCGGTCGGGCTGACGACATGCAGCCCGATCATTTCGGCAAACATTGAGACGA
>Ga0160428_1002501_pt1 | contig 11070 bp, 9 predicted proteins | sample SolpanmetagenomM_FD_108198 | JGI IMG/M metagenome (GOLD analysis project Ga0160428, IMG submission 108198) | Solar panel surface microbial communities from Lawrence Berkeley National Laboratory, California, USA - M | ecosystem: Engineered > Built environment > Solar panel > Unclassified ...
ATCATCACGTGTCGGCGGTACGAAGAGGCGAGACGGAAGTGATGATCCAAAGAATACGCCGTACACTAAATAAGAACAGACCATCACAATCGAAAGCTGCGTCAAGCGTAAACAGGGCCGCTAGTCAATCATGATTCAGTTTGTTGAAGGAATCGTGCAAGTGAATGATAGGGTTTTACTAGGTTTGTATATTTCATAATAAATATTAAATAAGGTGTGTTATTATACTAGGGAGTATTTGAGCAGCTTGATATGAGTGAAGATGGGTAAGTGATGTTACTAGGTCACTCGGTCGGCAAAAGAAGACTTTCATCGAGACTCATTTCAAGTTTGTACTTTCCTCATATCGTCAGAAATCTCATACCAGATGATCATACGCTATTTTTCCATTCTTGTTTCGATAATAATCTGTACAGGGAGAGTAACTAGTGAACAGCAGCGCACTACTTCTCACTGCTGAGATGCCTCCTTGGGTATTTCTCTGGTCAATTGTATGTACGCGGAAAGGAATGGTCTATCGTGACCAGGGTAAACACAACGAGTTTTCCAAGCATTCAAAGTTTCTGTCGCATATTCCATATCTTGCTTAGATGCTCCGGTTTCTTTGAAAGCTTTGAGGATGTGCTGCTGCGAGTAAAGTAATTAATTTCTTTGTTAATACACCCGAGCGGGGGCGAGCCTGTTTGATACTTTCAGTAACTGTAATACAGTCTTCAATATCCTTGATTTAGAGATCTTGCTTGAGTAGTTTCTTTTTTTCCTTCGTGTCTACGAATTTAGCGAAGCTTTGCTTTCTTCCCTTGATAGCACCGTTGTCCAATGAGACTAATGTGTCCATAAGGTCTACGACCTCATATGCTATACTATGGCATCTGGAGTTTGCCTGTTCAGCCTTCAACACTGTGACATCTTTAGTGAGCTCCGATATCTAAGCCTTTTGTATCTCGAGTTGTGACTCTAGCAACCTTATTCGTAACTTGACTGTTTTATCCTCTTTGAAAATATCTGCTGTCTTTCCTGGGTCGCTGAAGTTAACCGTAGTGAGCATGTCAAAGAGCTGCTCCAATAATGAAGCAATTTTGTGAAGAGGAACAGATATACGGCGAATTCTGCTGTGTTCGCCCAAGTGAATATTCAGACGAGACATGTTTCGATCACGTGGATTTTCGGAAAGAGTACCGTGTACTGAAGCACCCAGCCATCAAAAAAACAGAAAACAGAAAATGAAATTTCGATTTGCACTTCAGCATTTTGCGATCTCGATGTTTTCCTGCTTTACACAGACAAGATCAGTCAGAAGTTGTTAGCATTTGATTAGGACTGTTTTTCAATCATTACCCACTTCGTTCCGAGCTTGATAACTTACAAGATTTTATTTCTGAATCACTCGACCATCTGAACGGATGCACAAAATATCCTCAAATAGATACTCGAGTATCCAATGACCCATTTCACAGTGCATGGCAACTCCTTTAAGCTCATGATGAAATGTGTCCTGCGATCATTCATTATCATTCGTTCAATTTGCCGTTTTGTGCGCTACTCTCTTTAAGTTTCCTTTAATAATTTCAGCAAGAAATTGAAATCATGACATAATGTGCGGTAATACGGTATCTATAGAAGGGATGGACTGCATGGCAGCCGGGTACCAGACTTCCTCTTGAAATATACACGCTTGCAAAGTCTGTGATATTTGCAGCGGGAAAATGACTTATTATTAGTCCGACTATGTCTCAATCAGCCCGCTGGCTGGTGCTGTAATGTGGTGTGCGGTATGTAAACAGCACCTTTGCAGCCAGACTGAATTATCACTGTAGGTTGAAAGCGATGAACTTGGAAACGGTTACTATTCTCAGTGTGTTATGGCATCTAACCCGCCTCATGCATTATTGATCATGCGGACTCAAAATTGACAGCTTGTGGAGAATTGCGGGCAACAATCATGGCATGAGATGGAACCCCCAAGAGCATTTTAGATAAGGCTCATGTCCCTAGCAATAAAGTTTCCCCTCATGCATGATACTTCTGGATACCTCGACCTACTTTTGTTTAGGTGGTGATTGAGAGGTAGTGATGTGATCATCGATGTGACGGAACCGCTTGCCCGTGTTCAGTGATAGCATAGCGACACCACAAAGAATCAAACATCTGCTCCGAATGCAAGCAGATTGCATCGAGGACTACCTTACACATCATCCCATGGCAGTTGAACACCGTTTTTCAAGATTTCTAGACAAGATTCGAATTAGTAAGTGCAACTCACTATCGTTGATGATCTACTGCGGAGCTGGTGTGAATTAGCAATGCCATCATTGATCATGATTATGGGATGAGTCGAAGTATAGATTTATGCTAATTGAATGCTTGTAGAATACGCTGGGAGCGCTGAGTGAAAGCAACCACATTAGGCATCAGAACATTTCACTAGATAAGGTATTAAGTGAGATCAAAGACTACTTTATTGATACACAATGCAACAACGAGCTGCGATATTGATCAGCAAGGAGCGTTACAAGAGCTCCTTACATTGATCGCACAACTGGGTGAATGAGCAAGGGTCAAGAATCTCAGATTCTCGACACCTGCTGGGGTGAAACTTCGAGCGAGACAACTATCGAGCGTGAAGCAAACGATGCGAATATACTAGATGAAGCAAGTTTAGCTCTTTTATTGGTGACTTTGTGCATTGTAGTGTGTTGTGTGTTGTGTCGTATAATAAACAATTCCCCATGCTGAAAACAGTCCAGCCCTACATGGACACCTTTGCATCCACCAGAAGTACACTCATCCTCAGTCATACAACAGGCTAATGTAAACTGATTGATATGTGGTAATTACCTTACGTATGATGTTTCATCATTTGCGAAAATAGACGAGCGTGACCCGTCTTAGGGTCCACATTGATGCTACGAGTGTTGTTCATTCACTCACGTCATATCATTAGTCTGTTCTTCCTGTGTATGCTTACTATCTGAGCCTAGTGGTGGTATTAGTTCAGTTTTATGTGTTTTTTGTAATATGATACCTAATTTTTATTGCTTTTCCCATAGAGCCGATCTAACACTCTAGCTGGTATGTACGGGAAGAGACGGGTGAGTAGAAGTGATTCGCGTGGTTTGAAGGCCATAGTGTGTTTGTGGGGGGTGTTATTTGTTATGCGTGAAGGTGGAAATGTGACGTAAGAAAAAAAACATAAATTCTTATTTCTACCGGCTGGGTGTTATAGTACCCTGTAAAAGAGAGAGAGAACGTGAACGTGGAAGAGGACGAGAAAGTAACATCCCGATCATACAGATATACGGCGAATTGTAATACCATTCACTCTTTGGCAAATGATACCATTCCTCAAGTCTAGGCATCTCAGTTCTAGCATCAAAACATGATGCAGCTCCTGTGTGAACTCCGCCTCGTAATGGGTTAACAAACACTTGTCTGGAGAATGATCGCTTGGCCTAGTGCATTACTTGTCAGATAATGATAAATCGGTATTCAGATAGAATCCAATCTCTAGCCGCTTCTACTTGTGAGATATGTATCAGCACCGCCTAGAAGATACCATTCCGCCAAGGTCTGACCAAAGAGATCATAGATGCCGGGTCCCATCTTGTTACCTATATGAGCAATATATACGAGCTTAATATCATCACTAGTGTCTGCTGACATTCGGAACCTTGAAATGTTCTCGTACAGACATATCATCAGACGCGATCACCCATAAAGATTTCCAATGCATCGAATCTTTGCAAACAACTGCATGAAAGCAGTTTTGAATCCAATCTTTGTTATCTGCCAGATATCGATCTAGTAGCAGTGGTCAGCTCCATACGGTGATGGGATAAAAAGGACCGATGGAGAAGTATGAAGTTCAGATCAGGTGACGACCCGCAAAACTGGCTTTACCTCCATTTCTTACATGTATCGCTAGGATAAGCGAAGTATTATCTCGAGCCTCTATCGCAAATCACTTGGAGGTACAGACTCCACGTTTCCACTGCTTGGACTATCTATTCAATGACATATGGTGAGTGGCGCAGTACTTATTGGAAACGTTATCAGCTGAAATCATCCCTGGTCTGGCGTATGTCGTGTTGATCATAAGGCTTTCTTATGTGCGCAAAATGCATGAAACTTTGTAATCGTCAATTCTTCCACGCTAGCATTGGTCACAGCAATATGAGCTTCGCCAGATTTCGAACAGGTGGCAATGTTTGTAGGTATTATGCGTACTTGAGCTGTATATAATTTACATTTCGTACGCATCAACCGAGACTGTATTTCTATTTCCCTTTGTGCTTGAGCAAGTGATCAAATAGATAAGTGATAACAAAATAAGAAAGAGATGATTTCATGTGGAGATCCTACATGTATTGAAATTATAAATGTGATACGTTGAATTGAATCGCTATCTGCGGCAACCACATTACTACATCGCTCCCCAGTTCCTTACTCTGAGGCAAGACTAAGATGAACACTAAGTCTGCATACTCGCGGGCGGTATCAACACTTGCCCCTTCTACTTTAAGTCACTTTAAGTGGGGCATTGCCGCTGTAGAGTCTCCTTGGCAATCCTCCTTCTGGTGAAAATAATGATTCCACTAACTCTCATACAATTTATTGTATCCAACATATTCGCCAGAAATTTCGATACCTGGGCAGTCACAGTCGGTAACAAGCTTCTGAGATTTCTCACCAGCAAACAGAAAAACCGAAGATGGTACAAGAGGAGGAACTTCCTTTGCAAACTGTACAACTCGTTCGAAGCGCCCCTGACTCATAAAGATCAATTACACAATAGAGAAAATGATGACACAGTATAGTGATATAGTGATCTAAATCATGATCTCAGACGAGCATCTTTATTATGGTTCTGGTGGTCCTCACGTCTAATCTTATGTATAATGTATGCCAACATCGGTCTTACCCAGTGTATCTTTGGACCTCAGTGCAACAGTCGCCTATTCTGGATAGTAGTCTGTTCGAATGTCTCCTCTGCCTATATGAGGAAATAGAGTTCTCCTGAGAAGGGTCATTTGTTCATAATATGGGTCTGTACATAGTTGTCTGTTCGCCTGAACTGCAGTCAAATATTCATAGGTTGCGGTCTGGTTCTGAGCGATGAAATTGGGATCGTAGACATAGTCAGCATTGGTGGCAGCGATCAAGTCCGCTTCTCTATCGAAATCGCAAGCGTCACGCTGATTTAAGGGTAAGATGTCTGGAAAAATCAATTCGGTATTGAGCTCATTGAGATTTGGAAAATACTTCTTTCGAAGACATAATGCTCTTCGGGCCTGTAGACGACATGCCTCAAAGTATGCGGGACTATTCTTTGGCACACTGCTAGCTTGATTGTCTTGCACATGTTGATGAGGCCATGCAACGTGAGAGCCACCAAAATTCCAACGATAGGAAAGTTCGTTTGGCTTTACATTTGCAGTTGCTCGATGACTAACAGGTCTAACAAGTTCAGGAAACATCAGCATAGCTAACTTTCCAAACAGATCAGTCTGAGATGGAGCATCCCATTTCAGGAAAACATCGTCGAATTTTCCTCCTAAGGCATCCTGTATGAGTTCGCGACCTGCCAGCACGATCTTGGCTGGAATTATGAATGGGCTATATGAAGTCAATTTGAGAAACTGATTGCTCTGAACTTCAGTAAATCTGCTTACAACAGAGTCATGAAGTCGAATTCTGTGATACGCTTAAGTTCCTTTAGAGAATAGGCCCATTTATCTGGTCTTTTAGATTTGGCCAATTCGAGCATACGCGCTGATGTATAGATCCAGCCAGGCTTCAGGCCTTCGGAACGATAAAACAGATATGGCCGACCGGACTCGTCAAAATAAGTCTGACATGTCATTGGAGCTGTTATCATAACGTCTGAGTCAACAAAAGCTATGTATTCAGCGTCAGTATTGACGTACCGGTCCGCCCAGAAGTCATTGTGTTGTGCTCGATAGTTGGATACTTTGCGGATCGGCTCTGGCATCGTTTCTTCATGGATATGTAGATTGGGAACATGCTTCAATCGTTCTGCCACATAAACTTCGAACATCTTGCCTTCTCCCGGTGGCACCACAAGATGCATTTGTGGAAAGCAAGGCATATTAAGTGCCCACGAATCAATGAGAGCCGCTGTCATGGCACGTTGAGAGAAGTAACTAGGTACCTTGAAAGCCACATTTGCCCACTGACACTTCGGAAGAACGGCTAAAACGGGGATTGAGTCACTCAAGAGAGCTGTGGGCATCTGCTTTGTTGTAAGCAAGTAATCTTGCTCAGGGTCTCCTTGTAAGCTGTCACCAGCCGAATGTTGAGTATGCATAGTTAACCAGTCAACCCTTGGTGGTTGTGGATAGCCTGCCCTGATCAGATCACCGATCCACGCTACAGCTAAATCGACTTCTGACGGTTGCCAGAATTGCTCTGAGGCCATGGCAGCGCTGAGCTCGATGACGCAAGTAAAAAATGAGTTCACTGCCTTTTCTGAGCATCTCCAATTGGCAAGAAAATCAATCAAGCGATGTGCTTCGAAGTAGAGCGCCTTTTCGTCTACGAAGTCGGCTAGGTAATTGTGAGCGTTGCGAAATTGAGTGACACTGGGTTTAATGAATAAAATTTGACCCCCGACTTCCCAAAGGAGTCGTTGGGCCCAATAGCCTCGCCTGTGGCATCATAGATTAGTACTACTGACGATTGCAAAGAACACCGATACATACCATATATCACATACACGAAATGTTGTTGTTATTGGTATGAGTAATGCCCAAAGAGCCTCGTAATGAAAGAATGTATTCTGGCTGTTGAAAGGAGAGAACATTCCAAATGGGTACGCCACTGGGGAAGCGCGAGTGTCGAAGTCAATGCGAATGTCCTTAGCCCGATCCTTCCGAGTCAGGCGAAAAATAGCGTCCACATCAGGGTCTCCATTAGCTAGACCCTGTTGAATTGATGCTTTCACTGCTTTAGCCCACCGATAACGGATACATGGAGGATCTGCGATGTTTCGAAGTGGATAACCTCTTGGCCAAACCGATGGTTGCCCAAAATGAGCGTAAGGATTGCAAACGTTACGATTTTCGGTCGAATCTTTTGCGTTGTCTTGAACTTGCAATTGTTCTGACCCAAATTCATCCAGAAAAAATACGTCATTAATTCTCTCCTCCATCTCATTGTCGTCGTCCGTCTCGTAAATCTGTCGGGCCCCATGGTGCACTGCGTATAGATATCCAATATTCTTGCGGGCATAGTGACGGGTGGGTATGTGCTTTATAATACTGTATCCTAAGTCTTCCTGGATTTTCATGCTGAGAAATGTGACATTTTCCCACTTATAGTCAGTTGGAGACTTTGTGTCACCGACCACTACCACCCTCAGCTCTGGCCTGGCTGCTAATAATTTGACCGCTCGAGTGGGATAATTGATACTGGTAATCACAACCCAAATACTCCGACTCTCGTTCTTGGATCGCAACAAGCTTTCTTGACGCATCTGCTTCACTTCCTTGGCCCACCATTGAGGCACTGTCACCGTTACTTGTTTCTTGCCTAATGGCTCGAAGTTACACTGCATTAAAAGAATGCCAATAAGTGACAAAGCTCCGATTGTGAGCATCAATCCGCGTCTTCTGCTTGTGCTACGATGTATATTTGCTATAACTGGCGAGAGCACATTGGATGCTCGAAGAATAGCACTTGTATGTATTGGCGTATAATCTGCGTTTGATTTTTTAGCCATTCTCAATTCAATTCTACAGGGTATGAGTGATTGCAAATTCTGTTTTGATGTGTTTCTCTTGCAGAAGTAGAAGTGTGGCTGAGTTCGAATTTAAGTTTGGTTTGATCTGATCGAGATACATTCCCACAAATAGAATATATCATACATGTAAGTATAATACGAACAGATCAACATCCACAACATAGATATTGAATTAAAGAGATTGTAGGTCAACGAGTCCGTTGATGATTTGTACCGAACCGAAAGAATCTGAGTTTCTTGGTCGCTTCAGGTTTCCTGAACGAGTTCTCTGCGCTTTGATTTGAGATCAGAAGCGTAATCAATCGAAGTCAAGTAGACTAGTTAGCTTATTGTGATAGTCTCTGATTGATGGGGCCCCGACTATCATGTTGACCCCATATACTCCTACGAGCTAGCTAAAGCTTAGCCCTAGAGTATTAATTGCTTTTACCAATACCAGAAGTCAATCCCGGGCTCGAGTAGGGAAAGATTTGATTGAGTTCAAACTCGTTGCATTCAAAGTTGATTTGATGCCGGAAAGCTGACTCGAAGAGCATAAGCAAATGAATAATAGACTTGGAGATACTTGCTAGTTCTGGATCTAGCTTCACGTTCTATGTATATATTCTGACGTACCAAGCTTGACTGTGGCTCGGATGACGTGCAACTAAGTCAAGTCAATGTATTCGAAAGAGTAAGTCCAGCGTGATTAACCTAAAGTGAAGGAACAATCAATTAATACACCAATTTGATTTCTGTATTCTCATCTAAGAATACCCTGATGTGGTTTCCTTTTGTGCAAATGACAACTATTGACCGGGAATTCATCAATCGGCCGAGTGGTGGATATCACTTCCTCTTTTCAAACATTGCGTTGTCGATATTTCCAGTTACTTGAAGGCTATTGATGGTCAATTTAATGATACCAGCACTCGCGTGTCCACTGCAGTAACAATATGAGTATAAGTCTCCAGGCTTTTATACGACTCGCAAGTATCCAAAAACTCCAGATTCACTTGGTACTTTGCTTCACGTAATTCTAAGAGTCGATCGAGTTTCTAGGAGCCTTTGTATTGGTCAAAACTCAGCGTATTTCACCCGAGTATTTTTGCAGAATGCTCGAATCCGAGGCTATGTGAGATCTCTTCTGACAAACCATTGTGATATCGCGACTTATATGTGAAATTCTTCTGTCTTCATAAGTGTTACTCAAATCTTTCAGTGATGGCAGAGTGCTTTTGACGAGCGGAATGGGATATGTCCAAAGGGGATATGTTCAAAAAGAAAACGTACTGGGCTATTTCGAGTGTAGGATTTCTACAGCAAGGCGCCAGCGTGGGGAAAATGAATGGAAAGCGAATGGTAAACGAGAACAGAGTTTTTAGAACATTCTCTTATAAGCACAGAGTTAAACCGGCACACGAAATTTCAAAACGATTTGTCAGCTATATAGTATACTGTGTATATCTCAACTTATTTGTTCGAGAAAGCTGGCCTTGGATACCGCGAGTCTTGAGTAGAGTATCTTCCCTGTAAACTTTTTCAAGCACCAGTAAAAGGTTTGTGCTCGTCACTTCTCAGACCTCTCCACAGTGCTTGGAAACGCATCTTCCGATGCATTGCAATGTTTGATTCTTGCTTTACACGTACTGATGTTCCTTTGGAAGCACCGCTCTGACGTTTAGCTGCTCAAACACCCTTCAGGGGGGGGGTTAGGGTTATGGTGTTGCGGGAACCAATACTTCTAGAGGGGACTTCTAGGAACCCAATGAAGGACCCTTGACTCTGACCATATTTTGATTGGGGCCATCGAACCTGATCAAGTGATGAAAGTGCCGCAGCCATTCATTTCCTGGGTCGCCACAACTGAGGCACATTGCATCAGGTATTTGAGACGACCGGAATATGTGATACCTTCTGCATGTGCAAGTAATTGGTAGCGGCAATGTTCAGACATTGGCAGAGGCTCACTTGCACGAAGTGCTCCCTAGAAGACACCTCAGCCCAGCCCTCAGCCAATGTCATTTTTCTTAGATCCTGTCCTAGTCATATTAGCGACTTGCAGACTGACGTTCAAAATTATCCCTACCGCTCTGGTCCCTCTGGGATCTATACTACCAACTGCACCCTTCCAAGATAATTGCGGTATCTTATCTTCTCACTTCAATTCAAAGCCAATTTGCATCGCTTTGCTCCTTACATCTTGGTAAGGCCCTATTCTTGGCTCTAGCCATGAGAAAAATCCGAACTCCGGCACTGCGACAGTAATCTTGTCAGTTTGGTGCTCCTCCTGGAGCTCTCGGGACACCATCATCCAGCACGCACACAACGAATTCTGAGTTCGGCAATGACATCCTGTCCTGTTTTAGTATCATTATCAGAGTTCTATATATCTGTGCAAACATTGCCTTTGCCCTTGCTGTTGTTCCCAGTGGCTTATATATCTTGATGTAGTGTCTTCCATGAAGAATTTGCGATGTCGAACAAAAGTCCAATTCTCCCGCTGTTTTCATGCTTTCCTCCATCATTGATTTATTTGTCGTCCAATACTACTTTGCTCGTTTGATCTCTTGATCTAGCAGTGGCAAGGCGTCTTAACACTGCTTTCTATCTAAACTCAAATTTTCCGGATCAAATACTTCTTCCACCACCTCTTCTATGACTCGTAGTTCCGGCTCCGATGAAGCACTTAGTGAACTAATCATCTTCTTACTTATATGAGCCGCAACAATTAGTAGGATCAGATGTTTTACTATCCTTTTCATTCCTTATTAATGAGTATTGTGTGTGTGGTCATGCCACGAGAATGGACTGTTGTGGCAAAACAAATGGGACGGCGTTTCTTTTCAATGAAAAGTTTTCATGCTCTCTTTCTCTTTTGTCAGATCATCAGAATACACAGATATATACATATACATCACAATTCACTACAGACATTTTGATCATAAGAAGAGTTGTCATATAGGTAGAGCATGAGTGGCTACTTATGCCAGTATAGGATGGGTTCAGCATTATCGTGATGGAGGATTTTACTTTCCTAAGGCGATTGTTCTATGTTCTCGAGCAGAGATATTATGTTGCTTTGCATGATCAGATTGCGATAGCTTTCTTGTGCAGCTTTTGTTGTGCACATCGAAATTTGAAGGCTCTTTTCCTCTTTTGAAGCTTTTCGAGTTGATCAATTTTTCTTCATCATTTTACAAACCATTAGAGGGATTTTATGGGGTCAAATGTAGAGATAAATGAGTGACTTTGAGAGATAATTATCTCTGCAAATTGAGAGATAAATGTACTCATCTCTTCATCTGACAAGGAGTCACCATCTTGGG
>Ga0160428_1002502_pt1 | contig 11066 bp, 6 predicted proteins | sample SolpanmetagenomM_FD_108198 | JGI IMG/M metagenome (GOLD analysis project Ga0160428, IMG submission 108198) | Solar panel surface microbial communities from Lawrence Berkeley National Laboratory, California, USA - M | ecosystem: Engineered > Built environment > Solar panel > Unclassified ...
AATGGACCATGCGCTGGGCGACAGGCGTGCAGTTTGTCATCCAGGGCGAAGAGCACCTGAGGACCCGCCCAGCTGTCTTCATTGGAAACCATCAGACGTAAATCCAACCCTCGGTTTGGAGAAACACTGGGATGCATGTGGGGAGGTCGTTTGCTTATTCGGTTTCGCGCAGAGAACTCGACGTGTTGATGCTAGGCGCAATATTCCCGCCGTACTGCAGTGTCACGGCGAAGAAGAGCCTTAAATATGTCCCAATTCTTGGCTGGTTCAGTATGGCTAGCACCTCTTCGACTGCAGCTTCCAGGTCCGCCCGCTAATGCGTTCTCCCATTCCTGCTTTAGTGGCCCTCAGTAAAACGGTCTTCATCGATCGTGGGAACCGGCAAACGGCCAAACTCGCGTTCGACGGTGCGGCCAGGGTGATGAGGGAGGAGAAGCAGAGTGTCTATATCTTCCCCGAGGGCACGCGCTCCTATACGACACAGCCGGACCTACTGCCGTTTAAAAAGGGCGCCTTCCACCTCGCCGTCCAGGCCCAGGTGCCCATCGTCCCCATCGTCGTAGCCAACTACTCCAATATCCTCCACCTGCAGAGCAGGACCTTCACCGGTGGCAAGATACCCGTCAAAGGTCACCATTTCCTTGAAGTATCTATGTGTTAATTTGCGCGCCATACTAACGCTTTCCGCTTGCAGTCTTACCGCCGATTTCCACGCTGAACCTCACCGCTGCCGATGTCCCCCAGCTGGTGGAGCGGGCGCATAAGATGATGCTCGACGAACTGGTCAAACTGACGGAGATCGCCAGGGGTCAAGGGGTCGCGCCGGCGTCCGCGGAAACTCGCCTGTTGGACGACGCGGACACCGGTTCGGGGAGGTCGAGCGGCAGCGATGTCAGACCGGAGTAGTTGGAGCAATGCATATGTTCTTCCACGAAACGGATGTTAGGGAGGGGAGAGTATTCTGTTACTCTGCCCGTGTGGACGGGCAAGGTATTTGCCGAGCAACGGGACTTGCATGGATCCTGTATATAACGTTTCCTGGGGTTTGGTGATGCAGAGTGGACGATACGTTGGAGTGTGCACGGAGAGTTTTGCAGGCGGCATAGAGGCGACAGGACTGAGATCGTGCATTGCGGGTTTCCGCTATCGTAGTACTATATTTTACCTCACTAGATGCATCATTAACTTAACCTACTTCTATACGGGCTCGGTTCCCGCTCGCATGCAGTTGACATCATTCGGTTGTTCGGCGAAGGTGTCCGAAAGCACCCAGGAGGATCCCAATGAAAACCCCCGACTACAACACAAATACACGAAGTAAAAATGACCGACCAAGGCTTATCAGGCAAACTAGCCCTGGTGACGGGCGGCACAGGGGGGATTGGCAAGGCAACATGTCGCGCCCTGGCAGGCCTCGGATGCTCGCTGGCCATCCACTACCACCAGGCCGCAGACACCGCGACCGCTCTGGTCGACGAGCTGCGCGGCATGGGCATCGAGGCGAGAGCCTTCCAGGCGGATCTAAGCAGCTATGAAGAAGTACGGGTGTCCGGCGAACAAATCCTTGAAAATCCCCCTACCCCCTGCTTTGAAAATGTTCCAAGAACACTCACATACACGCACGTAAACAAAGCTAATGGCAGAGGCGGGGCCAACCCGCTTCAAAAAAGACAAGACGCCTGCACGCCGACGTCGAGGCGCACATGGGCAGCCCGAGCATCCTGTTCAACAACGCGGGTGTGACGGTGCGGCATGGCGTACGCGACATCCGCGAGGTCAGCATCGACGATTTCGAGCGCACGTGGCGCAGCAACTGCGCGACGGCGTTCCTGCTGACGCAGCTGTGCCTGCCGGGCATGGAGCGGCGGGCGTGGGGCCGCGTCGTCTTCTGCTCATCCGTCGCCGCCTTCACCGGCGGCGTCGTCGGGCCGCACTATGCGTGAGTTTTGATGTTTCGATAGCCCTCTACTTCGGCGGTTGAAGCATTGCACACTTCAGAGTCTGAATCGTGCCGTGGGAGGTTTTTAGATCGTCGAAATCCGCGCTTCACGGTCTTATCCACTGGATCTCGCAGGCCTATTGCGACAAGGGCATCACGGTTAACGGCGTCGCGCCGGCGCTGATACAGGGGACGGCGATGTTGCCCGGGGCATCCGAGGAGTTGGAGAAGAGTAAGTTTGCCTTTTCTTTTTGGGGGGGTGGGGGATGGGGAGACGATGCTGACAGATGGTTTTTTTTCACGTGGCTTAGAGATTCCGGTTGGGAGACTTGGGCGGCCGGAAGAGATTGCAGAGACGGTGTGCTGGATGGTCAAGACGGGGTATGTTACGAACAAGGTTGTTGCTGTTGATGGCGGCATGTTCGCACAGTAGTAGGTTGGAATGGTGGTCTGTTGTTGCTGTTGTTGCTGTTGTTGTTGTTGTTGCTGTTGTTGTTGTTGTTGTTGTTGTTATCGTTGTTGTTGTTGTTGTTGTTGTTGATGCTGATGTCACCGTTGCGGTAAAAGAAACACACACACCCACACCCACCTACACACCTACCTAATGTAGACCTCACGATCTAGGCATGCCAAAAGGAGCAAGAAATGTGCGTCGAGAAAAGATCATCAGAAGATCGCTACTTCTAGGTGCGACAAAGCAGCAAGAACCCCTGTCGTCTCTTGTCGCAAGACTCGCAAAACTCGCATCAGCTGTCACTCGGATACTTAATCGTGTGCGACGGGGAAAGCCTCGGTACAAATCACTACTAGCACAAACGTGTCAAACACAAGCTTGTGCAGCCAGCGTATCCACCGAAACAGGACGAGACTGGAGGACGAGTTACCAACCCGGCGGTAACAATGAGGCTCGAACGTCTGATCAGCCTGCGCCCCATAACCTTACCACACGTCCGTTACTATTGCAGCAAGTAACAGCGGGCAGTGCCGGACATACTCGTCGAACAGCAGCGATTGCTATTATTGCCGGCTTGTTCCCGTTGCCGTCAATCACAGCAGTCCAGTCCACTACGTACTTGACTTGACTTGTAGCGCAGGCAGGACGACGATCATCCATCCATGCTTCTTATCATCACCCAAGTTCCTCATGAATCACCCAACAACAACCCCGTCTTCGCCTTCGAGCACAGTACAGCACAAGTAGAGTCGCCGCCGGCTTGCTGCCGATCGCCCTAGCGCTGCGCACCCTCTGCTGTAATGTTGTTGTTGCTGTCGTATGCACAGAGCAGAGTCAAGTCTCCACAGTGAGGGATGCACAATCATCGATGCATCATCGTTGCAGCTAGCAGACAACAATGGGCAGGTTGGATGGACTTCAAGGCACCAATCTAATCAATCTGACTAGAAGCCGTTTTCTCGTCCGACGCTGCAATGCCGACAACAATGTCACTGCAACGAACGGTCAGCGGGGTGGGGGTGGCAAGATACCGCAAAGCTCGAACGGCATCCGGGAAAAGCAAACGTCTTTTGGAGGCCTGGCTTTCTTTCTCTGGGCCAGGCAGCCTTGTGGCAGCCCCTAAGCCCTCCCTTTCCTTCGGTCAAGGCAAAGCTTCGCTGCTCTTCCTGGTTCCGAGCCGGTCCCCCTGCCCTTGCTAGCTGCTGCTACTGGCCGACCCTCGACCCTGGGAGCGAAAAGGGCTCTGCTCTGCTCTGCCCTGCCCTGCCCTGTCCTGTCCCTAACCTTAGCCTTAACTGCTGCACACACCCAAACCACCGTTCGGCTTCGATCGGTGGAGAATAATGCATGCGCTCGCTGAAGTGTTTATGCGCTACTACTACCACTGCCACTGCTACTGCTACTCGTATACTTCCTTTCGGAGTCGTGGACTCGTCGTTGTCGCTTTTCTGTCCGACACCGTTTCTTCCCCTCGGTTGATACGGGTCGAAATTGCTGCACTCGGCCGTTGCATGTCCCCATCCAGGCACGCATTCGATGCTCGTCCGAAGCTTGGCTTGTCACTCAAACGTCTTTGTCTGCCTTCATCTCCGGCCTGGTAGTTCTGTCACCACGACCCCACACTAGTACTCTTCGAGTCCTGGTGACACTTAGGACCTGCTGTCTTGCTACCTCCAATGGCGATCTTTCTCCCCGACTGACTTCTTGGTACGCTTGACAGGTTGTCCCGTCAAAAATCTTTATTGTCAACTTACCAGCTGCTCGGGCCGTTGGAGTCGAGAACTCGACATCTGATGGCACCTTGCAAGTGTAGCGTCCATTGCGTCTTCTCCGCAATATCATAATATGCCACCTCGCGCTGCTACTCCTGAAGGTCACTTCCTGTCGCGCCGAGTGTCACGCTGCGCTTCTCCCGACCCTCAACGAACTGATCCACCTTACGCCCTCTTGGTGCTCCTGATGCAAATTTTCGGCGTTGATCGATCAGGTAAGAAATCTTCACGATCTTGCCAAGCTCAGGTTTGGCGTTTTGCCGCTGGCTCATCACAAGTTTTTTTTCTCTCTTGGAAAGCCTTCAGCCTTGACTTGTCCGGGCACTCGAGCCTGGCTTGCAGTATGAACATAAGCTGTTTACTGACTTCTGCATCAGATACATGACAACCGCATAGTTTCAGCCTTTAAAATACATCACATTCATTTCCAACCAATAACATTCTTTTAACTTCATGTCAACTTCACGCTCGCCCCCGTCAGACGCAGCCAGAAGCGACCGCACGCGCTCAGGTCACCAACTTCCACCCATCGCGACGGTAGGAGAGTCCCTCACAGCTGCATTTGCATCATCATACTGATCAAGTCACACACAGCAACTGCCCGAGATATTCTCGCGACATGGGAGTGCGCCCACGACGCCAGAGACGCTTTCCGGTGGCTCGGACTTCACCTTGAAACGCAAGTCGTCCGCAAGCATGGACCTTGACGAAGGTCCACCACCTCAAATGTACAACAGACCCATGCCAGGCTACTCGCCGCATGTTCCGGCGAATGAACAAGCTCGACGTCCCGTCTCGTGGCACGAAAGCCTTCTTAATCGAGCGCCGCAACGAGAGGAATGGACTCCACTGCCTGCCCCTGGGACTGGTCGCGGCGCCTTTCAGAGCGGCATCCAACTACCAGCTATCAGATCGTGGAGAGACCTGCCCCAGGAACCGTATGAAGCACCCCGGCTTATGGATTCGTCTCAAGATATTCAGCGCCGCGAAGATCGATTCCATCCAATGCCACGCGCTCCCCCACAGCCACTCAGTCCTCCTTCGAGGCAGATGCCTCCAACGCGACCCGACAATCCATACAGATCGGGCTCGGTCCCAGTGCATCATCTTTTACATTCACCTCGCCGATCGGAAAACCCTACCCAGCTTGTAAAGTCATGGCCTCAGCAGATGCCAGCCGCTCAATCTCATCATGAACGGACGCGCAACAGCCCGCGAAGCGACCTGGACCTTCGCGCCTTTTCCGACAACCGCAACCCTGGAGCCAGACCCGTGTCTCCCACATCCTCAGGGCCGTTCGGCAGGCATCTGCCAAGAGAACCTTACGATTACCGCGGGAACTACGAACGGCAGGACAACAACGCGAGTTCGTACGCCGCCGTGCAGTCTGTGGGTGCAACGTCTCCAACGAGCGGTGAAAGTTCCAATAGAGGCAAGCAGAGTAGTGCGGTAAGCCTATCACCAGTTCAAGAGGACAGTAGCAGGTCGGAGATGCCTCGTTCGACGGATGCGCGCAACGCCACTGCCTCGGCGCAAACATCGCCGGCAGCGCAGTACAACTGGGAAGCTCCTGACGCCGCCGCCGAGGGATCCACTCGTCGACGGCGAGGCAATCTACCAAAGGAGAGCACGGCCATCCTCAACGCTTGGTTCTGCGAACACATCACCTACCCGTATCCGAAAGAAGAGGAAAAACACCGACTTCAGCTGGAGACTGGCCTGTCAATGTCTCAAGTAAGTTGTTTTTGTTGGGTCGCTGGCAAGAGCCCGCTTGCTAACCGCGTCGATGTGTAGATAGGCAACTGGTTCATCAACGCGAGGCGTCGTCGAAAACCGTACATGACGGGAGGGATGGGATCGAGTGCTGGAGACAGTAGGTGATGGCTTCGGGGTGAGAGGCTGTGTGATAAGGTACAAGCATACATAGATTGCAACAATGCGTCAAATCGCATCGCATCGCATCGCATCAGATCTGAGGGCTTAATTACGGCGAACTTCACATGTTACTGCAGGTGGAACTGCCCCGAGTGGAGAAGACTCTCGATGCCGGTAGAAAAGAACCGGTGTGTACAGTAAAGACGGGCGATTGGGAAGATCTGCGAAAGGAGGCGAGACTCGAGGACTCGACATTGTTATTTCGAGAGTCGAGAAGCGACACGACACGACACGACCCGACCCGACCCGACACGAGACGACATCAATCACAGCACACGCGCGCGCTTCCCCAAAGGAGGCAAAACGCATGCATGCATGGAGAAAGGCAGTGTCGATCAACCCAGAAGCAGCGACTGCCGATCCTCAAAGAGAGAGTTAACTACAGACCAAAACGAGAGCTGATCAACACGCAACGAAACAAATGCCCATCATTTCAAGGCAAGTTATCAACTCGTAATCATCATTTAAGTTACTCTTTACCCAAACGGAGAAGCGTCCGTCCGTCCGTCCGTCCGTCCGTATTTCGACTCCCAGGAAAGGAAAGTGTCGACAAGAAGAAGGCCAGAAGCCGTTGATCGGCGGGGGGGTTTGCCTTAGCCTCGTTTCAGAGGAGATTTCGCCCTTGAGTGTGTGTGGGTGAGTGAAGGGGGAGACTCAGCTCAACTCACTCACTCACGCACTCACTCAATCAATCACTCACTCACTCACACTGAATGGATATACGCATCCGCCATCCGCATATGCATCATTACAGCATTCACTACAGCATGCATGCATGCATGATCGGCGGGGAGCGGCAGCGGCGAACATAACCGGCAACCCGAGAAAGGCTATAGTCAAAGGCACAGCACGGCACTCCAACTCATTGTACTCTACCATGAATCCATCTATCCATTCATGCATCAATCTCAACCGATCTACTGCGACGCTTGATAGTCCTGACTGACTGACTGGTTGACTGACTGACTGACTGACTGACTGACTGACTGACTGACCTCATTCGAACCTCCATCTCGACCTCGACCTCGACCTCGATCTCGACCGACCGACTGATTGACCGACCGACCGCCAAGACACAGACAGAGTCCCTCAAGAGTTCAGGCATGTTGGCACTGGCACGAGTAACATTGGGACCATGGAGAACGCACAACCCCCAAGGCACAGTACGCGGTAAAACTGACAATCAATCAATCAATCATCCGTGACAGATTACATCGACCCCACGACTACGACTACCACCACGACAACGACTACCCAAACCTAACGTGTTTCGTAACGGAAATCTAGGCGCCTCTCTGATCTCTCCCCATCCCTCCCAAGTCCATCGTCACCTTTCCCCCTCCCCTTTTCCATCTTCCACGTCCTTCTCTCTCTCTCATCACACTCGGTCCCCCACCAAGACTAAACTCATAATGTCATCATACCGAGCCGCGTCAGCTTCTCCCGGCTGGCCTCGACCAGCGCCGTCTCGCGCTCCAGCATGCCGAAGATCTGCTCCAGCTGCCGCCGGCCGCGACCCGGCGACAGCATCGACGAAGCCGCTGCATCCCCGTCGCCGTCCGCAACGTCCATTGCGTCGCGCGCAAGCTCGGCCGCGCGCGCCTTGAGCTCAGCCCCGAGGCGCTTCACCTCGGCCATGCGCTGCAGCGGGCCTTCCACCTGCTCTGCGCCGCCGCCGTCGCCGTCGTCGTCGTCGTCTTCATCATCATCGGTTTTCTCTCGCGTCTGTCCCAACACCAGCTGCTCCATGGACGCTATCTCGGCGACCCACGCGCCCTCCTTCTCCGTCAGCGGGTGCTTGTCCAGCCGGGCCGTCTTGTCGCGGATGGCGGCGCATCGCTCCAGCAGCGACGCCTGGCGGGTGTGCGCGGTGCGCAGGCGCTTCTCGATACCGCCCGCCGGGCCTCCTCCCTCGGCGTCGTCGTCGGGCTCGTCGGCCTGGCTGAAGACGTCGTCGTCGTCGGCGGCGGCGGCAGCGGCCTCGTCATCGTCGTCGAGCAGGCTGTCGACGCGCGACGACGCCATGTTGGCGCGGCGGATCTGCTCTCGGAACTCGTCGCGCAGCCGCTCGCAGCGCCGGAAGAGGTCTGCGGCCGCCAGGCCCATTCGGTGCGTCTCGTGGCTCAGGATACGGTGCGCGTCCATGACGATCTTGAGCGTCAGCGGCGAGAGGCGAACCGCGTCCTGCAGCACGTGGCGGTGCCGACCCTGCAGCGACTCCTGCACCGTGGCGCCTAGGACTGATTCGTTCCAGAGCTCCTGCGGCGGCTGGTATGTCGGCCGTGCCTCGCCGGGGAACATGTCGGCTACGTCCTCGTCGTCGAGGTCCTCTGGCCCGTCGCCTTGGAGCAGGTACTGCAGGTTCGATGCTTCGAGCGTCGCCGCGAGAGGCTGCCCATCTACCGTCGTCAGGACGAAATCGCCCAGGTCCGAGTCCTGCAGGTTCAGACACGCGGCGACGGCTCTCTGGCGCGGGGTGGTGTCGGACAGGGCTCTCGGGATCTGGATGATGTACTCAACGTCGACGCGCGCAGTTTCAACAAGAAGTTCGATGCGGAACTCCGCGCCCGTTTCGTACGCTCCCATCAGCTCCTCCTCGAGCTTGTTCGCCCATTCGTGGAGCGAGATGCGCGATACCCCGCCCTCGTGCGTGATTAGAAGGGAGTAACGGGACTGTTCGTCGGCGGTGAAGACGGGCCATGCGCTTGCGCTTGCTAGTCCAAGGGGGATTGATTTCACAAGGAGAAGCTCAGGGTTGGCGCGTTCGTCGTGGTACAAGGTCTTTTGCGTGGGTAACCAGCAGCCCTCGACCCCTTCCACGTCAAGACAGACATGTACGTGGTTGTCGCTTGTCGCCACGCAGATGACATTGACGGAGAGCGCGGCGTGTTCTGCGTTGGAGGCGTAGTCCTGTTCCGAGAAGTCGCCGCCTTCTTCAATGGCCGGAATGGAGAAGATGTCCGAGATCTGGAACACCTCTGCCATGTCTCCAAACGAGAAGGGGCCTTGCAGCTTCGGAATGGGACTCGTGTGCGTGGTTTGCTGGTACACCATGGAGTCTGTGTTCATCGCATCCTTGCTTTGTCGGTGGAGCTCCGCAATCCACGCGTACTGTGCGCTTGCGATCCTGCGTTCGTCCTTGTCGGTGCTCGGGTCTTCGTCCTCCTCCATGGCGGCGGACCTGGTCAGGATCGATGTGGACAGCTTCGAGACGAGCGTCGGGGTCGTTCGCCATTTGGATGGGAGAAAGGGACACAGTGCGTAGATGTCTCCTTCCTGCATCGCGATCCAGAGCGTCATCGAGGCCCATCCGCCTTCGTCCTCGCTTCCAACGCCTCCAAAGCACGCCGATGCCACCTCCATCTCAAATGAGTCGGCTGAGAAGCCCTTGCTGGCACCGTACTTTGACGGCGAGAAGTCGTCGGAGGTGGAAGAGCCGTTGGCCAGTTTCCTCAGGTCGACGGCGAGGTTCGGCTCGCTGAAAGACCACCGGTTGTCCCTGTCCAGTTCCCACACTCTTGCGACAGCATCCAGTGTGATGGTAACCAAGCAGTTGCCCTGAGCTCCCAGAGGGTGCCATAATACCGTCGCAACCGGTGACTGGTCTAACACATGAGTGCTAGGTCCAACCTGAAATGCCTTGAGCTTTAATGGCGTCTTGTCGCCCAAGGTAAGATGTGAGGAATCCGGCAGGATTGCAACGTGCACCGTGTGTGAAGTGAGAATGGCGACGTACTCGCCCGACGGCGAAAGGACAAGCTGCTTGATGGCACCGAAAACGGGCACTTTCAGAATCTGCAATCGTCACTAACTCGTCCCCCGTGTAACCTGCGCGCCTCCATCAAATCACGTACCCTGTATGCCACGCTATCGATCTGCTGCTGCGCGCCCGTGACGCTTTGTCTTTTGCTCCCTGCCGCAGCCTCTTCCCACTCATCTCTCAGCAGCACGAGGTCCGACCACCTGATCTCGTTCCCAAACGCCGCAAAGATCTCGGTTCCACGACTGGCTAATGTACGTGCCGGCCCCGGTGAAGGTGAAGGTGCGCTAGCTTGCTTCGACTTATCGGCCGGGCCACCGTTGAAGAAGTCGAAGCCCGGCGAGGGTCGCGAGAGCCAGGCGGGGGTGAAGCTACTGACACCAGGCATTTGCTGGGGAGATGGATCAACAAGTCGTGTATGAGGTTGAGTTGTTTCCCACGCGCGCGCGACGTTGGTTGTAAGTTATTATTCCACCAGAAACAGAACGCGGCCCAAACGAGGTCCCCGAAGTCTTGGCGCGTGGAGATCCTGGTTCTTTTGTTGTCGCAACGGCCTCTGCAGTAAGACCACTTGACTTATAACGCCGCTTTATTCTTCTTCCTCTTCCTTTTGTCAATCCTTTGCGGAACAACATCCACTCACCAGCTCATCGAGAGAGTATTGTCACAAATCGAACCATGGCTCCGCTGTCAGCAGTCCGCAACACTGTAGATCGTCTCGACAAGCCCAGTTCCTACGGCAATACAAAGGCGAGTCGACATGGAAGGAAGCTACTCTGGGCTAGAAGCTGACATGCTCACAGTACAAGAGGTCGAGATACGATGACGGCCCTGACGATCGCGAGAGATCTCCAGAGCCGGTCGACAAGCTCAAAGATGCGACAACCCTTTACGTGGGCAACTTGTATGTACCCAAGGAGAGATACACCATGGAGTGGAAGCTCAAAACATTCTTGCGTCTAGGTCTTTCTACACTACAGAGGAACAAATCCACGAGCTCTTCGCAAAGTAAGCCCCGCCTTGTCTTTATTAAAAAAGCCAGTAAACCAACACCCCATCCTTTTCAGGTGCGGGGAAATCAAGCGCCTTGTCATGGGACTAGACAGGTTTCAGAAAACACCATGCGGCTTCTGTTTCGTCGAATACTACACCCACCAAGACGCCCTCGACTGCATGAAGTACATAGGAGGAACCAAGCTCGATGAG
>Ga0160428_1002503_pt1 | contig 11061 bp, 10 predicted proteins | sample SolpanmetagenomM_FD_108198 | JGI IMG/M metagenome (GOLD analysis project Ga0160428, IMG submission 108198) | Solar panel surface microbial communities from Lawrence Berkeley National Laboratory, California, USA - M | ecosystem: Engineered > Built environment > Solar panel > Unclassified ...
GCTGGCAGGCCGCCTCGGGTTACAACCGGCGCGCACTGGTGGAGGCCGACGTCAGTCGTTTCAAGCGGTTGATCGGCGACGGGCTGAGCTCGCGCACGGACCGCCGTCGCACCACAGAGGTGGCGATCGCCGTTGGTGTGCTGCCGCCACGACCTCCTGCCTGTGCTCCGCCGCCCATGCGAGGATGGCGCGCAGATGGGGCTCCAGCGAACGCCCGAGCGGGGAAATCTCATAGACGACGGCGACGGGCGCGGTGCTAATCACCGAGCGCGTGACGAAGCCGCTGGCCTCCAGCCTGCGGAGGCATTGGGTCAGGGCTTTTTGCGTCACCCCCTTGTTCGCCCGCCGCAACGCGTTGAACCGCATGGGACCGTCACAGAGGGCATCCAGCACGAGCAGCGTCCATTCGCTGGTGATCTCTTCGAGCACCAAGCGGTTGAGTTCGAGTTCTTCAGAAGACGAAGTCGACATGGAGCGGGATCCTCCAGGCAATCAGGTAGACTGTGTTGCACGAAGCAGCTGGCGGCCGCAGTTCGGCTATCTCGCTTCGTTGTTACGGGAGACGGACATACTCTGGGCGCCCGAGTTCGAGCATTCGGTTCATTGAATTGACGGCAATTGCGACCTCGGTCGCTCGACGCTGATCAGTGCGTGATCGCAACCCATCACCGATGACCCGCTTAAAGCGGCTGATGTCGGCCTCTACTAGGGCTCGCCAGTTGTAGCCTGCCGCCTTCTGCCAAGCCATGCGGCCGCGCTTGGCGATGGTCTGCAGGTGACGGTCTCGCATCGTCGGCACCGTCTGCGCAGTGTCGCTCGGAACGGCGCTGGAGCGAGGTGGCACGATGACGGACGCCTCGGGATGTCGCGACATGACCTCACCGTAGACGCCGTCCTGGTCGTAAGCACCGTCGGCAGTGAACGACGCGACCGGGCCATCTATTTGATCGAACAAGGGGCCGACCTGCGAGGCATCGTCGACGTCGTTGGTGGTGACCGTGGCGGCCGCGATCCGTCCGGTGTCGGCGTCCACGGCGATGTGCAGCTTGCGCCATGACCGCCGGGTCTTCGTGCCGTGCTTTTCGAGCAGCCATTCGCCGGAATCGCAGAGCTTCAGCCCCGTGTTATCGACCAGCAGGTGCACGGGACCGGAGCCCGGCCGAGGGCGAAGCACGTCCAGGCTCTCGGCTCGGCGACTGAGCGTTGTGTGGTCCGGCACTGAGAGATCGAGGCCGAGCAGGGCGATGATGGAGCCGATAAGCCCTTCGGTCTGCCGTAGCGCCAGGCGGAACACCGACCGCAGAGTCAGCGCCGTTGCGATGGCCAGAGCCGAGTAGCGCGACTGGCCGCCTCGCGTGGTTCGCGGCTCAGCCTTCCAGGCTGCGATCGCGGCGTCGGTGAACCACACCGTCAGGCTGCCGCGCTGACGCAGCGCCGCATCAGAGGCTGCCGAGTTCGTGGCGCGATGCCGCTGCTTTGGAATGTGATGGCGACGCTCGGCATTAACTTTGAAAGGCACGACAACCACCCCGGACAGTGACGGGGATTGATCCCCACACCATCCTAAATCCGATGCTGAATTCTTCCGGCATCCCCGCGCTAGCGATGCGTCTGAAGACTTCTGGATTTCTAAAATTCTTGAATCCAGTGCGAATGAGCGCGAGGCCTTGGACACCCTGGATTCTGGTGGCCTCTTCTATCCTTCTTGGGCCTGATTGGCTGCAGCATCCTCGGTGCGGCTTGCTGCCACGCCGAGGATGTCCTGCCTACATTTTCGGCGTGTAGAAGGACACGCCTTCGGAGACCATGTCCGGCCGGTTCTGCATGATCCCGGCGATCTCGTTCTTGTCGGACGTGAAGAAGTGGCTGCCGTCGGTCTTCTCGAAGAAGCGGTAGACGGCGACGTCGCCGGCCTCCTGCTTAACGTGCTGGAACATGTCCGACTTCTCCTCGGCCATGTCGTGGCGGGTGGCCAGGATCTGGCTCCGCTCGTCGGCGTTGGTCGTAAAGAAGTGCGTGCCGTTCGAGCCGTCGAAGAAGCGGTAGACCGGTGCCACGTTCGGGTTCGACGGGTCAGCGGCGACGGCGCCCATGGCCTTGCCCTCGAAGGTGAGGTCGGGGCGCGTGGCGATGACGTTGTCGCGCTCGCTCGTGCTCGATGTCAGGAACTGCGTTCCGTGCACCGAGTCGAAGAAGCGGTAGACGATGTTCCCCGTCGTTGGTGCCGTCGTCGGGGTGTGCCCAACGTCCTGGCTGGTGACGGTCGGTGCGGGCGCCGTCGAAGTCGGATCGACCACGACCGGCGTTGGCGTGACCACCGGCGTTGGCGTGACGACGACCGGTGGCGTGATCACCACCGGCGGCACAACCACCGGCGGATCGACGACGACCACTGGGGGCACGACCACCGGCGGTGGCGTCACGACGGGCGTCGTGACGACTGGCGGCGCGACTACCACGGGCGCGACGATCGAGTAGGCCTGCGTCGCGACCGTGGCCTCGTTGCCGGCCATGTCGGTGACCTTGATGGCCAGCGTGCCGGAGCCCGCAAGGGTGACGCCGGTCCATGACAGGGCCGTGCCGCTCACCATGCCGGTGACGTCGGTCCAGGTCGCCCCGCCGTCGATGGTGCCGAACACGTGGTCGCCGATGGCCAGCGGTGCCGAGAGCGTGGCCGCCACCGTCTGGCTGGCGGTGTCGGTGACGAAGTCACCGGCGGTGCCGGTGTCGTTCGACAGGCGGAGGCCCGCCAGCGTCGGCAGCGATGCCTGGCTGGCGACCGTGACGTTCGAGGTCTGCGATGCGGCCCCGGTGTTGCCGGCCGCGTCGGTCGCCTTCACGGTCAGCGCGTGCAGGCCGTCGGCCAGGCTCGTCGACGTGATGGCGTAGGTGCCGAGTAGGCTCGCGACCGCCGACCCGAGCACGGTCGCGCCGTCGTAGAGCGTCACGGTGTCGCCGGCCTCTGACGTGCCGACCAGCACGGGTGCCGCCACGTTGGTGATGCCGTCGCCGGGCAGACCCGAGTCGGACCGCAGCGCCAGCGTCGGCGCGGAGGCGGTCGGTGCCGTCGTGTCGATGGTCAGCGCGAGCGGATTTGAGGACGCTCCGAGGTTGCCGGCCGCGTCCTGTGCCTGGGCGGTGATCATGTGCGTGCCATCCCCCAGGCTCGCCAGCGTGACCTGGTAGATGCCCAAGGAGTTGGCCGTGGTCGTGCCGATCAGCGCCGAACCGTCGCCTGCGCCGTCGTATAGGAACACGGTGTCGCCGGCGCCGGCCAGCCCGGTCAGCGTCGGGGTGGTGACGTTGGTGATGCCGTCCAGCAGGGGGCCGCTATCCGAGCCGGCGGTGAGGATTGGCGTCGACGCGATCGGAGCGGTGGTGTCCACCGTGATCGCGGTGGGCACGGTGCCGAGCCCGGTGTTGCCGGCGCGGTCGGTTGCGACGGCGCTGATGAGGTGGGTGCCGTCGTTCAGGTGCGCGAGCGCGATCGAGTAGCTGCCGGAGACGTCAGCGGTGCCGGTGCCCAGCAGGTTGATGCCGTTCTCGTAGATCCGCACGGTGCTGCCTGCCTCGGCGGTGCCGGTCATGGTGGGCGTCGCCGCGTTGTTCAGCCCGTTGGCCGATCCGGCCTGCAGGACCGGGCTCGACGGCGTGCCCGGCGCGATGCTGTCGACCGTGACGTGCAGCGCGCCGCTGACCATGCTGGTGTTGCCCGCGGCGTCTGTGGCCGTCGCGGTGAGGTTGTGCGCTCCTTCGGACAGCGCCAAGGGCATGATCGAGTAGCTGCCCGACTGATCGGCGATCGCGCTGCCGAGCAGCGTGATGCCGTTGGTGTCGTAGAGGCGCACCGTGCTGCCGGCTTCCGCCGTGCCTGTCACCGTCGGCGACTTGATGTTCGTGACGCCGTCACCTGGGATGCCGGTGTCCATGCCTGCTGCCAGCGTCGGCATGCCGACGGTTGGCGCGAGGGTGTCGACCGTGAGCACCAGGGACGCGGTCGCGCTGCTGGTGTTCCCGGCAACGTCCGTGGCTCGCACGGAGAGGTTGTGCCGTCCATCGGTCAGGCTTCCCGTCGTGATGGAGTAGACGCCCAGGTTGTCCGCGGTCGTGGTGCCTATCACGGTCGTGCCGTCGTAGAGCGCGACCGTGCTGCCGGCCTCTGCCAGGCCCGTCACCGTGGGGGTCGTGTTGCCCGTGATACCGTCGCCCTTGGCACCGGTGTCGGAGTTCCATGCCAGCGTCGGCGTGCTGGCGGCTGGCGCGACCGTGTCGATGACGACTGCCAGCGGGGCCGACGTGATGCCGTCATTGCCGGCCTGGTCGGTTGCCTGGGCGGTGATCAGGTGCAGCCCGTCGCTGAGGCGGCTGGCAAGGATGGAATAGTGCCCGGTGCCGTCTGCTGCGCCGGAGCCCAGCAGGGTGACGCCGTCGGTGTCGTAGATCCTCACCGTGGTGTTGGCCTCGGCGGTGCCCAGCACCACCGGCGTTGCAACGTTGGTGATGTTGTCCCCTGCCATGCCGCTGTCTGACGCTGGCTTCAGCGTCGGGGTGTCCGCTGCGCCGGGTGCCGTGGTGTCCAGCGTGTAGGTCCGCGAGGCGAGTCCGCCGACGTTGCCGGCCCGGTTCGTGACCTGCAGGGTGATGGTGTTCGCGCCCTGCATCAACGTGGTGGCCCACGTCAGCTGCGTGCCGACCACGAAGGCCGACAGGTCGAAACTGGCGCCGCCGACGCTGCCCGTGAGGGTGTCGCCGGGGTTAAGCGCCTCGCCGAGAGTGGCGGTGATGGTCTGCAGCGAGGCGTTGGTGACGAAGTCGATGTTCGACGTGCCGGTGTCGTTGGAGAGGGCGATGCCGGTCGGCGCTGGCGGCGGGGTCGTGTCCAGGACATATGAATGCCCGGTGAGCAGCCCGGAGCCTGCGGCGTTGGTCACCTGCATCTCGATGCCGCTCGAGCCTTGCAGCACGACGTTCCACGAGATCGAGGTGCCGGAGACGTTGGCGGTGATGTCGGTCCAGCTCAGGCCGCTGTCGGACGATGCCATGAGGCGGTCGTTCTGTCCGAGCGCCGAGTTCAGCGTCGCGGTCACCATCTGGGTCGCGACGTTGGTGACGAAGTCCTGCGCGAAGGCGCCTGTGTCGGCCGACAGCATGAAGCCGCTGGCGAATGTGGTCGGTGCCGTGATCGGCGTCGTGATGGTGCCGGTGCCGTTGGTGGTCACGGCGCTGTCGACCCAATCGCCCCAGTAGCTACCGTTGTAGGCGCGCACGCCGACGCTGTGGGAGCCGTCCAGGCTTTGTGCCAGCAACTGCACCCCGTCCAGCGAGGAGACGGTGTAGCTGCCGTTGGCGGCTGTCAGGGCCACGCCGTTGCGTGCGACCATGTCGCCGGCATTGCCGACGCGGATCTCGTATTTGGTGATCGCGGTGCCGGTCGGGTCGGTGGCCGAGAAGTTGCTGGCGATCGACGTGGCGTTGCCCTGGTCGAGTCCGACCGTGGTCGACGACGCGATCGTGGTTGGCGTGTCGAGCCGGTAGATGGTGACCTGCGAGTAGTCGGCGCCGTTCATGATGAGGTTGGAGTCGTACGCCGAGTGGATCACCAGGTCGTCGGTGCCACCGATCCTGTTGGAGCCGAAGCTGACGTTGTCGACTAGCAGGGCGTTGTGGCCATAGCCGGATACCACCGTGGTGACGTGGCCGCTGCCCTGCTTGGTGATGAGGCTGACGATGTCGCCGGGCCGCAGCTGCGACATGAAGTCCGTGTTGCTATTGGCGACGTAGTTGCTGTCGGTTCCCTGGTAGGCCGTGAACCAGCCGTCGCCGCTCAAGCCGTAGCCGATGTAGAGGGCGTTGAACGGCAGCGACGATCCGGCCAGGGCGGAGATGGTGCTGGCGAGCACCCAGCAGCCGTTGTCGTCACAGGTGAGGCCGACCTGCGCCTGCGCGATGGCCGCGATGGACTGCGGGGTGGCGTTCTGCTCCGGGGTGAAGGCGGTCGGCGTCGCGGTCGACGTCAGCAGCGTCGTCGAGCCGAGGTACATGTTGCTGCCGAAGTAGCCGGCTCGGGCATAGTACGACAGGTCGGAGGTAAAGCCTGGGTAGAAGTTGCTGTCGCCGAGGTTCGCGTCCGTGGCGTAGACGCTGATGTCGGTGATGTCGCCGAAGCTCCCGGACGTGTTGAACCTGACGTTGTTGATGCTGCCGAACGTCGCGTTGATGTACTGCCCGCTTGAGGCGTCGTACTGGAAGGCGATGCAGGCCTCGCGCAGCGTGACGTCGTAGCTTGGATCGCTGGTCAGCCCCAGCGTGTTCCCGTTGCCGGAGAACGTGCCCGTCGCCTGCGTTGCCGCAGTGGTGTAGACGTTGCGGTCGTCGGCTGCGAGGTACAGGAACTGCGGGTTGCCGGGATCGCTGGTGATCGACAGCAGGCTTGCCATCGAGATGGTCTGCGTCGTGGCCGAGACGAACGGGCTGGTGCTGAACTGGACGGTCACGGTGGTGGAGCCTGGGTGCGTCCCCTGCTTCCGATGCCGGGATCCGCCGCTGATTAGTTGCCGACCCCCCTTCTAGGTGCCCACGATTCGGTTCTGGACCCGGCATTCCGTGCGGTCGCCTCGATCCCGCGCATCGCGCCCGCCGCCCTTTCCTCCTTGGGGAGCATGCTTAATGCCGTCGGAAGATTCCCCATCTTCCTTAACCAAGAGGCGTTAACCAAACACTAACGAACCGTCCGTATCCTGTGATCATCCCCAGGTTGAGAGTGTGTTGCACGGACACTGATAGGGGCCTGCGATAGAATGGCGCGGGCCGTCTCCCGTCACTGTCTGGAGTATGTTGTCGTGCCGTTCAAAGCCAACGCCGAGAGTCGCCATCACATTCCGAAGCAGCGGCATCGCGTCACGAATTCGGCAGCCTATGATGCGGCCCTGCGTCTGCGCGGCAGCCTGGCCGTCTGGTTCATCGACGCGGCGATCGCGGCCTGGAAAGCTGAGCCGCGGACCACGCGAGGCGGTCAGTCGCGCTATTCGGCCCTGGCCATCGCAACGGCGCTGACGCTGCGGTCAGTGTTCCGCCTGGCACTACGGCAGACAGGAGGGCTTATCGGCGCCGTCGGGTTCGGGGTTCTTCGCCTCCGCTGGTTCCCGATCAGCATCGCCAGCGGACTTTCGTGAGCTCTGACCAGGGGAAGGGCTCGAGAGCTTCTACGACGGCCTGCCGCTGTTCCGTCGATCCGTCGTCTTGGCTCGCGAGGGCGCCAAGATCGACCGTGTCGACTTGGCCGGCTTGGCAGCCTGGTGGTCGGCGCTGCCGGTCCAGCTGGTCGGCACGACCGTGATGAGACAGCCGGTGCTCCACCCGACGACGCGCCGCTCGGCAGGCTGGCATCCGGCATGGGCAAAAGCCGGCCTTCGCGGCTCAGGGAGGATGCGCGCATCTACGCCATTGCAATCTGAACCCTGGTTAAGCTGTCTTGCCTCTCCAACTGCTCTTGCAGCACGACCGGCCGACCAGGCTTGCGGCTCACGCGCTCGATGGCCCGGTCAGCGCCCGTGGCCAGGTCCAGCACTCGATACTGGTGCAGCAGCGCCTTCCGTAAGGCGAAGATCGAGCCGTTGCGCTTGCACGGGAACTTGAGGTTCCGCTTGAGCGGCTGACGACCTGGCACGACGCCTTCCGGTCCGATGGGGTCGAAGGTGTCAAGTCCCCGCATCTGGACTGAAGACTGCGCCGCAATCCCTCGAACAGGTTGCAAGTCAGCTCCAAGTTGTCACAGGCGAGACCTCCACTATCGCATCCACCGCCGCAAGGAGCTTGGCATCGAACCCGTCGCGCTAAGGCGCCCAGGATCACGGCCCCCTCGCCAAGGACGACGTCCCGCGCAGGTTCGTCGAATAGGTCCATCTGGGTCAGGCTGCGTCGTGGAAGATGATGCCGAGCGTATGGCGGCGCCCGGACCGAAGCGTACTGACGCCATGACGCAGCTTGACCTGGTAGTCGCCGCGCCCGCCCCGGACCGGTCGCGAGTTCACGGCGAACACGACCGCGTCGCCTTTGCCGAGGGGCACGACTGCAGCCCGGGTCTGCATGCGAGGCCGCTGCTCGGTCATCACGAACTCGCCGCCCTCGAAGTCCTCGCCCGGTCGAGACAGCAAGGTTGCCACCTGCAGCGGGAAGACGTGTTCGCCGTAGAGATCCTGGTGCATGCAGTTGTAGTCCCCGGGGCCGTATTGCAGCAGCAACGGCGTGGGTCGCGCCTGCCCCGCCTCATGGCAACGATCGAGGAATTCGGAATGGGCGGCGGGGAAGCGCACCGGGTTCCCCATCCTCTCGTGCCATGCGTTCGCTATGGGCACCAGCCGGGGGTAGAGCGCCGTCCTGAGATCCTGCACGAGATCGGGCAGCGGGTAGGAGAAGTAGCGATACTCCCCCTGGCCGAAGCCGTGGCGGGCCATGACGACGTGGCTGCGGAAACCATTGCCGCCGTCATACGTCCCCACGATGGCGCCACCTTCTCGGTCGCCGACGAGACCGGGCAACACGGCCCAGCCTTGGGCATCGAGGTCCGCGGACGTCGCCGTCCAATCGATGGCGTTCACCCGCTCCCGCGGCGTCATGCCGCCTGCTCCATTGCGGTAAGTTGCCGCTTGCGTGACACGCCCCACCGGTAGCCGGAGATCGAGCCGTCCGCCTTCACCACCCGGTGGCAGGGGACGACCACCGCCAGGACGTTGGCGGCGCACGCCGCGCCGACGTCCTGCGCGGTCGCCGCGACGGGAAGCGCCCTGGCGATCTGTCCGTAGCTACGCGTTTCGCCTACGGGGATCTGACACAACGCTTGCCAGACCGCCATCTCGGTGTCGGAACCATGCATGTCCAGCGCCAGGTCGAGTTCTGTCCTGGGGGCGTTCACGATCGACACCACCTTGGCCATCGCATCGGGCGATGAGCCATCGTCCTCGATCAGTTCGGCTTCGGGGAAGCTGCGGACCAACTCGCGGTGCAGACGGTCCCTGCTCGCGCCGAGTAGCACGGCGGCAAGGCCCTTGGCGCCGAATGCGGCGAGAACGGTTCCCAACTTGGTATCGCCGTAGGTGAACCGGAAAGCCTTCTTTTCCATAATCTAACTCCATGAATTTCGCAGGATCAGGGTCGCACCCCGGTGAACGGAGCGAAGTCCGATCCTTGCTTTCGAACCGAACTCGGGCCGATCAAGCGGCCTGGGTTTCGCGGTCGAGCAGCGCCCGCTTGCGCTCGACACCCCAGCGATAGCAAAGCCACTTGGATCACCGGCTCTCCACAGTTCCGGTTACATCCCGCCAGACCGCGAAGGCGGCGTCGCGAGCAGCACGATGCTGAGTGGCGGTGAGGCGGTGGCGACGGAGCTGGAAGTGGTTCTGGATGCGGGCGTGCGTGGAGAGAAAGCTCTGGGCATGACGGGCTGACTTGAACCGCCGCATCTGCCGGCCTCGTCGTCGCGTGGGCTGGTGCGACACCTCGATACGGTTGTTCAGGTATTTGCTTTGCCGGTGCTCGACATGGGGCAGGATGGTACGCTTGGCGGCAGCGTAGCTTTTGAGCTTGTCGGTGACGATCACCCTTGGCACGTAGTGTAGGCTGCGCAGCAGCTTGCAGAAGAACCGCCGGGCGGCCCGAGTGTTGCGACGGCCCTGCACCAGGATCTCCAGCACATGCCCGTCCTAGTCGATGGCGCGCCACAGATAGTGCTGCTTGCCCCGGATGCGGAGGAACACTTCGTCCAAGTGCCACTTGTCGCCCGGCCTGGGGCGTCTTCGCTTCAGCGTGTTGGCGAACTGCCGGCCGAAGCGCAGGCCCCACGCGCGGATGCTCTCCTAGCTGACCACTACGCCGCGCGCGGACAGGATCGTCTCGACGCCGCGCAAGCTCAGGCCGAAGCAGTGATACAGCCACACTACGTTCTCGATCACCTCAGCAGGGTAGCGGAAGCCGCGGTATGGGTTGGGGGCCATCGTCATGCCGGGCGGGCTGCCATGGGCCGGGCAGAACCGCCAACCTGACAACGCCATCGCAACCCATGAACGTCACGAACTATCAAAGAACGTCACGCGCCGAAAAGCACCATTCCGCGCCAGCGATTCGTCCAACGGTCAGTCACGACTGCGCCAAGCTTGCAAATCTGCCGTCTGCCCACCCCGTCGTCGCTGTCGTTTCTAGGTTGTTCAAGGTAAGTCCGACGTCGGTCCCTTAATGGTCAAGCCAGTCCCGAATTCAGCGTTCCGGATCCCATCCGTTCTACTTAACTAGCGACTTCAATGATTAGCTTTGATTGTGCAGGTAGCCACGGCGAGGAACGACGGCTGCGGATTTGGGAGGGAGCGCGGCCTTATAGATCGTGCCTGCGTCTACTCGGCTCCGGCGCTATCGCCTGCATCCATACCAAGCTCACGCCGGACGTGAGCGTAGCACTCCGGGTCCAGCGCACGACGGTCGTTGGCCAGGGCACGAAGGGCCTCCAAACCGATTGCCGTGAAGCGGGCACAGGGGCGGCCATAAATGCCGGGCCCGATCTCCACCAGGCCGCGCTCCAGCATGCTGGAGACAGCCTTGGGAATCTTCGGCGTTCCTGCTTGGGGACCGGAATGCCAGGTGCGTAGCGTGATACCGTCGGCGAGGTTGGGTGGCTGCCCGAAGCGGACCATCAGTTCGGCGCGAAGCAAGTTGCGCTCGGCGGTCGTGAAAAGAGGAGTGCGTGGGGCCATGCCGAGGTCCTATCATGGAGAGAGCCCGCCCGTAACGGGCCGGACACTTCAGGAGACCACAAGATGTCCCGTTAGCACTCTGTTGCATAAATCCGAGGTTCGGGCGCAGGTGACTCTTCCTGCCCTTGGTCTCATGCGGTGCGGACATACTCCGGGCGCCCCGAGTCCAACATGCGGTTCAGCACACCAACGGCGATCACCACCTCTGTGGTGCGACGGCGGTCCGTGCGCGAGCTCAGCCCGTCGCCGATCAACCGCTTGAAACGACTGACGTCGGCCTCCACCAGTGCGCGCCGGTTGTAACCCGAGGCGGCCTGCCAGC
>Ga0160428_1002504_pt1 | contig 11057 bp, 5 predicted proteins | sample SolpanmetagenomM_FD_108198 | JGI IMG/M metagenome (GOLD analysis project Ga0160428, IMG submission 108198) | Solar panel surface microbial communities from Lawrence Berkeley National Laboratory, California, USA - M | ecosystem: Engineered > Built environment > Solar panel > Unclassified ...
CAACTTACAGGCTTTCGGTTCTTGGTTTTGTCCGCCGTGATTTGACCAATAGATTTGACAATTTCTCGTCGCCAATCTCCAAGCTTGTTCTTCAACGCTGGATCTTTCTTTGATTCGGTAATGACGTATTGACGCATGCTCTTCAATGTCCTGTGTAGTTCCAAGTATCGAACGTGTAATTGTTCAAATTCACCTTGCAACGGCCCTGCCGGGAGTTTGGTTGTTAATATGCCCGCGGTGGGCTTGACCGTGTTTATTATGCCAGCAACAGTCTGGGATGGAATGGGCGTAGCTTTGGCCGCAACGTTGAAAGATGTCGCATTGCTTTTGGCTGCATTTTGAGCCGCCTCTTCGCGAAGTCGAGCCGCGTTGGCCGCAGATTCGCGCGCCTTCATTTTTATCGCCTCTTCATTCGCCATTTTTCTTTTCGCGGCATCTTCCACAGCCTTTATCCTATCTCGCTCCAGTCCAGCCCGAGTTTCCTCGAGCTTTTGTTCCTCTTCAAGCTTTACAGCTTGTTCTCTCCTTTCCCGTTCTATGGTCTTCTTCTCGAGTAATCGCTCTGCAGTATCTCGTGTGACTTTTGCTTGTCTTTCATCTTCTAATCTCTGCCTCTCTAACGCATCCCGTCTCTTTCGCTCTCGTTCAATTTCTAATTCAGCTCTTTCGCGAGCAATCTCGGCATTCTTCCTAATTCGATCATGCTCCGCTGCTGCTTCGGCAAGAGCATGTTCGTGACGCAGCGCTTGTACTGCGATTTGATCATCTAGATCTTGCTGCACTTCTTGTTCTTGATTTATCAACAACCGATTGAACTCGTTGAGAATTTGAGACTCATCCACAGCGCGTTGGGGTGACGAGAAGACTATCGATCGCCTTTGTTGCACTCCCGTACTGTAAGCTCTTACTCGTGTTGTGTGGGACGGAGTTTGAGTTGCAAAATTCATTTGATACGTTCTCCAGTGTTTTGACAATCCGGTATAGTGTTATTTGAAGCTGGAGAACTCGCAACGCTTATATAATGCTCCAATTCAAGGGGCAAGCGTATTGAGGAAGAGGTGATTTGATGCTTTAGATTATACATAACCACTGAGATCGAGTCATTCACATGTATCTCACATATGTTACTAATAATTGCAAGGCTTTTATAAAAACAGAGTCAATATCTATGACGGCCAGCATAGCGGCAGTTCTAACCGAGCTTCACGAGCTTTTATCTAATCAATCAAGCACTATAATTACATATGCGAATACTGAATAGATATGCTTGCATCATCGTGATTGTGACATTGAATGTAGATTGTCTGATTCCCTGTCAATAGCTATTGAAAGTAGGAAATAGCAGTATAAGCCACAATGTCGTACAGTGACTTGTATCGCTTGTGATAAACTATTTATTATGAATGTCGAACCGAGCAATCGTCATCCTGACCATAAAACAGGCATAGTAGTCCGTGCACCGACAATTCAGCCCTCCCAAAAGGCAAATATGTTGACACCATTGCAGGGAACCCTTGTTAACTTTTATACCCAAAGAGAGCTTCATTTGTCATCACGATCATCATCCTCCACATCTCTCTTTAACGCAGTCAAGTCTTTACATCGTATCTCGCTCTTTGTATCTCTCAATCGAAGAATCACCAACCATTTCGTGCGCCTAGTAGTCTGGTATCTTTACTGTCATCTCTTGGCTTTGTAGCCCCACTTGTTCTTTCTACTTCGGCAGTCACGACATCTGATCTCGCATCGCAAGTTGCACCTACTCGGCAAATTCAACTCGAGGTGCAGCATATACAAATATTATGTCCCAATATATCTGCATTATCTCTTGTTAATAACACGCATGCAATCTCTGAACTTTAGCTTTATATCATATTGTCTACAAAGCTGTTTAGTCGCTTATCGACATCCATTTACAAGTACACAATCAACCGTACATATTTAGCACATAATTAGACGTCTATCGGACTCGAGACTCGATTTACACAGCTCATTTGCGAACTCGACACCAAGTTTCGATTACATTCAGTCATAATGGATCAACCTGATCAAGGAGGGCCGATTGGGCCGAATGGGAAAAGACTCCATATAGCTCACAGAAGAAGTCCATCTGAGATGACACCTCTGATTAGTCAGTGTTATCCTGATGCTAATGTGGACTTGCTGACTGACTTTTAATGTTGTAGTGGAACAATTTGCGATTGCGCAACAGATAGAGCTCCTACAGCAACAACAACTTCAAATCGCTAACAATCTGGGAAATCTTGGTATGGGAATGATATCACCTCCACAACAAATGTCCAACAATTCATTCTCTCAAGTCGCAGGACATTTGTCACCACAGCAAAACTTCCAGTTTCCACCACAACAGTCTCAGAACCATCGTCGTAATCAATCAGCCGTACCAGCAACAGGAATGGTAAATATGCCACCGACCATCGTCCAGCCGGTAGCTCCTTTTGGCGAGTTTAGTATGACTGCACCACGACAGGAGAACGTAAATCCACGAGCCAATCGTGGTAGTATCAGTGGTATGTCTGGGGGACCAGGCCATGCTCGTAGGCACTCTTTAGCGCTTCCTGAAGCCAAAAAAGCAGCCGAGCTTGCTGAGCAAAAGAGAAAGAACTCGACTTTCCAATTTCCGAGTCCAGCTGGTGGACCGTCTCCTGGTTCAAATCGGCCGGGTAGTCCAGTGACAGAGGAATCACAACCACAATCACAACAACAATCACAAACACAATCACAACAACAAGGTCAACAAGGTCAGATGCAGTCTCAATTCGTCATGCAGCAGACTCAACCGCAAAATCAAAACAGCTTACGCGTCGGTGCAGGTGCTCGAGCTGGAAATCATGGTAGAAGTCAAAGTATGGCGGTTGGCAATGCAGGCCGTACTGGTAATCGCGCACCTCCAGTGGGCTTTCAATTCCCTCAGCCTGGACTTGACCCTGGTCAAGCGGATATACAACGTCGTGGTAGTCAAGGTCATAACCGCAATCAATCACGTAATTTTGATGGAAATTGGCGACAACCACAACAGCAGTCAGTAGACCTTGGGTCACAATCAATGGGTAATTTCCAAATCAACAATCCTGTAGGCATGTCAACTTTTCAACCCGGTCATCGAAACCGAGCATCTATGAGTGGCCAATCAATCAGCTCGTTGGGTGGATTTCAATTTCCCTCCCAACCACAACTTGTTCAATTACCCCAAGGTCAAGTTCTTGTTCAACCCGGAATGTTTCCGGGTCAACAACTCAATCCGTTACAACTTGCTCAACTACAGGCTTACCAGTCTGCCGGACTTCAACCACCAATGTCTGGTATGCAGGTCGGAAATGGTCAAATGAGCCTGCAACAACAGCAGCAACAACGAAAGACTTTGTTCACGCCATATCTACCTCAAGCAACTTTGCCAGCCCTTTTAGCAGATGGACAACTTGTAGCAGGTATCTTGCGTGTCAACAAGAAGAATCGCAGTGATGCCTATGTCACTACAACTGATCTTGACGCCGATATCTTCATTTGTGGTAGTAAAGATCGTAATCGAGCTCTTGAAGGTGATCTTGTGGCCATTGAATTGCTCGATGTGGATGAAGTATGGGGCCAAAAACGAGAAAAGGAAGAGAAGAAGAAACGCAAAGATATGAGTGATCCAAGAAGTGGTAGTATCACGGCAGTCAATGATGCCACAACTCAGCCAGAGTCTTCAGCTCTCGAAGGCGGCATTCGCCGACGTGGAAGTCTGAAACAGAGGCCAACTCAGAAGAAGAATGATGATGTAGAAGTTGAGGGTCAGAGTATTCTTTTGGTCGAGGAAGACGAGATCAATGACGAGCAGAAACCGTTATATGCAGGACATGTCGTTGCAGTCATTGAGAGAGTTGCAGGTCAGATGTTTTCCGGTACGTTAGGACTTTTACGTCCAAGCAGCCAAGCTACGAAAGACCGTCAAGAAGCAGAGCGTGGAGGTGGTAGACATCAACAAGATCGCCAACAAGATCGACCGAAGATTGTGTGGTTCAAGCCGACTGATAAACGTGTTCCTTTGATCGCCATCCCTACTGAACAGGCGCCCAAAGACTTTGTGGACAGACATCAAGATTATGCCAATAAAATCTTTGTAGCATGTATTAAGCGATGGCCAATTACCTCGCTACATCCTTTCGGTACTTTGGTCGAACAGTTAGGTGATGCAGGTGATCTACGTGTCGAGACTGATGCTCTCCTTCGTGACAATAATTTCGGACCAGACGACTTCTCAGACGCTGTCACTCGCAGTATTGGTTTTGAGGACTGGTCAGTTGAAAAAGATGGCGAAGCTGGTCTTGAAGGTCGTCGTGATTTCCGAGAATATCAAACTTTTAGCATTGATCCTCATGATGGCCAATCCCTCGATGATGCCATACACTACAAGGCTCTAGAAGGAGATTTCGTCGAAGTCGGAATACATGTCACTGATATTGCTCATTTTGTCAAAGGTTCATCCTTGGTTGACCGAGAAGCGAAGAAAAGAGGTACTGGTGTTTACTTGGTCAATAGAAGTGTCGACATGCTACCCAAACGTTTGACCTCTGACGTTTGCTGTCTCAAACCGGGACAGGAAAGATATACCGTCAGTGTCGTGATCAAAATAAATGCAAAGACTGGCGTTCTTTCGGACGCAGATACTTGGATCGGCAAATCGATCATCAAAAGTGGTGGATCACTGACATATAATGATGTTGATGCTGCTATTAGCGGTAGTGATAATGTCGCCGGCGGAGCTGAGATGGCCAAGCAAGTCAGAGCATTACATGTCTTGACACAGAGACTATGTCAAGCACGGTTTGGCGATCGTGCAAGTGAAATACCTTCGCTTCGTCTACTATATCAACTTGATGACGAGAATGTACCAGTTGAGCAGAACATCTTTAATACTTCAGCAGCTCATGAAATGATTGAAGAGCTCAGTCATCAAGCAAATTATCATGTAGCGCAGAAATTGTTACAAGCCTTGCCTGAAAAGGCTTTGCTTCGTCGACAACAGCCACCCAACCCGAGACGTCTCCAGACTATCTCCGACCGTATGGCAAATATCGGTCATGATGTCGACACATCAAGCAGTGGCTCTTTGCAGAACAGTCTCTTTGCTGTCAATGATTCTGGTATTCGTAAAGGTATGGAAACACTTCTCGTCAAGTGCATGAGTCGTGCCAAATATTTCATTCCTGGCAAGTTATCGCAGAATGAATATGCCCATTACGTCTTGAACCTTCCTCTTTATACCCATTTTACCAATCCTACACGCCGTTATGCCGATATTGTTGTTCATCGTCAGCTTGAACATGTCTTGTCGGGCAGTATCGAGGCGTATACTGAAGATGTCGAGTCATTGAACAAGACAGCTGAAACATGCAACACAAAGAAGGACTCGGCTCAAAGTGCACAAGAACAGAGTGTCCATATTGAGTCTTGCAGACTGATGGATAAGAAAAGTCAGGAACTTGGAGCTGATCTTATTAGTGAAGGTATCGTCTTGTGCGTATATGAATCTGCATTCGATGTACTCATTCCGGAATACGGTTTCGAGAAGAGAGTTCATTGCGATCAATTGCCACTGAAAAAGGCAGAATTTGACAAGAATAAACGATTGTTGGAATTGTATTGGGAAAAGGGAGTTCCATCATCTACATATATTCCAGAAGATGAGCGTCCTCAGAATAAAGGACGTGGGTCATGGGGAGCGTCGAGAGCAAGAGGTAGTATTGTAAGCAACAGCGGTGCCTACGATTTGGAGGATGACGATGGTGTTTCCGACTTGGCAGATCAGGTTTCAGGAACTTCGTTACAAGCAGATAGAAATACCCAAAGCCTCCCTCCATCGCCTACACGTGGAAACTCGTTGAGTTCTGCGACGGGACCACAAAGAGCCAAGTCAGATTCTCGTGCTATGTCCAAGGTTGCACCAGAAGCTAAAATGTCGTCGAACAAGGAGCAATACATGAAGTTGTTCAAATTACGAAGTGACGGAGGTGAAAATATTCAAGATATAACAGAGATGGTCAGATTGCCAATTGTTCTCAAGACTGACATGACAAAGAGTCCACCGTAAGTGATGTTTCATATCTGTTCGAACCTGAAGCAAGACTGACGTTGTATAATAGTTGCTTAACCATTCGTTGTGTCAACCCTTATGCTCTGTAAAAGATATGTATTGATGTTGGAGGATTAGATTTGGGAATTGACATAGTGTGTGAATTGATAAGAGGAACTTGTTGACGTATATTATTTTGAGTGGATTTTGAAGAGGAAAAGAACAAAGAACTATTGATTGCTATTGTTACGAATATATGAACAGAAATTGACATTAATCACATTATTTCTACATTGATTTATTCACTGATATGTATTTCGTTAATCATGAACTAACTTGTGTACTTTGTCAAGCTACTATGACTATTCGTATGTATATTTGTAGCAACAAGATTGATCAATGAAGGGGTACCCACTTCCAAACTATCCCATCCATCCTCTTGCTAGCAATTGGCTTCCAACTTTCGATATCCGTTCCCGTAGGTACGAGTACAAGATCCCCTCCAGTAGAAACTATGTAATCATTATCCGCTTTTGGTTTCAATGTAGTTCTCGCTCGTTCGAGATCTTGTATAACAGCAGGAATCATTCTCGTGACTTGATCATTGGATATATCCGAGCTGATGTCACCACATTATTCCGTCAGCAATGCCTTGTAGTCATGCGTAATCTAAAAATCACACAAGAGGAGCACAAATGTTTTCCAAAACATAATCAAAGTAAGGATTCACATACTATAGTAAACTCAGATGCGGTCTGTAGTCGTTTGCCTCCCACCGTTCAGCATACTCTATATCATGCTTCGGCTTCGGTCCTGCCGCCGCCGCACGAAGAATCGTAGCTAAACGACTCAGTTCGAGGGATTTGTTGACGGTAATCGTCAGCTTTCGATGGAATGGCTGCTCTACATTCAGATTCTGCATTGATATCTCCGTGGCTTCGCTACAGCTCGTCATGTCAATGCTTTCGAGCCATGATTGCGGATCGCCGCCGTATGTAAGCGGTGAGATGTCCGATGTCAATGTCACATGGGGAATAAATGATGGGCAAAAAGTCATGGATGAGAAACGAAACGGAATCATGGAGTTGATGTGTGTTTGTAGAAGTTTGAACAACAGAGAGTCCCTGGGAGGGACGAGCCATAGTGAGGAGCCGGACATGCTGCGGTTGTTCCGTCAGAGAGATACGAACAAGTGTTGGAAGTGAGTCGGTGATAAAGTAAACAGACATCACGTGATGAATTCTGGTGGTGAAAAGCGAAACTTTACATTTCATAGTTAGAACGCGCGATTCATACAAAGTGAACAACAAAAAGTTGTAGGTGTCAATTCGTGTTATTGATATCACATCAAATAAATATTAAACCTCGACTGTTAACATACAACGCGTATCGTTGTTCAACACACGGGCTACCAGTACTGGTTGTATGGCTTTGTAGCTTGTCAATGTTACGATAACACCTCCCATATCAGAGGTGCATGGCACTTTTTAAAAGAGACGAGAGGGCAAAGCAATAATATAAAAGATAAAAATGACGTCGCTGCTTTCAGTTCGACAAAATGTACCACAAGCATTCGTGTCGAGTTATGCGCCACGAATTAGAACGTACAATAATTCATTACTCACGCCTATCCCACCTAATTTACCATTAGTTCAATCATCGCGATTGACTAAAAGAGCAACGACAAATATAAATTATGCCGAAGACTTTGAAAACGATGACATACTTGACGATAGCGATGCGCCTAGAGCGAGGGGAAGAGGTAGACTTCGGATGGACGATTCACAAGCAGATAGATCTCTAATGGTCAAAGAATTGAGTAAATATACAGATGAACCGGTTAATGTACAGGCAATTTGGAGAGATTGGATGGGAAAGCCAAAAAAGAACATGACGGAGAAACAAGTCAATATACAAGCTAGTCTCCCGTTGAATCTTGTACCGATACGTATAGAATTGAGTGTTGCACCGTATATACCCGAACCTGCGCTTCCAAAACCGCAAAATGCGAGAGAGATTGGTTTGGACGAGCATTCTCCTGCATATCGACAGCAAGAACCTACGCCAGAATTTAAACTAAAGGATTACTTTTTGTGGAATTTACATGAAGCGTTAATAACACCGGATCAATTTGCAAAGACGTTTGTTGATGAAATGGACTTTCCTAATGAAAGGAAACAAATTATGATCATGACACTTGCACAACAGATACGAACACAGTTGGAAGAGCATGCCGCGACAGAATTACATCCTTATTTTATCAAAGAAGTCCCGCGATCGATAAAAGATCAAAATCTCTCAACAAAACCTGTCAATCCAACATCATTACCTGTAGATACTCCTAAATCAGCCCCACCTCTTACAAATGGAGAAATAAAATCAGTTCCCCCTACAATAACAGCTATCGCAGAACCAATTAATCCAATAACGAACCCTGATGATGCTCATCGTTGTATAATAACCATTAATCTCAATCTACAAAATCATCTCTTGACCGATAAATTCGAATGGTCTCTACTTCATCCACCTGGTTTACCTGAACTATTTGCACGACAAACATGTGCAGATCTTGGACTTTCTCGCGAATGGCTTCCTGCGTTATCTCATGCAATATATGAAGCGGTGTTGAAATTGAAAAAAGAAGTTGTAGATAATAACGGATCGCTTCTTGGAGTAGTAGGGAGCGGTATAAATCCTTATGGAGAGGTTGAAAATGAAGTCGCAGAGGTACACACCGATGGAGCATATCTAGTCGGAGAAGGGGCAGGTTGGAGGTTCGATAGTGATGGATTAGGATTTGAATGGGGACCGAGGTTAGAAATGTTGAGTAAAGAAGAGATAGAAAAACGAGAAGGAGATCGTGAACGACAACTTCGAAGAATGAGAAGAGACATGGCTAATAGAATGGCTCCTCAATTGAATAATCGGGACAGTTTCTACGGTGGAATTGAAAATCACGAAGAGGAAAGAATGGGAAGAGGTGAACGAGCAAAGAGGAAACGAAGATTCAAAAGTCCAAGTCCTGTCAATGTGAAAGATAACTCTAATGATCATACAGCATTTGGTGAGATTGCCAAGTTGAATGAATCTGAAAGACAGGTGTGGAGGTGTACACATTGTAAAATATGGGGAAGTGCTGTATGGGGTGTTAGAAGTGGACCATTAGGACCGAAATCGTTATGTCATTGTTGTGGTCTTTTGTATGATATGAATAAAGTTCTTCCACCTTGGAATCAAGGTTTATATGCTGGTGATAGAGATTATGGTACTGTTGGATTAAATCGGTAAGTAAGTCTATCATCTTTCTTTTTTTTTCCTTTCCAAATGTACATACCTGTTTATTTATCATCTATTCAATCTATAATAACCATCTTTCCATATTTTCTTTCATTGTTCTAATCATATTTGGTTATTTATTTAGACCGATCCAATCTCAACCAGCAGCAGCACAATCTACATTAACGTCATCAACGTCATCTTTTCGACAAAATCCATCCCGCTATATTAACAACAATAACTCGTCTTTTCTTTCTCGAGCATACCAACCTCTCAATACCGCTTCTTCGAATTATGCTCCAACAACGACGTCTTCTTTTTCGAATCCACCTCTCCCACATGCTTCGCTTTCTCACTCTCCTCTCCCCCCACCTTCCCATCCTTCAACTCTCACTCCCGGCCTTTCAAATCACATCTACCACAACCAAGCGCTCACCGTCTCCGGCAAGGCGATCGACATCCACACCGCGACGCTACGCGGCGGCGGCCCGCAGATGTTTGAAAACTACGCCGTCGAGGGTGAAGATCTCGACTGGACCAAAGTCGCCGACCCGCGCGAACGAAAGCGCTTGCAGAACATCATCAACGGGAGAAAATATCGCGAACGGAGAGGATTGGGCGAGCGGACGAGTAGTGGAATCGTAGATGAAGGACGGTTTCATACCGATGATGAGGATGATGACGAGGGGGACGAGGGGGAGGAATATCTCGAGACGGCGGTGTAGATCTGCTATACTGTACTATAATATAATATACTACAAGAGACATATTATTGGACGTATACTATACTTTACCCCAACGAAAGAAATGCCGTCTGATGTTTCGTGCTCGTGCTCCGTAACGAAAAGGATCCCGTCTGATTTTCAACGTAGTATAACAAGACAGTACCGTTTCAACACTAATAGTAAATTGTAATACATTCTATCCATTTGAAGCATTGTCATTATTCACTAGAACATCATTCTAAAATCTAAACTTGTTTCGACATGCTGAGATACGCTTGTTTAATAAAAGAGACGAACCATCACAAGACATCAAGACAAAGAACCTTGTACAGAGATTAATCAAGTATTTAATACAGCCTCTTGTGTTATCAAATCGTTCTAACTATGAAATTAATGGGTCAGAATAAAGTAAACCTCCCATAATCAACTTCGCTCCTCCGATCTAATTCATCTTGATATTCCTTTCTCACATCATCTATCGTGACTATAATCCTCTTCCCTGTTTCTTGTTCTTTTTCTTTATCATGTCCGTGCTTAATACTTATAACAGGCTCGGCTAATATCCAAGCTTCTTCTTTTCCACAACACGAAAGTATATTAATGAGTAATAAATAACAAGTCAGTAATTCATCGTCTTCTTTTTCTTCTTCTACGTCTTCGTCTTGGTCTTCGGTTTCCATGTCGTAATCACCATCGTCGTCATTGTCGTTATCAAGACGAGAGGTGTTTATATCATACACGATCGGATCTTTGTTTAGATTTAATTTACTGACGTGACCGTTGTGAAGAGATTTTGGTGGAAAGATGTTGTTTTTCTTCTGTGGTTGATAGGTGTTGTAATAGCGAGATTTTCGATATTCTTTCATGATTTGAAGTTCTTCCCATAGGCATTCTGCTGCTCCACGGTAATTATCTTGTTTTATCCGAAACGTGTATAGAATGGATGTATATCGGAATGTTGATTTACCTACGATGGTCGA
>Ga0160428_1002507_pt1 | contig 11045 bp, 6 predicted proteins | sample SolpanmetagenomM_FD_108198 | JGI IMG/M metagenome (GOLD analysis project Ga0160428, IMG submission 108198) | Solar panel surface microbial communities from Lawrence Berkeley National Laboratory, California, USA - M | ecosystem: Engineered > Built environment > Solar panel > Unclassified ...
TCAGCCGCGCCAGCACCAACACCTCCTCCCGCTTCCGTCACCTCGCAAGTCATTAGCCCGGCCATCTTAGCCGATGCCGGTTTCGGAGGCGTCATTTTAAAAAAGAGAATAAATTCAAACTTTGGTGCGCCGTTCGGGCAATTAAAATAACATACCTGGTGACAACACCTTTGCTAAATTTAGTATCAATATTTGCGGCAAGAAATTACAACTGGCTTAGTTGGCTTGGCAGACCGGAACTCATTTACCAAGGCCTTTGGCGCAGGAGCCTTCCGCAATTTAAAACCCACCGGTAGCCCCGCATACACCTGTCGGAGCCTCGTCTTTAGTTTGCAGGTATATAAGGCCGTTGAACACCTCGACATTTTCTACAAATCAAAAAAACTCTTTTATCGCAAAAACTTTCTCACACAAAAGCCATAAATCCAACGATTACCTGAGTCATCGTATCAACTTGTTATCCTATAATGACTTTAAATATTGATCAGAAGATTGCCAGTATATGGCGCCGAGACCGGCTTGTAGTAACCGAAAAGTTTGTCCAATATTACATGATCTCGTTTTCGACAAGCACGGCTGCGTACCGTAAAGACATTATGGAACAAATACATGCTTTCGGTGATCATGTGCTGAATCTTAAAGAGGTAGAATTTAAAGACCATGAAGATCTTGTAAAAAAATTCACGACTCAGTTGCTTGAAATGGTGCAGAAGGAGAACATCAAGGAGAACGTGTTGTACCGTTTCGGAAAGTACCTATGTCAGGTCATGGAAGAAAATGAAGAGAACGAGATAGATCAGACGTTGGAAGCGTTCTTTAAGGAGGAATCGACGGTCCCGGAAGTAATAGCAATTAAGAACATATTATCATCAAACCTTAATCCTGAGAAACGTCGTTTGCGGTCCTTCTTTCCCAGGATTCGGAGTATTATAGTGGAGATGATCTTCATAGCGAACGAGGAAAAAAGAACGCAGTGGATGTTGCTGGCTTGGATTCACGCTTCCAAGCTGATTTATTACCCTTGGGCGGCTGAACTTAATATATCAAAATCTGGATTTGACATATCGAAAATTGACTTGTCTGCATTGTATAATTGGCGCCAAGTAGAAACGCAAAAGAAATCGATGGATGAAATACTTCGAAACGAGGAAGTGAGCGGTTTTTATGCTCGGAGTCACCTCAAGAACAAATTCACGACGCTCTACAGTTGGAGGATACACAATAAATTATATATCTTACAACATCCTGGGAATCGCACCTTAAAGTCGAGCGATGTGATTTCATCGTACAAAGAAGTTCGGAATAATTTGATTGAAGACGAGGAAATCATACGTGCAGAAGGGTTTTTCAAGTATTGCCTGAATAACATGCATCGTGGAGAGCAATATTTGCCTGACGACTTATTTCGGGAATTTCTAGGCATTATCAAGTTTGATGTGAAACGTAAACCAATAAAGAAGACCGATACCACCGAAGACGTGATTGAGAAATTCATAATTGGATTTGTCAGTGCCGAAGCTGCTTTACAGTCCTGTATTGAATTATGGCGGAATCATCTTCTGACGAAACCAAATATATGGCGTGCAGTATTGGAGGAATATTTGGTCTTGCACCGTGAGACTAAAAATTCTCAATTGAATTTAACCCAAAAAGCTAGGCAGATTCTGCCGGCAATTACAATTACATCGAAAACTGTATCAGAGGATAATGGCCAAAACCCCACAGCCACGCTGGAAAGTTTTGCAGACCGATTAAAAGAACGTCACATGACTCTGGCGAAAACGAAGATGATCGTACAAGCTTTGCGAGCGGGTTGGTGGACGTATCATGTTGAAGTCCTAAAGAAGTTGATCAGCATACATTCTCATCATACCAAACATCTTTCCGCAGGTCTTCCGATGCAGCAGGCTAAGTTAAAACTCACATCGGGGAGCCTTGATCAGAAGTCTGAAGATGACATCAATCGTTTCGTAGATGAGAGTTACGACAACGCGGAATTCTGGGAAGTCTTACGCTATTCCGAAATTCTACACCAAGAGGAGTCCGTAGCGAAGGCGGAATTTTGGGAACCCTTACACCATTCCCAAATTCTACACGAAGACAAGTCCGTAACTAAAGGTGCTCATCCGATTCACGCTTCTCGTGAAAGACTACTTGATTCTGTTGGAATGAACGCTGCAAAAGAGATACAGCTGTGGTGGCATGTTTCCGATCAACAAGGTCAATTCATCAGAAACTCACTGAAGACACTCTATAAACACGAGAAAGTCGTTGTCTTGCTAGCATCTGTGCAGGGAAGAGGTCGTTCGGTAGAACGTCCATCGAGCTCTGCATCATTTGTATCAGAACCTCCTGAGGAAGGAAATGGAGGGGGGGAAGTAGTGGGTCATGCGCCGAGTATTTTAGAATTAAGGCGAAGCGGAGTTTATCCGGTAGAACGTTCATCGAGCTCTTCATCATTTGAATCAGAACCTTCTGATGAAGGAAATGGAGGGGGCGAAGTAGGGAGTCGCGTACCACCGTCTTCAACAACAACGTCCTCTTTCAAAAGAATCTGGCGCAACCAGCTACACAATGCATCCTCTTCATAAGACTTCAGCAGCAGGAGTAATTGTATTCATTTTTCTAACTATGCTATCAAAATTTGCACGTCATTCGTGGGCGTGACTGGCTGCTTTGTGTTTTACATGTAAATTAGTGCATATAGGATGATGTAAAACGAAGCGTCCATCTTAAATATGAAATTCATAATCGAGCTGATTTGATTTTCCAGTCTTGCTATGTGATATCGGGGAGATTTAGTAAACGACCAATGTATGACTAACGCTGTATTGATTGTATAAATTATGATGATGATCGAATCTAGCATAAAGTAATGCTAATAACAACGGCGTAGTATTTTGATTTGGAGAATATTTCTGTCTCTAACGCTAATGAAATTTAGTATAGACGAGGACTAGTATAGTGATTGATTCTTTCAATTAGATAATCGATCTCTATGATTGTGACTACTAATAATTATGATCTTTTCAATTATTATTATACCAAGTATAGACTAATTACGAGTACATATATCGTTCAAAGATAACCATTTCCTGGAATAAATTGACCTGCTAGATTTTAATGAAAACTGTTAGGTATGATCTTTTGTCTTATAAAGGGCTTTAGATGGAATATTGATAATAATGACATTACTACGAATTACTCCCCTTTTATTTAAAAAAAAAACAAAATAAAACAAAGAGAGGAGAATGAAGTTTGGTAACGGACCCTGGTTACTAGCAGATGAAACATACAAGCCAACAAGAATGACACATCTCCACACCTTGAACAGCCAAATTTTGTTCTGTCCCTTTTACGGAACAACATTTGGTAATTTCCGAAAAATTATGAAATTAAAATTGGGTGGCTACCAATATTAGAATATTTCGGGAATTTTGGCTGTTGATTGGTGGGACACATGTCTGTCATATTTGAACCAACATATTTTCTCTAGCTGGTGTGGTAATACTTTCAATCAATGCGTGTCAATTGTGGTACGGCATTCGGGACAAGTCTTACAATCAGACCACGTCGGGTCACGCCACAATGTTGGCAACACTTTGTGCCCTATTAAAAACATTATGAGCAATGGCTATAATTTTAAGGCAAACCTTAAGTTGTCCTGAAAGGTTTCAGCCATGCCACCCGAATGTCCTTTCGCTTTTGTTGGCTCCATGAGCAGTAAATCCTGCTGCAACAAGTGATATAGTTCTAACTCTGGTTCAGAAGCATCCTCATCAGATTGAACATGACCCATCCAACAAAATAATTACTAATAATAGGGATATGTGGAGAAATCATATTCACTCTCTTCGAATCAACCCTTAGTCACAACTCCGTAATCTCATGTACCGGCAGATCTGTCTGGAAATTGGGCCCGCTCCCTGGAGTTGTGTATAAAGAGTTGAGTATAGTCCCCACTTCGGTCATTAAATCTACTTCTTAGACTTGACATTCTAATTTTAACCATTGATTCCTAATCTCCAATATGTTTGATTCAAAACCCAAGGCATCGCGAGAGTGGCTGGCTAGGATGCGCTCGCGGGGCACTCCTCGAGATGAAGATATCAAACCCATGCCACGATATGAAATACATGGTCCTCCAATATGTGATAAACAAATCTGTCTTCATTTCATCGCATCTGTTTTGATCATGAATCGTATTCACGAAATAGATCGTTTCACGACTGCGCGATCAAAAACGATGGAAATGCTGAAACGCATACTCATTGATATAGGCATGAACTCTTCCAAGGATTTTGAACAAGTCGACACTATGGACGTCAAACGCTGGACTGAACATGTATCAGCGAAAGCCTCGGACGCCGATGAGAATGTGGACCACTGCAAGGCGATTGTTACGGAACTCCACGAAGGATTTAGCAAACTTCAACACGAGGACGAAACTGTACAGATCAAAATGTTGCACGCTTCAGGACAGTTTATGCCTTACCCTGTTTACGAAAAACTCCTTCATATGCATCATGGGAACAGTAAGCTATGGGAGTGTTTGCTTGATGAACTCCAAACCAAATATGCGCAATTTTGTATGAACGAGATATTACCATATGTCACAAGATCTATCTTGATGAAAGTCTTGACTAGTTTGACATCATACCCTGATGTGCCCCGCAAGAAACACAGTCAATTTATCGAACTCTTGGGGTCGCGATTGAACGCCTCCCCTGAAGAAACCGAAATATTTCAAGAGTGTTTGGTACAGTGTGCGGGAATCGTCAATATGCTCGCCGAAGAGTATAATTGGATAATTGATGGCACAACTACGTACGCAGTGACAAAGACGATACGAGAAGGTAGCACGCTCACGCAATGTCGTCCTCTGGCAAAGACTTCGACAATGTATCTCAGTGTTTTCCTTGATCTACTTCCTTATTACAGCTCCGAATACGACGAGTACTGCCGACAACATGCAAACGACGCTCTCGAACATATCAAGGAAAGGCTACGAGGAGCATTCTCGAGCTGGCGAGAACTTCTTTATCATGTCGAGGGGCTTGTAACTATCAACGCTGAGAAGATGATGGGCGAGATAAAGAAAGTATTAACATTATCAATCCTGGATGATCGGGAAGTCCATCCAATGTTTTTAGTCAATCTTACCAGAATGCTGCATAGAAAACACCATCGCATCACGAAGATCCGTGAGCAATTAGTCGATCGTCAGCAGAAGCTCGATGCAGCATTGAGGTTGACCAAGGTCCAAAGTAATGCAGAGAGAGAACATCATGTACGAAACACTCAACTTTCAACAAAGAAGAAAGACAAGAACAAGGTACAAGATCGTAGCCCCACTGTAGAGACGATCATCGGGCGAGCCTCCTACTTTGTAACATATGAATGCACTTCCACTTGTGAGATAGTACTCGGCTACTTCTTTACCTGTATCGAAAGAGGCATTGAGGAACTGACTACTCACTTTTCGAGTACAGCTTACGTTAAGTATTTGGACTTTGAAAACAATTATGCGTCCAAAAAAAAGGAAATCGAAGAATTAAACAAGCAGAACGAAAGTTTTAGGAAAAGCCTTCTCAGCAGTGACAATGGCAAATTTCAAATTCGTCAAGAATTAGATAAGTGGGATTACGACTTGCAAAAAGCACGCATAGAATGCACACAGGAATGGGAAAAAGGATTCGACAATTGGCAAACACCATTATTGACTGAAGCAGTTCTGGATCGTGTCAAACCAAAAGATGGAATGTTTTATACAATGAAGAGAGTCTGGGAATACATTGTAGAACCGCATAAAGATATGGAGGTTAACTTTGGACAAGAGAAAAATACCTTGAAAGAATTTGTTATTGAGAATATCAAGGCGGGTGTTGAGGAGAGGATAGACGACCTTTTCAGCAAGTTTAAGACAAATCCCAAAAAGTAGTGGAAAAAAATCATACTAGTTCTAATAAATAAAGAAAAGATTCTTCAAGAATTCTTGATAATCAAATATAGATTTTAATGTTCCAAGTACATGAATTAATCCGGATGCACAAAGTGACTGTTCACGATCTAATCAAATAAAACAATTTCCATAAAAAATGATAATTGTACAAACTCCATAGTCGTATGTAAAAAATGAAGTATGAAAATCCTTCTAAGAGCACATCATTTCTGACTTACTTTTATTCCCAGACCAAAAAGGAAATGGAACCAGTCCTAAAAAGGAAAAACACAAAGACGAAAGATGTCAAAGGCACAAATAGTGGGAATACACCGAAACGCTTCAAGTTGTGATCAATGAACTTATAAGAAGCCGTCTACGAACAATGCAAAATGCGTCAAGAGAAAAACTAATTAACAACATAAAACGTCAATTTCTATAGCAACGACCCCGTCGTGAGCAACACTGAGCCACTACTCCATTGGATGTATTTTCAACGGTGATGTTACCATATCCCATCTCGATCGATCAATTTGTGAAATCTTTTTGATCAAGATTTTTTTATTTATGGCGCCTTTTCAATGAGAATGTATGTAATCCGATGAACGACATTCTTACGGACAAAATCCTTCAAAGATACTGGCTCATCTTCAAACCCGTATTTATAAAACACATTGGCATGTTTGGATAAATGACCGCAGATCAGCCTTATTGAATCTTCTTCATCTTGAGATTCACCCACATGCCTTTCCAATTGTCGGAGTGGACTCTTATTAATATACTTCATAATATTGGCGTGTAATATACGTGCCTCTCTATTTTTCACTTCCTCATTTAAATCTCGTGTTGATTTAATGTTATTGTGGTATGAATCCCCCATGCTCCGAATAGAATTGTCCAATAGATAATAATGACTTATTTTCTCACATCTGGTTTCCAGGCTCCAGTAACAAAAATTTAACATCAGATCAAAAGGATCGAGATCCCAACGAAGATATTGTAATAATCTTCCCATTAGTGCGGTGTTCTCTTTGAAAGCTTCTATTTCACTTTCTAGTGGCCTGCAATTTTGTAAAGTATCATGATCGATACCTTTATGTTTTTTCTTCAGCTCTTCCATTCTCTGCTTCACATTTCCTATTTCAACACGACACGTGTTCACTTTCGCGAATCCTGCTACATAATCTTCGTTTATACTTAGCTTCGCTGCCGTCTGCCATATGTGCCATGTTTCAGATTCCGGGACCGGCATTATTTTTTTTATTCGAAATTGAAATTAAAACTTTCAATCTCAAACCAAATTTGAGATTAGGGCTCGGTAGAATTTAGAATATGTAGTCTTGTGACTAGTCTGTACGTGATCCAACGCCTTAATAGTTTTTGATTGTTGGGTTTGCCAATATCATTAAGCCCCTTTTTCAGGCCCGTCCAAAAACTAATCAAAACGGTCCGCTTAGTTCATTCATGAAATAATCGAAGCTAAGAATTTTTATAGGAATCTATTAACATGATAACTAATACCAGTCTTTAAATCTCTTTCTGCTGCTAATCAGATAACTAAGCATTTTCAATACATATAACTATTGTCATGATTAGTTTCATTCTTGTTCTCTTTTTTTGACTAGTCACAAGGAATGATCAACATTGTTGGAAAGAAATTGCAAAGTTTTGGAAATTTGAAAGGTAATTTTATTTGTAACTAAATTTAGTATCACCCATCCAAACTTTCAGAGCGGGGTACATTACCCCACCACTAGCAATTCATCTATTTCAGGAAAAATCTGAGACGCTAACCCTTGATCATCGCACCGAAGTTACAGACCTTGCCCTAGTATTAGATTATCAACGCTAGTCTAGTGGGTCGATCAAATGGCCAGGGGACATGCCCACCCATTGCTTTATTACACTAACATGTTCGCTAGCTATATTTAGGAGAGTTTAATTTCCCTGACACCTGATTTCTACCAGTTTGGTAAATTAAAATCTGATGGCTTTGGGATGTGACGGGTAGCGACATTTCACACCAACAACATCACTCGTATGATATAGTGATACCACAAAATGCAGAGCAATAATCAGTCAGGCGTAAGTCGAGAATGATTATATATCCGTAATGCAAATGCTCATTTCACCACACTTTCTAGTAGAGTGAAAGATTACAGGCTCGAGTTATCAAGACCAGAAGTTGCTATTATATAGGCATGATCAAGAGCAAAATTTCGAAAGGTATAAACATGGTCCCCCCGGTCAATTTCCCAACATGTTTTATAATTAGAAACGGAGGACCGAAATTACCAACATATTTTTTTGGCTGGATCTTCCTGTGAGATATAAGAGCGGCCTATGTAAGCTTTTTTTTTTGACCATTCCTAAATTATCCAAAACAGTGGTTCTTCAGGTCGAAACAATATTTTGTTATGGATTCCAGTGGCAACCAAAGCAACCAAGTAAAGAAAACGCGCAAGAGAGACAAACTCAAAGTTCTTTTGGGGATCAGAAACACAGGCGAGACTTCACAGTATAAAGGGACGAAAGCTGTGACAAAGCCTGCGACAACCGGACCTCCAAGAATTCCAAATCACAGGGATCGTCTAGTCACAACATTCCTTGGAGCATGCCTGTCATTGCATTGGGAACGGGAACAACAATTGATGAGAAATGCTGCCTACGCGCCCGTCCCATCTTTGCCATGGTCTCGGGGAGGAACGAGTGGAGATGCAGTTCAAGCGCCCGCGTCATCCGTGACGATTAAACAATTTTTGGACAAATTCAGTACCACTCATCTCTCAAAATCGAAAGATACGCACAACCGTGAGATATGGAGGGAAGATATACTTTGGCCATTCATTCGTGACAACCTCCCACAGTGTAAAACTTTTTGCGAATACTTCCGATCTTTCTTTACTGACAAGGATAATCGAAACAAACAACTCCTTCTGACCCAGCAACGTTTGTCTTATACAGTTTACAAAGATATAGAGGCTACAGGGGATATCTTTTGGACCCAAGTTATTAAGGGGTTGGAAGATGAAAGGATTTTTCTCGACGTAATTATAGAATGTGTCTCATGCACCGTGAGACGTTATACGAGCACTTGCTTTTTCAGTCACTCCGATTTAGCAAATGAGAAACAAGCGCCTGAAGTTTTCATTACATGGTTTCACAAGTTGCAACATCGAAATATTACAGTGGACTGGGAGATCATTGATGACTGCTTACGTTCGTGTGATTGGTTTCGCGAGCTTGTAATTGATGAGGCAAAATGGAAAACCCTTGATTTATCTTTCTTTCCTAACGATAATAGGGAATGGTTACAGCAAGCCCATGGCACACTACTTTACCACGAACTCCTTTTTAATTCTTTCTTAGCAGCATTCTCAGTATTGAATGACGAGTATCGTGAGGCATCTAAATCAAAGATGATGGAAATGCTTCATACTATAAAGAAACATCGTGTTGATATTGTTGAACGACTCAAAATGGAAGCAGAAGGTTTGAATGGTCTTGCACAATTCTTCTATTGGTTAGATATTCATTATCTAGGAGAGGAACTAGAGACAAATAATCTTTCTCGAAGTGTTCATGGACCGATTAAGCAAATATCCGAGCAAGACTCTGGGAAGCTGCATTCTGCGATCTCGCGTGGTCTTCTCTCTGATGTGCGCATGATCTTTAGGATAGACAATGCAGCCAACGGTCATCGAAAGGAAATCGCAAAACTTAAGTCATGCTTGGATTCAATGAACTCTATCGATGACCCGAAAAACAAGCAGGTACAATCCGAGACACAATCGGAAAACCGTCCGTCCAAACCGAGCTTGTCAGACTTCGGAAAAAATTGGGGCTTTACTTTCGATAAGCTTTGGGAGCATCGTACGGCAAGGATAAAGTATTATCTCGATTTCGAAGCCAGCCCTGGTCAACTGCTCGCTAGTTATTTTCATTATACCATAGACGAAGGTATTTCTCAATTGGTTTCTAAATCGCGTCGGGGTCAAGAATCTCCAAAGCACATCGATGCATGGACCATCATTCATAACCGTAGAATCCGGGAGAGGCAGGTCATGGAGTTGGAGGTCCAAGATTGGGAAGAAAAATATAAGATGCCGAGAACCGTCGAACAGCAGAAAGTTTTGCTGCGCTTGAAACTGAAACTCGTCGAAAAGCAAGTGGAATCATGCAACGAACTCAGAGACACTGGTACAAATCCAGAACTGTACTCGGATTATCTCCAAGTCGCGGGAATCGACAACGATCTCTCCGAGATATGTACTGTTCTACTACCGTTAATTGGACATATAAGAGTACATGCTGACAGTTCATTAACTCTGCAGCAGTTCGTTGGATATCAAATTCTCACGCGCTTAGCTTGATGAACGACCACCAGATTAGTATTGTATGATTTGTTGCTGTGCAGAGGCGTTTTGGAGTTGTCAATTATTGTTATTCATTTGTATGTTAGTGACAAGTTTTTTAATGTTATGCTGCTACAGCGAGTTGCTCATCACTTTATTATAATGTGTATGCATCGACAACCACAAATAATAAATCGAGAATTGGTTAATCAGAATAATTTTCGTGAGAGAAATTTTAGCACACGTCTCATCACTCGGGATAATCGTCTTGGCAATAATTTTTAGTTGTCAACCGAACCTAATGACCCTTGGGGTTCTTTTTTTCCCCTCCTTTCCCCGCATCTACCGAAAGAAAATGTTTAAAATTCCGAAAGAGAAAAAATGTTGGTACGTAATTAATTTCTAACCATGTAACAAGTTTTCAGGATGAAACTATTGGACCGAAGAGAAGGTCCTTGAAACCTTTTTCCCCTTTTTTTATCATATTTTAATATACCCCCCATTTTTATTATGGAATGGAAGATTTATCATTTTTTTTGTCAATCGTTTTATTCTCCATTCTAATCGATAACTATATTTTATTATTATAAGAAAAAAAGATGAATCAAGGATATACAAGACAAGAATATATACCACCATTATCAGATCATGACAATAATATTAAAGAAGAAGATGAAAATAATAATGATAATAGTAGATATACAACATATTCATTATCATCAGTTGCAGCATATCCAGGATTAACAACA
>Ga0160428_1002508_pt1 | contig 11042 bp, 12 predicted proteins | sample SolpanmetagenomM_FD_108198 | JGI IMG/M metagenome (GOLD analysis project Ga0160428, IMG submission 108198) | Solar panel surface microbial communities from Lawrence Berkeley National Laboratory, California, USA - M | ecosystem: Engineered > Built environment > Solar panel > Unclassified ...
CGCTCCCCCGTCCGGCGGTAGCGGTCGAGATAGGCGTCGTGCTCGCCGCGCATCGGCTCCGGCATCAGGATGCGGACGTTCTGCCCGACGACCGCGCCGGCCGCGTAGCCGAACAGGCGCTCGGCCGCCGCGCTGAACGAGTGGATGAGGCCCGCCTCGTCGATGACGACCATGGCCTCGGGAACGGTGTCGAGGATCGAGCGCAGGTGCGCCTCGCGGGCGCGCAGCTCCGCCTCGGCCCGCTTCTGCTCGTGGATGCTGAACACCACCCCGCGGTGGCGGACCGGCCGTCCCTCCGGGTCCACCTGCACCTGACCGCGCGAGCGCAGCCAGCGGACGTGTCCGTCCGGTCGCATCACGCGGTAGTCGACCTCGTAGCTACCGCCGCCCCTCAGCACGCGCTGAATGGCGTCGGCCCTGCTGGGGCGGTCGTCCGGATGCACCAGCGCCTGGGTCGCGGCGAAGGTGGTGAGCCGCTCGGGCGGGACGCCGAACAGGCGGGCGCAGGTCGGCGAGACCGTGACCCGGCCGGTCGAGAGGTCCAGCGACCAGACGCAGACGCCCACCTCGTCGAGGGTCTGCCGGAGCTCGTCGGCGGTCGGCGTGCCGTCCTCGTCACGCGGGGTCGCGGGCGGGGCGAGGTGGCGCGTCATCGTTCACTCCCTGAGGAGTACGCGTGGCCACAGCGGCGCCGTTCATCGCCGCGACAGGCCGGGTTGGATGCTGTCGGATGGGGGCCGACTGTCCGCATCCGGCAGCGGGGCTCCGACCTTCCGAGCAGCATCACGACTTCAGGCCAACCAAGATACTCAGTTTTTGGCACTAGCAACAGGCATTGAACCGGTATTGGCTATGCTCTCTTGCCGCTTGACCGGGTATTTCCGATCGGCGGTCGCTGAACCCTCTCGCTTGAGCTGGATCAAGGTCGCCCGACGGCAGCGGGTCCAGGCATGGACCTGCTGATGTCTGGAGACGAGCCATGTCCAGAAACACTCCCCTCCCGCTCGCCGCCATCCGCGACGTCCTCGTCGGCCTCGCCGTGGAGGGCGAGCGCGAGGATCCCTCCTCGGCTATCGGCTACGGGCTGACGCTCGCCAAGGCGACCGGCGCCCACCTGACGGTCCAGTCGGCCTCGTGGCGCTTCACGGGCGACGACGCCTGGCTCGGCGAGTTCGACGACGAGGGCTACGCGACCATCGACCGCCGCCTCGACGAACTGGCCCGCTCCATCGCGGACCGCGCCGCGGGCGACGCGGCGCAGGCGGGGGTGGTCTGCACGACGGAGGCGAGGAGCTTGGCCTATCCCGACCTCGTGAGCCGGCTGGCGCTCCGGGCGCGGCTGCACGACCTGACTGTCCTGGATGCCGGCCCCCGCACATACGACATCGATCACGAGATGATCGAGAAGGCGCTGTTCCTGAGCGGTCGCCCGGTCATCGCCGTGCCGTCCGGATATGGCGCGTTCACGGCGCGGAAGGTCATCGTCGCCTGGGACGGCAGCGCTCAGGCTGCCCGCGCCGCCAACGAGGCCATGCCGTTCCTGCGCGCGGCGGAGGCGGTCGAGATCGTGGCGGTGGGCGGCGCGGCGGAGGCCGACCCCTCCGTGCCGGGCGCCGAGTTCGCGCCCCACCTCGCGCGCCACGGCGTGAGCGTGACCGTCAACGACCTCCCCGCTTCGGGACGTGTCGCCGACACCCTGCGTGCCCAGGCGGGGCTGTTCCGGGCCGACATGATCGTGATGGGGGCCTACCGGCACTCCCGGACACGGGAGTTCGTCTTCGGCGGGGTGACGCGCTCGCTCCTACGGGACTGCCCCGTCCCGCTGTTCCTGGCGCATTGAATCGCGGAGGCCGGCCATGGCTCAGCGTAGACCCTCCCGGACCGCCTCGACGGCGCGGCGCGCGCGGGAGCGCGACCTCCCGCCCCGGTCCCCCCGACCGGCCCCGACGAAGGGCGCGGCCGGCGCAGTCCCGGCCCACGGGCGCCCCCCGCACAGGGAGGAGTGGCTGGACCCGCTGAATGAAGAGGAACGCGCCGCCCTGGAAGCCGGCTGGGGCTTCGTCGAGTGACCCCACTGCGCGTCCTCGCGGGACGGGCAATCGGGGCCGTCAGGGACGGGCCCGCGCGAATCCCCCGAGGGCCCGGGTGCCGTTGAACGCCGCCCGCGCGCCCGGGTATCGGCCCGCCTGACCCGGGCTTCGATCAGCCCGTCGACGAAGACGGTGGCGCCCGAATAGGCCAACGTCCATTCGGGAAGCCGCCGCTGCGCGATGTCGGCGCCCATGTCCCCATCGCGCGACGCGACGAGCGCCCCGGGGACCCGAAGCCGGGCGTTCCCGACCCGCGACGTCTCGACGACGTCGCGGATGGCGGCGGAGCTGCCACGGTCCATCGACGACCTTCATCGCCGCCTCAGCGTCCTGAGATAGGCCGTGAGGTCGGCGGCATCGGCAGGGGCGAGCCGGAAATCCGGCATGGCCGGATGGCGGCGCTCGACGCCCTCGTACAGCACGTCGGCGAGGTCATCGATGGGAAAGCGCCCGGCGAGCCTGCGGAACGGCGGCGCCTCGCGCATCGGACTCGCGCCGATCGCGCGGACCGCGTGGCACCGCGCGCAGACCACGCCCGCGAGGGCGCGGCCGCGCGCCGCCGCGATGTCCTGCGCCTGCGCGGGCAGGGCGAGCGGCAGGAGCACGACGGTCGCGCCGAGGCGGGCGCCTCTGCCGAACATCAGTGGCACATCAGGCAGCAGAGGGGCGAGCGGTCGAGGACGTCGCGCGTCACGCCGCCGAACATCCACTCCCGCAGCCGGGAGTGGCCGAAGGCGCCCAGGACGATCAGGTCGGCATCCTGCAGCAGGGCGAAGCGCAGGATCTCCGAGCCGTCGTCGTCCGCCGTGTGCAGGAAATGGGCGGTGACGTGGGTGCCGTGCCGGGCGAGATGCCGGGCGAGGTGCTTGGCCACGTCTTCCGCGCCCTCATGTCCCGCATCCGAGCCGACGGTGGCGACGAAGACCTGGGCCGCCGCGCGCATGAGGGGCAGCGCGGCCGACGCGGCCCGCCGGGCCTCGGGGCCGTCCTTCCAGGCGACCACAATCCGGGACGCCTTCAGGCGCGCGGTCCGCGGCGGGACGACGAGGACGGGCCTGCCGGCCTCCATCACGACCGGGCCGGGCGGCACGCCGAGCGGTCCCGGGTCCTCGTCGCCCGGTCCCCACCGGCTCACGACGACGAGGTCGGCGGCCCGGGCCTGCTCGATCAGGTGCGCGACAGGATCGGCGAAACCCGCGCGCCAGTCGGTCCGGCTGCCGTCGCCGGCGCCGCGCTCGAACGACGCGCGTGCCTGTTCCAGGATTGCTTGCACTTGCGCCTTGAGGCGCCCCTCCCGCGCGATGGCGTCGCAGACGTCCCGCACCAGGATGGGGGTCGGCACTTTGCGGGCGGCCGCCCCCGTGAGGGACGCATCGAAGCGCGCGGCGAGGTCCGCCGCGAGGCCGATCCGGTCCGGGGCGCCCTCGCCGAGGTCGGTGGAGACGAGGATGTTCGCGTAGCTCATGGCGACCTCCGTCGTGAACCGCTTCCGGTGCGCGGAGCCTGGCCCGGGGTGGGGCGGTCCGCCTTGATCCATCGCAAGCAGCCGGGAGCTGGCCGCGGCGGCCGGTCTCCGTCACCCGCCGTGGCTGGCCTGGGCTTGAGATGGATCAAGGCCGGGCGGCCGTGGCGGCGGCAGCGTGGAAAGGTTCGCACATCCTACTCGGGGACGTCCCATGTCATACGCCAGCATCATGGTCGCGGTCGACGACGGGCTGCATGCCACGGGACGGGTCCGTCTCGCCGCGGACCTCGCTCACCGGCTCGGGGCGCGCATCGTCGGCGCCGCGGCCTGCAGGCCGGACTACCCGCAGGGCTACGGCGAGACCGCCGTTCCCGGAGGGATGGTCATCGAGGAGATCCGCCAAGCGGCCCTCACCAAGCTTTCGGGCGTCGAGCAGGTCTTCCGCAATGCCTCGTGCCTGAACGACGGCGTCGAGTGGCGGTCCGACCTCGACCATCCCGTGCGCTTCCTGGAGCAGCAGGCCCGGGCGGCGGACCTCGTCGTGCTCGGACGTTACGCGCGCAATGAGGGTGTTTCCCTCGGCGCGGCGGTCGATCTCGGGGACGCCCTGATGGGCCTCGGCCGGCCGTTGCTGGTGGTCCCGCCGGGCGTCGAGCACCTGGAGGCGAAGCGCATCGTCGTCGGGTGGAAGAACACGCCCCAGACGCGCCGGGCGGTGTCGGACGCTCTGCCGCTGCTCAGCCGCGCCGAGGCGGTCCAGGTGCTGCAGGTGACCGATGACGAGGACCGGTCCGAGATCGAGGACGTCGCCCGGTATCTCGCGCTCCACGGCGTGAACGCGACGACGCGGCAAGTCGCGGTCTCGGCTTCGACCGCCGCCGAGGAACTGCAGAGAGCGGCGGTCGAGGCGGATGCGGACCTGATCGTGAGTGGCGCCTTCGGTTACAGCCGCCTGCGGGAGTGGTTCTTCGGCGGAGTCACGCGCGACCTGCTGGGCGAGGCGTCCGTCTGCTGCCTGATGAGCCACTGACCGGAGGACGCGCCGATGGCCAACCCTGGCAATCCCGGCAACCCCGATCCGGGCTTCCCTCCGCCCTCTCCGGCGCACCCGCCGGAGCCGGAGCGGAACCCGCTGCCGGAACCCCTGGGAATGCCGGCCTGGGAACCGGACGACGTCCCGCCGGCGAACGAGCCGCTCGGCATCCCGGGCGGCCTGCCGCCCGAGATCGTGCCCTGAAGGGCCGCGCACTCATCGGCCGCTGAACGGAACCCTCTGGTTCGTGAACGGCATGGCGGTCGGTGTCTGGATATGAATGAACGCGACGCCGCCTGCCGTGTGGCAGGCGTTGCACGACCTCGTCAGGCCGGAGAAGGCGGCCTGGAACCCCGGTGCGTCCCGCCGCTTGGCCGCCTCCTTCATGCGGGCGATGTGGCGGTCCGCGCCGGTCACGAGCTCGACCGGGATGTCCCGGTAGAGCATCGCCGCGGCGGTCAGGTCGTCGGAGACGTGGTTCAACTCGTAGTCGAGCAGGGCCCAGTCCTCCGCCCGCCCGGCGTACCAGATCTTGGCATGCCGCGCCTGGATCAGCAGCATGATGTTCCCGAGGCTCAACTGAGACCCGTTCGGCCCCGATCCGGATTGAGGCTGCGCGAACCGGGATGGCTGGCTCTCGGCGACGCTGCACAGCAGGACGCTACCGAGCAGGATGGCGGCGCACTTCATCGCGTACGGTCTCCGGCGGCGGGGAAGGGATGGCGTCGGCGGCTCGGACCGGATCCCGGTAGCCGAGATGGAGGTAGCCGGGGCCGAATCGCGCGGTGCGCTGCAGAGCGGGCAGGTCCAGGATGGTCAGCCACCGGCTCCGCAGCGCGATCAGGTCCCGGGCGCGCAGCGCCTGCAGGCAGCGGCTGACATGCACGCCCGTCAGGCCCAAGGCGTCGGCCAGGTCCGACTGGCGCAACGGCAACCCGTAATCGTGGTCGTGCGTCAGCCCGACAGCCCGCAACCGGTGGAACAGCTCGCAGAGCAGGTGGCCGAGCCGCGCGACCCCCTCGCGCCGGGCGATGTTGACCGTCCACTCGCGCTGGATGGAGGCGGCGGCCAGCATCTCCCACCACAGTGCCCGGCCGATATCGGGATGGTCTCCGACCAGGGTATCCAGCCGGTCACGGGGGATCTCGGCCAGGGTGACGGGCGTGAGGGTGCCGATGGCGTGGTCCATCGCGCGCAGCACGTTGACGTGGGTGTCGCACAGGTCGCCGGGCAGCAGGAGGGCGCTGACCTGCCGGCGACCGTCCTCCAGTTGCCTGTAGCGGCATGCCCACCCGTCGAGGACGACCCGCATCGGCCCGTGCGCCTCACCCTCCTGGACGATGTCCTCGCGTGCCTCGACCTGCCGGCGCTGCTCCGTGACCGCGTGCAGCGCCGAGCGGTCGGGATCCGAGAGCGGCGTGAATTGCTGCAGCTTCGCGATGAGGAAGTTCGGCACCGTAGCCTCGGTTCTCGAGGGGCCTCCTGCCGAAAGGGATCTCGCGAGCGGGGGAGCCGGCAGGACCGTCGTCGGAGGCACCCCGTTGGGGGCACCCGCTCCCGGCGGACGTGATCCTGGCCCTCCTGACTCCCTTTCGGACAGCGCGACATTGAGATGGATCAAACCACCGGCCGCGACCGCCGCGGACCGGAGCGGAAGACGCGGCCGGGGCCGGCGGGACCGCCCCGGGGCGCGGGATGCTCGACGGCGCGTCGGCGTCCGCGAGGTCTGTCGGGACGGCCACCGCGGCGCCAGGGCCGGCATCGTCACGGCCGCCCTCGTGCCGCTCGCCGCCCCGCAACCTGTAATTCCCGGGATCGGGGCAGCTCGACCGCGGGCACGGGGCGGCGCCGAGGGCGAGGGGTCGTCCGGCGAGACCCTGCGGGAATGCGCCCCCGAGGCGCGACGACGCCTCACGCAAGAGCGTCGCCCTGGCTTGCTCTCCCCGCCGCGCGGCGCCGATGCCGGCGGCGCCTTCCCCTCCGATGATGACGTCGCCATCGCGGCCCTCGTGGCCTCACGTCATCCCCGTGGGCGACGGCTGGCAGCGCCGCGAAGGCCGCGTGGCGTGGACCGAACCCGAAGCGGCCTCCGCGCCTCCGGGCATGGTCGGGCCATCAGCACGGAGGGGCCGGGACCTCACGCCGGGACCTCGCGCCCGAAGCGGCTATCGATGCCGGCTCACCGCGGCCGCGGCGGGCTTGATCATCGGCGTCAGCAGCATCGCGATCTGCGTCCGATTCCGGAGCTTGTACTTGCGCATGATGTTACCGATGTGCGCGCGCACCGTGTTCGGCGATATGCCCAGCTCGTAGGCGATGATTTTGTTCGGATGACCCAGGGCGATGAGGGCGATCAACTCGCTCTCCCGGGCAGTCGGACGATGGTCCACGCTGTCCGGCCGCGCGCGGCCGGATCGGCACAGCCGCACCAGCCGCTTGTTCTTCACGGGCGCATCAACTTGAACTGTGGATCTCATCGCTTCCTCCTCACTGAGGCAATCCGCGGGACCGTCAACGCCCTGTCACTCGGCCCGGAGCGCGTCGACTGGATTGAGCTTGGACGCGCGGTAGGCCGGGTAGAAGCCGAAGAAGAGCCCGGTCAGCGCGGAGAACCCGACCGCGAGCGCCACGGCGCCCGGGTCGATGACGGTCGTCCAGCCCGCCGAGCGGGCGACCGTCAGGGAGATGAGGGACCCGAGCGCGACGCCGACGAAGCCGCCGGTCAGGCAGAGGACGAGCGCCTCGCTCAGGAATTGCAGGCGGATGTCCCGGCCGCGCGCGCCCACCGCGCGCCGGATGCCGATCTCGCGGGTCCGCTCGGTCACCGACACGATCATGATGTTCATGATGCTGATACCGCCGACGAGCAGCGATACGCCGGCAATGGAGGTCAGCAGGATGGCGATGGTGCGTGTGGCGCCGCGCTGGGCCTCGGCCGCCGCCGCGGGATCGGCGACCTTGAAGTCGTCCTCCTGGTCCGGCGGGATGCGGTGGCGCTGGCGCAGGAGATCCTCGATCAGCTCCCGGGCCCGGGGCATGCTCGCGTCCGACACGACCTTGGCGATGATGTAGGCCACGGCATCCCGGGTCATGCCGCCGGCGCTGCCGAGGAACCGCAGCTTGGCCGTCGAGAGGGGAACGAAGGCGACATCGTCCTGATCGGGCCCCTTCGGCGCGAGCACGCCCACAACCTCGAAGGGAACGTTCATGATGCGGATCTCCGATCCGACCGGGTCGGCATCCGCGAAGAGTTCGCGGGCGACCACGCTGCCCAGCACCGCGACCTTTCCGGCGGTGGCTTCCTCGGTGCCGTTGAAGGCACGGCCTCCGGCGAGCGCCCAATCCCGCACCAGGAAGTGGCTCGCCGTCGTGCCGTTGAGCGTCGTGTTCCAGTTGCGGTTCTCGTGAACCACCTGCCCGCTTCCGGCGATCGAACCCGCGGCCGCGCGGATCTGCGGCACCTGCTCCAGGATGGCATCGACGTCGCCTTCGGTCAGGGTGGTCCGCGTTCCGGCCTTCAGCCGGACCCCGCCCTGGCGGGCGGCTCCCGGGTTGATCATCAGGACGTTCGCCCCGATCGCGCGGATCTGCTGGTCGACCTGGCTCTGGGCGCCGTTCCCGATGGCCAGCACGGTGACCACCGAGGCGACGCCGATGACGATCCCCAGCATGGTGAGAACGCTGCGCAGCGGGTTGTGCCGAAGCGATCCGAGCGCCATCAGGAGGGTCTGGGCCAACATCACGCCAGGACCCTGGCAGAGCCGGGCGCACTCTGCGCCTGATCGGAGGCGACGCGTCCGTCGTGCAGCCGGACGACGCGGCCGCAGCGTGCCGCCACGCCCATGTCGTGCGTGATGATCAGCAGCGTGCGGCCCGCGTGGTTGAGGCTTCGGAACAGCGCCAGGATCTCCAGGCCGGTGCTGCTGTCGAGCGCCCCCGTGGGCTCGTCGGCGAGGACGATGCCGGGATCGGTCACCAGCGCGCGTGCGATCGCGACGCGTTGCTGCTCGCCGCCGGAGAGGCGCGACGGGAGATGGCCGGCCCGCTGCGCGAGGCCGACGGAGTCCAGCGCCGCCTCCGCCCGCCGGCGGCGCTCGGCCCGGCCGACCCCCGCATAGAGGAGGGGCAGCTGCACATTGTCCAGCGCGCTGTGTCGCCCGAGGAGGTTGTAGGACTGGAAGACGAACCCGATCCGCCGGTTGCGCAGCGCGGCGCAGCGGTCCGGCGACAGCCGCCCGGTATCGACCCCCTCGACGAGGATGCGGCCGGATGTCGGACGGTCGAGGAGGCCGATCAGGCTCATCAGGCTGCTCTTTCCCGAGCCTGAGGGTCCGACCACCGCCAGGGCCTCCCCTCGGAGGACCTCCAGCGAGACGTCGTGCAGGACCGGGACGCTCACGTCGCCCATCCGGAAGGTGCGGCTGACCGCGTCGAGGCTGACCACCGCGTCCGTCATGGCCCGAGCCTGATCCCGAGGAGTCGCGGCGGTTCGGCGGCCTCGGCCTGCCCGACCACGACCCGGTCGCCCTCGGAGAGCGCGCCGTCGCGGAGCGCCACCTGGTCCGCGCTCGACGCGCCCGTGGTCACCGGGACCGGGCGGAGGGCGCCGCCGGCGTCCTGGACCCAGACGGCCTGATCCGGCGCGGCGGCGCCGGCCTGCGCCGTGCCCGTCCTGGTGGTCCCGGCCGGTCTGAAGCGCAGCGCGGCGAGGGGCACCTTGAGGATGTCCTCGTCGCGGCGGACGATCAGCCGCGCGAGGGCGGTCATGCCCGGCAGGAGCAGGCCATCGCGGTTGTTGGTCTTGAGAACGACCGTGTAGGTGACGACGCCCTGCGTGGTCTGCGGCGCCTTGCGGACTTGGCGGACCACGGCGTCGAAGCGGCGGCCGGGATAGGCATCGACCGTGAAGGTCGCCCGCTGCCCCGGCTTGACGCGCCCGATGTCGGTCTCGTCCACGCGGGCATGGATCTCCATCTCGGCGAGGTTCTTGGCGACGTTGAAGGCCGTGCGCGCCTCCAGTCCGCTGGCGAGCGTCTGGCCCTCGTTGACGAAACGCCCGACGATCACCCCGGCGATGGGCGAGCGGATGGTGGTGCGGTCGAGTTCGATCTCCGCGGCCCGCAGGCTCGCCTCGCGCAGGGGGATGGAGGCCTGGGCCTCGGCAACCTCCCCCTCGAGCCGGCGGACCTCGGCGGCCGCGGCATCGACGGCGAAGCGGTTCAGGTCGAGCAGCGAGGTGGTCTCGCGCACCTGGGCGCCGCGGGACGCGAGGTCGGTCTGCGCCTCCTCGACGGTGGTGAGGGTCGCGGCCTCGTGCGATCGCAGCAGCGTCTTGCGGTCGAGGTTGCGCTTGGCCGCCGCCTCCAGGATGCGGGCGTTGTCGAGGCGGGCCGAGAGCACGGTGCGGTTGCCCCGGGCATTGTCGAGGTCGATCCGGGCCCGGTCCAGGCGGGCCTGCTGCACCTGGGCGTTGGCGACCGTGACGGCGAGGCCTGCGCGCTCCTGATCGACCTTGGCGAGGAAGCTGCGCTGGTCGATCCGGGCCAGAGGGTCACCCTTCTGAACGCGGTCGTTGAAATCGACGAAGAGCTGGGCGATCTGCCCCGGCAGTTGCGAGCCGACCTCGACGGTTTCGACCGGCTGCAGGGCGCCCGTCGCGGTCACGATCTGCTCCAGGCTGCCCCGTTGGATCGCCGCGGTGATGAAGCGGGCTTTATCGGGTGGGGGGGCGGCCAGATCGCGGGTTAGCTCGCTGAAGGTCCGGGTCGACCAGGCCGACGCGTCGGTCACCACCGCGCGGAGCGTCGGGGCATCGGAATGCACCGCCAGGAGGGCCGTGAGACCGCTGGCGGCGACGGACGTGCACAGAATGCTGAGGAACCAGCCTCCCATCGCGGGCCTCCTGCGTTTGCCGTGGATCTAGACTGGATCGATCCGCCGCTCGACGATATCTCTGGCGCGTTTTCGCGCAGGATACATGTATTTCAGATTTTCGGTCGATTTGAAATACGGGTTTTTCCTTAAGGGTCGGCCCGTATGTCTGCGACGCGCGCGCTCATCGGCGCGGATCCATGATCGTGCCCCGCTGCAATGGCGGTCCGAACCCGATCTCGAACGATCTGGCACACGGTCTCGGCCACATCAATTGCAGTCAATATTTCAATATTATGAGCTTTCACCGATAGATTATCAACGAATTCACACCGACTTTGCCCCACCAGGTCCCGATCGAGCACCTGATCTTCACGAGAAGCTGGATGCGCAAACCGCTTGCGGTCTAGCGTCTGTCGCACAACGCCGGGAGAGATGCCGGGCTTGCCGACCGCTGCGCGAACGGCCTCGACGAGAACGCCGGGAGCAACCGGCTTCTCGGGGCCACCGCGCGCGCCGAGCTTCAGGGCCCGGACGTCGTGGGGCACCGCCTCGCGGCCGGTCAGGACGACGACCGCAGAAC
>Ga0160428_1002509_pt1 | contig 11039 bp, 7 predicted proteins | sample SolpanmetagenomM_FD_108198 | JGI IMG/M metagenome (GOLD analysis project Ga0160428, IMG submission 108198) | Solar panel surface microbial communities from Lawrence Berkeley National Laboratory, California, USA - M | ecosystem: Engineered > Built environment > Solar panel > Unclassified ...
AGGCCAGTTGCTGCCTTGTATTGTGGGTCAGTCCGAACGTTTTGATAGATGCTAGTTGCCATAGGAATGGGGAACAGGTATAAGCCTTCAATGTTTTGGCTAACAAGCAATAACAACTCTATTTATAGCACTACCCAAAACTTTAATCACTCCACTACCAGCCGTTGCGGCTTGCTTGCCAGGCCTGCGCCCTGCACTTGCAGCAGGTAGATGCCCGTGCTCAGGGCGGCGGGCAAGCTGACTTGGGTATCGGTGCCACCGCGCACGGCTTGCATCAGCACGAGGCGGCCGCTCAGGTCGGTGAGCGTGAGCTGGGCTGGGCCGCCCGGCTGGGCCGGCAGGCGCAGCGTTACCTGGCCGCGGGCGGGGTTCGGAAACACGGCGAACGTGCTCGTCGTGGCGGCAGTGGTGGTAGCCAGCGCGCTGCCAGCCAGGGCCACCGCAGTCACCTTAGAGTAGCGGGCCGCGCCGGCCGCGGCCGTTTGGCGGAGGCGATAGAATGCCCGGGCGAGGTTGGGCACGGCCTGGTCTTGGTAGGTGTACCGGCGGGCTTGCTTGGTAACGCCCTGGCTGGCCACGAAGCCCACTTGCTGCCAGGCAGCTGCGTCGGCCGATCGCTCCACGGCGTAGCCGTACGTGTTGGTTTCGTCGGTGAGCGCCCACTCCACATCCACGGCATTGGGGCGCGCCTGGTTGGCGGTGAACTGCATCAGCTGCGCCGTAAGTGGGTTGACCGCCGGCGAAAGCGAGCCCAGCGTGAAGGCGCCGAACGTGCTCAGTGGCTGGTCCGACGCGACCGAGCCCGCCGCTAGGCTACCTCCTAGGCCACCGTTGCCGGCCGTTTCCCACTGCGTGCCGGTGAAGGTCGCCACCTGCAAATCGGCCGAAAAGCCGTCGATGCCGCTCCGAAAAGCATCTTCCCAAAACAAGCGCACGCGCACGGCATCGGCCGTGCCGACGCCATCCAGGGTCCAGTGTTCCACTTGGCTTACTTCGCTCAGCGGCGCGGCGGCCGTGGTAGTGGGGTAAGCGGCCGCCACGTATTCGGCGGTGAAAGCGGTAGCAGCGTCGGTGGGCGCCGAAATGCCCAGGCGCGCCCATTGCCCACCGTTGCCGAGCGGAAACACGAAATCCTGCTGCCCTACTTTGCGCAGGGGCCCGTCTACATAAGCGGCGGCGTTGCCGGCGGTGGCGGTGGCTTGGTCGGCTAAGGTGAGTAGGTTGGTGGCCGTCGTGCGCACCAGGCCCGCGTCGAGCGTGAGCGAGCCAGCTATCGTAAGGGGCGCGCCCAGCATCAGCACTTTACCGGCGCCATTCAGGCGAAGGTCGCGCAGCGTGGTTGGGCCGTCATTGGTCAGGGTGAAGCTTTTTGTAACGAGCAGGCGCTCGTCGTACGTAGCGGCGGCGAGGGCCAGGGTATCGCCTTCGGGCAGTAGCGCGAGGCCTTCGGCCAGCGGGCTAGCGGCCGCCGACTGTGGGCTGTAAGCATCAACGTGCAAGTAATCGAGGCTGGGCTGGAAGCCGGCGGCCTCCGCAGCATCGGTTGCCCGGTGCAGAAACGGCGAGTAATCAATCAGACCCGTCGGGGCCGATGCCGCTAGCGGGCTAAAGCCAGCATCCGGGCCGCTTAGCGTCACTACCAGGCCGTCGGTACTGGCCGCGCCGCGCACGGCAGTGGCGGTAGCCGCTCCCAGCCAGTTCAGCGAGGCATCCACTGGGTTGGTCAGGTTCACGGCCCGTATGGCACTGGTACAGCTATCGAGGCGGTTGCCCCGAATGCTATCGCCCGCCGACACCACCAGCCCATTGCGGCTGATGTCAAAAAACGGCGTGGCGCCGCCGCTATTCGCGGGGCGGTCCTGCACCTGAATGCCCTGCTGGCACTGCGCCACCACATTTCCAAATACTTTATTCTGAGCGCCTTCCAGCACCATCCCAAAGCCATTGGTGGCACTGGCGCCGTTGGTGAGGTAGCCCCTTATCGTATTGCCCTGCACAAAAGCGCCCCCGGTCTTCAGGTCGCCGGTGAGGCCGCCGCCCACGGCAATCACGTTGCGGTCGCGGTCAATGAACGCCACGCCCGCGTTGTCTTCACTCAACGCAGTGGGCGCGCCGATGGTGCGGGCAATGTAGTTGTTGCGCACCACAAAGCTGCCCGCCCCGCTCCCCAGCCCAGTGCCGGTGCACGATTTCAGCTCCATGCCATTCGAGGCGTTATTGCGGATCGTATTGCCTTCGAGCAAGGCCGCCATGCTGGTAAACTGGCCGTTGCCGGCGCGGGCACCCGCTGCGCCCAACACAGCCAGCGCGCCGCCCAGATTGTGGGCAAACTGGCAGTTGCGCACCGTCAGGCCGCTCACGCTGCCGTCGTTGACGTCCACCCCGTTGCGGCGGTTGTATTCAAATACGCCATCCTCAATCAGGATGTCGGCCTTAGGGCCATTAACCAGGAACACGCCCCGGCCGGCCCCGTTGGTGGTGAGGTTACCCGCCTCGGCCGTGTAGGCGGCCCGCACCCGGCGCAGCGTCAGGTCTTGCACGCCGCCCAGGCTCGACCAGAAAATCCCCTGGCGGCGGTTGTGCACCACTTCCACGTCGGCCAGCAGGATGTGGGCCTGCGGATTCCCACCAGTAGCCTGAATCCCAAAGTCATAGGCCTGCACGGTAAGGCCGGCAATGGTCAGCGGCTGGCTGCTAGTGCCTCCACTCACCGTCACGAGCACGCCCGCCTCGTCGGTTTGAGTGGTGGCCGGCCGCAGCCCACCGTCGAAGATGGTGGCGCTCGCCGGGTGGGCCGTGGCCGTGCCCGCGCCTTGCAGGTCGATGGCCTGGTTGAGGCCTACCCGCTCGGTGTAGGTGCCGGCATCAATAAAAATGGTGCGCGTCGTGAGGTCGGCCTGGGCCAGGGCCTGCGCTACGGTTGCAAAAGGCGCCGCAGCCGAGCCATCGCCAGTCGCATCACTGCCCGCTGCGCTCGTGAATACGTCGCCGCTGGTGGCGCCGTCATTCACGTACAGCGCCACGGCGGTGGTTTTCGCCCTCGCCGCAGTAGCCGCCCCATTCGCCAGGGCAAAGGGAAGGAGGAAGGTAATAAGGGGTAAAGAATGTTTCATACTTAGCAGTGAAGTGAATAAAAATACCAGAATCCGAATTGCACTTATTTAGTGAATAAATAGACGGCAATGAACCAATCAAAAAAATAAATCACTCTTACAAAATGCTTATTATCAATAAAATTACTCAGCATTAATCTAAATTTTCTGGTAGTTTTTACCCTATAAAACCCAGCGAGCTTATACTACAAAACCAATACCAATTTCAAGATTCAGTCCGCGCTCTTTGCTCTGGAGGGGCGTCCGACGCTTTGGAAATACCCCGCCTTGCGAAGCCGCTGCTCCGCAACCAGGCGGCCTCATCTCGCCCCATTCAGCACTCTTTCTCTTTCCGTTGACCGTACCCGCTCCATAGGGCACACGCAAGCCCGGCCCAGGCTTGGGGAGCCCGGGCCGGGTAAGAACTGGCCAAAAACAACTAATCAGCGCGTTTTTTGGAGTGCGTACTGGCTGTACCGTGGCCGCTGCGAGTCCGCTGAGTGGGAAGCAAGCAGGCGTTTACCCGCGCGGACTCGCAGCGGCCACGGTACACGCTGTGCTACTTAGCCCCGGCGGGCGTGAGCCGGGCGGCGCGCAGCACGGGGTCGGCGGCCTGCTGGATTTTGGCGCGCAGCTTGGGGTTGTAGTCGGGGTGGCGGCGCAGGAAGCCTTGCACGGTGGCGGCGGCCGTGGGCGTCTGGTACCAGCGCAGGGTAGCTTGCAGCCAGCTTTGGGGAAAGAAAATGTCGCCCGTCCGCTGAATTTCCTCCACCAGCGCCAGGCTCTGGGGTAGGTATTTTTCGGAAGTGGCGGCCCGCAGCGGGTGGTGCAGGTAGCCCAGCGCCGAGGTTACCCAGGCTTCTTTTTCGCGGTTTTTGGCGTCGGCCAGCCCCGCAAAAAAGGCGTCGCGCACGGCCACCGTGTCCGAGAGCGCCGGCCGCAGGTAGCGGAGCCGCAGGCGCCGGTCGGGGTTCTGAATGCGGCCGAGCTGGGTTTGCAAAATGGCATTGTAGCCGGGGTAACTACGCAGGGCCAGCCCGGCGGCCAGGTCGGTGTAGTCGTCTTCCGAGAGCTTGACGCCCGCTGGGGGCTGGCGCTTTTCCCACACTTCGTACACCCGCGCCTGGGTTTCGGCACCCAGCATTAAGCCAGCGTAGGCCTTGAATAACAGCTTCTTCTCGTTGACCGCAGCTACTTGCTGCATGGCTCGCCACAGCTGGGGCCCGAGGCTGGCGGCGAGGACCGGGCGCTGCGCGGGCAGCGTGAAGCGCCAGAAAAGGTCCGTTACCTGCCCCAGCAGCAGGTTGAGGTTCAGCTCCTCGGGCTCGTGGGCGAGCAGCGGGCGCAAGCGGGCGAGCAGCTGCGCTGGCGTGACGGCCCGGCCGTTGAGCATGTTTTCGGTGAGGTTGATGTAGGCGGCGGCGCGCATCACGGGCTTTTTCAGCTCGGCCAGGTGGGGCAGCATCCGCGCATCAACCGGAAAAATACCGTAGCCCTCCCCCGCCGAGTTGAACACGAGGTAGCGCGGGGCGGGGCGGCCCTCGGCGGCGCGCAGGCGCAGGCTGGCGGCGCGCATGTCGGCGGGCAATTCCTCCACGTGGTCGGCGTACACGAGGGCCACGCTGAACACCTGGGGCCACGCGCGGGCGCTGCCGTCCTCGCCCTTCTGGGTAAGGGTAAGCTGGGTAATCTTGCCACCCGCCGTGTGCAGCTGGTAGCTGAACTGCGGCCGGCCGGGCTCATTCACCCACACGCGGTTCCAGGCTTGCAGGTCGGCGGGCGTGCGGGCATCCAGGATGGCGATGAGGTCGGGCCAGGTGGCGTTGCCGAAGGCGTAGCGCCGCACGTATTCGCGCAGGCCGTCGCGGAAGGCCAGCGGCCCCATCAAATGTTCAAGCTGCCGCATCATGATGGGCGCTTTGTGGTAGATGATATTGCCGTAGAGCGAGCCCGCATCCTGCAAATTATCAAGCGGTTGGCGGATGGGATTGGCACCCGCCGTGCGGTCGATGGCGTAGGCCGCCGGGTAGTGGTCGGTGAGAAATTTTAAGTTGAAATTGCCGCCGGGCTGGGTCACGACGCTGATTTTGTCGGCCATAAAATTGGCAAATACCTCCTTGGTCCACACGTCGTCAAACCAGCGCATCGTCACGAGGTCGCCAAACCACATGTGGGCCGTTTCGTGGGCCAGCAGGTTGGCGCGAGCGTTGAGCTGGTCGCGGGTGGCAGCATCGTCCAAAAACAACGTACTGGCCTTGTAGTCAATGGCCCCGACGTGCTCCATGCCGCCGTACTGGAAGTCGGGAATGGCCGTAAAATCAAACTTCTGAAACGGGTACGGCCGCTGGGTATAGTCCTGCAAAAACTTTAGCGCCCCGGCCTGAATGTCGAATATCGGCCCCATGCTGCGCCGGATTTTTGCCGAGTCGGTTTCGCGGTAGTAGAAGTGCATGGGCCGGCCGCCAGGCTGCTGCAGCTCGTGCCGAAACCGGCCCGCCGCGAAGGCAAACAGGTAAGTACTGATGGTGTCGGAGGGCTGGAAGCGGCAGGTTTTACGGAGCCCGTCGGCGGTGCGGGCCGAGTCGGCCAGCGGGCCGTTGGCCACGGCCTGCCAGGCGGCGGGCACCGTGAGCGTGAGCCCAAACGTCGCCTTGAGGTCGGGCTGGTCGAAGCACGGAAACACGGTGCGGGCGCGGTCGGGCACGAGCAGCGTGTAGAGGTAGTCAGGGTTGCGGTTCAGGGACATGTCGCCGGCCGTAAATTCCAGCGCCAGCTCATTGGCCCCCAGCCTGAGGAGGGCCGGCGCGATGAGCACGTGCTCGTGCTCGAAGGTGAGCGGCGCGGGCCGGCCGTTCACGGTGAGGCGCTGCAACTGGGTGGGGCTGGCCTTGAAATCGAGCTGGAGCGGCGCCGCATTTTCGAGCAGCCGAAAGACAATTTTTTCGGTGGCGGCAATGGGCTGCGCTACCGCGCTGGGCACTTGCAAGTGCAGGGTGTAAGCTACTTGCCGCAGGGCGTGGGCCCGCTGCCGGGCCAGCGCGTGCGGCACGCCCGCCGACACGGGCGGCCCGCTCGACTGGGCGAGGCTAGCGCCAGTGGGCAGCGCGAGGGCAAGGCTGAATAACGCGGCGCGAATAGTCATGGCGAAAGGAGTTTGCGGCGAAAGTAATCCGGGCCGGGCCCGCCGCGGCGGGCGCCGCCATAACTCTGGCCGGGCCAAGCCGGTTTAGCCCCCAGTTTTACCGTTTACCTTCTGCTTTTTATGCCCGGTTTTTTCACCAATAAAGGCTTTCAGCCCAAGCGCGCCAGCGGCCACAAGCTGCCTCCTGGCCAGTACGAAACCACCGATTTTCCCGTGCTCACGGCCGGGCCCACGCCGCGCATCGCGCTCCCGCAGTGGGCGTTTGAGCTCAAGGGCTTGGTAGAAAGCCCCGTACAGTGGAGCTGGGCAGAGTTTAACCAGCTGCCGCAGCAAGACTTCAACCCCGACATTCACTGCGTCACGAAGTGGTCGAAATTCAATACCCACTGGCGCGGCGTGAGCATCGACACCCTACTTGAGTACGTGCAGCTCAAGCCCGAGGCCCAGTACGTGATGGCCTACAGCTACGGCGGCTACACCACCAACCTGCCGCTGGCCGACCTGCGCGCGGGCAAGGGCTTCGTGGGCCTCACCTTCGAGGGCCAGCCGCTGGCGCCCGAGCACGGCGGCCCGGCCCGGCTGGTGGTGCCGCACCTCTACTTCTGGAAGAGCGCCAAGTGGGTGCAAGGCCTGCGCTTTATGAGCGAAGATGAGGCCGGCTTCTGGGAGCGCGCCGGCTACAGCATGTACGGCGACCCGTGGCAGGAGTAGCGCTACGAGACCGACGACGAAGACCTGGCCTCAAACTCAAACTCAAACATTAGGCTATGAGCAGGTTAGCCTGGCAAATCGGGACGGTGACGGCCATCCGAGCCGAAACGCCCCGCGTCAAAACCTTCGTACTGCAACTGCCCAGCTGGACGCCCCACCTCGCGGGCCAGCACTACGACCTGCGCCTCACCGCCGAAGGCGGCTACCAGGCCGAGCGCAGCTACTCCATCGCCTCGCCGCCCGAGCAAACCGGCGAAATCGAGCTGACCATCGAGCTGGTCGAAGATGGCGAAGTATCGGGCTATCTCTTTGCAGGCGTGGCGGTCGGCGACTCGCTGGAAGTACGCGGCCCCATCGGCGGCTACTTCGTGTGGCGCGGCGAGCCGGCGCGGCCGCTGCTGCTCGTGGGTGGCGGCTCGGGCGTGGTGCCGCTCATGGCCATGCTGCGCCACCGGCAACGGGCGGGGCTGCACCCGCCGACGGTACTGCTGTTTAGCGTGCGCACGCCCGAGGAGGTTATTTACCAGGCCGAGCTGGCGGCCCTGGCGCAGGCCGACCCGTCCTTTACCCTACTGCTCGACTACACCCGGCAGGCCCCCGCGGGCTGGGCGGGCTACCACCGACGCATCGACGCCCCGATGCTAGGCGAAGTAGTGGCGCGGCTGCCAGCCGCGCCGCAGTGCTTCGTGTGCGGCCCCACGGGGCTGGTAGAAGCCGTAGCCAACGGCCTGCTAGCCGCCGGGCTAGCTAGCGAAAGCATTCTGACCGAGCGCTTTGGCCCAACGGGCGGAGGAAATAATGGTTAGTGGTTAATTATCAATGATTAACCACTAATCGAAGTTGCCCATCTACTTCGCAATCGCTTTAAAATGAAAGCGCGATGCTGCTCGTGAGGTTGGCGTAGTCGCGGGCCGTTTGGTTGTCGGGGCGTTGAAACGTCGGGCTGCGCGAGTGGAGGTAGCGGCCTTCGAGGCGCACCAGCACGTTGGTAGTGGGCGCGTAGTCGAGGTTGAGGGCGCCGCCCGTCAGGCGCACGTCGGCGGCGGTGCGCAGCGGCATACTGCTGTTGATAATCACGCCGCGGTCGGCGTAGTAGTACTCGCCGCGCAGGGTGGTCGAGAGCTGGTTGGCTAGCTGGTATTTCACAAATACTGCGCCCGCGTGCCAGGTATCGTAGCCCACGCGGCCGGCGCTTTGCTGCTTGCCCACGTCAAACACCAAAGCCAGGTTGAGGCGCTGGGTAGCGGCGTACGTCACGTAGAAGTTGTGGAAGTAGCGGCGGCGAATAAGCGAGTCGGCGGGCTGCTCATTGCCATAAAACGTGCTGCTGTTGACCAGCACCTTCGCCGTCGGCTTCCACTGAATTTGGGTGCCCACAGCCTTGGCCTGGTTGTTTTCACGGATATTCTGCCAGCCATTCAGCACCAGGCCCGTGAGCGTGAGCTTGGGACCTACCTCGTAGGTGAGGCGGGCGCCCGACTCGTAGTAGGGTGAGTTTTCGGCCATCAGGGTGCGCGTCAGGGCCCAGTTGTCTTTGCTGATGGCCGACTCAAAGCCGATGTGCGAGCTGAAAATACCCACGTCGAGCCAGGCCTTGGCAAACGGTCGAAAGCCTGCGTAGGCCTCGTATATATGCTTAAAAACCGGGTCCTCGTTGGCGTAGTTGGCGCTCACGTAGGAGCCGGCGTGCAGGCCCACGGCTCCGCGCACGTGCCCATCGTCGTAGCGCACACCTACCAGGCCCTGGTTCACGGTAAACTCGTTTTGGCGGTTGTGCGAGTACAGAAACCCCGGCCGCACGTTGGTGTTGGCGTGGTTGAAATCGTAGCCGTAGTAGGCATCCACGAAGGCATAGTAGGTAAGCGGGCCGGCGGCCGGCTGGGCGGGGCCAGTTACCGTTGGGACGGTAGGCGCCGGGCTAGCGGTGTTCTGGGCCTGAGCGGCGCTGGCGGCCACGGCCAGCGCCCCGGCAACTAAAAGAATTTTCATGAGAACTTGGCGGCTAGGTTAGCCACCGTTTTTTTGAAGAGAAGGCGCCGCTCCCGGTGAGGCGCGGCCCGAAAATTACTGCGCGGCCAGGGCATCGAGCGCGAGGCCTAGTTAAAGCTATATCGCTCAGGCAGCCAAAAGTGCTAAGGCAGACTGGCAAAGCGCAGTCCCCAATGCCACTCCAAACTTAGCTCCGCCCCAAAGGTCTGGTTATCAAAGAAAATAATTCCTGCGGCTTCGCCTAGCCTCTCCGTATCTGCCTAGTACCTTACCGTTTCGGCAGGGTTATTTGCAAAATGGTAACGCCGCCAGTGGCCCTAGGCTAGCCCGGCCGAGGCGTAGCTTTGGCCCTAGCCAGCCATCCGGTTAGCGGTGGCTACGTCTTCGCCATGCCCTACCGCGTTTTGTTTTTGCTGCACAGCCCCGCCGTCACCGTTTTTGAAATTAAGCGGCTAGACTTGCCCGACACCGCTCCCAAAAACCAGCTCTACCAGTGGCTACACTACGAGGCCGCCACGGCCACCCTCACTCCCCTCGATTTTGTGCAGCTGCACTCGGCCCCACCCCTTGAGGAGCGGCAGTTCCGGCAAGGCAACTTGCAATTTTCGGCCGCGGCAGGCACTTTCTGGCCCACTGCGGGCCCCGCCGTGGGCCAGCCGCTGGTGCCAGCCACTACCCTCGCGCTACCTCCGCAGCTCGCGGCGCAGGTGACGGCTTTGCTGGCCAGCCGCTAGCCCGGGCGCTCGCCGCTCCCAGCTTGTGCTCCTGCATTTTGTGGTAGTCGTGCGCGCGCTGCCCCGCACCCGCGCCGCCATTTTATTACCGCTGGTTTCCAGCTAAATGCGGTGAAGACGCATTGCTTTCCTCAAAAATCAGTGGTAGGTTGCCACTGCGCTAGTTGAGCTTTTGATTTGCCTGGGCGACGGCCACGCCGCTTTTAGCCGCTAAAATCTGGGCACCAGTTGGTCGCTGGGGCTAGGTAGCAGCAGGATAGCCGCCGAGTTTTTATCCTCTACCTGATGGACGATCCGCGACCTTCCCCAAGAACTAAAACCGGCAGCTGCTGGGCTAGCCTGCTATGGCTGAATAAATTACCGGCATTGATTGCGTGGCTACTCCTCTTGAGCAGTTTGAGCAGTGCCCCGGGCTGCACACGGCACCCAGTGGCGCAGCGCCCGGCCAGCCTCCCCGGCCCGCGCAGCTATGCCCAACGGCTGCGCAGCCTGGAGCAAGCCGACAGCCTGCGCAATTTTAGCTCGGCGCTGCGCCTGTCGGCGGATGAGGAGCGGGCCAACCAGCGCCTGCTGGCCCTGCGCCAGCAGGCGCTGGCGCATTACGACTCCATTCACTTCTTTCCGCCGGCGCGCAATTTTTACCGGGGCCGGCGCCAGCTGTACGCTAGCCGGCTCTACCACCTACTCAAAACCATGCCCAAAGGTGGCGTGCACCACCTGCACCCCGGCGCGGGCGGCAGCGCCTGGTGGCTGGTGCAGCGCGCCCTGCGCGAGCCCCAGTGCTACGTCTTCTGGCGACCAGACCAGGGGCTCTATCTCAAAGGTCAGCTGCACTTTTTTCGCACGAATGAGGTGCCAGCGGGGTTTGTCGCGGCGCAGACGCTCCAACGCACGGTGCCGGGCTTTGCCCGGCAGCTGCACGACTTGCTGACGTTTGACGAGCGCGTCAGCCACGATTCGGTGGATGTGTGGCACGAGTTTGAGAAGTGCTTCCAGCGGCTAGGCGGCTTCACGGGCTACCAGCCGGTATTTGAGGATATGGCCGTGGCGACGTTCGACTCGCTGGTGGCCGATGGCGTGCAGCATGTAGAGCTGCGCGCCGGCCTCAGCGGCAGCCTCTACGATTTGCGCCACCCGGCGGGCGCCTTCCCGGCCGATTCCATCATTCGCCTCTACCAGCGGGCGGCGCAGCGGGTGCGGGCGCGCCAGCCGGCGTTCACGTTCAAGCTGATTTACGCCGACTTGCGGTTTATACTCGTCGTGAAGTCAGTTGCGAACTTACTGCGCAAAAAGTCCTAAACTTGCGAAATGGAATTGCACCTGAGCCCCGCTGAGCGCCAAGCCCTACGAGACCTGCAAGGGCGGTGTCGC
>Ga0160428_1002510_pt1 | contig 11036 bp, 9 predicted proteins | sample SolpanmetagenomM_FD_108198 | JGI IMG/M metagenome (GOLD analysis project Ga0160428, IMG submission 108198) | Solar panel surface microbial communities from Lawrence Berkeley National Laboratory, California, USA - M | ecosystem: Engineered > Built environment > Solar panel > Unclassified ...
AAGCGGACCTGTCCCTGACTGGGCTTCAGGAAGCCGGTCATCACGTTGAAGGCCGTGGTCTTGCCGGCGCCGTTCGGGCCGATCAGGCTGACGATCTCGCCGGGATGGACGTCGAAATGCAGGTCCGCGATGGCGACTAAGCCGCCGAAGCGCACGCCGACATGGTCCACGGAGAGGATGGGGACTGCGCGTTCGCTCACGGCCGAACCTCCGCGGGGACAGGGCTGGAGGACGCTGCCGCGGGACGGCGGCGTGCGACGAGGCGGACGAAGCCCGGAACGATGCCGCGCGGCATGACGAACTGGATCCCGATCAGCACGAAGCCAAACACCATCCACTGCGCTTCCGGCACCATGACCGGGCGCAGTGCGACGGGGAGCAGGCCGAAGATCAGGCCGCCGACCACGGGGCCGAGCAACGTACCCTTGCCGCCGCCCACCACCATGATGACCATTGTTACCGTGGTAGAGAACAGGAACACGTCGGGATCGATGATGCGCAGGTAGTGGGCGTAGAGGCTGCCCGCCGCCCCCGCCATCGCCGCTGAGATCACTGCCGCGAGGGTTAGCGTGCGAGTGGCGTTGATGCCGAGCGAGAGGGCGAGTGACTCGTTCTCCTTTAGGCCCCGCATGGCCCGACCGAAGCGCGAGGCCACGAGGCGCCCGATGAGGACGTAGCAGAGCGTGCCGACCGCGAGGACGAGGTAGAAGTTCTGCAGCTTCGTGCGCAGGACTGTCGTGCCGAGGCCGGGAAGCCAGAGGCCGAGGGGCGGGATCCCCGTGAGGGCCAGGGGACCCTGCGTCAGCTCCACCCAGTTGAGTGCGACGAGGCGCACCACCTCGGCGAAGGAGATCGTCACAATCACGAAGTAGGCGCCGCGCACCCGGAAGGAGAGGCGTCCGACGAGGTAGCCGCAGGCGGCGGTCGCCAGCACGGCGAGACCGAACCCAACGGCCGGCGGCCACGACTCGTGCACGACGCGCAAGCCGCCGAAGAGCTCGACGTCGAAGCCGAGGCTCGTGAGGGCGCTGACGTAGGCGCCGATGCCGAAGAAGGCGATGTGCCCGAGGCTGAGCTGCCCGGTGAAGCCGAGGAGCAGGTTCAGGCTCATGGCCGCGATGGTGACGATGCCCGTCGTGATCAGCGCGTTGAGCAGGTACGGGTCGTGGCCGAGCGCGAAAGGCAGGGCGGCGAGCGCCGCCAGGAGGGCGAGGGCGGGGAGGTGGCGCGTCCTGGAAGGCCGGGTCATCCGATGCGCTCCGCCTTGGCGAACAGGCCGGTCGGCTTGAAGATCAGCACCGCAATGATGATCAGGAAGCCCATGGCGTCCCGGTAGCCCGAGGAAATGTAGCCGGCGCCCAGTTCCTCGGCGAGCGCCAGGATGAAGCCGCCGATGGCGGCGCCGGTGACGTTACCGAGGCCGCCCAGAATGACGATGGCGAACGCCTTCAACTCGGCCATTCCGCCCATCTGCGGGAACACGACGTAGACCGGGCCGAGCAGGGCCCCGGCCGCCGCCGCGAGGCTCGAACCCATGGCGAAGGTCGCGGTGTAGATCAGCCGCACGTTGACGCCCATCAGGGCGGCGGTGTCGTGGTCCTGGAAGGTGGCCCGCATGGCGAGCCCGAGGCGGGTGCGGTTGATCAGCCAGTAGGTCAGGCCGATCAGCACAAGGGCCGCTCCGAGCACGAACAGGCGCAGCCAGGACACCAATACGGGGCCGAGTTGGAGCGGCGCGTCGGGGAACGGCGTCGGGATCGACTTGGCGACGCCGCCGAAGAGCCAAAGCGTGCCCGATTGCAGGACGATGCCGGCCCCGATCATGACCAGCATGGTGGTGTCCATGTCCGCGCCGCGCAGTGGGCGCAATAGGACTAGGTCGAGGACCGCCCCGAGGAGGAGGCCGCCGAGGATCGCCGTCGGCAGGGCCGCGAAGAAGTTGAGACCCAGAGCCGTCACCGCCAGGTACATGACGTAGGCGCCCAGCGTGTAGAGCGCCCCGTGGGTGAAGTTCACCACGTTCATGATGCCGAAGATCAGGGTCAGGCCGATGCCCAGGAGGGCATAGGTGCCACCCAGGATCAGGGTGTTGAGGAGGTGCTGCAGAAATTCGTTCATGAGGGCCCTCGCCGGAGCGGACGGGAGCCCGGCCGGCCCGGAGGCGGGCGGCCGGGCATGGGAGCGGCCGGCGTTAGAGTTCGGGGACGACGACTTTGCCGGCGTCGATCTTCACGAGGTAGACGTCCGGCTTGCTCTGGCCGCTCTCGGACCCGGACGGGCCGGCCTTCGCGAAGCGGATCGGACCGTTAAGGCCGGTGAAGTCCACCGACCAGAAGCCCTTGCGAATCGCGGCAGCGTCGGCGGCGCCGCCCTTCTCGATGGCCGCCGCGATGACGCGGATGCCGTCGTAGCCGCGGAAGCTCTCGGTGACGCCGGCGAACTCGAAGCCGCGCTTCTTCCACTCGCCGATGAAGTAGGCCGTCGCCACTGGGTTCGGGGTCTTCTCGGGGTACCAGGGCAGGAAGGTGGTCAGGTGCATCGTCCCATCGGCCGCAGCCCCCGCCTGGGCGATGATTTGGTCGGGGTTCTGCGAGCCGCCGGTGGTGATGACCCGCTTCTTGAGGCCTAGGGCCGCCATCTGCTTGAATAGCAATGTGAGCTGATCGACGGCGGCGGTGATCATGATGGTGTCGGCATCCGACCCCTTCAGCTTGGAGAGCTGGGCGCTCATGTCTTGCGCACCCTGATCCATGGTCTCCACGAGGCCGACGCTGACGCCCTTGCCCTTGAGCATCTTGGTGAAATCGGCGGCCGCCCCCCGGCCCCAGTCGTTGTTGATGGCGATAAAGTCGACCTTCTTCAGGCCGATCTTTTCCACCAGGGGCGCGAAGGCTTCGGCCTCCAGCGCTGAGGGCGGCGAGATGCGGAAGACGAACGGATTGCCCGAGGTGGTGATCTTGCCGGAGGACGAGGTCTCCACCAGCATTGCGGTCTCGTAGTCGGCAAGCTTGGGCATTACCGCCAGGGTCAGGCTCGATCCCCAGGCGCCCATCAGCACCGGCGTCTTGTCGCTGGTGATCAGCTTCTCTGCCACCGCCGCGGCTTCGGTGGGGTTGCTCTTGTTGTCCTCGATGACGAGTTCGAGCGTCCGGCCTAGGACGCCGCCCTTGGCGTTGATCTCGTCCGCGGCGATCTTCGCGCCGTTGACCACGTAGGTGCCGGAGGCGGCGAACGGGCCGGTCAGGGGCTCGTTGACGCCGATCCGGATCGCCTGGGCCTGGGCAAATCCCGCCGAGAGGCTGAGCGCGAGCGTGAGGGCGGGGAGTCTCGTGAGGCTGCTGCGCGTCATAGTGGGCTCCGGTCTCGGTGGGCGGATGGGAAGGCGAAGGCGTTGTGGCGAAGGCGGTCTGGCGAGGATGGAGGGGCGCTCAGGAGCGCCGCAGCGGCGCCAGGAGGGCGGCGAGGCGCCGCCGGAACGGCGCTAGGAGCGTGGAGAGCAGGAGGTGCAGTGGGTTCAGGCCGATCGTCTTATGAGCCGGAGCGCCTGAGAGCCGGGCCTCGAGGTTCCGGGTGAAGTCCGCACCGAGCCGTCCGGCGAGATCGCGTACGAGCCCGGGCCGGCCGAACTGCGCCAGCGGTCCCTTGAGGGTGTAGCCGATGGTGAGATCGACTCGGGCCGTGCCCGTTTCCTCACCCGCCATGACCCGGTAGCGGATCTCGCCCTGGGTGGCGGACCGGCCGCCGGCATCGCTGCCCGCGCCGACGATGCGCCCCGACCGGGCCTCTTCGTCCCGGCTGATGCGGGCCCGCCCGCGGAATTGCGCTGTGATGGGGCCGATCCGCACCTGGAGGGCGCCCTCGACGGCCTCCGGGCTCGGTGGGCCCGTCAGCACCGCCCCGGGAAGGCAGGCAGCCACGGCCTCCACGTCGCCGAACGCGGCGAAGACGATCTCGGGCGAATGCGCCACCCGAAACGACTGTTCGAACCGGTGAGCGGGCACGAAATCTGCCCCGAGATCCGCAGTCGGCAGCGTAGCCATCGCCGGAGGGCTCGCCGCGGCGCGGGGCAGCGGGGTTCGGGCCGCCGCGACCGACGTGCCGGGGCGGGCTCCGATGGGTCCGAGGGGGCGGTGCGCACCGGTCTCCGGCGCGATGCCCCGGGCCCGGCGCTCGGCGATGACGCTGTGCACGGCCCGGACGATGCCAACATAGCCGGTGCAGCGGCAGAGGTTGCCGGAGAGGCCAGCCCGGATCCGGCGCTCGTCGGCCTCCGGCAGGCGCAGGACGAGATCGCGGGCGGCGATGAGCATGCCGGGCGTGCAATAGCCGCACTGCAGGGCGTGCTCGCGGTTGAACGCAGCGCGCAGCTCGCCGGTGACCGGATCGTCGTCGAGCCCCTCGATGGTAACGATTTCGGCGCCGACGCAGGCCCCCGAGAAGGTGAGGCAGGCGCGGGCAGGCTCGCCGTCGAGGAGCACCGTACAGGCGCCGCAGACCCCGTGCTCGCAGCCGAGATGGGTGCCAGTAAGATCGAGGGCGTCGCGCAGGACGTCGCCAAGATGCGTGCGCGGCTCGGCGCGCAGGCTCCGGGCCCGGCCGTTCACGGTGAGGTCGAGGGGCAGGCGGTCGTCGCGAAGGGCGGCCGATGCGGTGCTCATGCGGCCTCACTGACGGTACGGGTGGGGGACGGTGGCAGGGCGGTGGAAGAGCGCTGGGCTGCAGCTTGGGCGACGGCGCGGCCCAGCACGGTGACGTGGACGTGGCGTGCCACCGCATCAGTCATGCCGGCCTGCCGCAGGACAGCCTCGGCGGCGCGGGCGTCGAAGCGCTCGCCGAAATCCCGGTCGATGCAGCCGCCAAACAGGTCGCGCGGGTCCGGGACCAGCAGGGGGGCGCGCTCAATGGCGCCGATTACCATCCGGGCGCGCCCCGCATCGGGCTCGATCCGCACGGCGCCGATGGCGTGGGCGAACTCGCCGATCTTGGAGCAGTGCTTGGCGTAGCCCCAGGCGGCGTCGGGACTCAGGGCGGGGATCCGCACCGCCACCAGCATCTCGCCGGGCGCCAGGGCTACGTCGAGGGCGCCAGTAACGAAGCGTTCGACGGCCAAGCGCCGCCGTCCGGAGGCGGTGGCCAGCTCGACTTCGGCGCCGAGGGCGACCAGCGCGCTGACCCAGTCGGCGGCGGGGTCGGCATGGACCAGGGAGCCGCCGATCGTGCCCCGATTGCGCACCGGCCGGTAAGCGATGGCCGTCGCCACGCGGGCCATGGCCCCACCTGTGAGGTCCGGAACGCGCCCGTCCTCAATGTCCGCGTGGGTGATGCAGGCGCCGAGCACCAGGGTGTCGCCCTCGATGGCCGCGCGGCGCAGCTCGGGGACGCCCGTGATGTCGAGGACGCGGTCGGGCTCGGCCAGACGCAGGTTGAGCATCGGGCCGAGGGACTGGCCCCCGGCCATCAGCTTCACGCCGTCTCCGGCCTCGGCCAACCGGGCCAGCAGGGCGGCGAGGTCGCCGGGGCGCTCGTAGGCGAAGCAGGCGGATTTCATGCGGCCTCCCGGGGGCGTGCGAGGGCAGCTGCGCGGGCCTCCAGTACGGCCTCGACGATACGGTGTTGGCTTACCGGCGCATGCAGCATCGTCGCGCCGAGTGGGCGCAGGGCGTCGTTGATCGCGTTGGCCAGGGCCGCCGGCGGTGCGATCGCCCCGCCCTCGCCGATACCCTTCACGCCGAACTGCGTGTAGGGCGAGGGCGTCGCCATGTGGTCGATGCGCGGCTCGGGCACCTCGGCGGGACCCGGCAGGAGGTAGTCTGCGAAGGTCGAGGCGAGGGGCTGCCCGCGGGCATCGAAGCGCATCTCCTCGTAGAGGGCCGTGCCGATCCCCTGCGCGAGGCCGCCATAGATCTGGCCGTCGACCACGAGCGGGTTCACCAGAGTGCCGCCGTCCTCGACGATGACGTAGTCGAGGATCTCCACCGCACCGAGATCGGGATCCACCGCGACGACGGCCGCGTGGGCCGCGTACGAGAAGGTGCCGGAATCGCGGTGGGGTTTATAGCCGGCGGTGACTTCGAGCCCGCCGGCATCGACGTCGCGGGCGAGATCCTGCGGGCGCCGGTACCAAGTGTGCGCGATCTGCGCGAGACCGATGTCACCCGAGGGACCGACGACGCGGCCAGCCTCGAAGCGGCAGGCCGCCGGGTCGGCCTGGAGCAGGTGCGCGCCGATACGCAGGGCGCGGTCGGCGAGTTCGCGGCAGGCCGCCGCCACGGCGCCGCCCGCCATCACCATCACGCGCGAGCCCCAGGAGCCGGTGGAGTAGGGCGTCATCGCGGTGTCGCCGTGAACGACCCGCGTCCGTGACACCGGCACCCCGAGGATCTCGTGCGCCACCTGGGCCAGTGTGGTCTCCAGCCCCTGGCCGTGAGAATGCGCTCCGATCCTGAGTTCGAGGCCCCCGTCGGGCGTCAAGCGGGCGCCGGCCTGCTCGTGGCCGGGCACCATGGGGATGCCCCAGCCGGAATAGACTGACGTGCCGTGCGCCGCCTGCTCACAGTAGATCGACAGCCCGAGGCCGATCCGGCGCCCGTCAGGCTCGGGCGTCCGCTGGCGCGCCCGCACGGCCTCGACGTCGATGGCCGCGAGGGCGCGCCGGAGTGCCTCCGGGTAATCGCCGCTGTCGAAATGCTTTGCCGTGATGTTGTCGAAGGGCATCTGGTCGGCGCGCACGAGGTTCTTCTCGCGGATCACCCAGGGCTCCAGGCCAGCCTCGGCCGCCACCGCGTCGAGGATCAGCTCCATCGCGAAACAGACGCCGGTTCGAGCGACCCCGCGATAGGGCAGGATCGGGCACTTATTGGTGGCCACCGACCAGGTCCGGCAGCGATAGGACGGGAAGTCGTAGGGGCCGGGCAGGATGCTCGCCACCTGCGCGGCCTCCAGGCAGGCCGAGAAGGGGTAGGCCGAGTAGGCGCCGGAATCGACGGTGGCCTCGCAATCGATGCCCCGCAGGGTGCCGTCACGCTCGGCATAGGCCGTGATGCGGTAGTGGTGCTCGCGACAATTGGCGTTGGCGGTGAGGTGCTCGCGCCGGTCCTCGAGCCAGCGGACCGGATGGCCGACCCTGAGCGCCAGCCAGGCGAGGCAGACGTCCTCGGCGAGCAGGATGGCCTTGTAGCCGAAGCCGCCGCCGACGTCGGGCGAGACGATGCGCAGGCGTCCCTGCTCGATCCCGAGACATTCGGACAGGCCGTTGCGCACGATGTGCGGCATCTGGCTCGCCGTGTGGACCACAAGCTGGTCGAGGCGGTGGTCGAGATGCACGACCGTGCCCCGCCCCTCGATCGGCGCCATGCATTGGCGGCCCGTGGAGAGGGTCCGCGAGACCCGGATCGGCGCGTCGAGGGCAGCCGCGAAATTAACGTCGACGAAGGTCTCCAGGAAGACGTTGTCGCCCCAGTGCTCGTGGACCAAGGCGGACCCCGGCGCGCGGGCCGCCTGCGTGTCGTGGACCGCCGGCAGCTCTTCGAGGTCGAGGACGACGGCCGCGGCGATGTCCTCGGCCTCGGCCCGGGTCGGGGCGAGGCAGATCGCCAGGAGTTCGCCGACCTGACGCACCTTGTCCTTCGCCAGGACCGGTTGCTCGGAGACCTTGAAGCCAGCGAGCCCCGAGACCGCCCGGATCGGCTGCACGTCCGCGAGGTCGGCCGCCGTGAAGACCTGCCCGCGATAGGCCTCCGGAATCTGGATGGTCCGGATGTGGGCATGCGCGAGGGGGCTACGCACGAAGGCGACGTCCTGTAGGCCGGGCAGGCGCAGGTCGCCGACATACTGTCCGCGCCCGCGCATAAGGCGATCGTCCTCTTTGCGAGGCAGGCGGGCGCCGACGCCCTCGGTGAGCGGGCTCGCATCGGTCATGCTGACAGTCCTCCGTCGGACAGGCCCGCGACGAGGTCTAGGGCGGCACGGACGAGGGCGCCGCCGGGGCGGCGCAATTCGTTCAGGATCGAGAAATGTTCGGCACCGGCCACGGGCAGCAGGGCCCCCGGCGCGTGATGGGCGCTGCGCAGGGCATGTAAGTCGCGGGCATCGCGGACTAGAGCCGGGCGTTCGGCGGTCCCGTAGGCGATGGCCAGGGGCTTGGCCACGACCGGCTGGCGCAGGGGCGAGAGACCCGCGACCTCCGCATCGGTGAGGCAGAGGGCCTCGTTCAGGCCCGTGTCGCGGATCGGTCCGAGCTCGTAGACGCCCGAGATCGCCAGCCCCGCCACCACGGCGGGGTGATGGAGTTGCAAGGCGGCGAGATGGGCGCCGGCCGACCACCCAGCGAGCACCAGGGGACCAGCAATGCCGTGCGCCGGTCCGTGCTCGGCCAGCCAGTCGAGGGCGAGGCCGATCTCCGCGACGATCCGGGTGAGGCTCGCCTCTGGTGCGAGGGTATGGCCCGGCATCGCCACGGACCAGCCTGCCGCGGCGGGCCCCTCGGCGAGGCAGGCGAAGAGATCGCGGGAATTGCGCTGCCAGTAGCCGCCATGAATGAAGACGAGGCAGGGTGCGGCCGAGTCGGCGGCCGGGTAGAGATCGAAGGCCGTGCGCGGCGCGGGCGCATAAGAAATGTCGAGCGCCGCGGGATGCGCTGCCCGGTAGACTGCGGAGGCCGCGTTGCGCGCGGCCGCTTGGGCGGCGGCATCGGGCACCGCGCCGTTGTTGTCGTAGGCGGCGTTGCGGGCGGCCCGGTCGAGGCGCGCCCAAGCGTGCCGGGGGTCGGGCGGCAGCGGGGTCTCCGGCGTCTGGTGGTCGCCCATGCTGTCGGTCTCCCTGCGATCGTGTGCCTGCATGCCCGGGATTAGGCCGCGATGGCCTGGGGCAGGATCGGCGAGTCGGCGTCGAAGCGCTTTCCGGCGCGCAGGCAGAAGGCCGGCTGCAGCAGGCGCTGGGCGATCACCTGCGTGTCCTCGTTGTCACGCAGGAGGAAGCGGCCGCGATGATCGTGCAGCACCGAGACGTCGGCGGCGAAGCCCGGGGTCAGGGCGCCGATGCGGTCGGAGAGGCCCAGCATTTCGGCCGGGTGCTGCGTCACCATCGGCACGACTTGTTCGAGGCTGAGCCCGAGCGCCATCATCGAGCTCATGGCCTGGGTCAGGCTGAAGCGGGCCTGGCCGAGGAAGGGGTGGTTCTCATCATCGTGGTGCTCGTCGGGCGTCCCCGCCGGCCGCGGCACCTCGGTGTTGTAGCCGTGCATGTCCGCCCCAAGGGTGTAGGGCACGACGCCCGCCGGCAGAGAGGCGCGGGCAACCCGGTAGGAGAAGTGGCTGCCATGCCCGACATCGACCCGCAGGCCAGCGTCCATCGCCGCCCGGATGATCGGGTGGACCACGCCCTCTTCGTTGATGAAGCCTCCGGGATGGCGGGTGAACGGGTGCGCGAGGTAGTCCCCGGGGCGCAGCAGCGGAATTACCCGCTCCATGATCGTGTTGGCGTCCTCGCCGTTGGCGCCGCTCTCGGGCAGGCCCCAGAGTTGGCCGAAATGCACGTAGAGCGGCAGGTCGGCGCGGCGGCTGATCTCGGCCGCCATCTCCATAACCTTGATGCCCCAGCGGGCGAACCCGCCGATTTCGGCGTGCCCCTTGATGCCGCGCACGAGGTCTCGGTTCTCCACCGCCGACTTCACCGTGGCGTCGATGTCGACGCCGTCCGGGCTGTAGAGATTGGGATAGAAATGCCCTTCGAGACCGCCGACCAGATAGGCCGACAGGAAGGCGTAGATCCGGGTCTCGGCCGTCTCGGCGATAAAGTGACGGAAACCCGGCAGGGTCATGCAGGACGCGCCGCCCTGGTCGATCACCGTGGTCACGCCCGAGCGCACGCCGACCATGTCCGGCGGCAGGCCGAACCGGCCGGTCACGTACTGGTAGACGTGTCCATGCGTGTCGATCAGGCCCGGCAGGACCAGCTTACCCGCCACGTTGACCACCTCGGTGGCCGCAGAGGGAATAATGCTGTCCGCCACCGCGGCGATCCGCCCGTCGCGGATGGCGACATCCTTGAGTCCGTCGATACCAGAGGCCGGGCAGATCACCCGGCCGCCGCGCAGCAGCATGTCGTAGCGTCCATCGTCCATTCAGCGTCCTCCAACGTCTAGCATCGGCCTCCGCATCGCCGGACGGGCAGATGCGAAGTATGCTTCGTATCTGCATAAAGCATGGTATGTGCCAGGAGCCGCAGGGGATGCGGATCGCGCGGGGAGGCAGAGGACGCGGATGAACGAGATCGGGCCGGTCGAAGTCGGGACGGTGCTATCGCCGGAGCGCGTTCAGGAGCCTGGGCAACCTTGGCCACTGCCTGAGCGGCCGGGTTTCCTGATGCGACGGCTCCATCAGATCCACGTCAGCCTCTTTTCCGAGCGTTGTGGCGCATTCCGCGTCACTACACTGCAATATAGTCTGCTCTCTCTTCTGGCAGAACGGGGCGAAGCCGATCAGACGACCTTGGCTAATTCAGTCGCCTTGGACCGGACGACGACGACCGGGGCTCTGAAACGCCTCGAAGTCCGCGGCTTAATCGAACGCACGGCGTCTCCAACTGACCGGCGCGCCCAGTGCTGTCGCCCGACCCAGGCGGGGCGCGATCTGCTCGCGCGCATGGAAGAGGCCGCGCGTCAGGCGCACGACGCGACCCTCGAGCCCCTCACGGGTCCCGAGCGAGAGATTCTGATCCGGCTTATGAAGAAAATCACCACAGCCGATCAGCAGCGGCAGGACGGCGATGGTGTGGTGATCTGATTCAGAAGCACTCGTCCTGCTGGAATGGATCGTCCAGCAGTTCGGCATACCGGACAGGAGCACCAGCGGTGATCTCGCTCACATCGCTACCAACGATCCGGCCGCTAAGGACAAGGTCGTACCTACTGGGCGCTAGGTGTGCAGTCCCGCGGTGTGGTGGCATCAGTTTAGCTGAGGTCGCTGCATACCGGGAGGCGTTATGGGACAGGTTCTTCACGGCTGCGCCACGACCACGCACGCGGTCAGAGCAGCGCT
>Ga0160428_1002513_pt1 | contig 11018 bp, 12 predicted proteins | sample SolpanmetagenomM_FD_108198 | JGI IMG/M metagenome (GOLD analysis project Ga0160428, IMG submission 108198) | Solar panel surface microbial communities from Lawrence Berkeley National Laboratory, California, USA - M | ecosystem: Engineered > Built environment > Solar panel > Unclassified ...
CTCGACATGTTGTCGGTGAGTAAAAAGTATCAAGGTAAAGGAGCCGGGAGGATTCTGTGCATGTGGGGCTTGGAAAAGGCAGAAAAGGAAGGATTCAGGGCGGTCACGCTGAGAGGCACAACTACTGCTGTAGCATTTTACGAACGTCTCGGTATGAAAGTGGTGGGTGTGGTTCATGGTCAGATTAAGGGTGAAAGTGAATATGCAGATCTGATTGAAATGGTGCGGGAATTTGATGGAGCCCAAAAAAGAACCTCCGAAGAATTGTCATCGGCAGGATGACGCCAGTCTGGGGGGGAGAGGATGAATTTCTGGGGTACCCCACATAAAGGATGACGGAGTAGAAGGATTTTTGTGGGGTACCCTTTTGTTTCTTCATCCATTCACTTCAGACTTCTGAAGATGTTTGTACATAATACCAACCCGACTCCATTGACGTATCAAGAGGTTTCATTGTTCGAATTATAATGTTTGCCGATGATGAATCATGTTGTAAAGGCATGAATATTTATTACGGTTGTCTTGATTGTATTCGTGAAAAATATGATGATATCAAAGATACCCTTCGACAGCACTGCTGTTCACATAAACAGAAGTACCTTGACGAAGACGAGAATATAGACTCGACCACGGATATTGGTAAGCGATATTATGATGGAATTTTACACTATTAGACAGGGACTAATCGTGGAAACTAGAGGAGCCTTCGACTGCCAACGAAGATCATTATTTTGCATATTTTCCTACTTCGCACTCTTGCTGCAAATCAAACTGCTCAGGTAAGTTTGTCGAAGCTACATGTCTTGAACTTTCGTACTCGGATCCCCTGTGGTCACGTATCGTTAGTCCACCTCGATCAGAGAATTGGCATATAAATCCAGAACTGATCGGTGGACATGTCCCGGACTTGCCATCGGCTCCTCATTCTGAGAACCGGATACATAGTCTTTGCAGACATCTGTCGAACAGCAAAGCCCACTTTAATAGCCGTGCTCATTTGAGGTTCAAGACATGGTTTGGGAAATTTGCACGACATCATTCTTCATGTGATCAGCGATCCGAAATTAAAGTGCGACATGATGACATTCTTCAAAATGATTATGATGATAAATTTAATCTCGTTGTGGAATGGCGAGAGAATAGCTCGGTTAATAGTGACGATTCTCTTTCTGAATTAGATCAGAGTCATGAACATGTCATTGGGTTTTCGAACGATCATAGAGCTGAGAAATGAACATGCAGAGTAAGTCGCTAGTACAATATAAAAGTAATGATGTTTGATCAAGAATTCCTCTCATGTGAATAATATGTCATGTAGTTGTCCATCTGACGAATCCTATATGATCTATAAATTATCAATAACAAACGTTGCCCTGCATATATATCACTCATAACATGTGAATGCAATCTTCCTCTGCCAGTAATGTCTCATGGGAAGAGTCGGACATGAGCTGGCACAACTTGCGTGTATCGCCGTCTTTCCATTTCTAATCACAGTGTACCATACAGTTAATATTATCAGATATGTACGTTGTTCCACCACCAATACCTACTCCTCCATCACCCACGAAACAACCGACATCTGCTCCGATCATCGTAATTCCCGTAGAGACACAAAATGCATACCGCCGTGCAGAACGGGATGAAAGTTCTCTAAAAATAGATGAGGGTCGATTCAGTTCCGATCATCACATCAATGAACGACAGCTAATGTCAAAATAGGCAATTATATTCTTCGTGATGTAGTACTCCTTGGAACTCCGGCAGCTAATACGGATGATCCTACTCTCTACGTGACGAACCCGCTAGACATAACCATTCCAGCCTTGGTAAGCGGTACTAAACTATCAATAACTCGTCTGGGCCGAATACAGCCTACATCGACTTTTAGAAAGGAAACGCCGGTTTCAAGTCATGTACAACCTCACGTCAACAATTCTATAGAAACGGACTCTCAAGGGACTTTGAACAGCGATGCGGTTTCGAGTCCTACAGAGAGTAGTACTTATCAATCATCACTCGATAGCTCACTCGCAGCGTTTGGAAGCGATAACCCCACATTAGTTACGAATGGATCTGACAAGGCGAAAGAAGCGAGTAAACCGAAGAAACCAAAGAGTAGTTTGGCAAAGAGCTCTTCTTCATTCCTGGTCAAGATCCAGATCGCCGACGGTATTCAAAAGCGATTGATGAATCGTGACGTGGAAGAATCATTTGTCGTCGCAAACATCGGTCGAGCATTCCAATGGCTTGACTTTTCGTCGGAGAAACAGGTCAGTACAAGACCCTCTACAAGCTTATGGAAATGATGGCAGTGATTCACGCGTGATATAGGTAGATTATCTAACGAGAGTCGTTTCCAAACACGCAGAAGTGTTGTGTCACGATATCAACGAAGCGAGTAAGAATAACGCTCATCTCGACGTCGTAGTCGGGTATAATTCCTCCGATCTGATCTGGTACGAAGCCATATCTCAACGATACAGTCGAATCAACAAACATGGTCTCATCAACGACGCACCCGTCACGAGTGTATTGTGGATGCCTCAGAGCGCTAATCTAATCATTGCTGCCCACGCCGACGGTTCGGTGATTGTATACGACAAAGAGCGCGACGACGTTCCATTCAACTTTGACGAGGACGAACCTCCTTTGTCGAATTTATTGTATTGTTTGACAGTCGTCAAGTCTGTCCATTCCCGAGCACAGAAATCCAACCCCGTTTCGTATTGGAACCTCGGCGGCCAACGAATCAATTCCATGGCGTTTTCTCCCGACGGAAGATATCTCGCTGTCGTTTCGCAAGACGGCGCTTTGAGAATCATCCACATGGCACGCGAACGCCTCACGTCGGTCCACAAATCTTATTTCGGCGGGTTGACTACAGTGTGTTGGTCGCCAGACGGGAAATATATCCTCGGCGGAGGCGAAGACGACGATATCTCAATCTGGTCGTTTGTGGAAGACAAGCTCGTCGCGAGATGTCGTGGCCATTCCAGCTGGGTCAGAGACGTCAAATTCGACCCGTGGCTGTGTGAAGTCGAGTATTACAGATTCGCTAGCGTAGGTGAAGATTGTAAGCTGTGTTTTTGGGACTTTTGTCCTGTCAAACCAGTAAGTTTCTTCCTTTTGTCATGAATAAAAATACTAAAGGCGAACGAGGTCAAAATGTCCACGGCTGAGCATTCGGCGAGTATCAAATCGACAAGTCTAGATGCAAATAGGAGTCGATCTGAAATAGCAGTGGTCGAGGACAATAACCCTATAGTACATCCTGTAATTCTTAATAAAGATGTAGTAAATTTAAAGGCTGTCTTAGTCAGTATAAAGAACAAAATATCAATACCAAAAAGTGTGCTAATGAAATAACTTAGATTGAACAGGTTGGTGATCGACCATTAACTTGGCTTGGTTTTGAAGAAGATTGTATCATCATTTCTAGTTTTGACGGTATTTCTTACATCCACTACACTACATATGAAACGATATTAGCTGACATGACTTGTATTAGGATATATTAGAACATGGGATCGACCGAATTCAACCACCAGGATTGATTAGGTCATCTACATGGCCATGCATCTTTCAATGGTACAAGGTATCATTTCTTGAAAATTCTCAAAACAAACTCGTTGCTTTTTTGCTAGATATCAAGTCATAACTGTTTTCGTCATTGATGAATTATTATACAAAATTATACAAAGATTTTACGCTATTCAAAAGATTACCATATCAATATTGAGCTTGTAATCCACCAGTACTACCGCCTCCCAACTCACCATTACCTCCAAAAGACAAGAATTCCATCCTATAAAGAATCATTGTTAGTGGTTATTTCAAAAAGATGACAACGATAAAAAATAACTTACCATTCTCCAACATTCAAAGACATGGGAACAATGGGACCAGCCGAAGCAGGATTTCCAGACCATAAATCATCTCCACCAGTAATGTTTGTGTTTTTATTCATGTTAGTAGATACATTACGTTGTTGTTGATTGAATGAATGTAAATTATTAGTATTGATACTGTTATTATTATTATTTTGATACTGTATAGGAGATTGTTGAGATGAATTTGACATGTTAGAGGTGTGAGATTGTAAAGATGGAGGTGCATGTGGCCGAGAATGTCCCTGATTATGCTGATTATGGTAATGTTGATTTGATGAATATGAAGTCGATGGGGAATGATATGTCGGAGGAGGCATGGATTGTTGATGTTGTTGAGCATTATATTGAGTGGCAGAAAGAGGAGTGTTTTGATTAGTCCTTACAGTGTTGTGTTCGTTCAGTTGTTGATGATGTTGTTGTTGTTGTTGTTGTTGTTGTTGTTGTTGTTGATGTTGTTGATGTTGTTGTTGTTGATGTTGTTGTTGTTGTGGATGAGGACTTGAAAGTCCAAATACAAGTGAATCTGGTGGAAATAACTGATCTGGTTGATAATTCTGCCATAAATCCTGACTGATATTTGGTGAGGCCCGAGTATGAAGAAATAAATCAGGAGGAGTACCGGGATATGCAAAGTCGTTAAAAGGTGTTCCTTGTCTTGTTCCGGCATGAGGTAGACCCATAAAAGCGTCATGCCCTTGTCGCAAAGGAGGAGTGACGGTTGGCATTTGTGCTAGTGATTGTGCCACTTCGTGTTCTTGCATTTCTCGACTCTGCTGTAATACAGGAGACACAGGGCGGGACCTTTCATAAGAAACCTGTGCAGAAGGTTGACTGCCTGTAAAAGCAATTTCCAAGTCGTCAAACTTTCTCTTCGCGGATTTGTTCTCTTGGACCTTTTGAGAAGTTGAATTCAATTCGGTAGGCTGTTGCCTCGATTGTCTTTTAGCCCCCGCCTTCTGCAATCGTTCTTCCAGAAACTTATTGCCCAAAATAGATTCGAACAATTTGTGGACTATTTTACCGACAAGCCATACTGTTGAAATATCTTTCAACGCATTCATACATACTACCAATCTCTTTTGAGTCTGTTCAGCCACTTGAGGGTTTGCCGACCGTAATTGATAGACGTGCATCAGTAAAGCTGAAAACAAACTATAGACTAGAAAAGCAGGTGTGAAACGTAACTCATCACGATTAACTAATTCTTCAATGATTGAAGTGATCATTGCTGCGGCAGAATATGCTATATTGCGCGATGGATAAGATCCGTCTTCAGTAATTCCGGATGCGCTCCTGACAGAGTCTGTTGCAGAAGGCATATAAGCTCTGTGTAGAAGACAGAGTGTTGTGCTGTGTATCATATTAGTAAACATGAAAATACACAAGCCAGACATGTTTTCTCACTAGTAATTTGCATGAAGAAGAGCAGCCCAAAAACCATGTGTAGGTTTAGTCCAATATACAGCCTTGGGACAATTCTTAAGCCAGTCCGCAAGCGCCATATCACTGTGTGTGAGATCAAGTGATTTAATTCTCCGAGCTTTTGAATTGCCAACAGCATAGCTTTGAATGAGGACTAATCCCATGATTTCACAGAGTTTTACGTAATTCAGGAAGAATTGAACATGAATTGGATCTGATTGATATACAATCGGATATCCAGGGTCATCTTCGATAAAGTCGTCTGCAGTAATCATCTCAACATCTGAATCATCAATATTTATCCCCACTGGTCGACCAAGAGCAACAGCTATTGATCTATCTCGAGCGTATAAACTCCACCATATTCGTTTCCATAATCTTTTATCCTGCTGGTTTAGTTGCGATTTCTCAACACTAAAGCACGAATTAGTCATGTAATTTCATCTAATCCCACAACTCCACTCGCCTTCTATGCATGCCACTGCCATGAGCAACAGTAATAGCAACTCTTGTCCAATAAAAAACGTTTTTAATATGCTCAGAATTGGTATCCCACCACCAAGCCATCAATATCAGTGCTTGCACCACTGTAACTCGATCATCTTCAATATTAGAATCGTACAATGCTTTACATCGCTTGTAAAAAGTAAGCGCTACTGCTGTTGTAGAACCATCGGCATCTTGTAGTTGCGGATTAGAACAAACCCTAGTGCCAGCTAGAAGAATGGCCTGTGTTAATAAGATAGACGGTGGATCATTGGCATCATTATACTGTCGCATGAACCTATTCCTGTTGATAACCGGTACGATGGGTGCTATCCATTTGAAGAAATCATCCACAAGTTCGTCACACAATTCTTTCGGAGGAAGAAGAAAGGCGCCTCGATCATTGAGAATACGAACTTCTAGTTCATCTAATGCGCCGTGTTTATTATGATTAGGTCTATCGGTCCCTGCCAAGGGATAATGTACTACATCGCTTGTGCCATGTCGATCCTGAACCAGCAGTGTCAAATTTGAGGATTCACCTAGATAAGCGACTCGTCCGGCTTCTGTGATAGGTGCTCTAGCGAATTTTGGCTTTAGATATTGTGCAAATGTACCATCGACTTCATTCTGATGTTCGACAAAATGTTCGGGAAGTTTTGTGGATGGTAGACCTTCAACTGAGTTTTGCAAGCCTGGTCTATCTCGAGTGTTGAGGTCTCGGGCTGAAATGAACGGGCGATCGATACTCAACGGTGAGCGGGCGCTTGCCGACAGATCGCCGCGTTCACTACTAAAAGAATTGTAAGGATGACGAAAGGTACGCTCTATGTCTTCCCTCTTACTCACCTATCCGAATCTTTTTTTGGGGCAGTCTTTTTCCGTTTTGCGTTGGGTATTCTACATTCGATATTGAAAGCGACGCAATTTGTGCAAGGGATTCCGAGACTGGCAGCATCGCATCGGACCTAAAACAATTCCCGCGTGAGTGTTCAATTCGCTGGACGGGTAAAAGGATTAGATCTACTTTTCTCGCATGGCAAGTCTAAATAAATTCTCGTCAGTGGTTTTGTACAGAATTTTGAGGAGATTCCAGATGATACTGACCTCACAGGCTCTTGACGCTCGTTGTCTACGAATAAACAATCATTAGATGTCGATAAATCGATATTGATACACCCCATACCTTCGAAATCCTAGCGAACCCGGACTTTGATTCGAGTCTAGATCGGCGGACAGAGCAGAGGTATCATCTTCCAAAGGGGAATGCTCTGGTGATGAAGGTGTATAATGAGGCTGTACTTTGACCGGATTGGCCATTGTAACTCATCGATTGTTATGTAAATACGGCAATTCTAAAAAACGCGTTTTGAGCGAGGTCCTCGGTACAATGTGTAACAAAAATTGATTTTAGCTTCTTAGTGCTCAGCCAAAAATATCTGAAATAAGCGGGGCAAACTCCCGGTCCTAGCTCTTTCAAGCCAGATAAACGTCTATTCTGAGTTCTTAATTATTATTAAGCTCCTCCATATTCATTTGGATTTCCTTTTTATCCTCTTCGTTGTTCTGCAACGACCCTGGTATCTCATAAAGCTCGTCCAAATTGAATCTTCTCAGTCTCTCATACTCTTTACCAACGACACACATACTGACAACATTCTGATTGAATATTAGCACCATTATTAACAGGCTGCTTATCAAGCTTACCTTCAAAACGTCAACCAGTATCAGTTTATCATAGCATTTGAGATCAACCTTATGTCTCTCTCCGACTATGTTGGCGACTAACTTGATTATTTGTTCACGCTTCAAGACAACATGTTGCCGAATTGTTGTTCGTATGGCATACTAATATCAATCAGTTTTTTGATCTTAATAGTTGCTACATGAATCACCTTTGTGACAGGAGCATCTTCGGCTAAGAAATGTGGACCCAGTATCTGCTTTGCAACGTTTTCTAGACCGTCTGTGGAAGCATAAGCGGTCGCAGGCGCAGGAGTCAGGCGTTGTACAGCCCTTGTTCGCCGGAGTTTGGGGTTACTTTCAATCTTTTCAGCCAATTGTATTACTATAGCTAGCGGATCTAACGAGGGTGATAGTTTGAAAAAGAGGACTAGACAAGCAATCTGTCAGGATTGTCGTAACCATTACTAGGGATAGTTAATCACTAACCACAGGGAACATCTGTCCATATAGCCTCGTAAGGTCTTGATTTCTTTGCTTTTTGTATGCTCTCAATTTCACGAGACAAGTCAGATTCAATATCGAGATGATCATCAAAAGTCTCTTTGACAGGACTCGCTGCATCGTCACCAATGTGCTTATTAAACACATTAGTATAATATAGAATTCATTATTGTTGATAAATGTAAATATAAGTTACCTCAGAAAGCAGGTCGCCAAGCTCTCCAATACACTTCCTTTCCTTACTTTTATAACATGTTACCCACATTCCGATAGCACCGGGCCTGACACCGCTGGCCGGTCTGTGATTCGTATTCTTGCCATTACGGGGCGCTTGCCACTGTCGCTATGTACATTAGTTTTCCACATATTTCAGCTTCTTGATCGATTGATCGATGCCGTCTCGCTCACTTTCTGTTTACGAATACCCGCGGTTGCATTAATCTCAGACATAATTCCGATTATTGCTTTTGTGAAAAAAGTGATCAACTCATCGTGCCGCAAGATATTGTTCTGCCAAGCAGTGTGAATCTCAGGACAAAAAAAAAGTTTGTACAAACGAACGACACCAGTTCAGAAGTTGAATTCACTCGGCGTGTAATGATCCAGGGAGCAACCGCGCGGATCAGTTTGAAATGTGGTCGCTTACAAGGTGTTGCTGTTGTAAGTAGTAGATTTGAGCAAATATGCTGCGCTTCAAAAAATAGTAGCAGGGGCTTCATAACACGCCCCATCAACAAGGGATCCATAGATTACAAAGACGATCTTCTTCGGGATATCTTTGACTCAAAACCAACATGGAAGGCTTTTACATCACAATCACGCTCACACACAGGAGACAACAGATCTGCAGGCCTTTTCAGGAATCCATACTTGACAAACCCCGAAGGTTTTGAAAAGTACGCAGCATGGACGTTGTCAAAATGCAAGCGATTAGTATCAAGAGTCGAAAATTACAGCAAGATAGAAGAGTATTGTGGGATTGTGCGCGATCTCGACAGATTGAGTGATTTACTATGTAGAGTTATCGATTTATGTGAAGTCGTACGATCAACACATCCAGACTCTCGTTATCAACATGCTGCCACAAAGGCATACGCTATGATGTTCCAGTTGATGAACGTTTTAAATACTTCTCCAAAGCTGAACCAGCAGCTCCGAGTAGCAATGTCGAAGCCGGAGGTGACCAAGACTTGGTCGGAAGAGGAAAAGGTAGTAGCGAATATGCTCGCGCGAGATTTTTCAAAGTCTGCTATCGATTTACCCGAAAGAGACAGAAAATCATTTGTCAACATCTCTGATCGAATTAGTCAGATTGGATCTCGATTCATGGATGAGATGGGGCCAGCGCGGCATAATTTGGAGTTTCCAAGTTCTAGGTTGAAAGGCATGGATCCAGTTGTTGTTCGTCAACTGACACGATGGGGAAAGGTTTCCATGCCTACTGTCGGAAGCCCTGCCAACCTAGCACTTAGAACAGTGGAGGATTCTGAAGTCCGGCGAGAGATTTATAACGCAAATAGGACTGCCTCAGACAACTCTATTTCTCTTTTGGAGGATATGTTGATCGGAAGGGCGGAACTAGCCAAGATTTCAGGCTTCCAATCTTTCTCGCACATGACATTGTCGGATAAAATGGCAAAAACTCCAGAAGCCGTAAACAAATTCTTGAAAGCACTCTATGCAAGAAACTCGCCTCGATCCAAAGCGGAACTTGCTGAATTGTTGAACCTAAAACGTTCGGATGCAAAAGCAAGCAATTTTCCAAACGAGATCAACGCATGGGATCGAGAATATTACACAGCAAAGATTCTTTCCTCTATGGAATACAGAGCGAGAAATGATCATCTTTCAGCTTATTTCTCCATCGGTACCGTCATGCAAGGACTTTCACGATTGTTTCGAAAGCTGTATGGCGTGGCATTCGTTCCCAGTGAAACCCAGCCTGGTGAGACGTGGAGTCCAGACGTGCGAAGGCTTGATGTGATTGATGAAAAGGATGGTCTGGTAGCAGTCATATACTGTGATCTTTTTCAACGAGCTGGTAAAAGCCCCAATCCTGCACATTATACTGTTCGTTGTTCTCGACGAATATCATCGGAAGAACAGAGGGAAAACATTGGATCATTAGACATCGCGAATCACGAAGAAACGACTCCTAACACGGTCAATGACGGCTTGTCGACGGGCTGGAGACATACATCTGATGGTGCGGCTCTCTACCAATTGCCCACAATCGCTCTGATTTGCGACTTTGCCGTTAGTCATGAAAAACACGGTAGTCCAATTCGACCTGCCCTGCTGAGTTTTCAGGAAGTTAGAACTCTCTTCCACGAAATGGGTCATGCAATTCACTCAATCCTTGGTCGCACGGAACTTCAAAATGTTTCTGGTACAAGGTGTGCGACGGACTTTGCCGAATTACCTTCGGTGCTTATGGAACACTTTGCATGTGCTCCGGAAGTTCTAGGTCTATATGCACGACATTGGGAGACTGGGGCGCCACTCGAGCCTTCACTGGTCCACGAACGCATCGACATCGAGAAAAGAATGCACGGAGCTGAGGTAGAAGGACAGATATTAATGTCATTACTTGATCAAGCATATCATTCACCTGAGATTCAACAGTCAAATTCACTGTTCGACTCAACAAAGATCTATCATAATATCTGGAACAAGTACAGTTTAGTACCCGAACCAGCTGGGACTACATGGCAAGGGTTTTTTGGTCATCTTGCTGGATATGGGGCTACGTATTATGCTTATTTGTTTGACCGTGTCGTTGCTGGGAAGATTTGGACTGATGTATTTCAGAAAACAAAGAGTGGTGCTGTAGATGAGCATGCAGGACGTTTATTCCGAGAAGAAGTATTACGTTGGGGAGGAAGTAGAGATGGTTGGAAGTGCATTGCCAGCTTACTGAAAGACGGAGATGGCGTTTTGGCAGAAGGTAGTGATGGTGCACTTGAAATTGTTGGACAATGGGGATTGAAGGAATAACATTCTTGAATAGAAGCGATATGCAGTCAATAC
>Ga0160428_1002515_pt1 | contig 11000 bp, 9 predicted proteins | sample SolpanmetagenomM_FD_108198 | JGI IMG/M metagenome (GOLD analysis project Ga0160428, IMG submission 108198) | Solar panel surface microbial communities from Lawrence Berkeley National Laboratory, California, USA - M | ecosystem: Engineered > Built environment > Solar panel > Unclassified ...
CCGCCGGTGTCCCGGCGGGGCCCTTCGGTCCCGGGTGGAGCTGAGGGGATTCGAACCCCTGACCCCCTCGTTGCGAACGAGGTGCGCTACCAGCTGCGCCACAGCCCCTCTGCAGGTCCTCGACCGAGGCCCTGAAGGCGTGTCCGAGGTTAGCAGGTGGTGCGGGCCTGCCCGCACCACCCGCTCACTCGTTGACCGCCCGCGCACCCTCGCGCAGGTCGATGAGGACCGTCGGCGTCTCGTCGACGTGCACGGCCGCGACCGGCACGGGCGCCGGCAGCGGGCGCTCGGGCGCCTTGGGCGCCTTGGGCTTGAGCAGGTAGGTCGGCAGCGGCACGGCGACCGGCTCCCAGGAGCCCTCGGCCGCCGGGGCGGCGGGGGCCGCCGGGGCCTCGCGCTGGGCGGGCAGCACGGTCGTGACGTCGGCGGCCGCCACCGGGGCGGGGGCCGCCGCGCCGACGGGGGCCGCGACCGGCTCCGGGTGCGCCACGACCACGGGGGCGGAGGTCCGGCTCGCCCCGTGCCGCGCCAGCGCGCCGAGGACGAGCAGCAGGGCGAGCGAGGGCAGCAGCGCCGGGAGGGCCGGCACGAGGTCGAGGGCACCGGCCAGGGCGCCGGTGGCCGCCAGGACCAGCAGCACGAGGACGAGGCGGCGGCGACGGCGCACGACGTCGGTGCCGCGCCGGCCGGCCGGGGTGGCCGAACCCGTCGCACCCGTCGCACCCGCTGCGGCGGAGCGGGCCCCGGCCGCCGCGGGCAGGGCCGGCGCCGTGGCGCCACCGAGCACGGGACGGCTCGACGTCTCCAGCGCGACGGGGAGGGTTCCGGGACCCGTTGCGGCGGAGGCCGTCCCGGCCCGGCGCACGACGACGCGCAGCGCCGCGGAGTCCCGGTCGGCGATCCGCGCGGACGCGGTGCGCCGACGGCGCTTGATGGCGCCGGGAACCAGGTAGGCCGCCCACAGGGCGATGATGACGAGGAAGATGGAACTGCTGGCGTGCACGGACAGCAACGGTAGGGGTCGGCCGGGGGCGCCGCGTCCATCTCCGGGCGTGTTGCGCTGTGCGCTTGCCGGGAACTCGCGGCGAACCCGCCCGGCGGGGCCGTCAGCTCCTGGCGCGCAACGCCTCGTAGCGGGTCAGCAGTCCCTCGGGAACCTCGTCGGTCGTGATGGCGAACGTCCGGTGGTCGCGCCACGCGCCGTCGATGTGCAGGAACTTCTCGCGCAGTCCCTCGTCGCGCAGACCGAGCTTCTCCGCCACCCGCAGCGAGGCCGCGTTCTCGGGCCGGATGTTCACCTCGAGGCGGTGCAGCCGCAGCGCGCGGAAGCAGTGGTCACCCACCAGGGCCAGGGCGAGCGGGATCGTGCCGCGGCCCGCCACGCGCTGGTCGACCCAGTACCCGACGTGCGCCGAGCGCAGCGACCCCCACGTGATGCCGGAGACGGTGATCTGCCCGACGAGGCGGCCGTCCAGCTCCACGACGAAGGGCAGCATCCGGCCCGCGCGGGCCTCGCGCGTGAAGCTGCGGACCATCTGCGGGAACGTCGGCGGCGGGCCGGAGGCGTCGGGGCTCGTGGCCTCCCAGGGGCGCAGCCAGGAGGCGTTCGCCGCCCGCACCGCGCGCCAGGCCGTCGCGTCGCGGCGACGCAGCGGGCGCAGCAGCAGTCCGCCCGAGCGCAGCTCCACGGGCCACTCGGGCATCACCCCGGCCCCCCGCCGCGCGGGTGGTCGCCCCCGCGGACCTGGTCGACCGCGTGGGTGAGGAACCCCGCGAGGACCTCGACGCCGTCGCGCGCCCCGCCCGTGGACCCCGGGAGGTTCACCACGACCGTGCGCCCGACCACGCCCGCCAGCCCGCGCGAGAGGGCGGCCGTGGGCACGCCCTTGGCCAGGCCCGCGGCCCGGATCGCCTCCGGCACACCGGGGACCTCGTAGTCCAGGACGCGCCGCGTGCGCTCGGGCGTGAGGTCCAGCGGGCTGAGGCCCGTGCCGCCGTTGGTCACCACGACGTCGTAGCCGGCCGCGACGGCGTCGCGCAGGGCCTCCTCGACCGGGTCGCCGTCCGCGACCACGAGCGGTCCGTCGACGGAGAACCCGAGGGCGCGCAGGCCGTCGACGACGACGGGGCCGGAGGTGTCGGCGTAGACGCCCGCGGACGCGCGGTTGGAGACGGTGACCACGAGCGCGGAGCGCTCGGGCGCGCTCGCCGCCGCCCCCGGCGCCTGCTCTGCTCCGGCCGGCTCAGTCATCGACGCTCCAGTCCCCCGACCGCCCACCGCTCTTGGCGGTGACGCGGATGCCCGTGATGGTGGTCCTCTTGTCCACGGCCTTGACCATGTCCACGAAGGTCAGGGCGGCGACGCTCACGCACGTCAGCGCCTCCATCTCCACCCCCGTGCGGTCGGCCGTGCGCACCATCGCCCGCACGAGCACCCCGGGGCTCCCGGGACGCTCGTCCACCGTGATGTCGACCTCGACCGCGTGCACCGCCACAGGATGCGCCAGCGGCACGAGCTCGGGGGTGCGCTTGGCCGCCTGCAGCCCCGCGATGCGCGCGACCGCGAGCGCGTCGCCCTTGGGCAGCCCGGCGCCGCCCAGCAGCGCCACGACCTCCGCGGAGCAGTCCACGCGCCCCTCGGCGCGGGCTTCGCGCACCGTCACGGCCTTGGCGGAGACGTCGACCATGCGCGCCCGGCCCTGCGCGTCCAGGTGCGTGAGGCCCTGCGGCGCAGCGCCTCCCGCGCTCACGCGGGCTCCTGCGGCAGCGGCCCGAGGAGCAGGCACTCCACCTCGTCGCCGGCCTCGACGCGCGCGACGCCGACGCCCACGACGGCCAGGCACGTCGCGTGCGCGAGCGCGGTCACGAGGTGCGAGCCGTGCCCGGAGACCGGCCGCACGAGGAAGCGGCCGTCGGCGTCGCGACGCCACGACGCCCGCACGTACTGCTGCTTGCCGGGCGGCGAGGACCAGCCCTCCTCCGCGGTGGCGCGCACGCGCGGGCGCTGCGGGTCCGGCCCCTCGGCGCCCAGCATGCGGCGCAGCGCGGGGCGGACGAAGACCTCGAAGGAGACGAAGGCGCTGACGGGGTTGCCCGGCAGCGTGAAGACGGGGATGCGCTGCTCGCCCAGCACGCCCGCGCCCTGCGGCATGCCGGGCTGCATGGCCACGCGCTCGAAGCGCACGTCGGCCGTCGCGGAGAGGACCTCCTTGACGGTGTCGTAGGCGCCCTCGCTGACCCCGCCGGAGGTGATGACGACGTCGGCGCGGACCAGCTGGTCGTCCAGCACGGACGTCAGCTCGGCCGGGTCGTCGGCCACCACCCCGACGCGGTAGGCCAGCGCGCCGACGTCCTCGGCCGCCGCGGTCAGCAGGTAGCCGTTGGCGTCGTGGAGCTGGCCGTGGCCCAGCGCCGTGCCGGGCTCGACGACCTCCGTGCCGGTGGACACGACCACCACGCGCGGACGCGGCCGCACCCGGACCCGCGCGCGCCCCACGGCCGCGAGGACCCCGATGTGCCGCGGTTCCAGGCGCGTGCCGGCCTCGACCACGACGGTGCCCGCGGCGACGTCCTCCCCCGCGCGGCGCAGGTGCTGCCCGGGCGTCGGCGACCGGCGCACGAGCACCTGGGAGACCCCGCGGTCGGTCCACTCCACGGGGACCACGGCCTCGGTGCCCGCGGGCAGCGGCGCCCCCGTCATGATCCGCGCGGTCGTGCCGGAGGGCAGCCGCACGGGCTCCGAGGACCCGGCGGCGATGTCGGCGACCACGGGCAGCCGGACCGGGGTGTCCTCCCCCGCGCCCTCGACGTCGCGCAGCTTCACGGCGTAGCCGTCCATGCCGGAGTTGTCGAAGGCCGGCAGGGCGCGCGGCGACACGACGTCCTCGGCCAGCACGCAGCCGAGCGCGTCGCGCAGCGCCACGTCCAGCGGGGACAGCGGGCGCACCAGGTCCAGGCACGCCGCCAGGTGCTCGGCCACGGGCACCAGGGCGGCGGGCGGGGCCGGGGTCGGCACCGGCGCGGAGGGGGAGGTCACGGCGGCGGGGTCCTCAGCGGTCGGCGGGGCGGGCGGTCACGACGCGGAGCTCGGGGCGGCCGAGCTCTCGCCGGCGCCGGAGGCCACGTACTCGCCGAGCCACTCGCGCAGGTCGGCCCCGATGTCGGCGCGCTCGCTGGCGAGGCGCACGACCGCCTTGATGTAGTCGAGCTTGTCGCCCGTGTCGTAGCGGCGGCCGCGGAAGACGACCCCGTGCACGCCGTGGCCGGGACCGTCGCCCTGCGCGAGGACCTGCAGCGCGTCGGTCAGCTGGATCTCGCCGCCCTTGCCGGGCGGGGTGTCGTGCAGGACCGCGAACACGGCCGGGTCGAGCAGGTAGCGGCCGATGATCGCGAGGTCGCTGGGCGCGTCCTCGGTCTTCGGCTTCTCCACCAGCCCGCTGACCTTGACGACGTCGGGGGTGTCGGTGGCCTCGGCGACCGCGCAGCCGTAGAGGTGGATCTGGTCGTGCGGCACCTCCATGAAGGCGACGACGCTGCCGCCCAGGCGCTCGCGGACCTCGATCATGACGTCCAGCAGCGGGTCGCGGGCGTCGACGATGTCGTCGCCCAGCAGCACCACGAAGGGCTCGTCGCCCACGTGCTGCTCCGCGACGAGCACCGCGTGGCCGAGGCCCTTGGGGTCGCCCTGGCGGACGTAGTGCACCTGCGCCAGGTCCGTCGACTCCTGCACCCGGGCCAGCTTGGCGGCGTCGCCCTTGGCCTCCAGGCCGACCTCGAGCTCGACGTTGCGGTCGAAGTGGTCCTCGAGCGAGCGCTTGTTGCGGCCCGTGATCATCAGGACGTCGGTGAGCCCGGCGCGGACGGCCTCCTCGACGATGTACTGGATGGCCGGGGTGTCGACCACCGGCAGCATCTCCTTGGGCATCGCCTTCGTGGCGGGCAGGAAGCGCGTCCCCTGCCCGGCGGCCGGGATCACGGCCTTGCGCACGGCGCGGCCGGGACGGTCGTGGCGTTCAGTCATGAGCCCGGAGGCTACCGTCCGCGCGCCCCCCGGCACCGCGAGCACGGCGGGTGGGCCGTGTGGGCGTCCCGGACCCCGTCCCCGCCCGCGACCTGCACGGCGTGGCACCGGCGCTCGCCGAGGAGCACACTCGACGTCAGGACGCCTCCGGCCAGCCCCGCGCGGAGCACGTCCCCAGCGCGAGGAGCGGCCGGTGCCCACCACCCGTCACGACGACGTGAGCCCGCGCGCGGGCCGGGCCCGCCCCGAGGGCACCCTCGAGCGCGACGCCCCGCTCGGCTGGACCGTGCCGGCGGAGGACCGCCTGGTCGTGGTCCACGACCGGCTGGCCGTGGAGGCGCTCAAGGCGGGGGTCCGCCGCGGGGTGCGGGCGCAGCGGCGCGCGCGCAGCGCCGAGGCCGCCGCGGAGGCCGACGCCGGCGTCGCCCGGGTCCTGCTCGGCTCCCCCGTGCTGCAGGGCGTCGCGCGCGTGGCCTGCTACGCCTCCCGCGCCGGGGAGCCGGGGACGAAGGCCGTGCTCGCCGAGCTGCGCCGCGCGGGCGTCGAGGTGCTGCTGCCCGTCCTGCGCGCCGACGGCGACCTGGACTGGGAGGTCCGCCCCGTGCGCACGGGGGCGGGCACCGGCCGCGGCCCCGGACCCGTGGGCGCGCACCTGCTGGCCACCGTGGACCTCGTCCTCGTGCCCGCGCTCGCGGTCGACACGGCCGGGCGCCGCCTCGGGCAGGGCGGCGGCAGCTACGACCGCGCCCTGACCCGCGTCCCGCACCGCGTCCCCGTCATCGCCGTGGTGCACGACGACGAGCTCGTCGACGCCGCCGTCGCCCCGCTGCCCGTGCTCCCCCACGACCGCCCGGTCCAGGCCGTGGTCACGCCGACGCGCTGGCTCTGGCTCGCCGCCTGACGACACGCCGTCCGCGACGGCGCGCGCTGCGCCGATCAGGTGACGGCGCGTGGCGTCCCGGTACGGTGCGGCATGACCCTCGAGGAGTTCAGCCGCGTGCTGCTCCTGTCCTCGGGGGTCCTGCTCGTCGCCGTCCTCGCGGTCCGCCTCTCCGTGCGCACCGGACTGCCGTCGCTGCTGCTCTACCTCGGCTTCGGCCTGCTCATCGGCGAGGACGGGCTCGGGATCCCCTTCGCCGACGCCCAGCTCGCACAGGTGCTCGGGTACGCGGCGCTCATCCTCATCCTGGCCGAGGGCGGTCTGACGACCCGGTGGTCCACGGTGCGTGGGGTGCTCGGCCCGGCCGCGGTGCTGGCCACCGTCGGCACCGCCGTGTCCATCGCCGTCACCGGCGCCGCCGCCCACTGGCTGCTCGGGCTCGGCTGGCCCCAGGCCGTCCTGGTGGGCGCCGTCGTGTCCTCCACCGACGCGGCCGCGGTGTTCTCGGTGCTGCGCCAGGTCCCGCTGCCGGGCCGGCTCAGCGGCCTGCTGGAGGCGGAGTCCGGGCTGAACGACGCCCCCGTCGTCATCGCCGTCGTGGCCCTCACCGACATCGCCATGGGCTCCTCCGCGCACGCCTGGTGGTACTTCGTCGCCGAGGCCGCGTTCGAGCTCGCGGTCGGCACGGTCGTCGGCCTCGGGGTGGGGTTCGCCGGCGCGGTCCTGCTGCGCCGCAGCGCCCTGCCGTCCTCGGGGCTCTACCCCGTCGCGGTGCTGGCGCTCGCGGTGGGCGCCTTCGCGGTCGCCGACGTGCTGCACGCCTCGGGCTTCCTCGCGACCTACCTGTGCGCGCTGGTGCTGGGCAACTCGCGCCTGCCGCACCGCACGTCGACCCGGGGCTTCGCCGAGGCGTTCGGCTGGCTGGCCCAGATCGGCCTCTTCGTCATGCTCGGGCTGCTGGCCGACCCGTCGCGGCTGCCCGGCGCGCTCGGCGACGCCCTGCTGGTCGGGCTGGCCCTGACCCTGCTGGCGCGGCCCCTGTCGGTCCTCGTGAGCCTGCTGCCCTTCCGCCTGCCCCACGGCGAGCTGGCGTTCCTGTCCTGGGCGGGCCTGCGGGGGGCCGTGCCCGTCGTGCTCACCACCGTCCCGCTGGTCAGCGGGGTCGCGGGCGCCGAGCAGCTCTTCGACGTCGTGCTGGTGCTCGTCGTGGTGTTCACGCTGGTCCAGGCGCCGACCCTGCCCTTCCTCGCCCGCACCCTCGGGCTGCAGTCCAGCGCGCCGACGACCGACCTCGACGTCGAGGTGTCGCCGCTGGGGACGCTCTCGGCCGACGTCGTGCGGGTGCGCGTCGGCCCCGGCTCGCGGCTGCACGGCGTCGAGGTCTTCGAGCTGCGGCTGCCGCGGGGCGCCAACGTCACGCTCGTCGCGCGCGACGGCGGCACCTTCGTCCCGCAGCCGCGCACCGCGCTGCGCCGCGGCGACGACGTCCTCGTCGTGACGGCCGCGGCCGAGCGCGCCCTCGTGGAACGCCGGCTGAACCAGATCAGCCGGTTCGGCAAGCTCGCGGAGTGGCGGGACCCGATCCCGCCGGGCCCGCAACATCCCGACGGAGGGTGAGGAGGCGGTTACTGTCGGCTCGTGCGTTCCCGCCTCGCCGCTGCCGTCGTCGCCGCGCTCAGCGCCTCCGCCCTGCTCGCCGCCCCCGGCGCGGCCACCGCTGGGCCCCGGCCCGGGGCGGTGGCCCTGGCGGCCGCGTCCTGGACGGTCGAGCTGAGCCGGACCCGCGAGGCCGTGGCCCCCGGCGTCACGCTGGAGCGGCTCGCGACCCTCGACGACGCGGGCCCCGTGCGCACGCAGGTGCTGCGGATCGCCGCCGGCAGCAGCAGCCGTCCGCAGCTGCTGCAGGACACGCTGTCCCGGCCCCGGACCCCCGGCGACCTCGCCGCGGCCGGCGGGGCGGTCGCCGCCGTCAACGGCGACTTCTTCGACATCGACCGCACGGGCGCCGCCGACGGCCCCGTCGCCGCGGCGGGCACCGCGCTGAAGGCCGAGGACGTCCCCCAGGCCGTCGTCGGCCTCGACGGCGCGGCCGTCGGGCGCCTGTCCGACGCGGTCCTGGCCGGGACTGGAACCGTCGCGGGCCGCACCTGGCCGCTGGCCTCGCTGAACCCCGGCCACGCCCGGGCCGACGCGGTCGCCGCCTACACGCCCGCGTGGGGCCCGGGCGACCGGCGGTTCGCGGCGCCCGGCGACGCCGTCGAGCTCGAGGTCCGCGACGGCCGCGTCAGCGCGGTGCGCCCCGCCTCCGCCGTGCCCGTGCCCGCCGGCGGCCTCGTCCTGCTCGCGACGGGCACCGCGGCCGCGGACCTGCGCGGCACGGCCGTCGGGGCGCCCGCCGCCGCCGCGTGGCAGGTCCGCGGCGACGCCCTGCCGACCTCGCCCACGGGGCTGGCGCTGGGCGCGCGGCTCGTGCTGCTGCGCGACGGCCGCGTCCCCGCCATCGACACGGGCGACCCGCTCTGGGGCGCCCCGCACCCGCGCACGGCCATCGGCTGGACGGCCGCGGGCGACGTGCTCCTGCTGACGGTCGACGGCTCGACGGCCCGCTCGCGCGGCCTCACCGCACCGGAGACGGCGCAGCGACTGCTCGACCTGGGCGCCGACGACGCCGTCATGCTCGACGGCGGCGGCTCGGCCCAGCTCGTCGCGCGCGCCCCCGGCGACGCCGCGGCGGGCGTCGTCGGCGTCCCCTCGGACGGCTCCTCCCGGCCCGTCGCGAACGCCGTCGGGGTCCTCGCCGCGCCCGGCGACGGGCGGCCGCGGGCGCTGGTCCTGCGCTCCTCCTCGCTGCGGCTGTTCCCGGGCCTGCGCCGGGCCGTGACCGCCGTGGCGACCGACTCCTCGGGCGCCCCCGTCCCCCTGCCCGCCACCACCTGGGCGACGTCGTCCGCGGCCGCGGGCGTGGAGACCACACCCTGGGGGGCGCTGCTGCGAGGCGCCGCCCCGGGACGCACCCGGCTCACCGCGAGCGCCGCCGGGGCCACCGGCGCCCTTGACGTCGAGGTCCTCGGCCCCCTCACGGGCGTCGACGCGGCCGACGGGCGGCCCGTGCTGGCGGGGCCCGGGGCGAGCGCCGACGTGACCCTCCTCGGCCGCGACGCCGAGGGCCGGCAGGCACCCGTGGACGCGGGCGACGTCGTGCTCGGCACCGACCCGGCGCTCCTGCGCGCGCAGGCGCTGCCGGACGGGCGCGTGCGCCTGACCGCCGTGGCCGCCGGTCCCGTCGAGAGCGCGCTGAGCGTGCGCGTGGCCGGGGTGGACGTCCGCCTCGGCGTCGCGGTCGGCCTCGGCGAGACGCCGCTGGACCCCCTGAGCGACGCGAGCCGCTGGCGGGCGGCGGGGACCCGGGCCACGGCGTCGGTCACCGCGGTGTCGGCGCCCGACCTGCCCGGCGCCGCGGGCGCGCTGCGCCTGGCCTACGACTCCCGCGACCAGCCCGCCGGCACCTCCACGGCCGCGCTCGTGCCCGCGACGCCGGTCCCGGTGCCGGCCGGGGCGCGCGAGGTCGCGCTGCAGGTCCGCGGGGACGGCCGGGGCGGCTGGCTGCGCGGCGTCCTGCGCGTCGACGGCGCCGACCGTCCCGTCACCTTCGCCGACCGGGTCGACTGGACCGGGTGGCGGCGCCTCGTCGTCGCCGTCCCGGCGGGGGCCCGGCAGGTGGCCCTCGCGCGCGTCTACCTGGCCCAGACCGACGTCGCGCAGCGCACCGCGGGCACGCTCGACGTGGCGCTGCTGTCCGCCCGCACGCCTGCGGCCCCCGCCGGCGCGAGCGCGGCACCCGACCCCGCCGCCGGCCCGGCGTCGGCCGCCCCGGGGGCGCGGACCGCCGCCGTCGCCGTGCTCACCGGCACCCACGTCCAGGCCGCCTCGGGCGCCGGGGTGGCGCAGCTGCGGCGCGCCGTGCAGGACGCGGTCGCCGCGGGCGCGCGCCGGCTGCTGCTGTCCGGCGACGTCGTGGGAGCGCCCGGCAGCCCGGGCTCGGCGGCCGACGTCGACCTGGCCCGGCGCACGCTGCAGGAGGCCGCGGGCGCCACGGCGTGGACGTGGCTGCCCGGGGACGGGGAGGTCGGCACGTCGGCGGGCACCGCCGCCCACCAGCGCCTCGACCTCGCCGGCACGCGCTACCTGTTGCTGGACTCCGCCGGCGGCACGCTGCGCGGGGCCGACCCGGCACAGCTCCCGTGGCTGCGCGCGGAGCTCGACGCCGCCGCGGCCGACCCGGCGGTCACCGGCGTGGTGCTGGTGGCCGACCGCGGCCCGGGTGTGGACGCGGGCGACCTCACCGACCCCGACGAGAGCGTGCTGCTGCGCACGTGGACCAGCGCCTGGCGCACGGCGACCGGCAAGCGGATCGCCGTCGTGGGCGGCGGCGACGGGTCCGCGGCGGGGGTCCAGCGCGAGGAGGGCGTCCTGGAGGTCACCGCGCCCGACGCCCTCGCCAGCGGGACCTCGCCGGGGGCCTGGACGCTGCTCACCGTCGCCGCGGGTGCGGCGACCCGCCCCGGCGCCGCGCTGCTCGACCTGCCCGGCCGCGACGACGGGTGGCTGCGGGCCGAGGCCCGCCCCCTGGTGACGGGGCTCTCGCTGGCACCGGTCGCCGTCGCCGCGGGCGCCCGCACCGCGCTGACCGGCACCGTGACGACGCTCGCGGGGACGGTGCTGCCGCTCACCGCCGCGGCGGGTGCCGTCGTCACGGGCGGGCCCGGCCTGCTCGTGCCGCCCGCGCAGCCCGACGGGCGCCGGAACCCGCGCCGGGGGGCGGTCGCGGCCGTGGACCCCCGGACCCTGCAGGTGCAGGGACTGGCCCCCGGCACCACGACGGTGACCGTGCGGGTCGGGGCCGCGACGGCGACGGCCGCCGTCCGGGTGGGCTGACGTCGACCCCGCTCCGCACCCGCCGCCGACGCCGTGCACCCACGACGGCGGACCGGTCGCTATGATTGGCACTCGAGTTCCCCGAGTGCCAGTGCGGGGCTCGATCGTGCGGCCTGCGCGGTCCGCCCGCGAGCTACGAGTCCAGGAGTCGACGTGCCGACCTAC
>Ga0160428_1002517_pt1 | contig 10997 bp, 10 predicted proteins | sample SolpanmetagenomM_FD_108198 | JGI IMG/M metagenome (GOLD analysis project Ga0160428, IMG submission 108198) | Solar panel surface microbial communities from Lawrence Berkeley National Laboratory, California, USA - M | ecosystem: Engineered > Built environment > Solar panel > Unclassified ...
CATGACTCGCTCTGTTCGCGTCCGTCCGGTCCCCGTGGCGGCGTTCCTGTGATTGTTCTCGGCCTGATGCTGGCGTTCGCCCTGGGCACACTCCTCAACGTCGTCCACCTGATCAGCAGCTACAAGCCGCGCGGCGTGCTGAAATTCGCCGTCTACGCGCTCGGCCTGCTGGGCCTGGTCGTGCTGGTCCTGAACGGCGCGGCCCTGATCCAGCTGCTCGGCCTGCCCCGAGATGGCCAGGAGATCGTCACGGCGTCCCTGAACACCCGTGACGTGATCGTCTCGGTTGGAGAACTGCTCGTGCTGCTGGTGGTCGGGAACGTGGCGATCAGCTGGCGGCTGTCACGCACGCCCGGTGGGAAACGGCCCGGTGCGTCCAGCAAGCAGGCGTGAGTCCCCACGAAAGCCCGGCACACCAGATCAGAGACACCCGCACGCCGGTCGGCCGGGTGTTGGGGCGGATCGAACTGGTGTGCCTCGAGATTCTGGCCGGTGAAGTCCCGGAACGCGGAACGGCCGACTGGTGCCGCCGGTTGATCGCCACGCGTCCCTGTGGAGTCCCCGCGCCGCTGACCGGGCGGGCCCGCCAGCTGGCCGTGTCCCTGAACGTCTGCGGGCGTGCCGAAGCGCAGGCTGCCGCGTCGAGACTCCTGGCACACTGCACGCGGGTCCGCGCTCAGCAGGCCGCCGGTGCACCGCAGGCCAGTGCCGCCCGTGGCTTCCGGCTGCGTGCGTCCAGGACAGGATAGAACGACCGTCCCGCCCACCCTGACGAGCACTCCATCCATCACCCGGAATGTCCTGAAGTTCGAACTGTTCGAACTTCAGCTTGACAAACCGGGTCGTCGCCTTTTAGGGTAGGGATACCCCAGGAGGCGAATGAGTCGAATCAAGGAAGTCACCCTGAAAGAACTGCGGCTGAACCTGACCGAACTCACGGAGGACCTCGACGACCAGACCACCCTCGTCATCACGCGCCGCAGAAAGCCCATCGCCGTCATCCAGCACCTCGACAAGGAGCGCCAGCTCCAGTACCGCAAGCTGCTCGACGCCGTAGACAAGAGCACGGAAAAGAACATGACAGGCGCGACCAAGACCACGAAACCCGGAACACCCGTCAAAAAGAGCTGAGCGCACCCCACTCCCAGGAGGCCTGATGACCCGTCCAAGACCGAGCACCCCGTTCGACTTCTCCCTGGAGGACCATGACCTGTTCCGGGACCTGCACGACCAGATCGGCCAGAGCCTGATCGACGAGCCGCTCGACCTCGACCCGTACCTCGCCAGTCCCGAAGAGCTCGCCCGGGTCGAACTGCTGTTCCCCCCCGCTCCTGCGGCCCGGCCGGCCATGAAACTCACCGTGTTCGGAAAGGCCGCACGCAAAGGCGCCACGCACGACGCCAGCAGCACCTGGACCGTGCACACGCCGGGGAAGCCGGAATGAAAGTCCTGGCGATGGTCAACAACGCCGGCAGTCAGGGAAAGACCACCGTGGCGTTCAACCTCGCGCACGGCCTGGCCACGCACTACAACCAGCGGGTGCTGGTGATCGACTGCGACCACCAGATGAACCTCACGTACCACGCCGGAATTCCCCAGGACCTCGAACTGCAGTACGCCGACGGCGACGATGGCAGCGGCGACAACATCGACGCCGTGCTCAAGGGACTGTCGATCTACGACACGCTGCTCAAGAGCGCGCTGCTGCCGACGCCGGTCCTGATTCACGGCGTGAGCGTGATCCCCGCCTGCGTCGACCTCGACGAAGCTGAACGGCACGTCAGCACGAACCTCAACCCACAGGAAGGGCTCGCGGACAGCCTCGACCTGTTCAAGGACGATTACGACCTGGTGGTCCTCGACTGCCCACCGTCGTTCGGCAACATCACCACCATCATGCTGATGGTCGCCACGCACGTCGCCGTGCCGCTCACACCGAACTTCAAGGGCACCCAGGGCTCACAGCGCGTGATCCGGAAGCTCAAGCTGCTCAACGAACGCAGCCGCCGCAAGTCGCACGTGAAGCTCCTCGGCTACACCATCACCCAGATCGATCTGAAAGGCCAGCACGCGCGGGCCTCCCTTGAATACATCCACACCTACTGCAAGAACAACGGGATTCCTATCCTCGGCGAGCTGAGCAACAAACCAACGCAGTACAACAACGCCATGGCCGCCGGGTATCCGATCGCCGTGAACGAAGGCACCACCCGCGCGGTGAAGCTGGAAATGCTGGAGCTGGTCGACAGGTATGCCGCCGCTCTGGGTCTCGAAGCGGTCGCGAGCGTGCCCGCGTGACCGGGAAATCCCGTGCCCGGGGCATGGTGCTCGGCACCCCCGCGCCCCGGAAAGGCTATGACCCGAATGCCACCCTGGGTTCCAGCGAGAAGGTTCTGCAGATCGGGGACCGCTCCGAGGTCCGGCGCCTGAGCAGCCCGGACGCCGAGCACCCGGTCACCCTGCTCGACATCGATCTGATCGACGTGCATCCCCAGGTGCGGCGTCACTTCGACCCGGAAAAACTCGAAGCGCTGCGCCTGAGCATCCTGGACGACGGCGTCCGGGACGCGGTAATGGTGCGTCCCACCGAGAACGGCCGGTACGACCTGGTGTTCGGCGAGCGGCGACTGCAGGCCTCGAAGCTGGCCCGCCGGACCCAGATCCCGGCGGTCATCCGGGAACTCGATGACCAGAGGGCCAGAGAACTCCAGATTCAGGAAAACCAGCTGCATGAGCAGCTGACCGCCATCGAGCAGGCCGAGGCGGGCGTCACCCTGCTGGCCGACCACTGGGGCGTCTCCAAGGAGGACGTGTGCAGCCGCCTGCAGGCCTACCACCGACACTCGGAAGCGCACGCGGACGAGATCGAGGCGTTCGAACCGTACTGGAGCCGCAACATGGGCGTCACCTGGAGAACCTTCACGGTCAAGCGAATGCCGCTCACCCGTCTGCCAGAAGCAGTCAAGCGCGGCCTGCTGGCAAACGCTTACAGCGAGGCGCAGGCCAGGGCGCTCGCCCGGCTGGACAGCGAGACCCAGGAGACGCTGCTCGCCTCCCTGCCCCTCCCAGACCTGGACAAGCTCAACGCCATGGCCACGCCTAAAACGAAGAAAAGATCCACCGAACTGCGCAGCATGCTGGCACAGGCGCAGCGGAAAGCCTTCATCGGCCTCGAAGGCGAGCGGGCCGAGCGGGCCACGGCCCTCCTCAAGGAACTGGCCGAACTCCTCGGCTGAACAGCAAAAGTGTGGGAGCGACCTGGATGTTCAGGTCGCTCCCGCTGTGTTGTCCTCGACCGGCGAACGCGCGCCGGGTGCGGAACTGAGCGGCGGCACGCCGAAACGGCCGCCCGATCGTCAGGTCACTGCCCGGTGGCCGGGCTGCTGGTGGTCGTGGTGTTCGACTTGAGGGTCCAGCCGCCGCCACCGACCGGCCCACCGCCTTCCGCGAGCGCGGCGCCAGTCAGGATGAGGGTCAGCAGAAGGATGACGCGCCGCTTGATGGTCTTGGCCATGGTTGTGCCCCTCCGGAGGCAGGTACGTGCAGTCTAAAGAGGCGCTCTGACAAGAACGTTTCAACTTCAGTTCAGTGTGGATTCTAAACGGCTTGACAGGTGTGCCAGCCACGGGGGAGGCGAACCGGCCGCGAATCCCGCGCGAGCGCCGGCCTCTGCCAGCACCTGCTGAGCGGCCGCCCGCCCGTCGAGTTCGAGGACGGCCTCCACCAGGTACGCCGTGAGCGCCTGATCTCCAGGTTCGACCATCAGCAGCCGGCGCGACAGGTCCGCACTCTTGCGGTACTCCCCTTCGCGCGTCCAGCGAGCGATCATCCGCAGGCCCATGTCAACGACCGAAAACGTCAGCGACTCTCGCTCCTCGCGGGCCCACTCGGAGGTCACGTCCGGCAGGAACGGCTCGGTGTAGGACAGGATGGCGCGCCGGCTCTCTTCCTCGTTGCCGCCTTCGAGGGCCTGCCTGATGGCGCTCGCGTCCCAGAAAAAATCCGGCCCTTCGCAGACCACGCGGTACGTCAGGGCCGAACGGTCATACGTGATCTGCAGTGACGGCACCGACTCCTTCAGCGCGAACACCGCCTGGTAGAGGTGGCTCCGGGCTTTTCTCACCTCATCGTCCGGCCAGACAGCGGCGAGGATCTCGTCACGGGTCGACGGGCCACGCGCCAGCAGAAACGCCACGACCTCCGGAATGCGTCTGGGACCGAAATCCACGGCGTGACCATCCACCTCAATCCGGGCCCGGCCGAGCGTCAGCACGCGCACTTCCTGAGGTGCGTCCCCGATCAGGTCCTGGCGCTCGGCGAGCACGTCCGCCACGTCCGGCCGGTGCGCGGACCTCTTCAGCAACGCGAACAGCCTGGGGAGCAGACGGAATTCCGGCAGCAACGGCGCGACGGTGCCCAGAGCGCCCCGGTTGAGCGCCGCGTGGTGAAAGAACTTCAGCGCCAGCACCTCGTCGCTCGCCGCGTGCAGTTCGGCCAGGTGCAGTTCCGCCCAGGCCGTCTCGCGCGGCAGCCCCAGCTCGGTGAACACCTGACGGGCGGACCCGAGACGTTCGGCTGCTTCGGGCCGTCCGGTCGCGGCGAAGAAATACCCTTCCCGCAGGTGGTACATCGCGCTTTCCCAGCGGGTCTCGTGAAGACTCGACGCGCGGCTCAGGTGCAGTTCAGCCACGTCCCAGTCCCGCTGCGCGGTGTAGATGGTGCACAGGCCCAGCTCGGCCAGGAACTCCGTGTTGCGCTCGCCGAAGTCACGGGCCAGTTCGGCCGAGGATTGAAAGTGCCGAAGGGCCCGGCCCCACTGGCCCTGCGCCCTGGCCAGCAGACCAGTGAGGTACGCGTGGTGCGGCCGGGAACCGGGAGCGGCAACCAGCAGCGCCCCGGACTCTTCGAGGTCCGCCTGGGACCGGTCGTAGCGGCCTGAGTACAGGTGCACCTGCACCCGGGTCAGCAGCGGGTGCAGCCTGGCTCCGCCCACCGCGCGGCGAAGCGAGAATTCGAGGTAGTGCGTGGCCGGCGCGGTCCGGCCCAGGAGATGGTGGGCGTACCCGAGCAGCTGGGCCGTCGTCACCTGCAGGCGCTCGGCCGCGCCGGTCCCGCCGCTCAGCACGGCCCAGGCCTCCTCGAGCGCCAGAACGGCGGGGCGAACGTGCCCGTCGCTCAGGTTGACGGCCGCCTGCTCGCGCAGGGCGTAGGCCCGCTCCGCAGGGGCGAGGCCCTTCTCGGCGAGGAGCGCGTCGAGCGCCGACTGCGCCGCGTTTGTATCCCCCATGCTGCGCAACACCGTGACCAGCTCCGCGCCCGCGGAAACACATCCGCGCCCGATCGACCGCAGAAGCGTGTCCTTCGCCTCCAGGTAATTGCCGAGCACGAACAAGCAGTACCCGCCCCAACGGTCATCTTCTGGCGTCGGTTCCACGCGCGTGCGGTAAAGGGCGAGCCCCTGTTCGCATTGGCCTTCCAGGATCAACTGGAAAATGGGATGCACGGGCGTCACACCCGGAGTGTAGCAGAGCGCCTCAGGACCCATCACACAACCTGCATGAACCGCCCACAAAGCTCCCATTCGCACGGCGCTGCGCCACGCCCGGACTCCGTGCGGACCGGCGTCCACGCCTGCCGGACCGGCCAGGGCCGCACCCTGCCGAACACCCCTCCGTCGGCAAATGAGAATATTAAGCCCGACTAACGTGCGGAATTTCCCAAGATCGAAATCATCGCGCATAATGCTCACGTGAGCTCCACTCCACCCATCACCTTCAGCAGCAAACCACTGCGTCCGGCCGCAGATCAGAAGCGGGCTGAATCCAGTGAAGTGGAACGTCCCCCCGTCCCGCACCGAACCGGCGGCACGACGCTGGAGCGGCCCCGACTGATCGAACTCCTGTGCGGAACCAACAACGTGATGCTCTGCGCGCCCTCCGGGTACGGGCAGAGCACGCTGCTCCAGCAGTACGCGGAAACCGATTCCGGCGCCGTGCTTCTCAAAGGCGCGATCATCGACTCCCTCGGCACGCTGGCAGAATCGGTGGTGCCCGGAGCGCGGAACCTGGCCGACGTGGCGCGGAGCGGCGTCACGACGCTCCTGATCGACGACGCGCACCTCTACCCGGTGGCCCTGGTGAACGCGCTGATCAAGGAGTCGCTCGACACGCCGGGATTCCGCGTGATCGTCTCGGTGAGGCACACCGAGTACTGGAAGTTCCAGACGATGCTGAGGAAAGGCACGCTCCGGGTGATGACGAACAAGGAACTCGCCTTCACCCGCGCGGAAGCCGAGTTGTTCGAACACGGACTGGACAACTACGCCCTGCACCTCGGCTGGCCGTGCATCGTCAGCAACCAGGAATCGGCCCATTTCAAACTCAACACCGTGCTCAGCGAGATGGTGCAGGACCTGCCGCTCAAGCACCAGCGTGAACTTCGAACGGCCGCCGGCAGTCAGACGTGGCCGTCTCTGATCCTCGACTGGCAGCTCGGACAGCACCTCGAGACGGTCGCCAACACCGGCTTTCCGCTGATCGAGAAAGACAACGAGCTCAGCCTGCACCCGCTGATGGCCCGCCACCTGACCGGCACCGAAGTCATCCTCCCGGTGCCGCAGATCAACGGAAACTCCGAGGCGCTCAAGACGCACCTGATGATGGCCGAACGCAGCAACGACCCGGCCACCACCAAACTGATCGTCGAACGGTACTTCTCGCAGTACGGTGACCACGAGGAAACCCGGGCCGGGCGCATCCAGCTGCTCAGCATGATCCCCAGGAACGAACTGCCGCCCGCTCAGCGAGACCGGCTCGCCGAACTGCTCGTGAACAGCGGACGAATGACCGACGCGCTTCAGCTGCTCGATCAGCAGCGCAGCCTCAGTCTGGCCACCGCCAACACCTACGTGAACCTCGCCCGGATCGCGTACTACTCGAACAACCTGAACGACATGCAGCTGTACGTCGGCCAGGCCGAGCAGCTCGCGCAGAACGACAGCGAGCGCTGCGTCATCCTCAACCTGCGCAGCCTGATGGAAACCCGCACCGGGAGCGGCGACAGCCTGCGCGCGCTGCAGCTGGCCGAGCAGAGCCGAGAACTGGCGATCCGGTCGCAGTCGCTCACGGACGAACTGAAGAGTTACAGCTACATCGTCAACGCGAATCACTCGCTCGGACGGCTCGAGGTGGCCGCCCTGACCGTCGAGGAAGGCATCAGGCGAGTCGAAATCCACCAGCAACACACGGAACTCCTGATCAACCTGCTCGTCGCGGCCAGCGAACTGTACAAGGACCTCGGCCGGTACGACGACGCGCTCCAGGCCATCCAGCGTGCCCTGACCTTCAGCGAGTCCAACGGCCTGAACACCTCCTTCATCCTGCCCTACGCCTACCTCGCCCGCGGACTGGCGTACCTCGAACTCCGGCAGGACGACGACGCCATCGCCAGCCTCCAGTTCGCCATCGAAGGCTTCGAGGCGACTGAAAACCAGGCGGGTATCCTCTCTCCCTACGCGTTCCTGGCCTACGCCCAGTGGCGCAAGAACTGGACGGAAAGTGTCTCCGAAACGCGCACAGCCGTGCAGCGCCTCAACGACCGGACCAAGAGAGGCAGCGCCGACGTGGGGTGGCTCGCGTTCGTCCCGCTCATCGAGGGCATCTACTTCCTGAGCGCGGGCGACCCCGACCGGGCACTGAAGGAATTCCGGAAGATCTGGATCGACGGCTACGAAACATACGACTCGGTCCTGCTGTGCATGCTGTTCATCTGCAAGCTCGAACTCCGCAGCGGCCACTTCCCGGACGAGGACGTGAACGTGCTGATCGACCTGCTCGATTTTCGTCCGCAGGCGCTCGACACGATGCTGGCGGCCTACGCCGCCGACTTCGCCGACGTCATCGAAGCGATGATCGATCACGGCGTCTCGCCCGAGCGGTTCCGGAAGGTGCTCGGGACGACCAAACCGAAACAGCGCAGGAAAGGGAACAAGAAAGCGCCCTACACCATCACCGTGAAGACCATGACGACCGCACCGTTTATCGCCATCAACGGCGAGCCGCTGGACATCCCGACGCTGTACCCGGTGTACACCCTCAGCTACCTGATCCTGAAGCACGCCGAGGACCCGGAGGCGTTCATCGGCAGCGAGGAGCTGGCCAAGGACCTCTACGGCGAACGCAAGACCAACGCTCAGTCGTCAGTGTCGCTGCTCCGCACGGCCCTGACGTCGCGTGATCAGGAACTCGAACGAGATCTCCTGAGTCCCCGGAGCGACCGGCGCGGCTACCGGCTGGCCCTGCGCGAACACATCACCGTCCACCTCGACGTGACCGACTACCTGAGCGACATGTTCGACCCGGTCAATCCGGACAAGCCGATGCTCCAGACGATGCTGCGAAACTTCCAGCCGTTCCTCCAACGCCGCCGCACCACCCGGCGGGACACGACCTACATCGAAAACCTCAACCACAACCTCAAGCGGCGGGCACTCGGCGTTGCCCACCACCTGCGCGAGGAAGCGCTCAAACGCGGCGACTGGTACGAAGCCGCCCTCGCCCTGGCACTGTACCTGCAGTTCGACCTCGACTACGAAGTGATGGACCTCCTGAAGCTCACCATCCCGGCCGACCACTCCGCCAGCCCCCTGCTCGACCGCCTCCGGGCCGAGAGCTTCGAGAGCGACGACGACGACGAGACGAAATGGAAGCGCTCTCTGGACCAGCTGAGCACCCTGCTCAGCATCCCCGGCAACGGCATCGTCCACTGATCCCGGCACAGACAGCGGGCGGCCATGTACAGGTCGCCCGCTGTCTTGCCGTGGATTCCAGGTCCGGCCGCGTTCCGCACTTCCCCTCGCCGCCCGGACTGGCGTTCCGCAACTTGGCCCGCACCTCTCTTCCATCGTGCAGAATAGGGTTCATGCCCGCTGGAAAAGTTCACACGCTGGTCAACGTCACGCTGCTCGGAAGCGCCTGGCTGCTGCACTTCGCGTTCCGCATGCCCGTCCCCCTGCCAGAAGCGCTGCTGTTCAGCGCCACCTACCTCGCCGGGACCTACCTGATGACCCCGGACCTCGACCTCGCGGCGGGCCACGTCGACGCCAAGACCAACTGGGGGCCGCTCGGCTTCCTGTGGGTGCCCTTCGGCATGCTCAGCAAACACCGTGGCCGCAACCACAGCTGGTTCTTCGGGCCGACCGTGCGCCTGCTGTACCTCGCGCTGATCATGACGCCGCTCGTGTACCTGCTGCGCCTCCTCGCCGTGCAGATTCTCGGCGAGAGCACCGTTCTGCACTGGCAGGATTCGCTCCGGGCCATCTCCGTCTCCCGGACGGTGCTGCTCGCCCTGCTGCTCGGGTACTTCATCAGCCAGTGGATTCACCTCGTGCTCGACGGTGAGTTCCCCTGGGCGCCGGGGCGCCTGTGACCGGGGCGCTCACCCAGGACAGCGCGGCCCGTGTCCAGCAGATCCAGACCCTGACCCTGATGACCCACCTGATCGAATTTGGACAACGAGAGGCGCACCTGCTGAGCCTCGCGGCCCTGAACAGCATCGAACGCCTCGACCGCAGCAACCGCCGTCTGGGCGAGCGTAATGTCGTCGGCGCGGCACACTTCCGGCTGGACGAAGCGCCGTTCGCCGGAGCGTTCCTGCAGGTCAGCAACGAGCAGGTGATCGTCACCGACGAGGCGCGGGTCCTGCTCGGCTTCTACCGCTCGCCGACCGGCACGCTCAACCAGCTCGGCGTCCGCATGACCCGGCACACGAAGAAGGCCGCTGAAGCGAACGGACTGCTCACCACCCACCACAAGGCCCTGCTGCGCTACCTCGCTTCCGGCCCCGCCTTGCCGGTGGTGCCGGGCATGCAGAGCCGTGAGGAGGCCGTCGCGGCGGCCCTCACGGTGCAGGGCGGCCCGGACCTGGTCCTCAGCAGCGCCACACCACAAGGACACCCATGAACACCAGACACCGGCCCTTGAACACCAGACACCGGCCCGCCAGCGCCGAACGGATCGACGACGATTTTCTCCGCACCTACGAGCACCTCGCGCGGACCTGCGAACGAGCGGTCGCCCCCCTCCTGCCTGAAGTCACCGCGAGTGAACTGCACCACCTCCTCGTGGCGCTGGGCATGGCCGGAACCGTCGTCGTTCAGGGCCACATCCAGACGCTCGCCGACAACCGTTATCAGCTGATCGTCGAGTCTGGGAAAGGAGCGGATACCTCTCTCGTCGTCCGGAGCAAGAGAACCAACAGCCAGAGTGGGTTCAACCTCCGGCTGATCTGGACCGAGCTGCTCTTCGACTCGCCAGACCACACGGAACTGAGGTCGGAAACGGTGGCGCTGCTCGACGGGTATCTGGCTTCGTCCACGCACGCCGGGGAAGGCGACCGGCTCACCGGGTTCTACTCGCTGCTCAGCACCGCCCTGAGGGAAGCGCCATACGACGCCGGGCTCCGCCGGATCGCGCATTTGCCGATCATGCTGCTCGACGTGCACGCCGAGAACCGGTACGGCAGTCCGCGAGGCGTCGACACCGAGGCTCAGCGGCGGCTGGGTGAACTGTACGGCCGCAGGCGCGAGATCGCCGTGAGCGTGCTCCCGTCTCCGGTCCTGAAAGGTTGACGGGCTTGTGATTGGCTGCTCCTCCCGCCAGGACCTGTTCGGCCGCGAGGAAGTGAGACCGTGAGCGCAGGCCGATGCCCTACGTGACGCTCGGCGAGATGCTCGCCCGACTCGACGACCCCCAGAAGAGCGAAGCGTTCCTGCGCATGTTCCACGCGCACGTTCGGGAACGCCGCGTGACGGCTGCGAACCTCCCGACCCGCTTCGAACTGCCCCAGCGGTACGTCACGAAGACCGGAGAACCCCGAATCCGAACCCGGCGAGACATGGTCATCGACTCCAACGCCGAGTTCGAGAGATGGTTCAAGCAGGCGAACGAAGATCTCAACGCAGGCCTCGTCCCACCAAGACGCCCGAAACGCAAAAACGG